>Ga0213881_10000283_pt1 | contig 38047 bp, 33 predicted proteins | sample BarmaccoBMER_R08_FD_160104 | JGI IMG/M metagenome (GOLD analysis project Ga0213881, IMG submission 160104) | Barbacenia macrantha exposed rock microbial communities from rupestrian grasslands, the National Park of Serra do Cipo, Brazil - ER_R08 ...
TAACAATCGTCAACAACAGCGCGTGAATATCAGCGCGATCAGCAGCAGCAATTGCGGCGAGCTCACGCAGGAACGTTTCCGCAGACCTTAGCAGCACCTCTTCAGCCGCCGCGCTAGCCGAGGGCAGCGCCGAACGAGGTCGAGAACCTGAAACATCAAAAGGTCCAAAGGCAGTCTCGGCGATTTTTTGCGCGACATCGGCCGCGGAAGCAGATCCGGCGATTGCCCGGGCGTACTCGTCGAGCAGCTCGACGCGGCGCTCCTTCTGTATCACTTCACTGTCGGCAACCGTATCGCTGGTGCGCGCGAGCAGATAGGCCAGTGCTACCGGTTCGCGCAGCGCGCGTGGAAGTGCGCGAATGGAAAGGTAAAATGAGCGGGATACCCCGCGCAATAATTCATAGCCGCTTTGTGTCATGGCGAAACATCGCGCACGATGATCTTCTGCGCGTCGGCATTACCGAGGCCGAGCTGCGCCGCAGCCTGCACATGCGTGGCGCGGCGGGCGAGCGATGGCAAGCTTGCGCGCGCACGCCACTCCGCGATTTTGCGTAGCATGACCGCATCGAGTGCCACGGGATCGCGGCTGGCGTAAATGGTTGCGTACTCAAGCTGGTAATTCGGCCGAGCGCGAGGGCCGCCGGCGAATTCCGCCACAAGTCCATCCACGATGTTGAGTACGACTTTCCCGCCGATCCCCGGGTCGCTGTAAATTTCACCGAGGGTCGAAGCGCCGAAGGGTTCGGGCTGAGTGAAACGCCGCCAGTTGTCCACGTTCGGCACGGTCATGTTAAAAATGCAGCCCGCGATGCCATTCGTCTCGCTGTCGGTCATTACCGGCACGTTGATGACCTTCGTCACTTCGCCGAGTACACGCGCGACGTGACTAAGGCTGCTCGTATTCTCCGTGTCGGGCAACAGTGCCACTGGCATGGGCTCGTAATCGACGTCGCCCCAGATCAGTTTTCCCATCATCGGCGCGCTGATCACGCGTTTCGGGTCGTAACCTTCCCGCGGCGCGATACTGACGAGACGGTAACCTTCGCCGCGATATCCAGCTGCCGCCGCACCGGCAAGGCTGCGGTCCCACACAATGATGTCACCCCGGGCGTGCCCGGCCGCGGCCAGACCGTCCACGATCGCGTTGACCACGTCGCGGTGAGTGGTGAAAATCTCGCCGCCAGCCGCCGAGATCTTGATGCCGATTTTATCCTTCGGGCCAACTAACGACCTCCAGGCGTTCGCCACCTCGGGCTGCCCGGTGGCCGCGATCACAAGCCGGTTCACCATTGCGCGGACGACTTCGGGATCTGTCTTGTGATGTTTGATCGCGGCGGAGTTGTGCGCGACGTATACGACCGAGGGCGTCGGCGCTGGCGAAGACCTCTGTGCTTCGGCCAAAGGCAGCGCGACAAAGAGGTAAAGCAGTAAAACGAGCCGTTTCAAATGATGCAGTGCCAGCAAGGGCAAAATGGAGACGCCGTGCGCCATCTTTACGTTCATTTCCCTTTTTGCGCGCGGATTTGTCCGTACTGCGCATTCTATAAGACGCGTGGCAAACGGGCTGAAGTACAAGATTTTTGCCGGGCGCTGACGCTCGAGGCGGAAAACGTGGCCATGCGTTTGCCGCTCGCTCTCGAGACGATCTCGTTCGGCGGCGGAACACCGACCGCGCTTTCGACCGAGCAGTTGCGCACGTTAACCGAAACTTTTCACCGCGTCTTCAATTTGCGCGAACTGCGGGAGTGGAGCATCGAGGCTAATCCCGGAAGCGTGTCGCGGAAGAAGGCGGCAATGTTACGCGAGAGCGGGATCAATCGCGTAAGCCTCGGCGTGCAAAGCTGGGACAATGATCTGCTTCATCTGCTCGGGCGTGAGCACGGCGCGCGACAGGCGGAAGAATCGTTTCGCACATTGCGCAGCGCCGGTTTCGCCAACATCAACATCGACCTGATGTTTGCGTTGCCGGGGCAGATGGAAGCGCAGTGGCGGGCTTCACTGGAAAAGACGATCGCCCTTTGGCCCGAACACATTTCCGCCTACTCGCTGACCTACGAAGAAGGAACTGATTTTCTGGCTCGCCGGGAACGCGGTGAGTTCCACGCGCTTGAGGACGAAGAAGCGGAGTTTTTCGAGATCGGTATCGAGACGCTCGAACGCGGCGGCTACGAACAGTACGAAATCTCAAACTTCGCTCGCCCCGGTTTTCGTTCGCTGCACAACCAGGCTTACTGGCGCGGCGCGAATTACCTCGGCCTTGGCCCAAGCGCATTCTCCACCGTGCAGTTTCAGCGGTGGCAAAACGTGGCTGACCATCGCGAGTACGCGCGACGCATCACTGCGGGTGAAAGGCCCGTAGCGGCGGTGGAAGAGCTAAGTCACGCGATGAAACGAACTGAACAGATCGCGCTCGGATTGCGTACTCGCGACGGCATTCCAGCAGCAATCGCGCGCATCGAGTGCGCACAGCCTTTGATCGACACGGGGCTCATCGCCTGCTCGGGTGAACGCCTCGTGTTAACACGAGCGGGAAAGCTGGTTGCCGATTCGATCACTGAAGAACTGTTGTAGTACCGCAATAACGACGACGTTTCCCACGCGTACTTACAGCACCGCGCCGTATCTCCGCTGCCGTTTTCCAAAATCTTCCACGGCGGCAAACAGATCCTTGCGCGTAAAATCCGGCCATAAGGTGGGCGTTACGTACATCTCGGTGTAGGAAAGTTGCCAGAGCAGGAAATTCGAAATGCGCATCTCGCCCGAAGTGCGAATGAGCAGGTCGGGATCTGGATAATAGCGGGTGTAAAGATGTTTGCTGAACATCTCGGCGTCGATCATGGCGCGATCGATGTGCCCCGCGTCAATCTCGCGCAGCAGGCTGCGAATGCCATCGATGATCTCGTCGCGGCCGCCGTAGCTCAACGCGAGGATCAGCGTCAGGCCATCGTTATGCGCGGTGCGCTCGATGGATTCGTGCAGCCGCGTCTGGCAGCTCTGCGGAAGATCAGTCAGTCGCCCGATTGCTTGCAGCCGCACATTTTTCTCCAGCAGCTCGGGCGTTTTGTCTTTAAGGAATTTTTCCAGCAGCCGCATGAGAGCGAAAACCTCGGCTTTAGGCCGTTGCCAATTCTCAGCCGAGAAGGCATAGAGCGTGAGGTACTCGATCTTCAGTTCGCCACATCCTTCCACGCACTCGCGCACTGCTTCCGCTCCGCGTTCGTGCCCTTTAATTCGCGGTAATCCACGCTGCTTCGCCCAACGGCCGTTTCCATCCATGATGATGGCGACGTGGCGCGGAACCGGTTTTGCCGCCATGCTTCAGAGTACGATCGTTTCGGCGCGCGTGGGACCGACGCTTACCATGGTCAATTTCGCGCCGGTCATCTCGGCGATTGTTTCCAAGTACACGCGCGCGTTTTTGGGCAAATCAGAAAACTTCCGCGCCCGGCCGGTCGGTTCGTTCCAGCCGCGGAACTCCTCGTAAATCGGCTCACAATTTTCCCACTGCGCCGAATCGCAGGGCGGCACCTCGAGCCGCTGGCCATTCAGCCGGTAGGCCACGCAAACGGAAATGGGATGGACACTGTCGAGCCCATCCAGGTTCGTGATCGCGAGCTCGTCGATGCCGTTGATCATGGTGGCGTAATGTGTCGCCACCGCATCAAACCAGCCGCAACGCCGCGCACGTCCCGTCGTCGCACCGAACTCGCGTCCCATCTCGTGCAACATCCCGGCCACGCGCTCGTCTTCGCTCGGCAACGGTCCCTCTCCCACGCGCGTCGTGTACGCTTTCATCACACCGACCACGCGGTCCATGCGGTGCGGTGGAACTCCCGTCCCGGTGCACGCGCCCCCGGCTGTCGTATTCGACGAGGTGACATACGGGTAAGTACCGTGGTCGATATCGAGAAACGTCCCTTGCGCGCCTTCAAATAATATGTCGCGCCCACGCTGCATCTGCCGGTGCAAGTACACCACGGTGTTCGCGACAAACGGCGCCAGTACTTTGCCGGCACGAAGGTAGCGCTCGTTTACCTCCGCAAAATCGTTCGGCTTCGCGCCCAAGGCGCGCAGGATTGCGTTGTTCTCGCGCATCTTGGCCGCGAGTTTTTTTGAGAACAGCGCCGGCTGCATCAGGTCCGATACTCGTAAGCCGGTGCGGGCGGCCTTATCACCGTAAGCCGGACCGATTCCTCGTTTCGTTGTTCCGATTCTGGCGCGGCCTTTGCGCAGCTCGCGCTGCTCATCCAGAGCGGCGTGGTATGGCAGCACCAGGTGGGCGGCGTCGCTGATGAGCAGGTTGCAATCGATGGTTACGCCGCTTGCGCGCAGGTCCTCAATTTCATCCACCAGCGCGACAGGATCGACGACAACGCCGTTGCCGATCACACAAACTTTTCTTCTGCGCAAAATGCCGGATGGAATCAGGTGCAGAACGTACTTTTTGCCGCGATGGAATACGGTATGGCCAGCGTTGTTTCCGCCCTGGCTGCGCACGACGATATCGGCGTCCGCGGTCAGAACATCAATGATTTTACCTTTGCCTTCATCGCCCCATTGCGCGCCGATCAGGATTGTGTTGGCCATGGATTTGCGGGACAAAAAGTTGTCCCGATGCGCTCGCCTGGAAGCACTCGGGACTTGGGCGAAAATAGGAGCGGATCATTCCCACGCAAGGGCGAACACAGCATGAACAGGAAGAATGTCATCGCCTACTGGCTTATACCGGCGAGCGCAGCCCGAGAGTGGTTCTCGAGTCAAATCAATCAACTTGCATGCGAGTACAATGCGCCGGTTTTCGAACCGCACCTCACGCTATGCACCGCGGCGCAAGAGGGCCGATCGCCAGCCGATGTTCTAGCGGAACTCCCCGCGATTAACGTTCAGCTCAAAGTACGCGAAGTGGCGTACTCAGAGATGTTCACGAAGACGTTATTTGTTCGCTTAGAGGAATCTCTTGAACTGCAATCGCTCAGCCCATGCCATCCAGCAGTTAACCGGAGTAGCCAGGCGCGACATTTCCGATCCGCATCTCAGCCTGCTCTACAAAAGTCTTTCTGTCCGAAGCAAACAGCAGCTAGGCGGATGCATTCATCTCCGCTTCAGTGAAGTTTCCTTCGATTCGGTTTCCGCAGTCCGGTGCAGCTCGCCCACAAATACGACAGAGGACGTTCGCGCATGGCAACTGCTCGCGACCTCGTAGCTAACGCGCAGGTTTCACCAGCTTCATCGACCAGCCCGGCGGATTGATCGGGATCGTGATCGATGATCCAGGTGGAAGGGACCGGTATGCAGTCGCATAATGAGCAAAGTGCAAGTCAGTAAAGGCGGGCAGAATCCAGTCAACGCGGACGCCTACAACAGCAATCAGGACAAGTAACCCAACGGTAATCAGGCGAATAGATTTCACTGTTTCCTTGTTAGCCACTTGCGCTACCAGCGCCATGAGTAGCATGGACATCGGTAGAAAGTAGTAGCGTTGACCAGAACCAGCGATACTCCAAAGCGCGCGCCACTGCGAGATGGTAGCGCTGCCCAAAGGCGAGGCGAGTGCAAGGGCGAACGCGCCAGCACCAATGCACAGCAGTAAACGTACTTCCAGCGTTGAGTACCAACTCAGCACCGCGATTAATACAAGAAGGCTAACGAAGCCTAGCCAAGCCACTGGAGTGAGATAGCTGCTCGTCAACAACTGGGCATACGTTTTTTCGCCCAGGAACATACCCATTGTGAATTGGCCCCCGACAACGCGGACGAGATTGGGCAACGAGGCACCAAGCGGCGCCTGCGTCCGTTCACCCGCAGAGTTGAGTACCGCGAAGAGACACAGCGCGAACGGCGCGATAAGCAGAAGGAAGGTGCGTCTCGCATCCCGCGTTCGGGCACGCCAGTAGCGCCAGGCGGCCGCTGGAGCGAGGAGCAACACGAACGGTCCGGACAACGCGGCCAGCAGCAGACAAGCCGAATCGAACAACCTGCCGGCACGAGATGTCGGAGCGGGGCTAACGATTAACAGCGAAGCCAGCACTGCCAGATGCACACGCGAGTGGAGGCAGATGCAATGCACCTCGAAGCTATTTGGCAGTCCGCAATAGAGAAGCGCAGCGAGGAAGCGTAACCAGAACGGCCCCAGCCAGACTGCACAGCGATGCGAGATAATGAACGTAGGCACCGCAGCCTGAAGGCCCGTCGCAACAAGTACGAAAACCACGGGTGCATAGAGCACCGGAACAACGGCAGCGAGTTCAGCAGTAAGGCGCAGCAGCAGGTCGAAGTACCCGTAGGAATAGCTCGCGATATTTACCCAGAATGGGCGCATCACCGCGTCGGCAAAAAAGTGACTGCCTTCCTCGGCCCAGAATTGTGGAATGCGAATGCAGTCAACTCTGCGGCTGATGATAAGAGTGCAAAACAGCAGATAGCAGCCAAGGAAAAGCGTCGCTTTGGCTGGTAGGATTCTACGGACGGGTCGGTGATCTCGCGTCAAAACAGGGTGTGGGTGGGCGAGCAGCAGTGCCTTCGCCCGACCGGTGCTCGTGTGCAAGTGAGCGTTACCGCACCGCCCGAGTCGATGAAAGCCGGCCAAATATTTGCGCAAGACGCGAAGCTCGTTCATTACTTGGCGCGAATGAAGTGGTTTATCTTTTTACTTGGTTTTTCAGCAATGAGCCTCCTTGCGGCGCAGGAACGAAAGGTTCTGCCGTTAACCGCTGCGCCTCCGCCAAAGGCAGTAAAAGCGCCGCCGCGCGCCCTCGTTGCACTCCCGAATTACGACGAAGTTACCGCGACCCGGCTTCAGATTTTCCTCGATAATAACGATTTCGGGCCGGGTAAGATCGACGGCAACATGGGCGAATTCTTTCGCAAAGCACTTCTCGCCTACAAACGTGCACACATGATGCCGTTACACGGCACGGTAGATCAGTGGCTGCTGGACCAGGTTCCTGAGCCGTTTACTACGTTTACTGTTCCGCCGGAAGCCATGAACTTCATCGGCCCGGAGCCGAGTAAGCCAAGTGAACAAGCAAAACTAAAAGCACTAAAGTACGGTACCTTGCTGGAACTCGTGGCAGAGCGGTACCATTCGGCTCAAGATTATCTGCGCAAGCTAAATCGGCCAATGAACCTCGACGAGCTGAAGCCGGGGGACACAGTGAAGGTGCCAAACGTGTTGCCCTTCAAGATCGAAGATTTACACGAAGGCTTCGCCCAGCCGAACCCAATTTTTGCGAGCCGGATCATCTATGTTGATACAAAGGAGCGGTTCCTGTTGATCTATGACAAGGATCAGCTCGTCGCTGAATTCCCGATCACGCCCGGTTCGACGAAGCTTCCGGCGCCGATCGGCGTTTGGAAGATCGTGGGGATAGCTACCTTGCCAGTGTTTCGCCATGATGAGGGAGTTCTACAACATGGCGTAGTTAGCGGGAACTACTTTAACTTGCCTCCCGGGCCGCGAAACCCCGTCGGCATTCTGTGGATGGGTTTAAACAAACCTCATGTGGGCATCCATGGAACAAACCAGCCAGAGACGATTGGGCGGGCGGCGAGTCACGGTTGCATCCGCACGGCGAACTGGGATGCGGCGCGGATCAAAGAGCTCGCCACGGTAGGAAATACTGTCTCGATTTTCTGAACCATCATGGTCGGCGAAAGTTATTGCTCGAACTTACTGGCAAACTGAGAATGCCAATCGGTGGCTTTTCGAACGCACGTTGCCATACCGGCAGAGCACCCGAGTCTGGCAGGACATTTCCCAGGCGCGCCGATTGTTCCAGGCGTGGTGCTGCTGGACGAAGTCGCAGCCGCCCTGGGGCAATGGCGCGCGGGCGCGCGGTTGCGGCGCATTATCGCCGTTAAGTTCCGGCGCGCTGTACTTCCCGACGAGAAGTTTGAGATTAGCTTGGAAGCGGTAAGCGGGGACGAGATTCAGTTCGGGTGTGCTGTCGCCGGCGATAGAGTAGTTGAAGGCAGATGTGAAATCGCAACCTGAAGAAGAGACACGGCGGAGTACAAGCTCGCGGCGCCCGCCGTTCCATTCATCCGAGCCTGATCACCGGCTGGCGCATTTTCTCGCGAAGTATCCGGCTGATCTCTTCAGCGCGCGCTTGTACCAAAGCATCGAGCTGATGGAGCGCTATAGCATTGAGCTCGCGATCGACTTACTCCAGCGGCTTGATCTTGTCACCGAGCTAAGGGAATGGCGGAGCGCCGCTGAGCTATGCGCCGCGCGCCTGTTTCAGCCGCGCTTTGCGCCCGCGCTCGAGTGGTTGTTGCAGCGGCTACTCGAAACCGGCTGCATCGAGTCTGGAGCTAACGAACGTGTTTACCGCCTGGGCAAACCGCTTTGGCAGCCGGATCTCGTTAGCCTGCGTGATAAAGGCTTGGAAATCGATCCTGCTAATAAGCCGACGTTCGAGTTGCTGGAGTACGTCGCAAGCTGTTACCCGGTGATCGCGCGCGGTGAGCAGAATGGCGAGCAGGCGCTGTTTGACCCGCGCGGAGTGGCGCTATGGCTGAGCTACTTCAATAATGACAACGTCACCTACGCAATAAACAACTGGATCGGCGCCATTGTTGCCGCGGAGCTGCTCGCGCGTAAAACCAAAGTACGCATCCTGGAGCTAGGCGCCGGCGCTGGCAGCGGCACACAATCGTTACTGGAATGTCTTGACTCGCGCGGTCTTCTGCAGCGGATCGAGCGTTACGTGGTAAGCGAGCCGAACGCATTTTTTCGGCGCCGCAACCAGCGTGATCTCTCGATCCGCTACCCACACTTGCCGCTCGAGTGGCAGGCGTTCGATATTGATACTTCGTGGCAGCTCCAAGGTACTCAACCGGGCGAGTTCGACCTCGTCTATGGCGTAAATGTGCTGCACGTGGCGCGCGACCTGTTCTTCACCCTCACTCAGGCGCGCACTGCCCTGGCTCCGCAAGGCTGGATCGTCGCGAGTGAATGCATTCGACCATTCGCCGGACAGCCGATCTACACCGAAATGATTTTCCAGGTTTTGGACAGCTTTACTAAAGTGACGATCGACCCCGACTTCCGGCCGAACGCCGGCTTTCTCACGGCGCAGAACTGGCGGCGCGGCTTCTCAGTCGCGGGCTTCGTTGAAGTACAAGTCGAGCCAAACGTTGACGCCATTCGCGAGGTTTACCGGCATTTCTTCACTGGCGCTATCTGTGCACGGGCAAACTCATGACTGCAGGAAATGCTGTGCATGCGCGCCGGTGGCTGGAGCTCCCAGAGCGCGGTACTCCCGCCATGTTGCGCGCGATGCAATGGCTCGCCATTGCGCTGGGGCGCAAAGTAGCGCGACTACTTCTCTACCCCGTCACATTGTACTTCCTCGTCGCCGCTCACGTACCTCGCCGGCGTTCCTACGAGTACCTCGCCCGCGTTCGTGCCCGGCCTGCTCGTTGGTGGAATGTCTTCCGCCATTTTCATTACTTCGCCGCTACTATTCTGGACCGTGTCTACCTGCTGCGCGGCGAGTTCGGGCGTTTTGATTTCACCATTCACAATCGCGAAATCCTGCACGAGCAAGTAGCAACCGGCCGCGGCTGCATTCTCCTCGGCTCACATCTTGGTAGCTTCGAGGTACTCCGCGCCCTCGGCGTCACGCACCAGGAGCTTCCGTTGCGTGTTCTGATGGACATTTCGCACAACGAGAACCTCACGCGCGTGCTCGATATGCTTAATGCTAAAATCGCGCGCACCGTCATTGTGCCGGACCGGCCAGACACGCTTTTACGAGTGAAAGAGAGTCTCGATGCTGGTTTTCTCCTAGGCACACTAGGAGACCGTCCCACGAGCGATGGCAAAGTCGCGCAATGTCAGTTTCTTGGCGCGCCCGTCACCTTTCCCGCCGGCGCAATCGTGCTGGCCGCGATGATGCATTGCCCGGTGATTTTATTCTTCGGTCTCTACCGGGGCGGAAATCGTTATGACATCTATTTTGAGCGCTTTGCCGGCGAGATTGTGCTGGAGCGGGAACATCGCACCGCGGAGATCCAGAAGTGGACGCAAGCTTATGCCGATCGGCTCGAGTACTACACCCGGCTCGCACCCTACAACTGGTTCAATTTTTACCCCTTTTGGGAGTAGGCGCCCGTTCAGTGCCGGCGACCTCCCGGCTGGCATGGAAACTTCTGCAAGATGAAGCATGCGCGTGCTGGTGGCAGACGACCAGAAAAGCGTGGGAACTTCCCTCGCGGAGCTAGTGAGTGAGTGTGATCATCACGTTGTGCAGGTGGTGGGGTCAGGCTTGGAGGCAATCCAAGCTTATGCTCGCCACCAGCCAGATGTCGTGGTCATGGATTACCGCATGCCGAAGCTTAATGGCGCAACGGCGTGCCGCTATATTCTGGCTAATGACCCACATGCACGGGTGATTCTTATTTCTGGCTGGGCATCACATCAGCTAAATGATTTTGGGGCGCTCGCCGTCCTTGAAAAACCGGTGACAATGGAACAGTTGCGCGCCGCCCTGGCAGCGGCGCAGCCGCGCCGGCGAGAAGCGCCACGGGATCCTGGAAATCAGCCCGCGGCGTGAACACCGGAAGCGCGCCCTGATCTCCCGCCCGCGAGCTCGAGCACCTTCATTGCGGCATTGTGGCCGGGAATTCCACTGACCGCGCCGCCGCGCTGGGCGCTCGAGCCACACATGTAAACGTGCTCCCACTCTGTCTCCACGCCCCACATTCCCACCTGCTCCAGGTCGAGCGCGAATGGCCAGCTGGGCGCATCATGGAAGATATTGCCGTGATACATTCCTAACGAGTCTTCAATGTCCACCGGCGTCTTGCTGTCAATACACAACCCGCCATCGCTGCTCACGGCGAGACATTCTCCCAACGGCTCTGCCAGCCATTGATTAATTCCGGCAAGAAATCGAGCTTCCGCCTGCTTACGAACTTGATCGTGGTTCTTCAGGAACAAGGGATAGGGCGCATCAAGCCCGAACAAGGTCATGGTATGAAACCCCTGCGCGCACAGTTCAGGCGATAGGATGCTGGAGTCGGTCAGGCTGTGACAGTACACTTCACATGGCGCGTTGTCCGGCAGGCGGCCTGCCGCGGCCTGCTGATAACTACGGTTCATCTGCTCATAACCTTCGTTAGTGTGAAACGTGCCGCACCACGCTTGTTCCGCCGAATAGTTTCTTGTCTTAAGGTGTGGCAGACGACGCAAAAGCATGTTGATCTTAAAGACCGAACCTTCATCAGTACGGTCTGGTTGATAGAAAGTACCAGTTAATCTCGCGAGTACATTCCTGCCGAAGTTAATCAGGACAAAATCGCTTTCTACCTCATGTGCTTCACCATTGACGACAAAGCCGGTGCTTTTTGTACTCTCGTCCAGTTGTAGAGAGTGCAACTCAACGCCGGTGAATAGTTGCGCACCAGCTTCTCGCGCTACGCGTTCGAGTTCGCCAGCCACAACGCCCATGCCGCCAACGGGTACTTTCCATTCACCCGTCCTATTGCCGATGAGATGGTAAAGGAAACAGCGGTTTTGCAGAAGTGACGGGTCGTGTGGGTGAGTGAAAACGCCGATCTTTCCATCGGTCATGACGAGCCCACGAAGCAGATCATGGCGAAGGTAGCGTTCAATGGCGCACCCGAGCGGCTCTTCCACAAGGCTGCGCCATGCCTCCTGCCCAGGTGCATCAGCAAAGCGGCGGCGGAACTGTTCTTTCGAGACAAGTGGCTCGAGCATACTGTCCCAGGCGTACTCAGCAAAAATACGGGGCAGCGAATAAAAACGCTTTAGTTGTTCGTATTCGGCGACGCTGCCGGTGAGTTGTCGAACTGATTCACGACTGATTTCCTCGTCGGTATTACTCAAAAGCAGAGCGCGATTTTCGCCGCCACATTCATAAGGCGTGCAAGACGCGGTAGTACGGCGGCGAAGCTCGATTCTTACTCCTAGGTCATCGATGATCTTGTGGGGAAATAAACTAACGAGATACGAATAGCTCGAGAGCTGCGCATCGAAATCGGGGAATATTTTCTGTGAAACAGTTGCGCCGCCGATGTAGTTGTTCTTCTCGAGAAGCAGTACACTTAACCCCGCGCGCGCAAGATAACCGGCGGCGACGAGACCATTATGTCCGGCACCCAGGATAATGACGTCGTACTTTGGTTTCACCGCTGCACTGCCTGAGTACGGCGCTCGCTATCCACAGAGAAGAACTCTTGCAACGCGGCGTGCGGTGCGGCGCCCTCGAAGCCTTCGAATGTCCCGTACTCGCTCAGTTGTTTTGCAGCCCGAATGAACCCGCCCCACGCTGCGCGGGCCAGCGCGCCCCCAACACTGACCCGGCGAACGCCGAGGGCTGCCGCCTCTTCAATGGTCCAGCCGTTTGCACCGCCGATTAACATGTTGACCGGTTTCGGCGCGACCGCCTCCACGATGCGTTTCATGTGCTCGTGTGATTGCACGCCGGGCGCATAGAGGCAATCGGCGCCTGCCTCCGCGTAGGCGCTTAAACGCCGGAGCACTTCATCGATGTCATCTCGCCCGAAGAGGAAACATTCAGCGCGCGCGACAAGCAAGGCGCCGCTCCCTTGCACTGCCTCGCGCGCTGCTTCGATCCGTTCCGTCGCATGGGGGAGATCGTAAAGCGCGTTCTTTTTCCCGGTAGAATCCTCGACCGAGAGCCCGGCCACTCCTGTGCGGAGACAAAGCCGCACGTTTTCCCCCACCTGCTCCGGCTTGTCGGCGAAACCATTTTCAAAATCCGCGTTCACCGGCACTTCAGTCGCTTCCACGATCTCGCGAATGTGCGCCAGCATCATCTCGCGGCCGACACTGTTGTCTGGTAATCCGCGGGAAAAAGCGAAGCCCGCCGATGATGTCGCCAGCGCTTTGAAGCCGAGGTGTTGAAGGTATCGCGCGCTGCCAATGTCCCATGGGTTCGGAAGAACGAAGCAGCCGCTCCGGTGCAGATCGTGAAAAGTCTTGCGCCGTTCAGCGATGGTCGCCATGAGGCGAAGATTATACGAAGCCAGGCGACGCACGCGACCCATCTCCGCCTCGCGGCAGATTGCACGGCTCGCGCTTCTCCGCTCCTAAGATGGCAAGCGGCGCGCTTGCCCTAGGGGTCGCACTCGCAGACAACGCGAAAACCGAGGTCGTTGCAGGAGTAATTCGGCGCGTTGGCATTGCGCGTTGTCGTGCGCAGACTGGCGAAACGCGATTTCCAGCTGCCGCCGCGGTACACCCGTTTATTTCCGTGTGGCGGCCCGTGCGGGTTTACCTTGGGAAGTGCCTTGTAGGTTTCGTAGTAATCGCTGCACCATTCCCAGACGTTCCCCGCCATGTCTTCGATCCCGAACGGGCTCGCGCCGCGGGGAAATGCGCCCACCGGTGCGCTTTCCGCGTAGCCATCATCAATCTCGCGATCGCTCCAGGCGAAGACGGTGTTCTTGTCAGCGAAATTCGCCAGGTCGCCGCGCCGGGCAAACGCGCCCCATGGAAAGATGCGGCCGTCATTTCCTTTCGCGGCATATTCCCACTCCGCTTCGCTGGGAAGACGGTACTTACGGCGTTCACGAGTCGTTAGCCATTGGCAAAATTTCATCGCATCGAGGCTGCTTACATAGACGACGGGATGCTGCGGACCGGTGCCGGGAGCGCGTTTCCGCTCATGGAGTGGATCGAACTCTTCGTACTGCGCGTTTGTGACCGGAAAACGCGACATATAAAAGCGGGTGACGGTCACCGGAAACTGCGGCGTTTCGTTAGGCGGTGCGTCGGGCGCGTTGCTGCCCATGATGAATTCGCCTGATGGAATAAGGAACATCTGGCTGCCGATGGAATTCGTGAAGTTAGTGAACCGGCGCCGTTCTTCTTCGGGCGAAATCTGGGGCACGACGGCAGCAGGCGCGCTCGGCTCTTCCGCCTTTGCGGTGGTTTTTGCATTCAGGACCACTGGCTTCGTGGCGGCAGCAGAGACGAGTTCCTCCTGCTCAAGTTCTTCCAGGTACTCGTCCACCATGTCTTCAGCTTCAGCCGCATCGATGCCGGAATTCTCGGCCACGTTGATGAAGGCATCGCGCTGATCATCGGTCATGCTGATGTTATCAAGCCCGCTCAGGCGCAGCATGCGCCTAAACTCTGTTTTTGGGTCAATGGGCGCTGCCACTTCGATAATCTCAGGCGCCGGCGGCTCCGGTGGCTGCACACGCACAACGCCGCGGGCCTGTACTTCTTTCTCGACCAACTCGAGTAATTCGTCTTCTGCGAGCCCCTGCTGCGCGCCAAACCGCCGCAATGATTTCTCCTCGTTTTCGCTCAGCGTTCCGTCCGCCGTGGTAAAGGCGAGAAACTTCTGGAATTCAGTGAGCGCCTGCGCGTGCGCTTCATTGGCGAGCTGTTGATCGACGCGCCTGCGCCGCTGCGGATCGAGCAACTCCACCCGCGCTTCAGTGAGGTAACGCGACGATTCGTCCAGGCCGATGCGCAACAATTGCGCTACGGGATTACTTGGCTGGTTTTTGAGCGGCAGTTTTTTCTGCCACCACCGCAGCAGCTCGCGGCAATGCTCTTCGATAAGTTCGTTGCTGGGATTCTGCCGCGGATCAAGGCAGAGCCGCTCGTAAGGATTATCGCTCTTGTAATTGCTCCAGCCCTCCCACTTCTTCGGATCGTCCGGCAGTGGGATGGGAAATGCGGCGGCGCATTTCACAACCATTACGCCATGTGCAGTGCGCCGAGGTTCGCTGCCGCCTGCGACATTTCATCAGGCGCAAGACCGGTGTTGCGCTCGATGCTCACCTTCGAGCGATTGCCGCTCGCGGCGACCGACACTTCGAGTACTTGGTTCGCATTGTACTCGTAGGTGAGCTCGACCGGCGAGCCCTTCGGCAGGAAAGCGGGTAACTCGACATCACACGTGCCAAGCGGCGTGCATTCACCGGGCACGGTACTTTCGCCCTCGACCACACGCACCACTGCGCGCTGCATGTTCGACATCGCCGTGCCGAAAGAATTCCGCGCTCGCGCCGGAATCGCCGTCATCTTGCGGATCATCGGAAAGACGTATTCCTCGAGATGCGCCTCATCCCAAAGTACGACGCCGAGGGTGTGCGAGGTGATGTTCGTGACCTGAATCAGCCCGCCTTCGCGCGCGGAGAACTGGTCGCGCGTGTTTTCCGGCAGCAATCTTTCGCCTGATGTCTTTTCTTCTTCGAGCAGCGAAAGTACCGCCTGGATGGCGGCGCCTTTCGCGACCGCTTCGTCTGGGTTGACGTCGTCAACGACAGGCGCCTTCGTCAATTGCGAGACAAGCGTGCGCACCATCGGCATGCGCGTCATACCGCCGACCAGCAGTACTTTATCGATCTCGTCCCACTTCAGCTTCGCTTCCTGCATGACGATCTCGCAAATCGCCTTGCACTTCTCCACCAGGTGCTGGCTGCGTTTCTCGAACTCTTCGCGCGTGACTTCCACCTTCACGCTTTTCCCGTTGTGGTGATGCACTACCGCGCTTTGGCTGCGGCTGGAAAGCTGAATCTTCGCCGCCAATGCGCGCGTGTGCAGGTCCTGGTAGCTCTGCAAATCCAGCAGCGGATTTTCGCCATGCTGCCGGTCAAATTCTTCCGCCACTTTGTTGACGATGATGTCGTCCCAATCTTTGCCGCCCAGCCGGTGATCGCCGTTCGTCGCGATCATGTTGATGTGGTGGCCCTCGATCTGCATGATCGTCACGTCAAAAGTACCGCCGCCGAGGTCGAACACGAACACCGTCTGGTCTTCGTCCAGTTTATCGAGACCATACGCAAGCGCGGCCGCAGTCGGTTCGTTTAGAATTTGCAAAACATTGAAACCGGCGAGCTGGCCGGCCGTGATCGTGGCGGTGCGCTCAGCATCATTGAAGTACGCCGGAACAGTGATGACCGCGTCTGTGATCGGCTGCTTGAGATATTTCTCCGCGTCGATCTTGAGCTTCTTCAAAATTAACGCGCTGAGTTCTTCCGCTGAGTAAATCTTGCCGCCGAACTCACGGTGGAATTGCTCCTTGGGCTTGCCCATTTCGCGCTTCACGAAATCGACAATTTTTTCCGGCTCAGCCACGGCGTTGTTCTTCGCCGTTGTGCCGACGATGACGTTATTGCCATCGAATAAAATGACTGATGGCGTGATCAGCTCGCTTTCGGCGTTGGGAATTATTTGCGGTTTACCGTAGGCATCGATGTGAGCGACGGCGGAGAACGTGGTGCCCAAATCAATGCCGACTGCTTTGCGTTCGTTCATTTGTCAGAGGAGTGGAAAGGGCGCGCGCGCCTGCGTGTCAGAATGCAATTTTCATGCCCGAAACGGGAAACGTTTTCCGTATGGAAAACGCCATGCCGATCATCCCGGGCGGAGCGAAAGCGCAGTCGAGGACCCCTTGAAGCTACCTTACACTTACGCCGCGGATTCCTCGACCTCGCTCCGAATGATCCGGCGCCGTTAGTGGAAGCGCTTCGCGATCACTTCTTCCGCGCGCAGTACTTTGCCGCGCCACATGAAACCGCGCTTCACCCGCGTGACGATGCGTCCGTTGTCCTCGGCGAATTCCGCCGGCTCGAAGCTAACGACTTTGTGAATGCTAAGATCGACGAAATCGTTCGACTCGATCTCGGTCACTTCAAGCCGGTGCAGTATCTCGATCAGGCCGTGAATCGCGTTGTTCAAATTATCGCGCCAGCGGGCGAGGCGATCGCGTTTCTTCTCCGCCGCCGCGATGCGCAGTTGCTCAGCCAGCGTAGTCAGATCGTCGTAAAGTACAATGAGATCGCGCACGAACGGTTTGTGCAGCGACTCGAGCAGGAAGTTGTCGCGGTACTTGAGCAGCTCTTCGTGCAGCGAATCGAAGAGGCGCTGGTTAACGGACTCGGTCCCGCGGATCGCGGCAAGATGTTCCTCGATTTTCTGATGCTCGGTGCGAATCGATGGCATGCTCTCGGTGTGTCGCGTGAGCAGCGCCTCGATGTTCTGCAATCGCGCATCCAGCGCATCAAACTCGCGCAGCAACGGCGTGACGTCGCCGCCCGGCCGCTTTTCGCGGACGGCGGCCGCGCTCAGCTCGCGCATGGTACTGGCAAAATCGCCCGCCATTCTCAGGCTCCGTAAAATTGCCGGATGGCAGCGACAAGCCCGGGAATATCGTGGCGCTTCGCTTCGACGTCCACGTGCAACCCGCGTTCTCGCGCCGTCGCGGAAGTGATCGGGCCTATGCTCGCCACTTTCATGTGCGCGGGCCACGGCAGCCTCAGATCGAGAAAATTTTCCACCGTGGACGAGCTGGTGAAGGTGATCAGGTCTGCGCCTTCGTCCGAAAAACGCCGACGCGCACCGGTGACATCGCGCGTCTCCGGCACGGTACGATAAGCAAACGCTTCATCGACAATTGCCCCCATATCCGCCAGCGCTCTGGGGAGCAAGTCCCGCGCCTTCTCCGCGCGGGCGAGGAGGATGCGCAGGTTTTCCACGCCACCCTGCGCCGCGAATTCCTTCACGATTGCTTCTGCCACGAATTCCAGCGGTTGTAGATCCACATGCAGATGAAAGTCTTTGACCCGCTGCGCCGTCGCCGGGCCGATCGCCGCGATTTTCGCCGCGCCGATTTCACGCGCGTCATCGTAAAGCTTGAAAAAGATATCGAAGAACGCCTCGACTCCATTCGGGCTGGTGAAAATGATCCAGTCATAGCCGTGCGCGTCCTGCACCAGCTCAGCGAATTCGCGCAGATCGGTTGGCGGCTCGATGCGAATCGTGGGCAGTTCCAGCACGTCCGCGCCGAGCGCGCGCAACTCTGAGCTGAGCGCGCCGGCTTGTTTGCGCGTGCGCGTGACCACGATCCGTTTGCCAAAAAGCGGCCGGCTCTCAAACCAGTTCAGGTTTTTACGCAGCGAAACGACGTTGCCGAAGACGGCGATTGCTGGCGCCTCGAATTCCGCGTCCCGCGCACGCCTCGCGATGTCCGAAACGGTGCCGGTGATGGTGCGCTGCTGGCCCGTGGTTCCCCAACGCACCAGCGCCACAGGCAAATCAGCGCGCTCGCCGCAGTCGAGCATCTCACGCGTGATTGCCTCCAGGCGCTCGATGCCCATCAGCATCACTTGAGTACCGCCGAGTTTAACCAGCGCGGCGAAATCGATCGCGCTTTCCCCTTTGCCTGGGTCCTCGTGCCCGGTGAAAAATGTGACATGCGAATTGTCGCCCCGACGTGTTACCGGGATGCCAGCGTAGGCCGGCGCAGCAATCGCTGATGTAATCCCCGGCACAATCTCAAACTCAACGTCCGCCGCCGCCAGCGCCTCGGCCTCCTCCGCGCCGCGACCAAACACAAACGGATCGCCGCCTTTGAGCCGCAGGACCTTCCTGCCCGCGCGCGTTTTTTCCACCAGCAATGCGTTGATCTCCTCCTGTGAAAACGTGTGCTCGCCGGCACGTTTGCCGGCAAAAATGATTTCGGCATTTTCCGGCGCCCACGCCAGTATTTCGGGATTGCAAAGCGCATCGTAGATGATCACCTCCGCCTGCTCGATCAGCTCGCGTGCACGGAGTGTGACCAGGCCGGGATCACCGGGTCCGGCACCGACAAGGAAGCATTTCCCGCTTGTACTTAGGCTCGTACTTAGGCTTGTACTTAGGCTTGTACTCATCTCTGGCCTTCGCGCCGCAGCGTCGCTGCGGCGGCTGATGGTCGAATCTGGTTGAATGCTTCCATCGCGATCTGCTCCGACCCGGTGCCACGCGCGCAGGCCATGGTCGGTTCGCTGTCACCGGCAAAAAGTTGCACGCACAATTCCATTTCGCCGTTCACCCATCGCGCGTGCGCACCGACTGGCGTACCGCAATCCCCTCCGAGCAGACGGAGAAATTCACGCTCCGCGCGCAAGCAACAATGGACAGCATTTTCATCGGCAGCGGAAATCATCGCGGCATCTTTTTCGCGCGTTTGCATCGCGATGATCCCCTGGCCGCCTGCTGGCACGAACGTTTCCATCGGCAGAATTTCCGCGAAGAATTGCTGCCCTTCGAACTCGAATCGCGGCGGAGAAAAACCGAGCCGCTCGAGCCCGGCACGCGCGAGCACAATTCCATCCCAATCACTGGCCGTGAATTTGCGCAGGCGCGTCGGCACATTGCCTCGGAGATCAGCCACGTACTTAAGCCCCCGGAAGAAGCGCAGCTGGTGTTGACGTCGCACGCTTCCAGTCGCGACCGTGCGCAATCCCGAAGAAGCCGCTTGCCGGGTGATGAGCAAGTCTTCAACAGGGGCGCGCGGAAGTACGGCAGCGATGGTGAGACCGCGCTGCATTTCACTCGGAATGTCTTTTGCGCTGTGCACCGCCACATCGATTCGGCCATCCAGCAGCGCGTACTCAAGCTCCGCCGTGAATACACCTTTGCGTCCCGCCTCGCGCGCGCCCTTATCACCGCTGGTGCGGACGACCTCGATCTGAACATCGGCGTTGCACCTTTCGCGTAGCGCGAGCTCAGCCATTCGCGCTTGCGCCAGGGCGAGCTCGCTGCCGCGCGTGCCGAGCACCAGCTTCACTACAGCTCAGAAACGCGCAGCGTCGCGGGAATTTCTGGATGAAGGGTCGCCACGCGCTGCTCGCGCGCGCCGAACTGCGCCATTTGCCGGCTAAAATCCGCCACATGCTCGTTGATGATCGCCTCTGCTGCCGCAATCTGCTGCCGGCGCAATTGCAGCGTGTCGTCGGCAATCGATTGCAGTGAATCGATGTCATACAGGTAAACGCCTTCGAGCCCGTTCACCTCCGGCGCGACGTCGCGCGGAACGGCGATGTCGATAATAAAGAGCGGCCGATCGACCCGATGCCGGATCATGGGCGCGAGATTTTCCGGCGTGACGAGATGTGTTTCCGCGGCCGTGGAAGAGAGAAGAATGTCGATCTCGCGGCAGTGCTCGAGCCAGCCGGTGAATGGCACCGCCATTCCGTCGAACCGTTGCGCGAGCTCTTCTGCCCGCGCCGCGGTGCGATTGGTCACCCGCAGATCGGAGACGCCGCGCGAGGCGAGCGCGCGCAACGTTTTCTCGCTCGTCTCCCCCGCCCCGAGTACGAGCACTTTGCGCCCGCGCAAATCGCCGAAAAGTTTCTCCGCCAGCTCAACCGCAACCGAGCCGACGGAAATGGAGCCGCGCGTGATCTCTGTCTTTGTCCGCACCTGCTTGGCCGCGCGAAAAGCGCGCTGGAATAACCGGTGCAAGAATGCGCCTGCGCCACCACTTGCCCGCGCCTGTTCATAAGCGCGCTTGGTCTGGCCGAAAATTTCTGTCTCGCCGACCACCATCGAGTCCAGGCCGGAAGCGACGCGGAAGAGGTGCCGCGCACATTGGTCATTCTCGTAGCGATAGAACGCCGCCAGCTCGCCCGGCGCAACGTCGTCCCCGTGAAGTTGCAATGCTTGCGCGATTTCACTTGTCGGTAATTCGCGTGCAGTCGCGGCATAAACTTCCACGCGATTGCAGGTGGTGAGCAGCAGTACTTCACCCTGCTCGCGTAGCCGCGCGATCGTGCCAGCGTGCCCGGCGAAGCGCTCCCGCGCTTCAATCGGCGCCGTGCGATGATTCAGGCCCGCGCAGAAGAGCTTCATGCGTGATGGGCGACGAATTCGATGCTCCATAACAATGAGAGCGCGGCAGCAAAGGCAGCTACGCAGAAAGCGGCGAGATGGCGGGGCGACATCGAGCACAGCCGCGGGCCGAACAGAATTGCCGCGTACGCGATCCAGATCACAATCGCCAGTGTGACCTTTGTCCATGGTAGTGGCTCGCCGGTAAAGAACCCGCTGATCAGGCCGGCGCTATACAACGCGAAGCCAAACCACAACAGCCGCAACATTGCCGAAAAAAGATTCGGCAACGGCGGAAGCTGGTAGAAAATCGAGTGCAGCTCGCGCGTTTTGAGCTGCCGCTCCTGCACGAGGTACATCACGCCGGCCACGCAGGCGAGAGCGAACGCGCCGTACGCGATGAGCGAGATGGAAGCGTGAAATTCGAGCCACGCGTTCGGCGGCACGCGGCCGGTGCGGGGCGCATCGATCGGGGCGAGCAGTGCGAACGATTGCAGCAGGAAAACCAGCGGCGCCGTAAACGAGCCCATCAACGAGAGCCGGTAAGCTGGGCCGATGACCATGTAGATCAGCGCGATCGACCAGGCCAAAAAGACGAGTACTTCAAACAGGTTCGTGATCGGGCAGCGACCGAGCGCGTGCCCGCGCAGACCGAGGAAGGCGCTTTGCAGCAGAAAACCGAGCAGGATCATGCCGAAATTGAAACGGCTCCGGCGAAAAACGCGCGCGCGCAGAGCCACGCTGGAGCGCACCACAGCCGCGAGGAAACAGAGCGTGGAAAAAATTAGCAGCTGGCGATCCACGGGAATGCCACCTTAAGATCGCGCATTTCGCTCCGCAACCGCGAGTCGTTGACGTTTACCCGCGCGCCGATACCATCGCGGGCGTGAGCGAGGAGGACATCTCCAGGCTGCGCGCGGCCGTGCGCGACGTGCCCGATTTTCCCAAGCCGGGAATCATTTTCAAAGACATCACGCCGGTACTTGCAGACGGCGAGCTTTTCCGCAAATCCGTCGATCTCTTTCTAAAGGAATGTCACGGTAAGTTGATCGACAAGGTTGTGGGAATTGACGCGCGCGGTTTCCTGTTTGGCTCCGCCGTCGCTTACGAGCTGGGCGTCGGCTTTGTCCCGCTGCGAAAAAAGGGCCGGCTGCCTTACAAGACCGAGCGGGCGAGCTACTCGCTTGAGTACGGCGAAGCCGAAATGGAATTGCACATCGATGCTATCGAGCGAGGCGAAAAAGTTGTACTCATCGATGACCTGCTCGCCACCGGCGGAACGAGCGCCTCGGCCGCAAGCTTGATCAGGAAAGTCGGCGGCGATCTCACGGAAGCGATGTTCCTCATCGAGCTCGAATTTCTACATGGGCGCAGCAAACTCCCCGGTACTTCAGTGACCTCGTTTCTGAAATGGTAGCGCTGTTATAAGCGTTCGCCCCGTCAGCGCGCGGCGCTTACCTCTTCGCCCCCAAGCAAGTTGCCGACGGTCAGCCGTTGCTCTGGCCTTTCAAGCGAATCGACGAAATCGCGAAACCGTTGGGAGAAAAGGTTGCTGCGCAGCTTCCAGTAATGCTCCAGACCCGGGCAGGCGAGGTAATGGCGGTAAAGATTCCACCAGCCGCTCCAGATTTGCTCGTCCATCATGCCATAGATGTAATGGAAATGGATTGTTTCCATCGCCTTCAGGAACTGAAACGTCACGTGATAGAAGCGTGCCGTTTCCTCCGCATCCAGGTCGTCGAGATTCTCCAGACCGGTGCGCCAGATCCGGCCAAGCTCCGCGTTTTCCGAGAACGGCTTCGTCACCTCGCGCAGTGCGCTGGCTGCGGCATCCTGCGCCGCCAGCCTGGTCACCCGCGTACTCCGATGCACCTGCACGGCCAGGTACCAGAGCGAAGCGACCACGGCGAGCGAGCTTACGATCTGCGCAATAGCGTTGATCGCCTCCCAGCTCATGCCTCAGTTTAGGTTCTCGCGCCGCCCGCTTCAATACGGCGGTCACGTTTGTGCGAAATTTTGAAGCGCAAGCCTCGCGGCGGAGGCGAAAGCAGTACGCCCGCGCCTCTGCGCGGCCGAAGAACCCGTCTCTCTATGGCAAACAATTCTCGATCCTCATCTGCAAACCTTGATAATCTCGCCACCGGCCTCGGCTGGTTCAGCATCGCCTTGGGCGCGGTCGAGCTTTTCGCGCCGCGGGCGCTCTCGAAGCTCATCGGCGTCGAGCCGAAGTCGCTGCTCATGCCGGCGCTCGGCCTGCGCGAAGTCACCAGCGGGCTCGGCATTTTGAACAAACGCGGCACGGCAGGCTGGCTTTGGTCGAGCGTGGCCGGCGATGTGATGGACCTCGCTCTCCTTGGGGCCGCACGCATGTCGGATGATTCTGATGATCGCCGCGTCGAGGGCGCTGCCGCCGCCGTACTCGGCGTCACCGCACTCGATGTTTATGCTGCCGTCCAGCACAGCCGATATGCGGTGGACGACCGCGATGTTCACGTACGCAAGGTCATCACCGTCGGCCGGCCGCCGGAGGAGCTTTATCGCTTCTGGCGTAACTTCGAGAACCTGCCGCGCGTAATGCGGAATCTCGAGTCGGTGCGCACACTAGACGGCACCCGGTCGCATTGGGTCGCAACCGGTCCCGGCGGAAAACGCGTCGAGTGGGACGCGGAAATTACCGGCGATCGTCCCAACGAGTTGATCGCCTGGCAATCACTTCCCGGCGCTGACATTGAAAACTACGGCTCCGTCCGCTTTGATCGCGCCCCGGGAAATCGCGGCACCGTCGTGCGCGTCAGCATCACCTATACTCCACCGGTCGGAAACCTGGGCTTGGCTGTGGCCAAACTGATCGGCCGTGCTCCTGAACAGGAAATCCAGCTCGATCTTTACCGGCTCAAGCAGATCATCGAGACCGGTCAGGTGATGAGTACCGATGGCCAGCCGGCCGGCCGGCCGACGAGCCTTTCACCTGTGTACGACCATGGAACTACTCGCGGCTAACGATATCCAAGCACTTATATGAAAGCGAACTGCTGGTACGGCAAACATGATGTGCGGGTAGAAGAAGTGGACGACCCTAAAATCCTGAACCCGCGCGATGCCGTCGTTAAGATCACTTCCACAGCGATCTGCGGCTCAGACTTGCATCTTTATGACGGCTTCATTCCGGGGATGGAGAAGGGCGACATTCTCGGCCACGAATTCATGGGCGAGGTCATCGAGACTGGTCCCGAGGTGAAGAACCTTAAGAGCGGAGATCGCGTTGTCGTCCCATTCACCATTTCCTGCGGCGAATGTTTCTTCTGCAAGCGCGGCCTTTTCTCGTGCTGCGAGAACTCGAACCCAAACGCCGCCATGGCGGAGAAGTTTTTTGGTCATTCACCGGCCGGCCTTTTCGGCTACTCGCATTTACTTGGCGGGTTCGCCGGCGGCCAGGCTGAGTACGCGCGCGTCCCGTTCGCTGATGTCGGTCCCATTAAAATCGAGAGCGACCTTCCTGACGACCAGGTATTGTTCCTATCGGACATTTTTCCGACCGGCTACATGGCCGCGGAAAATTGTAATATCCAGCCCGGCGACACCGTCGCGGTTTGGGGTTGTGGACCAGTCGGACTTTTTTGTATCAACAGCGCCTACTTGCTCGGCGCTGAACGCGTCATCGCCATTGATCGTTTCCCTGAGCGGCTGCGCATGGCGCGTGAAAAAGCGAAAGCGGAAACGTTGAACTACGACGAGGTGAACGTTTCCGACGCGTTGAACGAGATGACCGGCGGCCGCGGTCCTGATTCATGTATCGATGCCGTCGGCATGGAAGGTCACACTCACGGCCCGGTCTATCTTTACGATCGGCTCAAACAGGCCATGATGTCTGAAACGGGCAGGCCAATCGCGCTGCGTGAAGCGATCCTGGCCTGCCGCAAAGGCGGCACTGTCTCGGTGCCGGGCGTTTACGGCGGACTTATCGATAAGTTCCCGATGGGCGCCGTCGTTAACAAAGGTTTAACCATCAAAAGCGGACAGACCCATGTCCAACGCTACCTGAAGCCGCTGCTGGAACGTATTGAGAAGAAAGAGATAGATCCCAGCTACGTCATCACTCATCACCTAAGCCTGGAAGAAGCGCCGAAAGGCTACGATATCTTCCTCAACAAGGAAGATGAATGCATCAAGGTAGTACTTAAGCCCGGTAGCAACGGGGCGAAGTAGTCGGCTGCGAGGTAATTTGATTGCGCCGGCGCACGTGCCCGCAAAAGCCACGGTGTAAGTTCCCAACAACCACTTCATCCCGCGACCAGGTTCGCCCGCGGCGTCTCCACCACCAGGTGAAAATGGTTGCTCATAAGACAGTAGGCGTGCAATCTCCCATCCCGTCTTCTCGCAGGCCCTTGCCAAAGTGGAGATGGATAACATGCCATCAGCGTCGCTCCAGAAAACTTCTTCACGCCGGTCGCCCCGGCTGAGCAGACGATAAATGTCTCCTTCGTATTCAACACGCAGCGGACGAGGCATCAACGCAGCCGTTTACCGGAACCGAACAGTCAATAGTTGGGATTGATCAATTCCGCTTCTAGTTCGTCCTTCTAGTTTGGGATTTCAGATCCCGTTTTCCCTCCGCGAGGACGCTCGGATGACCTCAACCTTTTCACGTACGACTATCACAATACAATAGACCCAAGCAATACCGCCAACTAGATCAGTTAACATTCGCAGTGGACTCCACAGCAGTTTAGCGATCTCCCCAAACAGTATGATCACTGCCAATCCTATAGAAAACACAGCAAGCCACGCGATGAAGACGCTAAGCGGAGTATCTTTGCCGTAACTAACTGCGCGTATCGCTGCGGAGACGCCGGTGGGAACCCAAACACCTAGCAGGGTAAAAAAAACGAACTGCTGGCTACCATTCCAAACCATTCCGAGCAATCGAGACACAACAAACGCCGCAACGATCCCACAGAAGATTGTGAGAATATCGCCTGTCAACTGTCGTACAAGCTCGAGGCGCATTTGTAATATCTAAAAAGCTGGTCAAGTCCCGGCGACAGAGTTTCGTAAACTCCGCTCGATTCGATGTATCTGGTTCCAAATAGAATAGTAGTAGCGTTGCTCGCAACCTAACCGCTTCATCGCATTAACATCGGTCAGTAGTTCAAGTAGCTGCGTCCGTGCGGAGGGAGGGATTCGCAGACGCATGTGAATGCGTAATCCAACTGCCATTCGTACGAGCAACGCTCCGTATCGTTTCGGATCGACCGGTAAGCTGCCGTTTTGGGCCGCACGTTCGAATCGAACGCCAATACCAGCGTACGCCATGATCGGCGTCGCTCGTTGTTCGATAGCAATGATATACCTCTGAACCATCGAGAAACCCCACGGAAATTGTTGCTGCAGGTGGAACAGTGCCTCCCGCACCTGCGACGTAAACGCGCGGTTACCGTAGATCGCGACCCGGCCTACGGCGGTGTTCAACATCCCTTCATGTTCGCTCGAATAGCGACGAACAAGCAGCTTCAGTTTAGATGTCCGGTGGGGAATAAGCGTCCTCCAGATAGGGCCCCGCGTAATTAGCCAGCGAACAATCAACTTTATGGACCTGGTGGGCCGCCTGTTTCTCCGGCAGATTCAATCAAGTACTCCGAAGCTGAAGGCGCTTCCTCGGTAAGGGAGAATTCTACAGTTTCAGCCATTGGTGTCGTTGCTTCTGTGAGCTCGGCGGTTTGCACCGTAATATTGATAAACTGAGCGGCAGTGCTCACTCGTGCCGCGCTGAAAGCAGTCTGGAGCCCAGTTACAGTAGCGTCGCCTAAACTCGCCAACAGCGCGAACAGGCCAGTTTCGGGAGCGACAAACGGAGCTGCGACAGGGATCGTTAAGATCAGCGTCGGGACCAAACCCTTGTGGGTATAAGCCGCCTCCGCTGGCGTCGCCGGCGTTTCGAGAAAGCGCCAGAAAGGTGCCCAGTAAGAACCTGGTCCGCTCGGTCCACCCGTTCGTGGTGCGCGGGAGGAAGGACTTGACGGGCCCGTAGGTCGCGCAGGGCCGTGATGTGCTCCTCTGTAGCCGTAACTTGGCCCTTCTGTGTCCGAAGGGTTTCCGCCGGAGCCCCAGCCTCCGGGCACAGTTCCCGTTCCGCCAGGTTCCCCGCCGGGCTGACCTCCTGGTTGCCCCGAGGTGTTGTCATCCGGCGGGCCTGAGCCAACCACCGTTGTAGGCCCTTGTGCCACCGGTCCGTCGGGCGGAGGGCCCGTGTAATTTTGCGACGCGTTCTCGTAGTCAGTTTGATTCTGCCCATCAAGGGTGTAGCTATCGGGCCCGCTTTCGGCCGGATGTATCTGCTGGCCACCTTCGTTAATTATATCTAATCCGAAAGGATCACGTCCCCTGAGTGGATTGTTCCCACAGTACCGATAAAGGTTGCCGCGATCACCCCAGAAGCCAATCGGGTCGCCTTGCAAGAATCTCCCAATATCGGGCGAGTAGTAGCGGTTGCGAAGATCGTAAAGTCCGAGCTCACTGTACCACTGCTGGCCAGTAAATAGGTGTCGAATATAATAGTTACTGCTTGAGCGTGGTTGGTTGGAAGCGTTGTAGAAATACGGTGTGCCCTGAAGGTCATAGCGGTACCACTCAATCAGCGCGCCGGCGCTATTAGCCAGGTGACTCGTGCTGCCGCTGGCATCCTGATAATAGTAGTTGTTGGTCACGAGGTTCTTTACCATTCCACCAGCGCCGTACAGGTACGCCCCAAATGCGCCGCTTGTTCCTGTCTTGTACTCGCCCAACAAATCCCAACCATCATACACGCGGTAGTAAAGCGCCTGGCCGGTGATCGTTTTCCCGATCTGGCGGTTCAAGCCATCGTAGAGGAAGGTGTCAGTGGTGCCGCTCTTAACCGCTTTAATGAGCCGGTTTTGCGCGTCATAGGTGAAGCTGGAGCCGTCCAGACCGGTGATCATGTTTCCATTGGCATCATAAACAGCTGAAGTGGTTGTGCCGCCGCTTGTGCGCGTGGTGTACTGGTTCAAGTTGTTCACTGCCGAGTAACTCTGGTTGGCTCCTCCAACGTTGAAGCTGGTGCGGTTGCCATTGGCGTCGTAGATGATGTTCGGCGTGCCGGGCGCGGTGGTGGTCGGGCTGGCAATGTTAAGCTGCGCAGTTGTCGCTTGGTCGCTCTGATCGTAATTGTAAACATCGCCGCTTGCTCCGTCGCGCTGCCCCCAGTCGAGATCACCCACGGTGTTTCCATCGTAATGGTAAGCAAAAGTGCGCGTGGTGCCATTTAGGTTATGCGAAATGTTCAAGCAGCGGTTCAGAGCATCGTAGCCGTAGCTGCTGGAGGTGGAGTTATCCTGGATGCTGCGGCTGGTCAGGTTGCCGTTGAGATCGTAGCCATAATTGGCGATAGTCGCGCCACTGTTCACGACCGTCTGGAGCTCGCTCCGCCCGGTGTAGGTGTAACTGAAGGTGTAGGCGCTGTTTGGATACGTCAAGGTCGCGCGGCGTCCATCAGGATCATAGCTGTAGGTGACAGTCCGGGCTATGCCGTCGCCGTAAGTACTGGTCTCGGTCCAGAGGGTGTTATCGTTGTAATAGGCGCGGCTGATCTGAGAATTGCTGTTGTTAATGGCCGTGGGTCGATTGGCGGCATCGTAACCCTGACTGACAGACGGTGTGACGCCATCGTTCCAGCTCGACTGGGTGAGGCGGTTTAGATTATCGTAGGTAAAGGTGTCGAAGTTGCCGGCGCGGTTCTTGAACTGGTAAAGCAGCCCGTTCCCGGCGGGGGTGCCGTTGCCAGTGTTATCGTAAATCCAGGCTTCAGTACTCGCGTCCGGATACTGCAAAACGGTTTTGCGATTCAGCAGATCGTAGCCGTAGTTATAGCTGTTGCCGTTGGGATCAGTTATGGTCTGGAGCAGGCCGCCAGTCGGATCGTAGCTGTACTTTGTCACCGCATTAGGCTCGGGCGACTGCGTGGCGGTCTGTTGAAGCAACCGGTTCATCTTGTCGTAGGAATCGTAAGTGATGACCTGGCCATTGGGCCGGGTGACGCTGGCTTTGCGGTTGTAAGCGTCGTATTGCACCACCGTTGTGTGGGAAAGCGGGTCGGTTACTTTCCAGACACGGTTCCGCTCGTCGTAGGCCGTGACACTGGCGCTCCCTTTTGGCTGCTGGTTTGGGGCAAGCACGCTGGTGAGGTTGCCAGCGGCGTCATAACCGTAGGTAGTGACGGAAGCGGTGCCGCTGTCACCGATGATGTTCTGTTCGGTAAGGCGTGTGCGCCTGAAGTTACCGTCGCAGTCATTGTTGATCGCTTCTCCCGCGGGTTTCGTGATGGCGAAAGCGAAGTTGGCGGTGTGCCAGTAAGGGCTGCTGGTGCCAGGACGGGTGTAGTCAAACGAGGTGGTGTTTGTGCTGTTGTCCCCGTTGCCTCGCACCGGCGTGGTGATGCTGATCACGCGTTTGTAGTCGTCGTAAATATAACTCGTCGTGTGGCCGAGCTGGTCGAGGACATTCTGGAGCGTTCCGTTAGGGTTATAGTTATGAACAATGGTGTACCGCTTACCGTCGTTCGGGTCATTGGGCAGGGTTGTTGTTTGCACGTGGCTACGGCTGTCATAGGCGTAGCTCGTGGTGTGGTTAAGATCGCCGAGGCCGTTGCCGAGAGCGTCAGTCATGGTGATCAGGCGGCTTAAGCCATCGTAATCGTAGCGCGCACTCGGGTTGCCGCTGGCGTGATAGGGATCGCTGTATTGTTTCACCAAGCCATTCTTGTAGGCTGGGTCGCCATTGCTAGTAAGATAGTATCCGTAGGTTTCGACCCCGCCGGTAGTTAGCTGGTGGCTGACGATTTCGGTGAAGCTGTTGTAGCCAAAGCTCTCCGACTCGCCATCAGGATAATTGATTTGCTTGATCGCCTTATCATTCGCAACGCCCGGAGCACTGTAGCGATAATATTGGGTGGTATGGCCCGCTTCATCGGTGGCCGTGCAGACGTAATACGGATTGTTTGGGTCGCGGTTCGCCGCATCGGCGCAACTGGCCGAGCCATAGGTGTAATTGATAGTTCCGCCGCTTCCCGGAGCATCCTCTGGTGTAGCGGGGAACTGTATCTGCGTAAGTCGGCCGGTAAGCGCTTCGTGCGTGTATTTGGTGATGTGCCCATCGCGATCGGTCACCGAGTTGATGTAATTGTTCGCGTCGTAGGTTTGCCGGGCCGCGTAGCCGTTGAAATCGGTTGCGCTGGTTAAAAGATTGCCAGTGTAAGTGAACGTCCGGGCAGGATTGACTCCATTGATTGTGTCGCCGCGCGTTTCGGTTCGCGTGCTCGCGTTCACCGTGAGAGTGGAAAGTGCTCCCCCGGTGCTTGAACCGGTATAGTAATTTTCACTCTTGATCTGACCGACAACAGCAGCAGTTCCGTCAGGGTTATTGGCGGTAGCGTAAACGTAGGCGATTCTCCACATCGGGCCACCGTACATGGGGTCAACGCAGGTTTGGAGCAGCGGAGGCCCGTTGTAGTTGCCGTAGGACGCGACATTGGGTGCCTGGTAGGTGTAAGTAGCCTCGAGATTGCTGTCGCCGTAGAATCGACTTTTGACAGAAAGGAATATTCGTAGGTGCCAGGGGAAAAGGGCATGCCGCCATAGCGGTAGAGGACGCTGCGCCCATCGCTCGCAGTTACCGTCTGAAGCAGCACGTCAGGCTGACCGGTGTAGTTATTCCATGGCGTCGTTACGTAGCTAAAACGAAGCCAGCGGCCGGCCGGCTCGGTAACCTGGTAGAGGACCTGATCCGAGCCGATGGTGGTGTAAGTCAGGGTTGTGCGAAGCCCGTACGGGTCGATGATGGCCTGCGCCAACCAGTTATATCCGTAATACGTCACAGTATGACAGTGATCATATTGATCGCAGACTTGCTGGGGATCGGTGTACTGCGTCGCTTGAAACTGGATGCGGGTGTTATCCGAAAGTACAAGATAAGCCACGCCGCCGCTGAGCGGAACGAAACGCTCCGTTACTCCCGTCGGCCCGCGGTAGTAAGCGTCCGACGACGAATAAGCGAAAGAGACGCTACGCCCATCCGGGAAATTGACCGAGTAGCTTGAAGGAGAGAACCCGGAGACGGTGTTCTCGTCCGTGCTCAGGCTCCACATGTAATTGTGCCTCCAGTTGCCGGCTGTGCCAAAGCCGTATTTCCACTGGCCCGAACCGCGGGAATTAGCGGTGCGCACCAAAGCGAGCGGCTGTGTTCCAACCGTGCCGGCCACGGCGATGTCGATGATCGACCGCCGCACATTGCCTGTGTACGGGTCATAGTCACCCGCACTTGTCACGTCGCCGTTGAATATCCCCGCGGGTCCGGTGAGATTGTCGTTACCTACCTGGCCAAGAGCCCTCGAACAAGCCAGGAGGAGGAGGAGAAATAGGCTGACGCTCCAGCGCATTAAGCGAGGGGCGTGACGTCGAGGGGCGTGACGTCCCTTGCTGCGCTCATGATGACAAAGAATGCGGCTGCTCATGGCGTCACCACGGGTGGATTGTTTCCGTTCGCGCTCGGTACCCAGAATTGAAGAGTGGCGGAGTAAGCTCCGAGGCCAACAAGAATGCGGTAAAGACCCGGTTGCGTGCCCGGCTGGAATTGCAGGAGCGTGGTGCCATCCGCAGCAACGGGTGTCGGCGCACTGATCGTTCCTCCATCAAGCGGCTCGATCACGAGCAGCGAGAGGATCGCCGCCGGGATACGGCAGGAGATGCTCATAGGCTGCCCCGCAGAACTGAGAACAAGAGGAAATTGCCCCGCGTGGCTGCGGATAGGCAGTGACTGTCCATTTGGGAACACAATGGAAGCTGTCGGGCTGCCATCGCTTGGCAAAGGGGGTGGCGAGGGAATCGCCGACGGCGCTGGCGTGGGGCTTGGGACAGGGGTTGGTGTCTGCCCGAGCGCTGGCAGAGACAAAATGCAGCAGGCCGCGAGCGCTGCGGGAAGTAGTTTCATGTGTGATCCTCCGGTTGTGCTTCTTTGAGCCGCGCGAAGGTCCTGAGACGGGCTTCGGGAGGTTAAGCCTTTCAGTCAGGCAGAGGATCTCGTGTAGTTCGAGTCCGGTTTACGGAAAAGGAATGAAGTAGGTCAAGCCTTATTTGTTAAGTTGAACTAATCCGACGGTGAATAACTGGTGAGCAACTTGTGAATAAGTGCACTGTTTCCCCTCGTGACCTTCGCCTACTCGGAAAGAAACATATTTTTTTGAAGCTACTTCAGCGATAGAAGCATCTCATAAATCGTTCTCAGTCTGTCATGTTGAGCGGGCGAAACATCTCTGACTTTTTCTGCTATCGTGTAATCGACAAAAGGGTTCGGCAACGAGGAATCGTTGCCCTACAGCTTTCCGGCGCGACGTCGTACTTGGGTTCGGGCACGTTCATCAGCCATTTGTCGAGCCAGAGATTCCCTTCCGCCTTTTCTGTAGGCCAAGCATTCCTGGCCGTTACCGAGCAGGTTGCGGCTTCCGCAACGAGGAATCGTTGCCGTACAACTGCCGCCGTTTTCTGTAGGCCAACCATTCCTGGTTGGCACAAGGATTACGACTCGGCAACGAGGAATCGTTGCCCTACAGGTGTGGCGTTTTGTGTAGGCCAACCATTCCTGGTTGGCGACCGGGTTACGGCTTCGGCAACGAGGAACCGTTGCCCTACAGCCAGGTTCAGAATGACGGAACTATTTACGAGATGGCTCGTAATGCGAGAATCAGAGATTCTTCACTTGTTCAGAATCGGCGTGAACGTCCGTTTGTTCCCCTCTCACATGGCCCAGTCAAGGTAATCCGCCAGACCGAGACTATCGGCGAGACCAGAGAGGTCGGTCAGGGCAACGAGAAACGGGAGAAGGAGGCTACAGGTTTGTGCGGCGGCGCGGCGCAGGCAATTAGCCGCGGCCATGCGGTTCGGCACACCCAGCTTGCGATAGATGCGCTGGAGATGCTTCTTTACCGTGCCTTCGCTGCACCCGAGAATCTGCGCCGTCTCCCAGTTCGACTTACATTCGCTCACCCACCCCAACACTTCCTGCTCGCGCGCGGTCAGCGCGGTGACACTTTTCTCTTCTGGAAACATCATGGCGCGCAATTGTGTACTCATATTGGCAAGGAGAAAAGGCCGCGAGAATCATTGGATTCCCGCGGCCTCCATCACGTTTCCTTTAGAGAGCGATTTTAGTCACCGGCTCACTCCAATCACTCTGCCCGGTGCTGCCACCGAGCCCGCAGAGCTGCATCACGTAAGTGGTGCCCGCTTTGAGACCACTGAACATGATCGCGCGGGAGTTCCTGAAGTTAATCGTGGGCCCGAACTCACCGCCGACGGCTTTGCAGCGGCCCTGGATGGCGCGGCGATTCGAATCACCTTTCACTCGCAGCCGGACCTCACCGCTCTGGCCGTACTCAGCCCCGATAATCTCCGGCGGGCTAAGCACGGTCTGGCCGCGGTTGTTACTGACGGGCTCGAACCCGGTGGCAAGCAGGACGGTGAGGTCTTCGTCGCAGTTTATATCGACGTAGCTCGCGTCCTTATTCAACGCGGCGACGAGTATGGCGCGCGCGGCCTCTTTCTGCGCGGTGGCGAGTGTGCCGCCAGCGGTAGCGGCGATAATAGCGTCGTCGAACGCTTTCTTTAGCTTGCCGAGCTCTGCCGGCGATACCGGCGGATCTTTCATCTCAGGATTACCGGTCAGGCCCGTAATGACCTTTCCGGCGAATTTACTTACATCGAGGTCTGGCAGCCGGCTGAAGTAGCGGCTTGTTCTAATCGAAGGCATAGTTGTTTTATTCCATTTGATTACTCGGCGGATCACCCGACCGGACTTCGGTCGGCGCGTCCGCTTTCGGCAGCAGGATTAAGCAACGTCGGTGCCGTTCCGTGCCGGAAAGTGTTCTTGTACCCCGAAAGGAGTATATGTGGCCTGAGTACCGGGCCGGAACAAACGAGAATGCTGGTCTTACAAACTAGATTGTTGCCGGATAAAGCTGCGCCGGTGCAGCTACAACAAGCAAGCCTCTCTGCGCAGGTTTAAGCCGCGAAGATGAGTGCTGATGAAAGAAGGATCAGGCTGCATGGCATGATGATTTCGTTTTGCAGGTTCGTGCCGGATTTGGATGTTCGCGGCGCAAGCTGGAAAGCCGGAGGATCTAGTTAGATTGATGAAGGATCAGGTTACTTGGCTAGAGGATCAGGCGAAATGCGTCAAAGCTCAGGCGTAGTACCACGCCCATTCAGTTTTTTGCACATGCGAAGGCAATCGGGACACTTACGCAACGACGTAGTGCTGAACCCGGAAGCGGTGGGCCCAAGCAGACTAGCCAGGCTACTTCACGTGATGCTCCGCCAGGATTTCACGCAGGCGATCGTGCGGCAGAGCTTGTACTTTATGGTTGTCGCGCCCGGTCATGTCGTGGTTATCGACCAATGCGTTGATGATTGCTTCTTCGGTCGCTTCTACCGTCGCGGCAAAGAGCGGGTCCATTAAGTCGTTAGGAATAGTCTGCACACTGTGAGTTACCTGGTCGGCGGCAGCGACGTGCGGATTAGCAGTTGAGAAAGCAAGGAATAAGTCGCCCGAGCCATTCCCCGAAATACTCCCGGTGCGGGCAAGGCCAAGTGAAGCACGTTTAGCGAGCCGCTTTAGCTGGTTAGGCAAAAGCGGCGCATCGGTCGCAACGATGATGATGATCGAGCCGGTATCTTCCTTGTAGACCTGCCCCGGGATCTCTTTTCCGACTTGCACCCCTGCGACGGTAAGGTTTGGCCGCCGGCCGCAATTAGCCTGAACAAAGACGCCCAACATATAAGAGCTCGCCGGCGTGTTCTCGTTAGCCCTGATTTCGACCTTACGTGAAGAGGTGCCGTTGCCACCTTTGAACTCGTAACAAATCATCCCCGTCCCGCCGCCGACACTACCTTCTTCGACCGGACCGCCGTGCGCGGAATCGAGCGCGTGAAAGACATCTTCGGGTTTCACATGGAAACCGTTGATGTCGTTCAGCCAGCCATCCCACGTTTCGGCCACGACGGGCAAACTCCACCAATAGCCGGTCGGATCAGCCCCGCCGCTCGTCACTCGCCACTTAATGACGGCGTCGCGCGCAACGCCGACGCTGTGAGTATTAGTGATGACAATCGGACCCTCCAGGAAACCGCTCTCTTCCACCCAGGCGGTCCCTGTCATCTCACCGTTGCCATTCAAGCTGAATACGCCTGCGTACACAGGATCATTCAGTGATTCGTGACCGCGCGGGATGATCGCAGTGACTCCGGTCCGGACTGGGCCGACGCCGACCTCGAGTCTGCCTTCGCCGCTGATGAGCGTGGTCGTGCCGACTTCAACGCCGGGCACATCGGTGATGGCGTTCAATTTTCCGGGTGTCCCCTCGAATGGGACGCCAAGATCACGCGCGCGCACCTGCTGTTGCGGCGGAGCAGCGATCGGCTCGCGCGCGGCGGCGTTAAAGACGCAGGCGACGAGCCAAAGTACGAAAGCCCAGGGACGCGCGCTACGATGAATCATTTCTACAGCTCGAATTCCATGCCGTCATAGCCAACGGTGATTCCGGCTGATTCGACCGCGCGCCGTTCTGGTGAGCCGGGCGTCAGGATCGGGTTGGTGTTGTTGATGTGAATGTAGATTTTCCGCGGCGCACTCGCTTCGGTCAGGAAGCCAAGACTGCGCTCGACCGGCATGTGCCCCATCTCAAGCGCAGAAGGCGCGGCTTCGCGGTGAGCAGCGAGCTCTTTGTTGCTCCAGAATGTCCCATCAAAAAAGATCGCATCGGCTTCCTGCAACGCGTCATCAAGCTCGCCCGTGATGGTGTTGACGGCGGGAGCAACGACAAGCAGCCGGTTCCGATTCGCCTTCAGCTGAAACGCCACGCTGCGTGGAAGTTCCGTTCCGCGAAGTCCGATCCCATCGGCAAGCTTCACAAACTGCCGCGGCAGCTCGCGCCACTCGATGCGGCAAAACGGCTGCATCAATTCATCAAGCCAGCGCAGTTTTTCTCGTACTTCGGCCGAAGTGTACACGGGTAGCGGCGAGTGCCGTTCTCGCATGAGCAGAATGCCGATGACATGATCGATCTCGGCGTCGGTGAGGAGAATGCCGGCGATGGGTGAAGTGTTGCTTTTTTCAGCAGGCTGAAGCGGCGCAAAACCAGCGATCTGGCTGGGGAGATCAGGCGTGGCGTTGATGAGCCACCACTCTTTTTCATCACCGCTGACTGCCACACACGCACGCAATTGCGGCGCGATCTGCCCCCTCCGCGCGCGGTGACAATTGCCGCAACCGCAATTCCACTGGGGCAATCCGCCGCTGGCCGCAACGCCAAGTACTCGAACGAAAATAGCGCCTCCTCCTATTTAAATTCCTCGCCGCCAGGAGATGCCGCAGCGGAAGAAGACCGGCACGCACGCGTTCGAACAGGGTATCCTCCCTCTCGCCAACCGGAAACGGTTGGCCTCCAGAAAATGCGATACCTGTAGGGCAACGATTCCTCGTTGCCGAACCCCATCCAGGGTATTGGTGGTTTGTTCATCAAGTGTGGTTTCGGCGAGCTGCGCACGCCGGCGGATTTGATTAGCAGCGCGACACGGACGCGGCAAGGGCATTCACGCTTGCGAAAAGTACGCAGGTGCCGGCGCCACCGGGCGCATCAATGCGGTTTCCGGCGAATGGCGATTCGGTTACTCACCGAAAGCGAAGGGTGATACATTTGCCTGTCGCGTGTGAACCCGGAGTTAACGATCGTTATGCCTTGCCTGAATGAGGCGCGAACGCTGGCCGGCTGCGTTCAAAAAGCGCAGACGTTTCTGAACCAGGAAAAAATCAGCGGGGAGATAATCGTCGCCGACAACGGCAGCACCGATGGTTCGCGCGAGCTAGCTGAGCAGTGCGGCGCGCGTGTAGTACGCGCCGAGACTCGCGGCTACGGCGCGGCGTTGGCGGCGGGGATCAACGCCGCACACGGTAAGTACGTCATCATGGGCGATTCTGACCAGAGCTATGATTTTTCCGCACTGGCGCCTTTCGTGCAAAAGCTCCGCGACGGTTATGACCTGGTCATGGGCAATCGCTTTCTCGGCGGCATCGCGCCGGGAGCGATGCCTCCTTTGCATCGCTATTTCGGCAACCCGCTCCTCAGCGCAATCGGGCGTCTGTTTTTCTCCTGCCGCGAAGCGAGCGACTTCTACTGCGGTTTGCGCGGATTCAGGCGCGAGGCAGTGCAACGGCTCGAGTTGCAAAGCCGCGGGATGGAGTTCGCGCTTGAGATGTTGGTGAAAGCGACCATGCACGGGCTCCGCATCACCGAAGTACCTACAACGCTTTCGCCGGACGGGCGCGACCGCGCGCCTCATCTGCGCCGTTACCGCGATGCCTGGCGGAGTCTGCGGCTGTACTTACTCCTCAGCCCGCGATGGTTCTTTGGAATCCCCGGTGTCTTGCTGCTGGCCCTCGGCACGCTTGTTTCCACCCTGCTCCTGCGTGGGCCGATGACGATCGGCGGCGTCACTTTTGATTACCATACACTGCTTTACTCGACGGCGGCGATCCTGCTCGGCTACCAATCGCTTCTACTTTTCACTTTCGCCAAGCTTATGGCGGTTGAAACAGGGCTTCACCCGCCACAAACACGACTGCGCTTTCTAGCTCAACGAGAAACGCTGGAGCGGTTTGTCATCTCAGGAGTTGTACTTATCTGCGCCGGCGTTATTCTTGGAATCGCGGCGACGCGCCAGTGGGAACTCGTCCGTTTTGGCGCATTGCGGCCGGACTTTACCATTCGCCTCGTCATCTGCTCGGTTCTGTTGCTGCTGCTTGGCGGACAAACATTGCTGGCCGGGTTCTACTTCGGCTTATTAAACATGGCTGCTGAACGTGGAGAACGCTTCCTTCAGTTGGCTGGTCAACTTCATCATCGCTCGCGCGAATGACTGACGTCAGCCCGGCACCCGCGCAGGCTGATCGCTGGTGGTGGGAACAAAGCAGGTACTGCTGGGCGGCCATTCTGGTTTTGTCGCTCCTGCTCTGGGTCCCGCGTTTGTCCGGACCGATCGATCTTCGTTGGGATGGTGGAGTTTATTACCTGCTCGGTACTTCACTTGCGAGCGGCGAAGGCTATCGCATCTCGAGTGAACCAGGCTCGCCAGAAGCGATCCAGTATCCACCGCTGCTCCCGCTCTTTGTCGCCTTGCACGAACGCGTCCTCGGCACAACCGATCCCGCCGTTGTCGCACCGTGGCTGCGGCGGTCCTACGCGCTCATTTTTGTACTCTTCGGCCTGAGCTTGTTTGCTCTGGCGCGGCGCTTCTCAACTCCAGCTCTGGCCTTTGTCGCCGTCGCGCTCTGCCTTTGCCAGCTCATGACGGTATTCATGTCGGATCTGCTCTTTGCTGAGAT
>Ga0213881_10000284_pt1 | contig 37915 bp, 37 predicted proteins | sample BarmaccoBMER_R08_FD_160104 | JGI IMG/M metagenome (GOLD analysis project Ga0213881, IMG submission 160104) | Barbacenia macrantha exposed rock microbial communities from rupestrian grasslands, the National Park of Serra do Cipo, Brazil - ER_R08 ...
CAGCAACGCACGCCGGGACAGGGACAGGCCCATGGACACTGGCCTGGGATCACACCTTCGAACTCACTCGACCTCCACCTGGTAGATCCACTCACTGTCTGGGACTTCGTGTCGCACCTTCTTGGGCCTTCCTGTTCCCGCCGAGGAGTTCCGCTTTTCTCACGATCGGCCTACCCTGCACCGCACGGTGCTGGGACCTCGACGGGGTTTCCATGTTCCGCACGAACGAGATACGGGTGGGGCCAGGTGCCTCCTGCACTCCGGGGCTACGGCGCTCACACAGCCGACGAAGCTGCTTCGACTGCCGCTGCCGCTTCTCTGCGACCAGCCCTACACTCCGGTCTTTCTCCCCTCTTCCAGAGCTCCCGATAACGAAGCCTCATCAGAGGTTCACTCTCATTCACCCATCCACCCTTCCCCTCACCTGTAACCCCCGGACGGGACGGAGACCCTTGGGCTTTCCCCCCGGCTTCGCACCCCACAGTGACCCATGACGCACACGAGGGCAGGAACAGGCATGAGCACGTGCCTGAGTGACGCAGCCAACTTACACCGACCTCCTACCCGCGTAATCCACTCGTTTCGTGCGACCTCACGTCGCACAGCTTCGATCGGATTGTTCCCGTACTGCTCGGTGACAGGGCACGCGGACGGCAATAATTCATCGAGCACCCGCGGGTAGGCAGGTGCCCGGTCGGTGCTCACCTCGCTCGGGCGTGAGCCGTGCTGAAGAGCTCGGGTGAAGAACCGGCGGGTGGCCGCCAGGTCCCCGTTTCTGGGAGACCAGCACGTCGATGACCTGCCCGACCTGGTCGATCGCCCGGTAGAGATAGACCCACCGCCCGGCCACCTTGACATCCGTTTCGTCCACGAACCAGGGATCCCAGGGGTGTGCCGGCAGGGCCGGGCGGCATCAACCAGCAGCGGGGTGAACCGCTGCACCCAGCGGTAGACGCTCACGTGATCCACCACGATGCCACGCTCGGCGAGCAGCTCCTCCACATGCGGTAGGACAGGCCATAGCGCAGGTACCAGCGCACCGCGATCATGATGACATCCTGCGGGAACCCGAACTCAGCAAAGCCCGATCTTGGTGCTGACACTCGAGCAGGACGAGGACGCATCATCTCAGCCTGCCCGGATCTTGCCCTCCACCGATGCAACAGACCCCTTCCGACCGCGCGAGGAGCCCGATCCCGGCGCTGAGCTGGCAGAAGATCAGGTACACGAGTCGTAACGTCACAGACGCCGATCATGCCGAACCGAAGCGAACACGCATTACACCAGGTCAGCACCGTGGCCGAGTATCCGGCACCCACAGGATGGGAATGACCTGTTGCGCTGGTTCGTCAGCGCGCGAGAGGCTGCCAGGATCACCAACTGAGGAGGCTGGTCATGGCGAAACATGAGACGCCGCCGCAGGGTTCGGAGAAGGACGGTAAGGCAGCGCTTGACGCGGCGGGCCTGGCCAAGTTGGCGAAGGAACCCGAGGGCAGCCGGCATGCGGCGGTTGAGGATGAGCCCGATCCCGACGACACCGAGGAGTGAGCGATATCGTGGCGTCGACGGCGCCTCTCACCCTGCCGGGTGCGTCGAGGCTGCTGGCTGAGCTGGTCGATGGCCTGTCGAGCAGCGGAGCGTTGACGCCTGAGTGGCGGGCGGCGTTTCTTGCGGTGCCCCGCCATCTCTTCGTTCCCGATCTGGTGTGGCGCGAGGGAGAAGACGGCTCCGGTCCGCAACCCCTCCGGCGAGCAGAACAGCCGGATACCTGGCTACAGATGGTGTATCAGGACGACCCCCTCATCATCCAGATCAACGATGGAGCATCCCCGAGTTCCTCGACCGTGTCAGCCGACTCGACGCCGCCGGGTCACACCGTGTACACCAGCTCGACGAGCATGCCCAGCGTCGTCGCGGAGATGCTCACCGCGCTGCGGGCCGAACCTGGGATGAGCGTGCTGGAGATCGGCACTGGAACCGGATGGAACACCGCGCTGCTCGCCCACCGGCTCGGCAGCCAGCACATCACCTCGGTGGAGATCGACCCGCACATCAGCACACACGCCCGCAAAGCACTCGCGAAGGCAGGCTACGGCGCGGTCAACGTGCGCACCGGCGACGGCGCTCTTGGCTACCCTCCGCAGGCGCCTTATGACCGGGTGCTCTCCACCGCCTGCGTCTACCAGCTGCCCTACCCCTGGATCACCCAAACCCGGCCCGGCGGATTGATCGTTACCCCATGGGGCACTGAGTACTACAACGGGCACCTTCTCGCGTTGACCGTGGCCGCTGATGGCAGCGCCACCGGCCGGATCGTCGGCAAGACCGCCTTCATGACCCTCCGCGACCAGCGCATCCCCTGGATTCCGATCTCCGAGATCGTCACTGAGGACAGCGAAGCGTGCGCCGAAGAAAAACTCAGCAAGCGCCACCCCCGCTACTACGTCGCCAACTACGACACCAGGACCGCGATCGGAGTCCAGGTACCGCGCTGCATCCCCCGCTACACCCCACCCGACACCCAGGACCCAGACGGGATCCTGTGGCTGCTCGATCAGTGGTCACACTCCTGGGCAGCGATACACCACCAGCCAGATCAGCCCGGACCGTATCAGGTGCGGCAATACGGGCCTCGGCGACTCTTCGATGAGGTCAGCGCCGCCTATCGACGCTGGAAAGCCGCCGGAAAACCCCCAGCACACACCTGGCGCATCACCCTCACACCAGAAGGACAGCGAGCCGAACTGACTCCACAACCGTGTGATGAAACCGGGTCTGTTGCATCGGTGGAGGGCAAGATCCGGGCAGGCTGAGATGATGCGTCCTCGGGCATTGTTGCGTTGAGGGGAAGCGGGTATGGCTGATCGGTGCGGTGCCTCGATTAGATGGCGAGGGCTAGTTCGGCGAAGGCCGCCGGGAGCCGATGCTGTGGGTCGAGCTCGATGCTGAGTTCGTAATGCCCGCGGCGGATGTTCTGGACGAATGCGTGTCCGGCACTGATCACGCGAGCCGAGCGGAGCCGTTTGAGACCACGCATCGACCTGAGTCGGGACTTGAGCCGTCCATGATCGGACTCGATCATGATGACATCCTGCGGAAACCGGAACTCAGCAAAGCCCGATCTTGGTGCTGACACTCGAGCAGGACGAGGACGCATCATCTCAGCCTGCCCGGATCTTGCCCTCCACCGATGCAACAGACCCGGTGCGCTCGCCTGCAAACATGCATTGAAACAACCGATGCAGGCAACCTCAGCAGACCCTCTATTGACTTCATATGAGCCCTGTATAGACTTTAGCCATGCTGTGGTCGCCTCCTGGGTGCGAACGGCTGAGGAGGCGAGCATGGGTGGTGTCTGGCGGCGGGTGGCAGCGGTCGTGGGGGGAATCGTCTTGGCTGCGGCAACGCTGGTGGGTTGTGGTTCCGGCGCGGCTGGGCGAGTCGTGCTGGTCTTCTATACCAGCCCCGACGGGGTTGACCAGTACCGGGCAGCGGCGGCGGAGTGCAGCAGGGCTTCCGGCGGTCGCTACACAATCGAGCAGCGGCGCCAGCCGACCCATAGCACCGATGACCAGCGACTGTACCTGGCGCGCCGGCTGGCCACTTCTGATACCGGCCTGGACATCATGGCGCTCGATGACATTTGGACCGCGGAGTTCGCCCAAGCGGGATGGATCTTGCCGTATCCGCCCGAGGTGGCTCGTCAGGTCGCGCAGGGAACCCTCCGAGTCCCGCTGGAGACGGGGATGTACCAGGGCAGGTTGTATGCCGCTCCGCTGACCACCAATACGCAACTGCTGTGGTACCGCAAGGACCTGGTGCCCCACCCCCCAAAGACCTGGGACGAAATGATCCGGATGGCGGAGGATCTGGCGAGGAGGGGATTGCCGCACTACATCGAGGTGCAGGGGGCGCGGTATGAGGGTTTGGCAGTGTGGTTCAACACGCTGTTGGCCAGTGGTGGCGGTGCGATCGTCGCGGAGAACGGCGATGTGCAGGTGGCGCGGGGTGACGCCGCCCGGCAGGCGGTGGGCGTCATGGCGCGGGTCGCCACCTCCCGGGCCGCGGACCCGTCGCTGTCGCTGAGTCATGAGGATGAGACTCGGTTGGCCATGCAGGCCGGGAAAGCGGCGTTCGAGGTCAACTACCCGTTCGTCTACGTCTCGATGCATGAGGATGGTGGTGGTGCGTTTATCGATCCGCAGGGACGGCCGACCAGCCACGACACCGGTCGCCAGGTTGGAGACGTGTTCGGCTGGGCCCCCTACCCCTCGGTGGTGGCGGGCACGCCCGCGAGAGTGACGATCGGTGGCCTCAACTTGGGGGTGAGCGCCACCTCGCGGCATCCAGCGGAGGCGTTTGAGGCGGTGCAGTGCTTGCGCAACCGGGACAACCAGCTGCGTCAGGCGGTGGGGGTGGAAAGACCGCCCACACTCGCCGCACTGTATGACGACCCGACATTGCGGAAGCGGTATCCCGCCTGGCAAGAGATCCGGGATTCATTGGACCACGGCAGCGTGCGGCCCAGGACACCAGCTTATGCGAACATTTCGATCGTGATCTCTGATCTCCTCAACCCGCCATCGAAGATCAATCCGAACACTGTGGTGGACCAGTTGGCCGACCAGATCGCCAAAGCTGTCACGTCGCAGGGGCTGGTGCCATGACGATGACAGTGCGGTCGGGTGTCCGCGCTGCCGCGCTGGGGACAAGACGTTGGGGAACGCCTGGATCAGAAAGAGCCCGGTTGGAGCGTCGGCTGGCCGCCTTGCTGTGCGCGCCAGCGGTGCTGGTGATCCTGGCGGTGACCGGTTACCCGATCGGTTACGCGATCTACCTATCGCTGGAGCGATTCGACCTGCGCTTTCCCGAGCAACACGGCTTCGTCGGGCTAGGCAACTACGGCGCGGTGCTGGGTTCTGGCTACTGGTGGCAGGCGTTCACCATCACCGTGATCATCACAGTGGTCTCGGTGGCGATCGAGTTCGTGATCGCGCTGGCGCTGGCGCTGGCGCTGGCGATGCATCGCACAGTGGTCGGTCGGGGGCTGGTGCGCGCCGTGGTGCTGATCCCCTACAGCATTGTCACGGTAGTCGCCTCGTATAGCTGGCAGTACGCCTGGACGCCGGGCAAGGGCTATCTGGCCGCACTGCTGCCCGAGGGTGTGGCGCCACTGACTAATCAGGTCACGGCTATTGCGTTGATCATCCTGGTCGAGGTGTGGAAGACGACGCCGTTCATGGCGCTGCTGCTGCTCGCCGGGCTCGTGCTGGTCCCCGAGGACCTGCTCAAGGCCGCCGCAATGGACGGAGCCGGACCATGGCAACGGCTGACCAGGGTGATCCTGCCGATAATGAAGCCGGCGATCCTGGTGGCGCTGTTGTTCCGAACCCTGGATGCATTCCGGGTGTTCGACATCATCTACATCCTGACTCGGGGATCCAACGGTACGGAGTCGGTGTCGATGCTTGGCTACGACAACCTGTTCAGCGCGTTCAACCTGGGCATCGGCTCGGCAATCAGCGTCCTCATCTTCCTTGCCGTGGCTCTCTTCGCGTTGGTGTTCGTCAAGCTGTTCGGCGTGGCGGCGCCGGGCGCCAAGGTTCAGGCAAGGAGGTAGCGATGAGCGCCGGATGGGGCCGCAAGGGTTGGTGGGTGATCGCCGACATCGTCATCCTCGGCTACGCGCTCGTGCCGGTGCTGTGGATTGTCAGCCTGTCGTTCAAACCCCTCAACTCGATCAATGATGGGCGTTTCATCCCAGCCGAGTTCACCTGGTCGAACTACCAGCAGATCTTCCAGCTGGCCCCCTTTGTCAGTGCGTTACGCAATTCGATCGGCATTGCGCTCATCGCGACCGGGCTGTCGGTGGTGATCGGCACGCTAGCGGCTTATGCGATCGCGCGGCTGTCCTTTCCGGGCAAGAAGCTGCTGATCGGCGTCGCGCTGCTGATCGCAATGTTCCCACCGATCTCGCTCGTCTCGCCGCTGTTCGACATCGAGCGCACGATCGGCCTGGTCGACACTTGGCCCGGGCTGATCCTGCCCTACATCACCTTCTCGCTGCCACTGGCGATCTACACCCTGTCGGCGTTCTTCCGGGAGATCCCCTGGGAGCTGGAGAAGGCAGCTCAGATGGATGGTGCGACACCGTTCCAAGCGTTCCGCAGCGTGATCGTCCCGCTGGCCGTACCCGGGGTATTCACCACCGCGATCCTGGTGTTCATCTTCTGCTGGAACGACTTCCTGTTCGCGGTCTCGCTGACTGCCACCGAGGCGTCGCAGACCACCACGGTGGCCATCGCCCAGTTCACCGGGGCCTCGGAATTTACCGAGCCTACCGGGTCAATCTCGGCGGCCGCCGTGCTGCTGACCATCCCGATCATTTTGTTCGTGCTGTTCTTTCAACGTCGGATCGTCGCCGGCCTGACCGCTGGCGCAGTCAAGGGGTAGTGGTGGCCACGATCGACCTGGTCAAGGTGACCAAGCGGTTCTCCGACGGCACACTCGCCGTGCGGGAGGTGGACCTTGAGATCGCAGACGGCGAGTTCGTCATTCTCGTCGGCCCCTCCGGGTGCGGGAAGTCGACGACTCTGAACATGATCGCCGGCCTGGAGGACATCACCTCCGGCGAGCTGCGCATCGGGGGAGAGCGGGTCAACGAGCGAGCACCCAAGGACCGCGACCTGGCAATGGTGTTTCAGTCCTATGCGCTCTACCCGCACATGACCGTTCGGGAGAACATCGCCTTCCCGCTCAAGCTCGCCCGGGCCGGCAAAGCCACCATCGAAGCCCGGGTGGCTGACGCCGCGTGCATGCTCGACCTCACCCCACTCCTGGACCGCAAGCCGGCCACACTGTCCGGCGGGCAGCGGCAGCGGGTGGCGATGGGACGCGCGATCGTGCGCAAGCCCAAAGCGTTCCTGATGGACGAGCCATTGTCCAACTTGGACGCGATGCTGCGGGTACAGATGCAGATTTCGGTGTCCCGGCTGCAGAAAAAGCTGGGCATTACCACGGTCTATGTGACTCACGACCAGACCGAGGCGATGCGGCTGGGGGATCGGGTGGTTGTGATGCGCGGCGGGGTGGTGCAGCAGGTCGGCGTCCCGCAGTTGCTCTATGAGCACCCAGTCAACTTGTTCGTGGCGGGATTCATCGGCTCACCGGCGATGAACTTCCTGCCCGCGCGGCTGAACGCGAGTGCCTTGTGCTGTGCATTGGGCGAGCTGCCGCTATCCGACCGGATGCGTCACACGCTGGAAGCGGCGGACGCACCCCGCGACGTCATCATGGGGGTGCGTCCGGAGCACTTTGAGGACGCCACACTGGTGGAGCCCGGGGCCAGGCAGCACGGGGTGACGTTCACGGCGCAGGTCGAGATGCTGGAATCACTGGGCTCGGATAAGTATGCCCACTTCTCGCTGGAGGGCGAGCAGACCAGCCCGGCCATGCTGGAGGTGCTGGCCGCAGAGACAGGTACCGCCGACATTGGCCAGGTGGTCACTCGGCTGTCCGTCGCGTCGGCTGCGACCCAGGGGGAGAAGGTCCAAGTCTGGTTCGATCCGGACCAAACCCAGGTCTTCGACCCCTCCAATGGGCGTAACCTCACCCCTCTGCCCGGCGTGCCTTCAGGTAAGCAGGTTCAACGTCTAGGAGCCGGAATGCCCGGTTGAAGCACCTGCCGTCTTGCGCGCCCGCTCCCAGAGGGGCCTCGGAATGCGGACCCAGGTCGCCAGGATGGTCCTGGGGGCGGCTGTCATCAGGTTGGCTGCGATTGCCCGTACCCGGTCGGACGGAGCGGCGCGGATCTCGGCGAGCATGGCCTCTCGGTACTTCTCACCCGCGCCGGACGGCTGCACTGCGCCAATCGCACAGGCCAGCAGTTCGGATCGGTCTCGACGATCACCCAGCGCAAGGCTGAGCACACCGCAAGCAAGGAAGGCTGTCAGTCTCAAGGCCATAGCGAGCGTGAATGGAGTCAGCGCTACTGCCAAGCTGAGAGTCAGAGCCGTGGGCTCAACAAAGACCAACAGGATGAGGTTGCTCACGCCCAAGATATGACCGCAGCTCTTGGCGACCTTGGCCCGCTGGTCGCGTCGCACTGTGGCTCACCCCCCGCAATCCGGGGCGGTCGACCGGCGGCTGCAGTTGACCTTGTTCATGGGGTCTTTCCCTTCAGCGGGCTGGCGTCCGCTCGCTAGGCGGTCTCATGTCGAGCAGCCGCGTCGAGCCCACGAGCCCACGCAAGGCGTCTCGCGTCCGAGCGCGTCGACGCATCCTCGAGGGCCTTGCGGGCTTGCGACGCGCCGTCCTCGGTGAGCTGGTAATAACGGCGCCGTGGTCGAGCTGCCTCACGCGGATCGAGATCTTCCCACTCGTCGGTCAACCAGCCGTGGTCGAGAAGCCGTTGCAGGATCGGATAGGTGGTCCCCGGCAGCAGGCCGGTACGTGCGGTGATCTCCAAGCCGTAGAGGGCCGCGGTGGGGTCGTCATCCCAGACCTGCAGGAGGGCCTCCAGAACCAGCCGGACGGTTGTCGTCATCCTGGGAGCCATAGCTGAAGTCTAGTGAGGGCTTATCCGTAGTCAACCGAGGAAGGGTCAGTGCGGCGTAGCCACCCCCTTGCTAGAACTTTTTATAGGCTTTATTGTGTTCATTTATGGGCGGGTGATCCGGGGCAGCTCTCAGGCCGCAGTGCCGCAACGCGCACCACCGATCCAGAAAGGGGAAGGCGATCATGTCAACAACTCACCGGAGCGCGACACGCCTCGCCGGGGCCCGGCCCGCGGGCCGGGGACAGGGAGCGGGGCGTCGTGGCGGTACGCCGCGCAGAGCCTGGTGACCCTGCAGGTGCAGAGCCTGGTGACCCTGCAGGTGTGGGCAGGAGCGCTGCTGGTCTGCCTCGGGCTGCTGCTCGGCTCGACCTGGACCATCCAGGCCTTACAGTCCAGGCTTTGCCGACAGGCCGAAGAGCGTCGCAGGCTGAATGAGGAGTGGGCAGCGATGCGCGCCGCCCACCAGCAGCGGGCCCAGTGCCCACGCTGCAAGGCTCCACTATCCGAACGGGACTGGTAAGGCTGGCATCAGCGTGGGGCACCGGTGGGGCGCGAGACGTGGGTGGCGTCGCGAACCGTGCCGACGTATTCCTCGACCAGGTCCTCCAGCGCAACAACTCCCTCGGTGCTTCCACCAGGACTCACGACACGAGCGAGGTGGCTGCCGGAGCGGCGCAGCACGGTCAGCGCCTCGTCGAGCTTGGCAGTAGACAACATCTCGGGCAGCGGGCGCGCGCTGCCCGGTGGCACCGGTGTGTCCGGCGGTCTGCCGAGCAGCTCTAGTACGTCCTTGACGTGCAGATAGCCCAGCAACTGCCCCTCGGTGCCCGATTTCCGGTCAGGACACAGGGGGGCAGTGCACAGTGGGAAGCGGGAAAAACCAGTCTGGGCCACGGCGCGCTCGATGTCGCCCAGGGTGGGTTCGGCGGGAACCGTGGTCAACCCGGAGATCGGGATCAGCACGTCGGCGACGGTCCGTTTCCTCGTGGATAAGGTTTGGGTCAGCCGGCGGTGCTCTTGGCTGTCCAGCAGTCCTTCGCGGCTGGAGTCGGCGATCAGGTTGACCAGTTCGTCGGGATTGTAGGCGCTGCCCAGTTCGTCACGGGGCTGCACGCCACAGAGCCGCAGGACCAACCGTGCGGCCTGGCTGAACAGCGCAATGACGGGTCGTGTCACCCGCATGAAGGCAACCAGCGGCGGTACCATCCACAGCGCGGTGCGCTCTGGACCTGCGATGGCGATGTTCTTGGGCACCATCTCGCCGAGTAGGATGTGCACCACCGTGACGATGCCCAGCGCGATGATGAAGGCCGCGGTGTGCAGCACCGCGTCAGGTATTCTGAGGAGACTGGTCAGCCACTCGAGCTGATGCGCGAGCGCGGGCTCAGCGAGCGAACCCAGCCCCAGTGAGTTGACGGTGATCCCGAGTTGCGCCGCGGCCAGCATCAGCGGCAGCATCTCTGCGGCCCGGATCACCGTGCGAGCCCGCTGCGCCCCGCGCTTGGCCATCGCCTCCAACCGGTCTCGCCGCGCACTGATCAAAGCGAACTCGGCGCCGACAAAGAAAGCGTTACCGGCCAGCAGCACGATCGCGACGAGCAGTGCAGCGGCACTCACGGGGTCACCTGCTCAGCAAGCGCGTTCCGGACGAGCCGGAGATCCGCAATGCGGCGGCGGTCCATCCGCATCACGGTCAGCTGCCACCCGTCGACCTCGACCTGGTCGCCGACGTCGGGGATGCGGCCCAGCCGTTCCAGCACGAACCCGGCCACGGTCTCGTAGTCGCCCTCGGGCATCACGAATCCGACAGCATCGGTTACCTCGTCGGCTCGCAGCAGCCCGGAAATGATCCAGCTCTGCTCGTCCAGCGGTTGGACCTGGGAGACATCCAGGGGATCGTGCTCGTCGCGGACGTCACCGACGATCTCCTCCACCAGGTCCTCGAGGGTGACGATGCCTGCGGTACCGCCGTACTCGTCGACCACGATCGCGACCTGTAGACCCTGGCCGCGCAGCCGGTCGAGCAGCGCATCGCCATCCAGCGAACTCGGCACGGTCGGGACTGGGCGGGCCAGAGCGTCGACCCGGGACACGGCGCGCTGGTCCGCCGGCACCGCAAAGGCCTGTTTGACGTGCACCACGCCGCGCACATCGTCGAGGTCGCTGCCGTAGACCGGGAAGCGAGAAAATCCGGTCCGCCGTGCGGCGTCCACCAGGGCAAGTACCGTCGCGTCCGCGCGAAGCGCCTTCACCCGCACCCGGGGGGTCATCAGTTCTTCAGCGGTGCGCTCGCCGAAGCGCAGCGAACGATCCAGCAGGGTTGCGGTTCCCTCGTCCAGTGTGCCGTGCTGGGCGCTGCTGCGAACCAAGGAACCGAGCTCCTGCGGGGACCGTGCGGAGCGCAGATCCTCGGCCGGTTCGACGCCCAGCCGGCGGACGATCCAGTTTGCTGTCCCATTCAGCGCGGAGATCAGCCACCGGAATGCGATCGAGAAGGCATTGAGTATTCCAGCGACCTGCCGGGCCGTCTGCAGCGGCCGGGAGATGGCCAGATTCTGCGGGACGAGCTCGCCGAACACCATGGACAACGCGGTGGCCAGCGCTAACCCGATCCCCAGGGACATCCCGCTCACGGCGCTCACGGGCAGCCCGACGGCGTGCAGGCCGGGCCGAATCAACTCGGCGATGGCGGGCTCGGCCACGTATCCGGTGAGCAGAGTGGTGATCGTGATGCCGACCTGAGCGCCGGAGAGCTGGAAGGACAGCGTGCTGCGGGCACGCTGGACTTGGCGGGATCGACGGTCGCCAGCCTGCTGCACGTGCGCGTCGACAATACTACGTTCCAGGGTAGTGAGGGCGAACTCGCCCGCTACGAAGACGGAGGTGCTTGCGGTCAGCGCGGCCAACCCAAGGAGGCCACCGAACAGATCCCAGATGCTGCGGAGGACGTCCATCACACCGTCCGCGGAGGCGGTGCGTCAGGGCAGCCGGACCCGGAGCCCGGCCACGTATTCCAGCCGGGCGTCGATGCGTCAGGCACCGAGTTCGTCACACTCCTTGCGGGTCACGATTGCGACCTATTCTACGGGCACACGGGGGACTGTCGAGCTGAACCGCGCCAGGGCACGGCCATTCGGTCTAACGTGTCTTCGTGCGGATCGGCATTCTGGGGAGGCCTGCGCCGTCTCTTGGCGTGCCATTCGACGACGCCGTCCGGCGGTTGGGAGCTGAGCTGAGTCGCCGGTGCTGGGGCATGGTGCTCGGGATGCCCGGGCCGGTCGCATTCGACACTATCGGGCCCGGGGCCGACGTGGTGGAGGTGTTCCCGCGGGGCGCGCAACCGTGCACTTGTGCCGCCGACCGGCGTGCGGTGGACGGGTCGGTCGGACGGATGGACGCGGTGCGGCTGCTGTCTGACGCTGTCGTGATGCTGCCCGGCGGGATTGACGTGCTGGCCGACCTGCTTGCGCTGCTCACCGAGCAGGCGCTCGGACTGAGCGACAAACCGTGCGGCGTACTGGACCCGGACGGCTTGCTCGACCCGCTGGCAGAACAGCTTGACGCGTTGGACCGGGCGGGTCTGCCTGCCGCACCGTTGCTGCGGGCCGACGATCCCGTCCAGCTGCTGGATCAACTCGCAGCCTGGCGTCCCAGCGGCGGCGGCGACGTGCGTGAGGAAGTCGCCTGGCTGCGGATCAACGACTTCAACCTGACGCTGATCCCGAACTCGGCGGGATTGGGTCTGCCCGGCGGTCTGCGCGAGCCGGGGGAGCGGGGCGCCGTGGCGCTGTGCCGGCTGATGGCACAGGGCTGGTCGGTGCGGTTGCACCCGGAACGACTGCGCCCGGTGGCCGCGCTGATGGTGCCGGACACTGGCGGCGGGTGGCGGCGGGTGAGCTGTTACCGGGCCGACGGTCCGCAACCGGCCGTGCCTGGAGCAGTATCGCACCCGCTGGGGGAGACGGCGGCCTGCGAACCGGCGGCTGCGGCGCTGCAGGATCTGCTGCGTCGCGGACGCGTCCGCTGATCCAGTTCCGAGAAATGTGGGGTCGCAGGGGCACAGCATCCATGTGATCGCGATGGTGGGCCGTCACCAGCCGCCTGGTAGCGGGCGTCCCTCGGCGAAACCGGCGGCTGACTGCACCCCGATCACGGCCCGTTCGGATAACTCGGGCAGCGTCCGGGCGCCGGCGTAGGTGCAGGCACTGCGCACCCCGGCGCAGATGTAGTCGATGAGGTCCTCCACCCCGGGCCGGTGCGGATCGAGGTACATCCGGGCGGTCGAGATGCCCTCCTCAAACAGTGCCTTGCGAGCCCGGTCGAAGGTGTCGTCACGGGTGGTACGGGCGGCGACGGCGCGCTTGGAGGCCATCCCGTAAGACTCCTTGTAAGGCCGGCCGGTTTCGTCGCGCCGCAGGTCACCCGGCGACTCGTAGGTGCCCGCGAACCACGAGCCGATCATCACGTTCGCCGCTCCCGCGGCCAATGCCAGCGCGACGTCTCGCGGATGGCGCACTCCTCCATCGGCCCAGACGTGGCCACCGGCCGCGTGAGCTGCGGCGGCGCATTCGACCACTGCGGAGAACTGCGGTCGGCCGACTCCGGTCAACATCCGGGTGGTGCACATCGCGCCCGGTCCCACCCCGACCTTGACGATATCGGCGCCGGCCTCGAGCAGGGCGCGGGTGCCCCGCGCGGAGACCACATTCCCGGCCACCACCGGCACGCTCGGGCCGCAGGACCGCACCACGCGTAGCGCGTCGAGCATCTTGCGCTGGTGGCCGTGTGCAGTGTCGACGACCAGCACATCAACTCCCGCTGCGAGCAAGGCCTCAGTCTTGGCTGTGACGTCGCCGTTCACTCCGAGCGCTGCGGCCACCCGCAGCCGGCCATCGGCGTCCAGCGTGGGGCAGTACAGCTCGGCACGCAATGCCCCCGTGGAAGTCAGTACCCCGACCAGCCGGCCCTGCGCGTCCACCGCGAGCGCCAGATTCTGGTGGCGGTGGTGCAACTGCTCGAAGATCTTGCGTGGTTCGGTATCGGCAGACACCGCCACCAGGTCGGTCTGCGCCACGTCGGCGAGCCGGGTGAACCGGTCCACTCCGGTCAACTCGGCCTCGGTGACCAGCCCCATCGGAGCGCCTGCACCATCGAGCACCACCACGGCCCGGTGCGCTCGTTTGGGCAGCAGGCTAATCGCGTCGGCGACGGCGTCCTGCAGGTCCAGGGTGAGCGCGGTGTCCAGCACCAGGTGCCGGGATTTCACCCACGCCACCGTCTCGGCGACCACCACCGGGTCCACGTCCTGCGGCAGCACCACCAGCCCGCCCCGGCGGGCCACCGTTTCAGCCATCCGGCGCCCCGCTACCGCGGTCATGTTGGCGACCACCAGCGGGATGGTGGTGCCCGATCCATCCACCGTGGACAAATCCGCATCGAACCGGGATGCCACGTCCGAGCACGAGGGCATCAGGAAGACATCGTCATAGGTGAGGTCGTGACCGGGTCTGCGATCATCGAGAAAGCGCACCTCGGCGACGTTACCCCGGTTTCCTGGGACACCGCCGGGTCAGAGTTTCCTAGGGCGCTGAGGAGTTGCTGGGCGCTGAGGAGTTGCTGATGCCGCCGCGCGGGTTGTTCGTCGGCCTCGCCACCCTGGATCTGGTCCAGCGGGTGGCGCGGCGGCCCGGCGTGAACGAGAAGGTCGTCGCGCAGCGCAGCGATATCGCCGCCGGGGGACCGGCCGCTGTTGCCGCGGTGACGTTCGGTGCGCTGGGCGGGCATAGCGTGCTGCTCTCCGCGCTGGGCCCTGGCCCGATCGGCCGATTGGCGGCGGGGGAGTTGGACCGTGCCGGCGTGCACATCATGGATGCCTGGGCAGCCGGTGCAGACCTCAGCATCTCGGCAATCACCGTGCTCGAGGAAACGGGTGAACGGTCGGTGGTGTCCCGCAACGCCGAGGACATGATGGCCGTGGTACCCGGTGACCTCCTAGCGTTGACCCGAGACGCCGACGTCGTGCTGCTCGATGGGCATCATCCCGGCCTGGCTGCGGCCGCCGCGCATGCCGCCCGGGCCGCTGGGGTCCCGGTGGTGTTGGACTGCGGCAGCCCCAAGCGGGTGTACGCAGAGCTGATGCCGCTCGCCGACGTCGTCGTGTGCTCCGCCAGCTTCGTGGCTGACCGGTCAGAGAGATTCGACCGTGAGGGATTCGACCCTGATGAGGGATTCCACGCAGTCGCTGCGGCGCTGCTGGCCAACGGCGGTCGCCTGATGGCGATGACAGCCGGCGCCGCGCCGGTGCGCTGGCGGACCCGGGAGGCCGCCGGCGCCATCGAGGTCCCGCCGGTCACCGTCCGCGACACTCTAGGTGCCGGCGACGTGCTGCACGGGGCGGTCGCCTTCGCCCGGGCCCGGGGGGTGACCGACCCCGAGCACAGCCTGAGTTTCGGCGTCGCGGTGGCCTCGCTGCGGGTCCAGCACATCGGTCCGCGAGTCTGGCTGAACGACCAGCGCCTGCGTGCCCTGATAGTAGCGTGCCCTGGTAGTAGCGACGTCAGGGGATGATCCTGGGCGCTAACCGGCCGCGTCGCCAGGTAACCGGCGGGCGAATGGCTCCCGCCCCACCGGCTGCACGAGGTGATCGGTGGAGGGGGTCGGCGGGATCGGCACAACCGTCGACGAATCCATGGTGAGCGTGATGAGCTGCCCGTGGTGGCTCAGCTCCAGCCCGGCACCATCCAGCAGCTGATACTCCGCTTGCCCAGGGGTGATCTCCACCCGCAGTCGCTGCCCGCGCCAGCGCAGCCGGAAGGCGATCCTGGTCAACGCCTCGGGCAGCCGAGGCGCGAAGGCCAGGCCGCCGTCGTCGAGGTGACGCAGCCCGCCGAATCCGGCCACCAGCGCCGACCAGGCACCGGCCAGCGACGCGATGTGCAGGCCGTGGCTCGTGTTGTTCGCCAGATCAGCCAGATCCATCAGCGCGGTCTCACAGAGGTAGTCATAAGCCAGGTCGAGGTGCCCGGTCTCGGCCGCCAGCACTGCCTGGGTGGCCGCTGACAGCGACGAGTCGCGGACGGTGATCCGCTCGTAGTAGGCGAAGTTACGGGCCTTCTGCTCGGCGGTGAACGCTTCCGGGCACAGGTGCATGGCCAGCACCAGATCGGCCTGTTTCACCACCTGCTTGCGGTACAGGTCGAAGTAAGGGAAGTGCAGCAGCAGCGGATACTGATCCGGCGCCGTGCCGGCGAAGTCCCAGATCGCGTGCTCGGTGAAGCCCTCGGCCTGCGGGTGCACGTCGAGCTTCTCGTCGTAAGGCACGATCATCGCGGCTGCCGCGTCCCGCCAGGATGCGGTCTCCTCTGAGTCGACGCCGAACGTCGCTGCTTTTTCCAGGTGCCGCTCGACGGCGGCGGCTGCAGCCCGCAGGTTCCGCTGCGCCATCAGGTTGGTGTAGACGTTGTTGTCGGCCACCGCACTGTACTCGTCTGGCCCGGTGACGCCGTCGATGCGGAAGTTGCCTTGCACGTCGTGGTGGCCCAGCGAACGCCACAGCCGCGCCGTCTGCACCAGCAGCTCCAGCGCGATGTCGCGCTCGAAGTCGGCGTCGCCGGTTGCGGTCACATGGCGGATCGCCGCGTCGGCGATGTCGGCGTTGACGTGGAAGGCGGCGGTACCGGCCGGCCAGTATCCCGAGCATTCCTGGCCGCGGATGGTGCGCCACGGAAACGCCGCACCGGCTAGGCCGAGCTGGCCGGCACGCTCGATGGCTAGCGACAAGGTCTGCTGCCGCCAGCGCAGCGCGTCGGCAGCCGCGTCCGGCACCGTGTGGCTCAACACGGGCAGCACGAAGGTCTCGGTGTCCCAGAAGGTGTGGCCGTCGTATCCCGGGCCGGTGAGGCCCTTGGCCGCGATCCCCCGTCGCTCGGTGCGCGCGCCGGCTTGCAGAACGTGGAACAACGCGAATCGGACCGCCTGCTGCAGCTGCGGGTTGCCCTCGACCTCCACGTCGGCCGCGGCCCAGAAATCGTCGAGGTAGCGGCGCTGTTCGGTGGTCAGCCCAGTCCAGCCGGTGTACCGGGCCGCCGCCAGCGCGGCCCGGACCTGATCGTTGAGCGCCGGAAACGTCCGCTGCGAGGACCAGCCGTAGGCCAGGTACTTCACGACCCGCAGCCGCTGACCGGGTTCCAGCCGGCAGATCACCGTCGTCCGGGCGACGTCCTCGGTGGCTGAGGAGTGGAACTCCGTGCGCGAGGGACCGATCACCTCGTGGTCCATCGCCGCGGCCATCCGCAGCTCCGAGTGGCGGGCGCTGTGCATCAGCGTGGCACCGGTGTCGTTGCACCGACACTGCTCGGCGACCAGCGGCTCGGAGAGCGCCGCGGCCACCCGCGGGTCGTCGGTGGTGGCGGGTAGTTGCTCGTTGGCGAACAATTCGGACTGCAGGACCAGGAGCACCGGCACGTCGACCGGCTCGATGTCGTAGTTGATCGCGGCCACAGCGCGTTGGACCAGCGATACCAGCCGCTGCGAGGCCACCCGCACCGTCTTACCAGCGGGGGAAACCCACTCAAAGCGGCGAGTGAGCGTACCGGCCCGCAGGTCGAGCGCCCGTTCGTGGGAGCGCAACTCGCCATAGCGCACGTCCAACGGCTCGTCGTCGACCAGCAGCCGGATCAGCTTGCCGTTGGTCACGTTGATGATCGTCTGGCCGGACTCGGGATAGCCATAGCCGCCCTCGGGGTAGGGCAGTGGCCGCAGCTCGTAGAAGGAGTTGAGGTAGCTGCCGGGCAGCGCGTGCGGATCGCCCTCGTCGAGATTGCCGCGCAGCCCGATGTGCCCGTTGGCCAGCGCAAAGACCGACTCCGTCTGGCCCAGTGCGGCCAGGTCCAGCCCGCACTCCCGCACGGCCCACGGCTCGACGGCGAACCGCTGCTGCTCGATCATGACCGATCCAGCAGCTCAGCGAGGTCGCTGACGACGACGTCGGCGCCGTGCGCGCGCAACGCATCGGCCTGTCCGACCCGGTCCACCCCGACGACGTAACCGAACTGCCCAGCGCGGCCGGCCGCGACGCCGGCCAGCGCGTCTTCGAACACCACGGCCGCCCCCGGCGGCACGCCGAGCAGCCGGGCGCCGGCCAGAAAGGTGTCCGGCGCCGGCTTGCCGGCGAGCCCTTCGCGGAGGGCGACCAAGCCGTCGACGCGGGCGTCGAACAGTCCAGCCAGCCCCGCCGAGGTGAGCACCTGCTCGGCGTTCGCACTGGAGGTCACCACCGCGCAGGGCAGCCCAGCGTCGCGCGCTGCGTGCAGATAGCGCACCGAGCCCGGGTAGACCGTCACCCCTTGGGTGCGGATGAGCTCCAGCACCAGGTCGTTCTTGCGGTTGGACAACCCGTGCACGGTTGGCGCTCCGGGCGGGTCCTGCGGTGTGCCCATCGGCAGCTCGATGTGCCGGGAGGCGAGGAACGACTGGGTGCCGGCCAGCCGTGGTTTGCCATCGACGTAGCTGTCGTAGTCGGCACCGGAGTCGAACGGCACGAGGGATTCACCGCCCTCCCGGGCCCGCTGCGCCAGAAACTCGTCGAACATCAGCTTCCAGGCCGCGGCATGCTGCTTGGCGGTCTGGGTGAGTACGCCGTCCAGGTCGAACAGGAAACCACGTGCGGGGTCGGGTACCCCGAGCGCGCTGACCATGCGCTTACCACCGTCCATTTGGGTTTGGTCCAGATCACTATGAGGGCGGAAATCGTAGCGGATGGGTCACCTGGCAATGATCAGGTAGCGGCGGGAACTGACCACCAGGGCGCAGCCCAGGAAGCCGGGCGCGGCGAGCGCGCTCACGCCGAAGGCGAACAGCATGACCATCCCGACCGCGACCCCGAAGGAGTCGAAGACCAGCGCCGTGCTGATCACGACCAGGACGATGACGTGCATGTGGCGCCCTTCGTCGTCACGGGCCTCAGCGCGTGGAGCGTTTCAGACGAAGCCAAACAGCCGGTGAACGCCGCATGTCAAGTCTGGGACGGCCAGGACCCAGAAGCGTCCCAGCGGTCATCACCGTGCGCCCTGGTTGTGCGGTACGGGGAACGGTCGTCAAGCACAGTCGGCGGCTGAAAGGGCGATTGCGGTGATCACCAGTTCGTCGCTGCGCAGCCAGCGACCGTCCCATCGAGTCAGTGTTTCGCCGGTGATAGTCGGTCCGGGCACCAGCAGGCGCACGGAGAAAGTGCCCTCGACAGGATCGGTCGTGCCGGAAGTAATGGTGACGGCGGCATCGTCAAATCCTAGCCAGCGGTGAGTGAGCGGGAACCACGCCTTGTACACCGTCTCCTTGGCGCAGAACAGGATGCGGTCCCAACAGGTTGCACTGTCTGTGGCGGCCAGCTCGGATAGGCTGTCCTGCTCTTCATCCAGGGCGATGACGTCCAGAACACCCGCGGGCAGTGGCTGGTGAGGTTCGGCATCGATCCCCACGGTGCGCAGATCACAGCTGTGAGCGATAGCCGCAGCCCGGTAGCCCGCGCAGTGGGTCATGCTGCCCACGACGCCTGGCGGCCACTGCGGCTCCCCGTGCTCGCCGCGCAGCACCGGCGCCGGAGGCAGGCCAAGCTGGCGCAGTGCCCGCCGGGCGCAATGGCGGACCGTGCGGAACTCACGGCGCCGCTTGTCCACGGCGCGGCTGATCACCTCCGCTTCGCCCGGGTACAGCACAGCGTCGGGTGGGTCGTCGAACGCCTCGGCGGCGGCCACCTCGTCGGGCAGGATTTTCTCGATCAACTCGACCACCCTACCGGCGTGGGCCGATCACCTGATCGCTGCCGAGAGCAGCCGTTCGGCGGTGGCAATGACCTCGGCGGTGGTGATGCGGAGCAGGCCCGGGTCGGTCTGGTCTGCGAAGGTGTCGCCGGTGCTGCCGGCCCACAGCGCCACATGCTGGAGACGCTCCGGGGGTGGGCCCCAGTGCTGTGGTGATACCGGGCCGAAGAGCACCACCGACGGCGTGCGGTAGGCGGTGGCGAGGTGGGCGATGCCGGTATCACCGCAGATGAGCAGAGCCGCGTCGGCGACCAGCGCGGCAAGCTGGGACAACGTCGTGCCTCCAGCGAGCACCGCATCGTCGGGTAAGTCGGCCGCGGCGGCCAGCTGGGTGGCGAGCGGCCGCTGCTCCACGCTGCCGGTAACCACCACCCGTCGCCCGGCCCCAGCCAAGCGGCGGGCCACCGCCGCATACCGGTCGACGGGCCAGTGCCGGGCGGCGAAGGCGCATCCGGGGTGCACGATGACCGCTCCCGGTGCTGGGCTCGGTGCCGGGGGTCGGGCCAGCTGCAGGTCGGACGGGTCGGCGGGAATGCCGAAGTACTCCAGCAGCTGGCACCACCGGCGCACCTCGTGCAGGTCGCTGTCCCACTCCAGGCCCGGCTCCCCAGGGGCGGCATGGGTAAGCAGGACGGTGGGATGCAGCGCGCGTAGCGCACGGATGCTCTGTGGTCCCCGTCCATGCAGGTTCACCGCAACGGCCGGGGGCGCCTGGCGCCAGCTGAGGGGACCCAGCCGCGCGGTTGCCTTCGGTGTCCTGCCAGGCGCGGTGGGCAGCAGATCGTCCACGGCCGCGGTGAGCAGGGCTAGTTCGCGTAGCGGGGCCGGTGCAGCAAGCACCAGGTGGTGATCGGAGTAAGCGGACCGCAGGCCGCGCAGCGCTGGCACCGCGGTCAGCAGATCACCGAGGCCCAGCGCGCGGAGCACCAGCACCGTGGGACGGCTCACGGCCAGGATGACTCCTGGGACGAGCAGACCACCATCTCCCGCAGCTCGCATCCGGGTGGTTGGCGCAGCGCGTGGATCACGGTCGCCGCCACGTCCTGCGGTCGGTTGAGCTTGGCGTCCGGCGGCGGCTTGTACCGCTCATCACGGCCGTCGAAGAACGCGGTGTGCATGCCGCCGGGAATGAGCAGCGTCACCCCGATTCGCCCAGCGGTCTCCGCGGCCAGCGCGCGAGTGAAGCCGATCACGCCGAACTTGGCAGCGCAGTAGGCCGTCGCGTCGGGAAACACCCGCAAACCGAGAGTGGATGAACAGGTCACCACCGTCCCCTGGGAGCGCTCGAGGTGCGGCAGCGCGGCCCGCACCACCCTGGCGGTACCCAGCAGGTTGACCACAATCACTCGCTCCCACTCCGCAGCGGGTACCTCGCCGAACGGACCGCAGGAGTCGATCCCGGCGGCGGTGAACACCGCCTGCAGCTGGCCGCCGCCAGCTGCCACCAGCGCCGCGACGGCGTTCTCGGTGGCGAGCCGATCGGCCAGGTCGGCCTGCACGTGGTCCACCTCGATCGAGGGGGTGTTGCGGTCGAGGATCAGCGGGCGCCCGCCAGCGGCGAGCACCGCCTGGGCGGTGGCCGCACCGAGTCCCGAGGCGCCACCGGTGATCAGCACATTGCCCAGCGGCCTCATATGTTCTCCCTTTTCCGGCGCCGGATCTGTGGTCGCCACGCAGACCGCGCGGCTGAAACAAGCCGACTCGTCGAGTACCCGCCGATCAGGGGGATGATCATGACCTGTCCACCGTGCCGGTGCACCACTGCCGCCTCGGGGAGCTCGCCCAGGGTGTAGTCGCCACCTTTGACCCACAGATCGGGTCGCAGCGTCTCGAGCAGCGCGGTGGGCGTGTCCTCGTCGAACATGATCACCGCGTCGACCGGCTCCAGTGCTTCCAGCAGCGTGATCCGGTCGGCTGCGGGTACGATCGGCCGGCCGGGGCCCTTGCGACGGCGCACCGACTCGTCGGAGTTGACGCACACCACCAGGGCATCACCCAGCGCACGGGCCTGCCGGAGCAGGCTGAGATGCCCGGGGTGCAGCAGGTCGAAGCAGCCGCCAGTGGCCACCAACCGGCCGCCGCGACGACGCAGCCGTGCCACGACGTCCCCTGCGGATACCCTGACGGACTGTGCCCACCCGGTGGGCGGTGACCCGGTGGGCAGCGAGCTGACCGAGGCTGCGCCCCCGTCGGCGACGAACTGCGACGCGGCGCAGACCGCAGCCGTCACGGCTGCACTGATTGAGCTATTGCCGAGCAGAGCGCCGGTGACGGCCGCAGCGAAGGCGTCGCCCGCACCGCAGGGGTCACAATCGCGGGGAATTTCGATCTCGGGCACTGGCACGGCCGTGCACCCATCCGCCGTGGCCAGTGCGGCACCCCGGGCACCGAGCGTGATCGCCACCGCATCACACCGCCACCCCCTACGTAGCGCTGCGGCGGCCGCCAGCCCCGTGGCTGAGGTGGGCATCGCCCTGGCCCTGGCTGGGCCGGGAAGGGAACTGATCGCCTCGGTCTCATTGGGCGTTACGAGGCGGCACCCAGGCACCGGTAGGGCTCCCCGGGGGTGCGGGTCCCACACCACGGGCACCCGGTGGGCCAGCCCGATAAGGGCGTTCCGAACAGCGGGATCGGCGGTGACGTCAAGCCCGTAGTCGCAGACCAGTACCGCCTCAGCGCGGCGGAGCACGGTTGCGAAGCGGTCACTGGTCGGTGCGCCAGCAGCCCGGCCGTCACCGGCATCGGCCCGCAGCAGCGAACGGCCCCCCGCGCGGATCCTGGTCTTACACACCGTCGCACCGCGCAATGGCATCCGCACCATCTCGACGTGAGCGGCGAGCAGGTCGGCAAGCAGCCGCGCCGCCGGGTCGATGCCCAACGCAGTCACCAGCACGACCTCGTGGCCGGCCCGGGCGGCCAGCAGCGCTGCTAGACCCGCCCCACCGGGGCGCCAACGCTGCGCCCGGACGTCCACGACAGGAACTGGCGCGTCCGGGCACAGCCGCTCCACCCTGCCCTCGATGTCACTGTCCAGCAGCGAATCGCCGAACACCACCAACCGGGAACCGCTCATAACCGCGGCTTCGACGCGACCACGCCCAGCGCGTGGTCAATCGCGATGCACAGCGCGTGCACCAGGACGAGGTGGATCTCCTGCACGGTCGCGGCGTTAGGTGCCTCCACCGCGATCGCGTCATCGCAGACCGCGGCCAGCGTGTTGGGGGCCGGGCCGGTCAGCGCCCACGCGGTCATGCCGACTTCGTGCGCCGCCTTGGCCGCGGAGACCACATTGCGGCTGGCGCCGCTGGTGGACAGGGCGATCAACACGTCACCAGGGCGCCCGTGCGCGAAGACCTGCCGAGCGAACGACTCGTGCCCGCCGTAGTCGTTGCCGATCGCGGTGAGTGCGGAGGTGTCGGCGTGCAGGGCGATCGCGGACAACGGGCGTCGTTCGTACCGGAACCGGCCAACGAGCTCGCCGGTGAGGTGCTGGGCCTCGGCGGCGCTGCCGCCATTGCCGCAGGCGAGCAACCGCCCGCCACCGTCCAGCACACCGGCCAGATGGCGTCCCCATGACTCGATCCGTGCGCCGGCGATGTGCTCCATCCGGGTCAGGGCGATCCGCAGCGCCGCGAAGTGCTCGCGACTCATGATCGGCCTCCCGGCACGGTGGCCACCGGGGTCTCGGCACCGGCCAGCACCCGGCGGTAGAGCAGCTCCGTCTCACTCGCGACGCGGCCCCAGCCGTAGCGGGACCGCGCCCGGGTCGCCGCGGCCGAGCCGATCGCGGCCAGCCTGCTGGGATCGGCGAGCAATTCGCGCAGCCGTTGCGCCAGTGCGGCGGGGTCGCGAGGTGGCACCAGCGCGCCGGTGCGGCCGTCCAGGACAGTGTCGAGGTGCCCGCCCACCGCGGAGGCGACCACCGGCACACCGCAGGCCATCGCCTCCAGCGGTACCATCCCGAACGGTTCGTACCACGGCACGCTGACCACCACGTCCGCTGAGCGCAGCAGCGCGGGAACGTCCGCCCGGGAGATCTGACCGACGAGGTGCACCCGGTCGCGCACTCCGTAGGCCTGCGCGAGAGCCGCCAACCTCGCCAGCTCCGCGTCGGCGATCGCGTCCCCGCCGCCCGCGATGACCAGCTCCGCGCCGGGCACCTCGGGCAGTGCGCGAAGTGTGGTCTCGACGCCCTTGCGTTCGACCAGCCGCCCGAGGGACAGGATGCGGTGCTGGCTGCCCCGCGTCGCCCGTGGCCCGTTCGGGGTGAACCGGTCGAGGTCGACCCCGCACGGCACCACGGCGACCCGCTGCGCCGGCACGCCCAAGGCAGCGAGCTCGCTCACTTCGTCCGAGCAGGTCGCCACGATCAGCGCCGCGTCGCGCGCCAGTCCGGCCTCCAGCCGTAATCGCGACGGCGGACTGGGATCTGACACACCCTGGTGTCGCCGTTTGACGATGCCGAGCGCGTGGAAAGTCTGCAGCACAGGGATGCCGGTGCCGTGGGCGCCGCGATGAGCAGCCAACCCGCTCATCCAGAAGTGCGCGTGCACCACGTCTGGCGGCTCCGCCAGCCACCGCTGCGCGAGGTGATCACCGAACTCGGGTATATAGGGCAGTAACATGTCCTTGGGCACGCTGCTGGCAGGTCCGGCGGGTACGTGCTCGACGGTGACCCCGGGACCTGTACGGACCCGGTCGGGCAGCGCGGAGTCGTCGCGGCGGGTATACACGGTCACGTGGTGCCCGCGCTCGCCCAGCGCCCGTGCGAGCTCCGCGACGTGCACGTTCTGCCCACCCGAGTCGGCCCCACCGATCGCCGCGAGCGGGCTGGCGTGCTCGGAGATCAGGTCGATCCTCATCGGCGCACCTCCTTCAGCAGCTGGTCCCAGTCGGTAATGAACCGGTCGAGCGAGTACCTCCGGCAGGCGGCGGCTCTGGCCGCCAGGCCGATGTGGCGGGCCAGATCACGGTCGGCGACCAAGGTGCGCAGCGCCTCGGCGAGCAGGTCGACCCGGGTGGACACCACCCCCGCGTCCGGGGGCACCGCTTCCAGGGCCTCGGTGGTCGCCAGCGCGACCACCGGCATGCCCAGGTACATGGCCTCGAGCAGGGACAGGCCCAGCGAGGTCCAACGGATCGGGTGCAGGTACACCCGGCGTCGGGCAAGCTCGGCGTGCATCCGCGCCTGCGGAAGATCCTCAAACGTCGCGATCTGGCCGTGTCGTGGCAGCTTGGAGACTTCCATGCCGAACACGTCCAGCGGTGCTTGGACGGCGAAGCGGGGCAGCAGGTCGGTCCCCGTGACTCGCCCTCGGCGGACCGGTTCGTTGATCACCACTCCGGTGCGCGGAACCTCCCCGGTGTAGCGGTAGCCAGGGTCGGGAATGCCGTGCTCGATCACCAGGGTCGGCGCCTGGCCGCAGTCCCACAACAGCTCGTTAAACGGCGTGACGTGCACGACCGGGATGTCGGATCGATCGGCCATCGGATGCCGCGTGTTGGGCACATCGCTGCGTGGGGTGTTGTGCTCGACGTACACTGCGGGCACCTCGCGCCCGGGCCGGCGACGCAGCCATTGCTCGGTGAGTTCCAGCTCCTGCGGGCGCTGCAACACGACGACGTCGACATGCGCGTCGGCCAGCGCCGCGGCAGGGATCTCGACTGCACTCGGCGACCAGTCGAAGGTGCGCGCCCGACCACGACCGTCGGCGTTGCGGTTCGGCGTCACCGGCACCAGGTAGGTGTGTGGCCCCTGGACGAACGCGGTGCTCCACGAGCCGTGGACATGCCAGTGCAGGACTCTCATGTCAGCGCTCGCCTGTGGGTCTCATGGGCCCCTACCAGCGAGCCGACCGCCGCGACGACGTCGGCTGGACCTACCCCGGACAGGCACGGGTGACCGGGCACGGGGCAGTGCCGCGCGCGGCTGTCCCGGCAGGGCGCGTGCTGATCACCGAGCAGCACCGTCGGCACCCCGTAGGGGGCCCACCGGGCGGCCGGCACCACCGGAGCGAACAGCGACACCACGGGCGTGCCCACCGCGGCGGCCAGGTGCGCCGGCCCGGTGTTGCCGGCGACGGCCACGCAGGCGCCGTCAAGCACGGCGGCCAACGTGCGCAGATTGGTGCGGCCGCCCAGATCGACGCCGGTATTACCGGCGACCTCTGCGGTGAGGTGCCGCTCGCGGGCTGAGCCAGTGACAACGACCCGGTGCCCCGCGGCGGCCAGGGCGCGGACGGCCTGCGCGCAGTGCTGCGTGGGCCACTCCCGGGCCGGGGCTGAGGCGCCCGGATGCACCACGACGTACCCAGGCCCTCCGGTGAGGGGCTTGACCTGGGGCAGTGGCCGGCGCACCGCGAGCCGCCCATCGTCCCCGGCTGGCAGCCGGTAGCCGGCGGCACCGGCCAGCCCCAGCGCCCGGTGCGCTTCCGGCGGGTCACCGTCGACGTGGTGGCGCAGATCGAGTAGTGAACCAGGATAATCCTCGCTGATCGCGCCGATCCAGCCGACTCCCGCAAGCCGCAGCAGCAGCGCTAAGGGGAGCGGGGACTGGTGGAAAGAGGTGAGCAGCAGGGCCCCGTGAGGCGCCTGCGCGCGCACCGCGTTCTGTAGTGCGGCGACGTGTTCGGCCGTGATGGGAGCGGGATCGGGATCAATCCAGGGTGCGCACCACTCGATGACCCCGTCGACTCCGGGGAGCAGCTCCGCGGCCGCACTCCCGTGCGGGCCCGTGAGCATCACCACCTTGTCGACGTGCGCGGCGACCGCTCGGACCGCAGGCCCGGCCAGCAGCACATCCCCGGCGTTGTCCAACCGGGCGATCAGCACGGTGCCCGCCATCGGCGCCGTACTTCCAGGGCCAGCGTTCGCGGAGCCGGTGCTGAGGGCGCCGGCGTTCATGAGGCCCGCCCCGACAGGGCGAGTTCAACCGCCGCGGCGACGTCCGATGCCACCTCGGTGGCGGCCTGGATCTCCTGGCGCAGGGTGCGGCCAGTAGGCACCAGAATTCCCCGGGCACCGGCCGCGGCGGCAGCGGTGACGTCCGCGCCGGTGTCCCCGATGACCACGCAACGGTTCACCGGCACGCCCAACTGCGCGGCGGCGTCTTTCACCAGGCCTGGCGCTGGCTTGCGGCAGCCGCAGTCGTCGTCCTCACCGTGCCGGCAGATGCTCCAGACGTCGAACGGGCCCAGCAGCTCGGACACCCTGGTGTTCACCCGCTCCAGCTGCTCGGGACTGATCAGTCCTCGGGCCATGCCGGACTGGTTGGTCACCACGCCGACCGGGATACCGACGTCGCGGAGCCGGTCCAGCGCCGCGCGTGCACCAGGCACGGGCCGTACCGCGGCGGGGTCGGTATTGTAGGGCACATCGTGGACGAGCGTGTCGTCGCGGTCGAACAGCACCGCGGCGGGAACGGCGGTGGCCGGCGACACCCGCCGCCAGCGCAGTTCCCCGGCCAGCCGGTGCCAGCACGCCACCGGTGGGATAGCGATGCTGGTGGCCAGCATCCGGCCGATCTCTTCCGTGCTGCGCGGGCCCGGCAGGATCCGGTGCAGGGCGAACTCCGCGGTCAGCACGGTCCAGGCGAGACCCGCCGCAGTGGCGACCCGCGGATGCCGCCGAGCTGTGGCACCGAGCGCGATGGCGGCGGCTGTGGTGGTCAGCCCATGCCGCCGAAGCCGGCCAGGGCTGTCCCCGATCCGCCCGCGCCAGCCGAGCCCGTGCCGACGCCGCATGAGGGCGTCGTCGGCGTTGCCGCGTTGCGCGCGCACGCTGGCCAGCGGTCCCGACGGGTGCACCGGGTGTACCGTGCGCCGCCGCCCTTCAACGATGCGGTAGCCGGCGGCGACCACCCGCAGCGCCAGATCCGCGTCTTCGCGGTAGGCCCGGCCGAAGCGCTCGTCGAACCCCCCGACGCGCTGCAGCGCCGCGCGGCAGTAGGCCATGTCCGCCGTGATCCACCGTGCGCTGGCCAGGCCGGCGGTGCCGCGTTCGGAGTCAGTGGGGCGCCGGTCGGTGGGCAGGGGCACCTCAATCCGGCCCTGGCTGGCGCCCACGTCCGGTGCGAGTCCATGCAGGTCCTGCGCCAGCTGCGCGGGCCAGTCAGGTCCGGGCACGACGTCGTCATCGAGGAAGGCGACCCACTCGGTGTCCACCGCGCGCCAACCGACGTTGCGGGCAGCAGCCGGTCCACGTCCCCCGGAGCGCAGCACCCGCACCGAAGCGCCGACTGCGAGCGGCTCGGTGGGTGCTGGGCGATCGTCGATGACGACGATCGCTGGTGCGTGGCTGTGCTCCCGGCCAGCGCGCTGGAGCTCTGCATCGCTCCTCGTGAGCCGCGTCAGCAGCACTTGCAGGCTGGGCCGCCCGATTGTGGGGATCACCACGGCGTAGCTCATCGGGTGAGCTCCGAACGGCGCAGCAGGAAAGGCCCCAGGGCAAGCACGTCGACCGGGGCCGACCCGAAGCACTCCAGCGCGTCGCGCGGGTCGTCCACCATGGGCCGCCCGGCAGTGTTCAGGCTGGTGTTCACCACCGTGGGCAGTCCGGTCAGCTCGGCGAAGCGGTCCAGCAGCCGGGCCAGCATCGGCTCAGTATCGCGGTCCACGGTCTGGATGCGCGCAGTGCCGTCAACGTGTACCACCGCCGGGATGCGGTCGCGCCACTGGGGCGCCACGTCGTGCACGAAGAGCATGTACGGGCTGGGAATGGGGCCACGGCCGAACAGTTCACCGGCGCGATCGGTGAGCACCATCGGTGCGACCGGCCGGAACTGCTCGCGTCCCTTGACGGCGTTGAGCCGGTCGAGATTCTGGGCGTGCCCCGGGTGGGCGAGCAACGACCGGCGACCCAGCGCGCGCGGGCCGAACTCGCTGCGTCCCTGAAACCAGGCCACGATCGCGTCGGCGGCCAATGCGTCGGCGGCAGCGGTGGCCACATCCGGCGGACGCTCGTAGCGAACGTGGGCAGAGTCCAGCCAGCTGGCGAGGTCGTCGTCCGCGAAGCCGCGGCCGAGGTCAGCGCCTGGCATCGGGGCGGCCGGCTCGCCGAAGACCTGCGCGAGGTGCAACGCCCCACCCAGCGCGGTGCCCGCATCGCCTGCGGCGGGCTGCACCCACAGCTCGTCGAAGGGTCCCTCGGCGGCGAGCCGGGTGTTGGCGACGCAGTTCAGCGCGACCCCGCCGGCCATGCTGAGCCGCCGCTCGCCGGTGTGCCGGTGCAGCCACCACGCCAGTTCCAGCAGCATCTCCTCCAGGCGTGCCTGCACGGCGGCGGCAAGTTCCACGTGCTCGGGCTGCAGCTCACCGCCGGGCGCTCGCCGCTTCGCCAGCTCGGACCAGTCGATGGGCGCCACGACGAACCCGCCGTCACCCGTGGCCTGAACGAGCTCCCGTAGCGTCGGCAGTAGCCGCGGCTCGGTGGCCTGCTGCCGGCCGTAGGAGGCCAGCGCCATCACCTTGTACTCGTCTGACGAGCGCAAGAAACCCAGGTGTTCGGTGACCTCCTCATACATCAGGCCCAGTGAATGCGGAAGCTCCTGGCTGGCCAGCACCTCCAGCTCGCCGTCGCGATAGCGGCCGCCCAGGTAGGAGGTGGCCTCCCCGCGTCCGTCGGCGACCAGCACCGCGGAATCACGGAACGGCGCGGCGAGGCCGGCGGAGGCGGCATGTGCGATGTGGTGCGGCACGAAGTGCACGACCGCTGGGTCCAGTCCGGGTAGCGCGGTGGCCAGGAAGAGCGGTGCCCGGCGGGCGTAGGTAGTGCGTAGGTCCTCCCACCGCTCGTCCAGCCCGTCGAGATCCGGCTGTACCAGTGCTGGGTCATAGGAATAGGCGACAGCATCGAGGTCCTCGGGACTGATGCCCGCGGTCTCCAGGCACCAGCGAGCGGACAATTCAGGCAGCTCCCACGCGGAGAACGGCACCGGCCGCTTACCGTGCTTGCGGCGACTGAATCGCTCTTCCTCTGCGGCGGCCGCGATGTCCCCGTCGATGACCAACGCTGCGGCCGGATCATGGAAGATCGCATTGATGCCCAGGATGCGCACGCCGATACCCCCAAGCACACAGGTGGCGCGCAGCCACCCCTGGCCCCTCGTAAACCTTCTCGTAACCTCCCATCTTCTCGTACCCCCTGACGCGCTTCCTGAAACGTCCTTCCGAGCCCGTCAGGTATAACGCCGGCCGTTACCCGGGCGTGTCTCCCTGACACGGTCGCAGCGGGAGGGCTGCGAGGGGGGCGGGGCGTCGCGTGGGGGCGGCGTGGGCCAGAGTGGCGGTGGCTAGCTGCGAGCGGAACCAGGCGATGGTGCGGGCCAGCCCATCCCGGAGCTGGACTGTTGGCTCCCAGCCGAGGAGCTCCTGAGCCAACGTGGTGTCTGGGCGGCGCACTCGCGGATCGTCGACTGGGCGCTCGATGTGCCGGATCGACCCGGGCAACCCGCTGAGTTCGATGATTGTCCTGGCCAACTCGGCCACCGGGAGTTCCAGCGGACCACCGATGTTCACCGGGCCCGGTGCGTCCGACTCGGCCAGCGCGAGGATACCCCGAATGGTGTCATCGACGTAGCACACCGAACGCGTCTGGCTGCCATCACCGGTGACGGACAGCGGCTCCCCAACTAGCGCTTGGCGGATAAAAGTCGGGATGGCCCGTCCGTCGTCCGGACGCATCCGGGGACCGTAGGTGTTGAAGATCCGCACTATCGTGGTGTCCGTCCCACGGGACATCCGGTAGGCGGTGGTGAGCGCCTCGGCGTAGCGCTTCGCCTCGTCGTATACGCTACGCGGGCCGACGGGGTTGACATTGCCCCAGTATTGCTCGGACTGCGGGTGCTGCTGCGGATCGCCGTAGACCTCACTGGTCGAGGCCAGCACGAACCGCGCACCCTTCTCCCCGGCCAGGCCCAGCACGTGCAGAGTGCCAAGACTGCCCACTTTGAGCGTCTCGATGGGCAGCCGGAGGTAATCGGCGGGGGAGGCCGCCGAGGCCAGGTGCAGCACCAGGTCCACCGGGCCCGGTACGTGCACGAAGTCCGTCACATCGCATTTGATCAGCCGAAACCTTGGCTCGCCGATTAAATGGGCGATATTAGCCGGCGTGCCGGTGAGAAAATTGTCCAAGCAGATGACGCTGATGCCGTGGCGCAGCAACTGTTCACACAGATGCGATCCGAGAAAACCGGCACCACCAGTGACCACCGCCCTGCTGAACCTGGTGCTCACTGCTCTGAGCTACCCTGGCGCACCGGCCCCAAACCTGGCGCGGGCGTTTTCCGGGTGTGAATGGTGGGTAACGGGTGTGAATGGCGGGTAAGGAGTGTGTCGTGCGAGTCCAGGTGCTGGCCGTGGTACGTCGATGAGGGATATGTCGGTGAGCGGCAGGGTCACCGTGGTCATTGCCACCCGCGACCGGCGCCAGGAGTTAATCCGCACCCTGGGGCACCTGCAGGAGCTTATCCCGCCGCCACCCGTGGTCGTGGTGGACAACGGTTCGACCGACGGCACGGCTCAGGCGGTGCGCGAGCAGTTCACTGGGGTAATGGTGCTGGCGCTGCGGCGCAACTACGGAGCCCCGGCACGCAATCTCGGCGTCCTGGTGTCCCGCACTCCCTACGTCGCCTTCAGCGACGACGACTCCTGGTGGGCTCCTGGCGCGCTGCAGCGGGCCGCGGCGGCTCTGGACAGCTACCCGCGTCTCGGCTTGGTGGCCGCCCGTACCCTGGTTGGTCCCGCGGAGCGTCCTGACCCGGTGAACCCGCTGATGGCCGACAGCCCACTACCCCGTTCCCCGGATGCCCCCGGACCGTCCGTGCTGGGGTTTCTGGCGTGCTCGGCGGTGCTTCGTAGGCGAGCATTCTGTGAGGTCGGCGGGTTCAGCAGTCTGCTGTTCTTCGTGGGGGAGGAGCGGCTGCTGTGCTACGACCTGGCGACGGCCGGATGGGAACGGACATACCTCGACGACGTCGTCGCACACCACCATCCCTGCGCGCACCGGCCCGATCCTGAGCATCGCCGGGTAGCCGAGCTGCGCAACGCCCTGCTCACCGCCGTGCTGCGCCGGCCGCTGCGGGTGGTGTTTGCCGCAGCGGCCGCGCTCGCGCAGGACTCGGTGCGCGATACGGCCGCCCGCAGAGCATTGCGCGAGGCGTTGGTCCGGCTCCCGACGGCACTGCGGCAGCGCGCGCTACTGCCTGCTCCCGTGGAGGAGCAGGTCCGCATGCTGGAAGACGGTGCCCGGTGACGTCGCGTCGGGTCACTGTTGTGATCATCACCCGGAACCGCAAAGCGGAGCTGTTGCGCACCGTGGAGCACATGACCGCACTGCCCGACCGGGCCCCTGTGGTGGTCGTCGACAACGGCTCGGCCGATCATACCGCCGATGCGGTCACCGCGCGGTTCGGCCAGGTGACCCTGCTGCGCAGCGAGCGGAACCTGGGCGCCCTGGGCCGCAATCTGGCGGTACGGGACATTGCCACGCCGTACGTGGCGTTCTGCGACGATGACACCCGGTGGCAGCCCGGCGCGCTGACCCGCGCTGCCGACCTGCTCGACGCCCACCCGGGGCTGGCGTCGGTGACCGGCCGGATCTTGGTCGCGCCAGCGATGGTCGAGGACCCCATCACTCCTGAGCTACGGGACTCGCCGGTGCCTGGCCCAGCATGGCTGCCCGGCCCGGCTCTGCTCGGCGTGCTCGCCGGAGCGAGCATGTTTCGCGTCGCCGCGTTCCGGGAGGTGGGGGGGTTTTCACCCCGGCTGTGGCTGGGTGGGGAGGAGGAACTGCTCGCCCTGGACCTCGCCGCTCGGGGATGGTGGATGTGCTGGGCCCCGGACGTGGTGATCGAGCACGCCCCGTCGGTTTCCCGCGATCCGCGCCGCCGGCGGCAGCTGGGTATCCGCAACACATTGTGGACGGCATGGTTGCGTCGTCCGCTACCCAGCGCGCTGCGGCGCACGGGCACGCTGCTGCGCTCGGTACCTCTGGACTGGGCCAGTATGGTCGCGGTCGTCGAGGCGCTCGCTGGGTTGGGCTGGGTGCTGCGGGAGCGCCGGGTGGTCCCACCCGAGGTGGAGCGCGGGTTACGGCTGCTGGAGGAGCCGCAACGGCTCTCGCAGGCTCGCAGATATGTCGGCTGAGGCCCCGGTCGTCCTCCTCACCCGCTGGATCTCCGGTGAACTGTCGCGACTGGTCGCGGTCCAGCTGGGGAGCCGGCAGGCCTGGTGACCGGTGAAACCACTGCGCGGGAGCTGATGTCTGGCTCTCACTGACAGCGACCGGCGAGCCGCACATGTTCACCCGATCGGAGTATATGTACGATGTACGTATTGGGGGTTGCTCGTCGTCTTCCTTGTGGTTGCCGGTGAGGGCCGGCTGACGGGGAGGGGGCATCGGGATGTCGAAGTTGCGATAGGACATAACCACCCCGGTTGACGCTGACTGACCGGGCTGTCAGGTAATTCCATTGCATGCAGAATATGCTCCCGAGATTGGGCGCAACTTCTCCCTCCTCCACCAGATCCTCACAACATGAAAGGTGCGTGTCTTACCGATGAAACCTGCAATGATTGAGCCGGATGAGCGCTTCCGGGAGATACTCGATCGCCTGAGTTCGATGTCCATCGAGGACTACTACAACCCGTACAGGATGTTCGAGTGGCCGGATGAGCTGCCGGAGGACATGTGGTGGATGAGTCCCACGCTCACTACTACATACGGTACGGACGTCGCCGAGGAACTGACGCAAGAGCAGCTGCGCGCGTTGTCTCGATATGAGAGCATCAACTTCTATAGTCTCAATGTCCACGGCATCCGTGAACTATTGATTGAGGTCACCAAACGCATCCACACGGCGGAGTTCACCGCCCCGTCCCAGTTCTTCCATCACTTCATTGGTGAGGAGAACGAGCACATGTGGTTCTTCGCGGAGTTCTGCCTTCGGTATGGGTCCAAAATCTACAAGCAGCCCAGGGGCGGAGCTGAGACAATCCCACCCCATAACGCGGAAAGCCTCCTCGTCTTCGCTCGCATTTTGATCTTCGAGGAACTCGTGGACCACTTCAACTCAAAGATGGCCCTCGATAAAAGTCTACACGACACCATCCGACAGATCAACCGTATCCACCATCAGGACGAATCCCGCCATATCGCGTTCGGTCGTGAACTCGTCCGAACTCTCTTCGAAAACTTCCGTGCCCAAGCGACGAGCGAGGAGCTGGCACAGATCCGCGACTACCTCAAGCGCTACATGCGCTTCAGCTTCGAGAGCCTGTTCAACCCGCAAGTCTACCAGGACGCGGGTGTCGACAAGCCGCTCGAGGTTCGCAGACGGCTCCTGGAGGGTTCGCGGCGGCCTGAGTTCGAGCAGCAGGTCTTCCGCAAGACGCTCTCGTTCCTCACCAAGAACGGGCTCTTGGACGATAAGGATCTGGCGACGGTAACCACAAAGCGAGTGGCATCATGAACGCCCTGGGCGATAGCCGTCTCGAAGGCGGTCTCGCAATCCTCGATCCCGACCACACGGCCCTGCTGAAGGCCCTCGATGAGACATTCACTCGGTGGGCGCTCGACGTGGGTGCGCGCGAGATCTGCCCGCCACCGCTGTATGCGGTGGCGGACCTGAAGAAGTTCGACGTGTACGTCAACTTCCCGCATCTTTCCCTCGTAGCAGGACCGCTGCAGGTCACCCGGAATCTCGGGCCTGACGACGGCCGGTTCCGACCCGACCAGCTCGCGTCGGTGAACCTCGGCCTCCCGACGGCGACGTGCTTCGGTGCGTATCTGTTCTTCGAGGGCCGTCAGGTGTCAACCGCGACTCTCGTGACCTTGGTCAACCGTTGCTTTCGCGGCGAAGATCATTTTGACGGGCTGCGCCGGCTGCTCAGTTTCCAGATGCGTGAGATCGTTGCGCTCGGTTCGTACGTGCACACCCAATACATTCTCACCTATTTCTCCGGAAAGATCGAAAAATTCTGCCACGCGCTGTCCCTCAAATTCGTGAAGGAAGCCGCGACAGATCCATTTTTCGAACGCGGGGGAGCCCGTGCGCTCCTTCAGGGGATGCAGGCGGTCAAGCACGAGTTCCAGGTCGACGACCTCGCCATCGCGTCGGTCAACACTCATCGGAACTTCTTCGGTGAGCGATGCCGGATCACTACCGACTCCGACGGCGGCCTCGCCTTTACGAGCTGTGTGGCGTTCGGTCTTGAGCGCTGGGTGAGCGTGTTGACCAACCGGTACGGATCAGCGGAGCGGGCGCTGGAAGAAGTGCGCCGGGCAGCATCCCAGCTGCCACCGGCGTGATGTCCCTCCGCATCGGTGTCGATCTCGTTCCGCTCTCCCGTGCGCAGGCCTTGCTCGAACCTGACAACCAGTTGGTCCTCGCGCGGATGCTGCACGTGGACGAGATCTCAGAGTGCATGCGGGGCGGCCATCTTGACCCGTCCTCTGTCGCCGGCCGCCTGGCCGTCAAAGAAGCGGTGTTCAAGTTGTTCCGCTGTAGGGATGCCGTCGTTCCGTGGCAGTCCATCCACGTCGAGGGACTGCCAGGAACGTGGCCGGTTGTCTACCTTGACGGTGCGGCCGCGAAGCTTGCCCGGGCCGCGGGAATCCGTTCCGAGATATCAGTAAGTATTTCCCACGATGGTGCCTATGCCGTCGCCGTCGCCGCAACCACCATGGAGTGAGGAGTTCCCATGGCTCAGCAGACCACAGCATCGATCAACGAGGTGAAGGACTGGGTTCTCGCCAAGCATACGGAACGCCAAGACATTGGCGCAGATGAGGACCTTATCGAAACTCGCCTCGTCGACTCGCTGTCGTTCGTCGAGTTCATCTTTGTCATCGAGCAGGCGAGCGGAACCGAGATTGATATGGACACACTTGATCTTGACGATCTCCGGACCTTAGCCGCCATCGAGAAGCGCTTTTTCGCTGGCTGACCCGCACGGGTCTGCAACCTTACCAGCTCGGGAGAGTTGCCATGACCACGCGGCATGCACGGTCAGCCGCGTGACCACCTGATGCGAAAATTTCGTAAATTCTGGAGAACAGCAATGTCGCATGACTCGCTTGTAGTTGTTGGAGACCGGTTCGACGCCTTCCTTGCCAACCGTGGAACGATTTCAGCTTCTGCGCTGATGAGGCGACTGCGCACTCGTGAGGGGCCACGGACCCTATCGATCGCCATCGGGCAGGGTCTTGCGGCTGATCAGCTCAGTAAGTTAAAGAAACTCCTTGAAGCCAACCCGCAAGCTGCCGCTGTGGGCGGCATCCCGGCATTCGTCGAGAAGCGCCTCACGCACAAGCGTAACCCGAAAAACACTATGATTGGGACGCCGGTGCGTATGGCTGTGGACCGATTTGTTGCCGATCTATTGATCGACGAGCGAACGGAGGTTCTGGAGGACCACCTCACTGGACAGCACATTCCGGGGATCGCGCTCATGGAAGCTGCTCGGCAGACCTGGACGGCCGTGACCGAGATGTTCTTCCTGAAGGACACGCCTACGAAGCAGCGTTTCGTCATCAGCTCGATGCGGTCGGTCTTTCACAAGTACGTTTTCCCGCTGCCCGCCTGTGTTGAATACCGCTTGGTCGAGCGCCAGGGGAATGCTGGTGGACAGGTGTTCAAGTGCCTGATCTGCGTGTACCAGGAAAACGTACTGGCTGCCGAAATCGAAGCTGAGTACCGGGTAATCCCGGAAGTGTTCAGCGAGAAATACGAGTCGATGATTGCCCGGCAGACGGTGGTTAGCCACTTGGCTCGTGTCGAGCAGGCCGCAGAGAAGGCTGGATAATGGTGGCGAAGCGCCCTGCGATCAAAATATGAAAGGATCTTAGATGCCTGGTCGAAGTATGTCCGAGGAGAAACTACTGATGCGTAGTGAGTTGAGCGCCACTGCTACGCGGGCAGCGTTCTTCGATGTCGATGACACGTTGCTCTCAGAAAAGAGTATGTTCGTGTTCCTGCGTCATTGGATCGAGCAAAGAGACGGTGATGACAGTGCATATCAGACAGTAGAGTCCGAGTTTCGCGCCCAGGTTGAGAGCGGCGTGCACCGGACGGAGATCAACCGAATGTACTACCGTCTCTTCGCTGGCGTACCGTTGGCGGCCTTACTCGCGGCCGGACGTGACTGGTACCGAATGTACCGTGAGTTGCCGACCGCGTTCGTCGGTGCTACGTTGTCCGCGGTTGCCAAGCACCAGGCCCACGGAGACATCATTGTTCTCATTTCCGGTTCGTTTCGGGCCTGCCTCGAACCACTCGCGACGGAGATTTTCGCCAACAGAGTGGTGTGCACCGAGCCGATCGTGGACAACAAAGGACGGCTGACCGGCGAAGTAGCACGGCCCATGATAGGCGAGAACAAAGCTGCTGCGGTCGCGGATACCATCGCATCGCTCGGGCTGCTCCCCGACGACTGCTTCTGCTACGGCGATCATTCAAGTGATCTGCACATGCTATTGAAAGTAGGCCATCCCAGGGTGGTCGGTAAAGATCCGGTATTATTGGAATACGCGCGGTGCAACGACTGGCCAGTGTTGTCGGCTGACCCGTCACCGCTTGGTACGGCTGTGAACCTGGGTCCCAGTAAATGAATCGCCGCGTTCTGGGCACACCCGTGAGCTTTCTGGAAAATAAACGCAAGACGGCTTGCCGTTATGCGGCCGCCATGCGGAAACCGGCGAGTGTAGCCGCAGCGGGAGGAGGATCTGAGCCAGCACGGAGAGAAGTCCGACCGCGCAGGGCCCAAGTCAACAGCGCCGCCGCAGTGCTGGAGGGCGCCATCAATGCTAGGGCTACCTAGGAGCCAATGCCACGTAGCTTAAGTTGATCATGCTGCTCGGGGGTCGATGGTGCGGAGGTTGATGGTGGCGGGTCCGGGGTGGTGAGTGCTGCGGTCGCTGGGTTGTTTGATGCGGTAGCTGTTGTGGCGGGCGCGTTTGAGGGCGCGGGGGCAGCTCCGGTGCCGTTGGGGTGGGTTGGTCTTTCTGGTGATCTCGGTCAGGACGTGGGGCAGGGCGTGGTTCCAGTCCTCAGGGGGGAAAGCCCGCTGTACCGGTGGCGGTGCGGCGGGTGATGCGCAGGGCGCGGGTGAAGGAGATGCGGTCGGGGTCGAGGTCGGCGGCCTGGGCGGCTTGGGTGATCAGCGCGCTGAGCGCATGGTGGACCAGCAGCCAGGCCCAGATCTCCTGGTGGACCAGCTCAGGCAGGCGCGAGCGCAGGATGCGCCCCGGGCCGCGCAGGTGGGTCTTGAGCTGGTCGTTGCCGGTCTCTTCCTCCCACCGCTCGTGATAGGCCGCGGCAAGCTCGTCGGCACGGGCCTTGGCTGGGTCGAGGATCGTGGACAGCAGCACGATCAGCTCGCCGGTGCCGTTGCCGGCGCGGTCGGGGACGTCGTACTCCACGACGCGGACCAGGTGCGCCTGGGCCGGATCCAAGCCCTCGCTCTCATCCGCGGGGTCGCCGTCCACGGTGGTGTCGGCGACCTCCCTGGCCCTCGCCAGGATCGCTGCGCGGAGCCGGGCACCG
>Ga0213881_10000285_pt1 | contig 37862 bp, 34 predicted proteins | sample BarmaccoBMER_R08_FD_160104 | JGI IMG/M metagenome (GOLD analysis project Ga0213881, IMG submission 160104) | Barbacenia macrantha exposed rock microbial communities from rupestrian grasslands, the National Park of Serra do Cipo, Brazil - ER_R08 ...
AGTTCGGCGTGGACCACCCTGGCGCCGGCGGCCCTGGCGCAGCTCGCGCAACGAATCAGCCAGCTTCTGGACAACGTCCGCACTGGCTGAACGACGTTGAGCGAACCAGCCAGTTTTTCTACTTTACGCTGGTGAGGGTTTGGGTGCAGGCAGGCGTCGATGATGTGTGCCACGGTGGTGGGTAGCCGACGTCGAGCGCGGACCTTGGGGGCGGGGCGGGCAAGTTGGGTTTGACACAGCGACATCGTCGATGTGTTCGCGCTGGCCGAAGCCGAGCGGCCAGGGATGTCGAAGGGTTGGGTTCCGGTAGCGGCTTGGTAGCACCAGGCCGATGCCCCAGACGTCCGCGGGTGGGCCGAGGTCACCGCCGGTGAGCTGCTCAGGTGACATGTAGCCGGGTGTGCCGGTCCCTGCAGGGCAGCGGCCGGGGGGCGGGCCAGGCTCAGGTCGATCAGGCGGGCAAGGCCGTGGCTGGCGATGATGTTGCTGGGTTTGACGTCGAGGTGCAAATGGCCGCGGTGGTGCAGGTAGCGCAGGGCCGAGCACAGGTGTTGACCGAGGTGACCCAGGTCTGGGGCGGACAGGCGGTGCCGGCCGCCGTCGAGGAGGTACCCCAGGGTGGCACCGGTGAGGTTCTCCAGGACCAGCAGCGGTGGCTGCCCTCCCTCGGGGGTGAGGTAGTCGTAGGCGCGCACGAGGTGGGGATGAGTCAGGGATAGCAGCAAGCGCGCTTCTCGCTGCAGGTGACGGCGGGCCGAGCCGTCGGTGGCGTGGTCGGGCCGGAGTGTTTTGATGAAGCAACGGCAGTAGCGCTGGGAGCTCCAAGCCTCGTAACTGTCCAGGTCCTCCCCACGGCGCACGTGCTCGATCACCACGTAACCGGGCGCAAGCTGGTGTCCTGGCATAGACCTCGGCAATCCGCGCGGATAGGCGGGCTCGCGAACGTCGGGCTGTTGGTCGAGCAGGTCGATGATGCGTTCAGCGCTGGCGCTGGCCGCGTACACGGTGTTGGACAGCCGACCGGCTCCCCGGATGGGGCTGTAGAGCCTGGTGAGGTAGGTCACGAATACCAGCAGTCCACCCAGGGTGATCTGGCCGTGCCGCAGCGCCCACACTCCCACTCCCATGACCAGCACGACACCGATGATCTCCAGCAGTTCGATCAGCGGCCGGAACAGGGCGCGCAGTCGGGTCGCGGCCATCTCCGCGGTGAACCGGCCCAGATTCTCCCGGTGAAACCGCTCGGTCTCCGCAGCGTGACGGTCAAAAGCCTGCACCAGCGCGACATTTCCCAGACTCTCCTCAGCGACCGCGGTGACCGAACCCGACCGCCGTCGCTGCTCCCGGGAGGCATCCTTGATCCGGGCCGAGAAATACCGCGCGAGGAGCAGGAATGCCGGTGCGGCGACCATCGACGCCAGCGCAAGCCGCCAGTTCAGGTAAAACAACGCACCTGTGAACAGGACGATCTCACACCCGTAGGCCAGGGTGCGGGTGACCCCGGAGAGCACCAGCGCCTCGATCGCGTCGATATCCCCAGTCAGCCGGGACAGGGTGTCCCCGAGTTGGCGGCGGTCGAAGAAGTCCACGGACAGCCGATGCAGGTGGTCGAACAGCCGAGTGCGCAGGTCAAGCACAAACCGCTCCCCCAGCCAGGTCGAGAGCAGTTCATCGGAGAACGAGCCGAGCCCCTGGGCCACGCCGATCCCGAGGTAAGCCCCCGCGATCGTGGGGAAGGTGTGGAAATTACGCGGGATCAACACGTCGTCAATCAGCAGCTTAAACATCCAGATCTGTACGGTGTCCAAGAATGGTCCGACGGCCACCAGGAGCAAGCTCATCAGCAGGCGGCCCCGGTACGGCCGGGTTCCAGGCCAAAACCGGCGGAAAATCACCCGAATACCAGCCGCAGGGGCGGACACCACCGACCCGCGGGACGTTGCGTCGCCCGCCGAGGAGGACCGACCTGGGTGCTCATCCCGCCGCTTTGTCACTGAAAGCCAGCTCCCATCGCAGGGCAGGGGCCCCACCCCAGCACTGGAAGGTGGGGCCCCTGCCGTCACGTCGTGCCGTTACCGCTGAGCAGCTCGTTACCGCTTAGCAGCAGCCGCGGCGACGGCGGTAGCTGCACGTTACGCACGATGAGCAGATCGCTACTCTCAGTGACAGGATGTCACTTCCACGCGGTGGCAACACTCGAAGTAGTGGCTGACAGGGAAGAAGCGCTCCGCGCTTGTCGTTGCTGACGCACTACGTCAGCCGGCCGCCGGACCCGGCATGCGTGGTGGCACGGGACCGGTCGGATGGTCGACGTGCACAATGACATCGTGGTGTGCTCCGACATCGTGGTGTGCTCCGCGACATGCCGGACCGCGCTATCAGCTGACGCCAACGACCACCACCCATGAGGAGCGATGGCCGACCACGACTCCCTGACGGACGGCAGGTGCGGGGACCCGGGGCTGTCCCAGGAACTTCGAGACGCGCTCACGCTGCTGCGCGACCACAGCGACAACGACAACTTCCGTACTCTGGTCGACGACGTGCTGGCCGGACAGTGCAGCCTTATTGAGGCGTCCGGCGCGGCAGCGTTCCGCGACGTGGTCTTCGCGAGTATCGCGCAGGAGTGGGCTCACCTGACCGAGGACGAGAAGCGGCGTCTCACCGCACAAGCCGAGTCCTCCGGGGACTCAGCAGCGTCTTGCGAAACGCCATGCGCCAGTTGCTCCGGGGTGTGCGCAGCTCTTCGTGGCTACCCAGCTCAGTGAACGGTCAAAGGCTCCCGTGGGTCCGCATCTCGCGGTTCCAGCCCTACGTCAGAGCTTCAAGACCATACCGCGCCACGTGTTCCGCGTTGTCCAGGTCAATGGTACGGATGCCGTCACGCTTCAGCCGTTCATTGATAGCAGGCAGGTTATTGCGCACGGTCTCCTTCTCGGCTTCCGTGGTCTTACCTCGATGCGGCTTGCCCGCATGCTCCAGAGTCGAGTAGTCGAGCTTCTCGGTTACCGGTACTGGGGCCGGCCTAGCTTGCTTGCGGGGCGGATACGCCGGTTCTGCGCGCCTGATGACGTCCGCCATATCCCTGCCGCCGGCAAGCTTGTTGAACGCTTCGATCTCCATCGTGACAGCTTCCGGCTCTGACCCTTCGCCCTGGTAAAGCTTGAGACTGACGACGCTCAGCGCACCCTTTCGGATGGGCTCAACCTCGTCCTCAGCGACCTCGATCTCCACGGGGCCATTACCGAGAGCCGGATGCTGCTCAACGACGATGCGCACCACAGCGTCGTCGTCTTCGATGATCTTATTGGTCAAATCCGAGAAGCGAACCATACGTTGCGCCATGGTGTGCTGCACCTCTCCTCACGCGGAACAGACTCGCGGTGGATGCTATCATCAGCACCGGCAGGTCTTCAGGAGGGCATTTTGCAAGCGGCTATGAGGCTACGCCGACGCGCTCAGTCGCGCACGAACCTGACCCAGAGAGGATGTTTCGCGAGCACTCCCGAAGATAATCTCATCGTCGCTGTCGGCTAACCGGACATCGGGAATCCTGTTGACCCGTTACCTCAACAACCGCGAACGGTGGTTCACTGCTCGGTCGTCGAACAATCAATGCGGCGCTGGCCGAGCTAGTAGCTTAATACGTCGGAGTTCAGCCGAGTGAGATCTGCGAGCAATGAGCCCGTGATGGTGCCGGACGTCGTGGTTCACAGCGTCCGGTATCCACGTCCTGCCGGCCGCTGTGTCGACTTGAGCCGTCGAGCTGGGCTCTTCTCCAGCCTTGCCCGCGACACCGGGCCTGACTAGCGGGGTGGTCCCGCTGGGCCGCCCAGACCCGGCGGCGGCGGCGAAGCGGGAAGTGCGGACGGGGGGACGTGCCGGTGGGGGGTGCCCCGGCTCCGGTTCGGAACCAACCTCGACTGAGCCGGGGGGCCTCGGACACGCCAGGAAGGAGTGAGCCTCGCTACGCTCCCTGATGTGAAACCACTGCTGGCGGTGCGCCAGTTCGTGGCTTTCGGATCGTCGCACGGTGTGGTGATCGTGGTGCTCATCGTGGTTGCGGCGGCGCTCGTCGTTCTTGGTCGGCGGTATCGCGGCACTGCCCTCGAGCGGCGGTTGAGCCAGGCGTTGGCGCTGGTGTTCGCCGGGTTCCTGGTGCCGGTGGAACTCTACTGGCTGCTGTCTGGGCGGTCGGCGATCAAGTATTCGCTGCCATTGCAACTGTGTGACCTGGCAGCCATGGCTTCGGTGTGGGCGTTGTGGTCGTACTCCTCGGCAGCGTTCGCGCTGACCTACTTCTGGGGTCTGACGCTCACCTCGCAGGCTTTCGTCAGCCCGGAGCTGACCGGTCCGGATTTCCCGTCGCTTCAGTTCCTGTCGTTCTTCGGCATGCACAGCTTGGTGCTGTGGGCGGCGATCTATCTGACCTGGGGGGTCGGGTTGCGGCCGGACTGGCGCAGTTACCGGATTGCGGTCCTGGTCACCATCGGCTGGGCAGTGGTGATGTTCGCGTTCAACCATGTCGTCGGCACCAACTACGGCTTTCTCAATACCAAGCCGGTAGTGAGGTCGCTGCTGGACGTGCTGGGTCCGTGGCCGTGGTACCTGCTCTCCGAGCTGGTCCTCGGTGCCGCGGCCTGGGCGCTGATCACCTGGCCGTGGAAACGGCAGCAGGCTCCACGAAAGGCCCACACCGCGGCGTAGGCAACACCGCACCACCGACCGGCGTGCCTCGAGGCGCTGAGGTAACGACGCGCTGAAGGGAGCGACGCAACGCAACTACGACGGAGGCGTCTTCCGGTAGTTCTTGCGCCCTTTCCAGTTTCTCTCCATGTCGTACCGAGCCCGGGCGCTCTCCGCCCACCACCGCCCGACGAACCACCCACCGGCTCCACCCAGCAGGAGCGTGGCCAACACCATATTAGTAGTCACCAATCCACCTTTTCGGGTGATGAAATCCCCCTTCGGGTGAAGTTGTAGCACAGATTTCTAACTTCGGGTAATCGCCCATGTGGGCGACGGACCGTGGCCGCCGGGCGCACGCGCCGCCAGAATTCAGACGCCCCCGGCAGACTTCGCCGATCCGCGGGGTGAACCCTCGGTTCGGTGCTTTTGCGACACTGGCTCGGTGGACGATCCAGCACGGCTGCGGGTCGCGTTTCCGTGTCAGCACAAAGACTGCCGGCGCGCAGCGGCGATCGTCGAGGTGACCCGACGAGGCCAACTGTACGTCGACGCGGAGCAAGACATCATCTACCGAGTCTTTCCCGACGCCCAGGGCACGATCCGGGTTACCGGTTTCCTGCCGTACACGAGTTTCTCCACCCGGGTACCCAACCTCGCCGCGACCGTCTATGCGGTCCGCACCATTGACGCGGCCGCACTACACGCACTGGATCGGACCTGGGTCCCGTTCTACTGCCACCAGTGCAACCGCTCGTTCTGCAGCGAGCATTGGGACCTCAAACCCACCTTCGACTGGGGCTTTGACCACTACTCCGGCACCTGTCCGATCGGGCATCCACACTTCATCGATCATTGTTGATCATAGGGGCGCTGGCCGACCTTCTGCCATCCCTGATCGGGGCCGGCTGATCCCGGCTGATCTCATGACCGCGGCCCAGTAGCGTCTGCGGCTATGAACGAGGTAAGCCGCTTCGGCATCGTGGAGCTTGCGGACTTCCCGCAAGATCTGCGGGAACGGGTCGGCGTGATCGCCGAGAAGTCTGGTTTCGTTCCCAACATCTTCCGCGGCTTGGCCCGGCGCCCCGCTGAGTTGCGGGCTTTTCTGGACTACCACGATGCGCTGATGGGTTCCGACGACGGGCTGTCCAGGACCGAACGGGAGTTGGTTGTGGTCGCCACTTCCGGAGCCAACCACTGCAGCTACTGCATCGTGGCGCACGGCGCGATCCTGCGGATCCGCGCCCGGGACCCGCAGCTTGCCGACTACGTGGCCAGCAATCCCTGGGCCGCTGCCCTGAACCCGCGGCAACGGGCCATCGTCGACCTCTCCCTGGTGATCGCAACCCGCTCGGCTGAGCTGTCCGAACAGGATTTCCAGCGGGCCCGCGCTGCGGGGCTATCCGATGACGAGATCTGGGACGTCGGAGCGATCACCGCGCTGTTCGCGATGTCCAACCGGCTCGCGCACCTGATGGCGCTACGACCCAACGACGAGTTCTTCACGATGGGTCGCGCACCGCGATCGTAAGTGGCGGGCCGCAGACCCCTACCAGACCCGTACTGTGTGACGATCGCCTCGGCCCGTGCCAGGATTGCGGGTGGAGTGATTTGTTAGCGTCGGCTCCTGGCAGCGACCCACACCCCGGAGTCACGCTGCGCGGGGACGTCGCCCCGTGTCCATCACAAGTGGAGCGAGGCGTAACAGCAAGGAGATGCCCCATGCCGTCCCGCAAGTCCCTCTCGTCTCACTCCGGCCCTGCTGCCAGGCCACCGGTCGGGCAGTCCACTGAAGGCTCCATCGTGGGCACCGCGATGGACATCGATGGTCAGGCCAGGCCGGAGCAGGTAATCGCGGGACTACGCGCCACCAGCGAGGGTGAGGACCTGGTTCAGCTGCTGACGCCCGAAGGGCAGCGGGTCTCGCATCCGCAGTTCGAGCTGGACATCTCCCCGGTGGAACTCCAGTCGCTGTATCGCGACATGGTGCTCGTCCGCCGGGCCGATCGGGAGGCCAAAGCCCTGCAACGGCAGGGTGAGCTCGGTCTCTGGGCGCCGCTGCTGGGCCAGGAGGCCGCCCAGATCGGGGCTGGTCGCGCGATGGCCCCGCAGGACATGGCCTTCCCGTCCTACCGCGAGCACGGTGTTGCGTGGTGCCGAGGAGTGGATCCCACCGAGCTGTTCGGCATCTTCCGCGGCATCGACCAGGGCTCGTGGGATCCGGTCAGCACCGGGTGCCAGCTGTACACCATCGTGGTCGGTAGTCAATGCCTGCATGCAACCGGTTACGCGATGGGGCAGCGGCTGGACGGGAAGGTCGGTGACCCCGACACCGGCGAGGCCACGATCTGCTTCTTCGGTGACGGTGCCACCTCGCAGGGCGACGTGCACGAGAGCTTCGTCTGGGCCGCCGTCTACGACGCGCCAGTCGTGTTCTTCTGCCAGAACAACCAGTGGGCGATCTCCGCATCGCTGGATCGACAGACCCGGGTGCCGCTGTATCGTCGGGCCCGCGGATACGGCTTTCCCGGGATTCGGGTGGACGGCAACGACCTGCTGGCCACTCTGGCCGTCACCCGATGGGCGCTGCGGGAGTGCCGCACCGGCAATGGCCCGGTGCTGATCGAGGCGTGCACCTACCGGATGGACGCACACACCACCTCCGACGACCCGACCCGTTACCAGCTCGCCGGCGAGCTCGAGGAATGGAAGCTCAAGGACCCCCTTGAGCGGGTCCGGGTGCACCTGGTGCGAGAGGGGCTGGCGGAACCGGAGTTCTTCGTGGGCGTGGCCGCTGAGGCCGACGAACTGGCCCTCCGGCTGCGCAACTACTGTATTTCGATGCCCGTCCCCGGCCCGGAGCGGATCTTCTCGAAGGTCTACGCCGAACCGCCACCCCCGCTCGACGCGGCCCGTGACGACTACCTGACTTACCTCGCGTCGTTTCCCGACGCCAGCAGCGCTCCCGGCGGTACACACTGATGGCGGCCACTGGCACGCCGCAGACGATCACCCTGGCCAAAGGTCTCAACCAGGGTCTGCGGGCTGCGATGGAGGCCGATTCCAAGGTCATCGTGATGGGCGAGGACGTCGGTCGGCTCGGCGGTGTCTTCCGCATCACCGATGGCTTGCAGAAGGACTTCGGCGAGCAGCGGGTGTTCGATACCCCGCTGGGTGAGTCCGGAATCATCGGCACCGCGGTCGGGCTCGCGGTTCGGGGCTACCGTCCGGTTTGTGAGATCCAGTTCGACGGGTTCGTCTTCCCCGGCTTCGATCAGATCGTCTCCCAGCTCGCCAGGTTGCACTACCGCTCGCAGGGCAAGTTGCGGATGCCTGTGGTCGTGCGCGTCCCCCACGGCGGCGGTATCGGCGCCGTCGAGCACCATTCGGAGTCCCCGGAGTCCTATTTCGCTCACACCCCGGGACTCAAGGTCGTCGCCTGCGCCAACCCGGTCGACGCGTACTGGATGATCCAACAGGCGATTGCCTGCGATGATCCGGTGATCTTCTTTGAGCCCAAGCGGCGGTACTGGGACAAGGCGCCGCTGGACCTCGCGACGGCGCCCCCGCCCCTGTTCAGCTCGCGGGTGCTGCGTGCCGGTACGGCCGCGACGGTGGTGGCCTACGGGCCGATGATGCGCACCGTGCTGGATGCCGCGACCGTCGCCGAACAGGACGGTCAGACGCTGGAGGTGATCGACCTGCGCACCTTGTCACCGCTGGACCTGGCGCCGGTGTTCGACTCGGTGCGCCGCACCGGGCGATTGATCTGCGTGTCCGAGGCGCCCGGCGAGGCCTCGCTGACCGCCGAAGTGGCCGCCCGAGTATCCCAGGAATGCTTCTACTCGCTGGAGGCTCCGGTGCTGCGGGTGACCGGGTTTGACACTCCGTACCCGCCCGCGATGTGCGAGGAGGATTACGTGCCCGACCTGGACCGGGTGCTCGACGCCGTCGACCGAGCGCTGGCGTACTGACCGAGATGGCCCGCATCTTCGCGCTGCCCGACGTCGGGGAAGGACTCACTGAGGCGGAGATCCTCCACTGGCACGTCGCGCCCGGGGACACCGTCACCGTCAATCAGATCATCGTCGAGATCGAGACGGCCAAGGCCGCCGTCGAGCTGCCCAGCCCCTACGCCGGAGTGGTCAGCACGCTGTTCGCCGAACCGGGCGCGACCGTGGCGGTGGGAACCCCGATCATCGCGATCGAGACCGGCCCTAGCGACGCTGGGCCCCTCAACGCTGGCCCGATGAACGCCGGGGCCGGCTCGGAGCCCACCCCGGCGGCCACGATCGGCGAGGAGGGACCCGGCGGGCGGATCACGACCCTGGTCGGTTACGGCCCGCAGGCCGCGCCGGTGACCCGCCGGCCACGCCGGGCCACCCCGGCTGCGTCGCCCGCTACCGTGCAGGGGCTCCTTCCGCACGTTCCGCACGCCAAACCGCCGGTGCGCAAGCTGGCCAAAGAGTTGGGGATCGACCTGCGGACCGTGTCCGGCTCCGGAGCCGGCGGGGGGATCACTCGGGAGGACGTGCAGCGCGCCGCCCACCCTGTCGGCAGCGGCGCCGTCGACAACGGCGCTGGGTCCGTCACTGGCTCCGGCGGTGGACGGCAGCGCCGGGAGCCGGTCCGCGGGGTGCGTAAGGCCACCGCAGCCGCGGTGGTGTCCTCGGCATTCACCGCCCCGCACGTCACGATGTTCCGCACCGTCGACGTCACGCCCATGATGGAACTGCGGGACCGCCTGGTGGGGCAACCGCAGTTCCGGGACGTGAAGCTGACTCCGTTGGCGTTCGCCGCTCGGGCGGTGTGCCTAGCGGTGCGGCGAACCGTGGAAGTCAACGCCAGCTGGGACGAGACAACCGGCGAGATCGTCTACTTCGACTACGTGCATCTGGGGATCGCCGTCGCCACCCCGCGCGGGCTGGTGGTACCCAAGATCCGCAACGCCGACCGGATGGCGCTGCGCGAGCTTGCCCTCGCGCTGGACACACTGGCGAGCGCGACTCGGGAGGGACGCACTGCCCCCGGCGACATGCTGGGCGGGACGATCACCATCACCAACATCGGGGTTTTCGGAATCGACACCGGCACCCCGATCCTCAACCCCGGCGAGTCGGCGATCCTCGCCCTCGGCGCGATCCGGGACATGCCGTGGGTGGTGGACGGTGCCGTAGTAGCGCGTAAGATCTGCCAGCTGGCACTGTCAGTGGATCATCGCGTAGTAGACGGCCAACAGGGCGCGCAGTTTCTCGCCGACATCGCCACCCTCCTCACCGACCCCGCACAAGCGATCACCTGGTAGCCCCATTATCCGCATTCAGCGGGGTCATGCGCACTCCCGTTTACCCCGCTGAGCCTGCTGCCTGAGGGGTGAGCCAGGAGCGCAGGAAGGACGGGGAGAGGGGGTGGGCTTGAGGGGGTAGGCGGGCGCGTAACCCCCGGTCCGCGGTGACGACCAGCCACTCACCGCCGCGGCAGACGAGGTCGACGATGGTGTCATCGCCGGCTCCCGAAGCTCGGAGGACCTCAACGCCGGCAACGTTGGGGGCTCGCGAGGCCACCCCCTCCAGCACCAACACCGGGCGTGCCACCCAACCGAAGCCACCCTGGGGAAGCGCGAGCACTCCCGGCCCCGCCGCGGCGACATCGCGCAGCAGGCGTTCCGCGGCGCCGGCCCGATCCCGCCACCAGCCGTCGGGGCGGGAGCCGACGACGTTGGCCGCGTCCACCACGAGTCCTGTCGTGGCCACCTGGAGCGCGGGCCAGCCGGCGGCGAAGGCCGGATGCAGGTCCAGCGCAGCGACCTGGGGTTCAGGGACCCAGACCAGCTCGGCGCTCTCGTGGTTGGGCCGCACCGGCAGCGGCTCGACGACGTCGGCGACCACGGTCGTGAACGACCAGGCATCACCGCCGGGGTGCGTCACCACCTCTCCACGGACTCGGACCCGGCCTGGGTCCACGGCGGCCTCTTCGGCCGCTTCGCGCAATGCGGTCTTGACCGGCGTCTCGTCGCTGTCCCGGGCCCCGGCTGGCATTCCCCAGAGCTCCCCGTGGTGGGTCCACGCCGCACGGTGCTGCATCAGTACCAGCGGCCTGTGCTGGGCATCCGGGGCGCGCAGGAGCAGCCCGGCCGCACCGAAACGCCCCCAGCGATTCTGCCCATCGCGGCATTGCGCCCAGCCATCGCCGTCGCCGCGGGCCGTCACCTCATGCACCAGTCCACGCTGCCACAGCCTCCGCCGAACCGCAGTGACGTCGCGCCGTCGATCGTGTTGGGGGACGGGACGTAACGACCGACCGTGCGTTGACGACACCATAGCTGAGGGTGATCAGTTCCTTATGCCCGCGGGGGGATGCTGGTTCGGCTCCTGGATCTGGATTACTGGGGGGTGAGTGATGTGAGAGGACTCGGGTGGTGGCCCGGACTGGGCATGATGATGGAGACGGGGACCAGAAACGCTACGGCAGGCCTACTGTTACGGGATCGAGCCAGTATGGGGACGACTCGCGGCATCAGTCCCATTGGGGACGTCGACGTGGTCGCGCGCGAAGATCCTGGCGTCGAGACGCTGCATGCGTGGGATCTGCTGGTGGATCGCACGCCGGGCACAGACGTCACCCAACTCTCGATCTGGGCGAACTTGCGCGGCCGGGTCGGCTTCACTCCGCTGTACCTGCTGGCCTACCGCGCCGGTGAACTGGTCGGTGGGGCGCAGATCTTGACTCGGCGGGTGCCCGTGCTGGGTCTGGTGGGTTATCTCCCTTACGGCCCACTCGTGCCCTCCGACGCCCCGGCGCCCGATGACATCCGTCGCGCACTGGTCGACGCCCTCGTGGCGCTGGGCCAGCGGCGGGTGCGAATCCTGTTCATCCAACCGCCCGAAGGTGCCCAGAACACCAGTGATGAGCTGATCCGCCGCGGATTCCGACCGTCGTCAGCTGGTATTGCGCCGCAGGGCTCGATCCGGATCGACTTGACGACCGATCTGGCGGAGATTCGCAGCAGGTTCGGGAAACGCCTCAAGTCCTGGACCAATCGTTGGGAGTCCCGCGGTGTCACGGTCAGGGTCGGAGACGAGCGGGACGTTCCGCTGCTTGCCGAGCTGATGGCCAGTTCGGCGCAACACCAGGGCTACACCCCGTTGCCGCTGGACTACATGACGGCGCTGTACCGGGAGCTGGCCGCCACCGATCATGCCGTGCTGTACGTCGGTGAGGTGGACGGTGCCCCCGTCGCTGCCGATCTGATGACTGGATGTGGCGACATGGTCCGTGGCCGGCTGTCCGGGTTCGACCGCACCGGCGAGGCGATGCGGCTCAGCGTGCCGGCGGCTATCCGGTGGGAGATGATCAAGTGGGCCAAGGGGCAGGGATACCGCTGGTTCGATTTCGGCGGCCTGCGCCCGGAGACCCTGGCAGCGCTGCTGGACGGAACCGAGCGCAGCGTTGACACCGTGCCGACCGCCGACCAGCCCAAGGTCACCTTCGGGGGCACCGCGTTCCGTTACCCCACGCCAGTCGAGATGATCAGGCCAGCGGCGCTGCGGACCGCCTACGACCTCGCGTGGCGCTCTGCAACCGGCCGCCGGTTGTTCGCTGAGATGAAAAGCCTGCTCCGGGGATCTCGATGGCGTAGCCGTCATGCGGTGACTGCGGGTCGCACCAGCCCCCGGGTGTCCTCCAGCTAACCGAATAGTCAGCCGCAGAACCGGTGCCAAGTCCATTCGCTCGCCGTCAATCAGGGAGGCGGAAGAGGGTATGAAAATCGTGTGCGTCGGCGGAGGACCTGCGGGTCTGTACTTCGCCATTTCCGCGAAGTTGCGCAATCGGGATCACGATATCACGGTTATCGAACGCAACCCGGCTGGGGTGACGTACGGCTGGGGCGTCACATTTTCCAACCCGCTCCTTGACAGCCTCTACCGCAACGATCCAGAGAGCGCACGGCAGATATTCGACAGTCCCGCGTCCTGGGGCAACCAGGAAGTACACGTCCGGGGCACGCAGCAGGCTCACCTCGGCGGTTATGGGTTCGCCATCGGTCGCAAGCACCTTCTCGACATCTTGGTTAAGCGAGCGATGGATCTCGGTGTCGATATCCAGTTCCAACGCGAGGTCAAGGATCTGTCCGAGTTCGCCGACGCCGATTTGATCGTCGCCTGTGACGGCGCAAACAGCCATGTGCGCCGGCTCCGTGATGAGCAGTTCCAGACCGATGCACACGTGGGCCGCAACAAGTATATCTGGCTGGGCACTCACCGGGTCTTCGACTCATTCATGTTTGCATTCGAAGAGACCACAGCCGGCTGGATCTGGTTCTACTCGTACCCCTACAACGCCTACACGACCACTTTCATCGTCGAATGTTCGCCAGAGACCTGGCAGGGACTCGGTTTTGACAAGCTAGAGCCCGATGCGAGCCTGAAGCTGTTGGAAGAAATCTTCGCACACCATCTCGACGGCCACCCGCTCATGAACTCGATGCGTGATCTCGGCAAGATTCCATGGCTCAACTTCACCCGCATCACCAACACCTCCTGGCATCACGACAACATCGTCCTCATGGGCGACGCAGCGCACACCACGCACTTCTCGATCGGGTCAGGTACCACGCTTGCGATGCAGGATGCGATCGGGCTAGCCGAAAGTCTGGACACCCACGGTGATCTCCAGGTGGCTCTCAAGAATTATGAAGAGAAGCGGCGCGTAGAGATAATGGGTTTGCAGAGCGCAGCGATAAACAGCACCGAATGGTTCGAAAACGTTCCGAGCTACATCGATCAGTCGATCACCCAGTTCGCCTATTCGCTATGGAAGCGCCGCGGCCGTTATCCGCTGTGGCGTTACCACCTCCACCTGGCCACTCAGATTGCGACACTGCGGAGACTGCGGAGGTCTATCAGTGCACTGCGCAACGACCTTCGGGCCCGTCGACGGATGAAGCTGGCCGATATTCCAGTGTCGGGATATCATCATATTGAGGCCTCTACCGGATAGCGTGCGCCGAGTCAGCAGGGGTAACGGTCGCGCTCCGTGACCGCGGCAGCACGGTGATCATTGACTACCTGATCGGCAGGCCGGAGATGGCGCGGGCTATGACGAGTTGCTGGATCTGTTCGGTGCCGTGGAAGATGCCATAAATCTTCGCGTCGCGGTGCATCCGCTCCACTGGATACTCCCGGCTGCAGCCGGCCCCGCCGAGGATCTGCATGGCCCGCTCAGTGGTCCACACCGCGACCCGGCCGGCCTTGAGTTTGGACATCGATCCCTCGCCCGCGGTGAATTTTTTGCCGGTCTTGCCCATCCACGCGGCCCGCCATACCAGCAGGCGGGCGGCGTCGATCTCGGTCTTCATATCTGCCAAGGTGAACGCGATCGACTGGTTCTCGAGGATCGGCCGTCCGCAGACCATCTGCTGCTTGGCGTAATCCAGCGCGTACTCATACGCCGCGCGAGCAATACCGACGGCCTGGGCGGCCACGATCGGCCGGGACAGCTCGAAGGTCCTGGCGGCCTGCCCGCACCTACCGCGCTTCTCGCGGGCTCGGACCAGACACTCGACCAGACGCTCCGGGCCGCCAAGCAGATTCGCTCCGGGGATGCGCACGTCGTCGAGGAAGACATCTGCGGTGTTGGAGGCTCGCAGCCCGTGTTTGCGGTGCGGACTGCCGGCCTGCAGCCCGCGGGTGCCGGCCGGGATCACGAACGTGGCTTGCCCGCGGGATTCCAGCGAGGCGTCCACCACCGCCTGCACGACATAGACATTGGCGATGCTGCCGTTGGTCGCCCATGCCTTCTGGCCGGTGAGTATCCACTCGTCGCTGGCCTCGTGGTAGGCAGCGCGGGTGTGCATCGCCGAGACATCCGAACCGGCGTGCGGTTCCGACGAGCAGAACGCCGCCACCCGGGGTTCACTGGCATCCCCGTAGCACTGCGGCATCCACTCGGCGATCTGGTCAGCGGTGCCAGCGGCGACGATCCCCGCCACGGCCAGGGTGGTGCCGAAGATCGCCATGCCGATTCCGCCGTCACCCCAGAACAGCTCCTCATGGGCGATCGGCAGGGACAGCCCCGTCTCGTCAGTCCAGAAGCGGGCCAGCGTCTCGGATCCGTATAACCCGATCTTGGCGGCCTCCTGGAGGATCGGCCAGGGAGTCTTCTCGCATTCGTCCCACTCGGCCGCAGCCGGACGGATGACATCGGTGGCGAAGCCGTGCACCCAATCCCGAAGGTCGCGATGTTCCTCGCCCAGCTCGAGGGAGAACATCCGCTCACACCGTCGGCATGTCGAAAATCGTGGGCAGCCGGGCGGCGAAGCCGATGTCGCCGTCCAGCCTCGCCTCCCCCATGACAAACATCATCGCGGGGGAACCGTTGCCGGAGTCCCGCGGGTCCACCGCGCCGATACCGTTATCGATGGCCGGCGCAAGCAGTCCCGCGAACTCCGCCGTGGACCGCGTCCTCGGATCGATGTTGTGGGCGTCCACCGGAGTCACCCCCCTATCTACTCGTGAGTAAGTTTACGATCGGGTAAGTAGACTTGCAACGATGAGCCCGCCCTCGCCGCCGTCCCGTCGGCGGCTGCCCCGGCAGGTGCGCGAACGGCAGATGCTGGATGCGGCCATCGCGGTGTTCTCCCGGCGCGGGTTCCACTTGGCTTCGATGGATGACATCGCCGAGGTCGCCGGGGTCTCCAAGCCGATGATCTATGCTTACCTCGGCTCCAAGGACGACCTGTTCACCGCATGCATCCGCCGGGAGGGGCAGCGGCTGATGGAGCGGATCGCCGCTGCGGTACCCACCGGGCTCACCCGGGACGAACGGCTGTATCGCGGCCTGCTGGCCTTCTTCGAGTTCGTCACCGAACATCGTGACGGCTGGATCGTGATCTACCGCCAAGCCCGGGTGCATGGCTCGTTCGCTGGGGAGATCGCCGCGGCGCGCGAGCGGATCATCGTCATGGTCGCCGCCCTGCTGGCCCGGTCGTCGGATGACGAGGCACATGCCCGGGCCATGCCCATCGCGCACGCACTGGTCGGGGCCGCCGAGGCGCTGTCCGACTGGGCACTTGAGCATCCCGAGGAGACACCGGACGCCCTGGCCACCCGACTGATGGACGTCGTGTGGACCGGCCTGCGGCACCGGGATCGCGACCCTCGTTGTTCGGGCTGATGATGCGGGTGAAGTGGGGTGGCTGGTGATATGACCACGGTTGCTGTGCTGTCGTTTCGGCTCGGGGTGGCGGATGGGGTGTCGGTCGCGGCGGCGCAGTGGGCCACGGCGCTGCGCCGGATGGGCTGCCGGGTGCGCACCGTCGCGGGAGCCGGCGCAGCGGATCGCCTGGTGCCGGGGCTCGCCTTTGACACCCGCAGCCCGGCACGCTCACGCGAGCTGGTGGCTGCGCTGCGCGGCATCGATCTCGTTGTGGTGGAGAACGTCTGTTCACTGCCGATGAACCCACCAGTGACCGAGGCGCTCGTGCAGGCACTGCGCGGACGCCGTGCGGTACTGCGCCACCACGACCTGCCCTGGGAACGGGAGCACTATGCACACCTGCGCGGCTGGCCACCGGATGACCCCAGCTGGCAGCACGTCGCGATCAGCCAGCACAGCGCCACGGAGCTGGCCCGGCGCGGCATCGACGCGACCGCCGTCTACCACGGCTACGCCCGCATCCCGCGCCGCGGCGACCGGGCTGCCGGACGAGCCGCGCTGGGCCTCACACCGCACCAACGGCTGCTGTTGCAACCCACCCGGGCGATCCCCCGCAAGAACGTCGCTGGCGGGATCGCGCTGGCCCAGGCCCTCGACGCGGTCTACTGGCTGACCGGAGCCGCCGAGGAGGGCTACGGTCCGCAGCTGGCCCATCTGCTCGCCCGGGCGAACTGCCCCGTTCGCCGTGGGCTGCCCAGCGGACTGCAGATGGCCGACGCCTACGCCGCTGCGGACGCGGTGGTGCTGCCCTCGACGTGGGAGGGTTTTGGCATGCCATTGATCGAGTCCGCACTGGCCGGGCGACCACTTGCGGTGAACGACTACCCGGTGGCACGGGAAGTGGCCCGGCTGGGCTTCTCCTGGTTCCCGGTCGAGGATCCGGCTCCGCTCGCCGCCTGGTTCGTCGACCCGGACCCGGCGCTGCTGGCCCGCAACCGTGCGCTGGCCCGGCACCACTTCGGTCCAGAGGCGCTCACCGGCCGGCTGGTGGACACCCTGGCCCGCGCAGGACTGCACCCGCGCACTCGCTAGGGTCTGAGTATGTCGATTGTGGACGACCTGCTGATCCGGATACTGCGCGGCCCAGTGCAGCGCCTGCTGGCCGAGGAACGAAACCGGTTCACCTACGGTGACAGCGAAGACCCGTTCTACCGCTATCGGGTGCACGGCACCCTGGAACGGCTGCACATCGACCCCACCGCGATCGTGAACAACGCGATGTTCAACGTGTCCGGTGGGGAGATCACCATTGGCGAGTACGCCTTCTTCGGGCACGAGGTTGCGGTGCTCACCGGCATCCATGACATCACCAAGTTCGGCCGGGAGCGGCAGACCACCTTCCCCCGATCCGGGCGTGACGTGGTGATCGAGGAGGGCGTCTGGGTGGCCAGCCACGCGATGGTGCTCGGGCCGGTGCGGATCGGCAAGCACGCGGTGGTCGCCGCCGGCTCCCTGGTACTGAACGACGTCCCGCCCTACGCGGTCGTCGCGGGGCGTCCCGCGAAGGTGATCAAGGAGATCAGCGCAGCCGACCACGCTGCCCCAGCCGACCAGCGGTGAAAGTCGAGATCGGGGCGGGGGAAAAGCCGCATCCCGACTACGACGTGCACGTCGACATCCTCCCGCTGCCCGATATCGAGGTGATCAGCTGGATCGACCGGCTGCCGTTCGCCACGGCCTCGGTCGACGCGCTGCGCGCCAACCATGTCCTCGAACATCAGAGCTATGAGCTCGTCGGGCCCACCCTGAGCGAGTGGGCCCGGGTGATGCGGCCCGGTGCTGCCCTGGACATCGGGGTACCGGACGCCCGGTTCGTCGCCGGACAGTGGGTCCGCGGCGAGATCGACACCGCCGAGGCGAACTACTGGATCCTCGGGGGCCACTGTGACCGAGCCGCGCACCAAGGCGTCGACGCGCGCGGTGTCCCTCGCTGGATCTGGAACGCCCACCACACGATGTTCGACGCCGAGTCGCTGCGCGCGCTGGTCTCCCGCTGCGGGTTCGTCGAGTTGACTATCTTCCCCTACGACATCCGCAACCTGCGCTGCTATGCCCGACGCGCCTGGTGAGTGGGCGACGTGTGTACGTTCGTTACTGCAAGTCCACGGCAGTCGAATTAGCTACCTACAGAGATGGGACTGATCAGCGTCGCGCCGTCGGGAAGCTCACGCAAGCCGGCCGTTCCTAGTGACCCCGAGTTGTACTGCCTAAAGGTGGCAGCCGCCTCGGGGATAGCGGCAACTACAAAGCCTTTCACGTTCGCCACTACCGGACTGAGAGTACCAGTTATAGTTTGCTGACAGCTAAACCGATTCTCCGGCAAGATGCCGCAGGGGGCCGGAGCGGGAAAGAGGTGATTTCGCCGCGCGCCACGGAAAACAACCCAAAGCTCCTGCCCGGGCCGCAATCCACGAACGAAGCCGTTGAGACTAAATAGGGCAGTCCCGGGGTCGTAGGTCTGTGATGTGAAAACGATTTTGATATCAGCGGTTGAACGCGCACGACCCGAGGAGTCAAAGTAGTGCACACGAGTAAACGCGATAAAACCAGCAGTAGCCACAACGAAAGTGACGACTGCCACAAAAACGGCTAGTCTCAACGATCGAGGCCGATCATCCTTCCGTCGAGCAAAGGCAAAGATGAATGCACCCAGGACGGCAAGAATGCCGACCGCGGCAAGGATGACGAGGACAACTTGCGTCATACTTCCCTACCCCTCCGAGACCCATACCGTAACAAGGGAAAACGCAACCGCGACGAGCCCGTAGCAAACGGGCACCCAGAAGGGTAGTGGGTTATCTTTCGTCATTGCCTTGGCTAATGCATACATCGCGGCTCCGGTAACCATGGTAAGCATAGAAAGTACGATGGCAATGATGTAACCTAACGAGGCTTGACCTGTGTGGCGTTTGTCAAACACTGCCTCTCCGAGGCCACTCGCCGCGATCCCGAATCCGATCAAGTACGTGGACGGATCCGAGAAGACCACTTGCCAGCTGATCGGCTCACGCTGGAAGAGAAGGACAAGCAGGTCGAACCCAAGGGGCATTAAGGTGAAGAGAACCGTGAAGGTGACCCATTTGCAAACCTTGCGAAGAAGGTGGCTGGAAGTTACGGAGGGAGCCACGCGTGTTTCGGTGCTAGTTGCAGAAATACGGCATCACCCCCCGGGTACGCGGCCTCTGGAGTACAGGCTCGGTGATAATTTCGGACGGAGGGTAGCGCACGGCCCAGCCGGGCGCCGGCCCACCAGGAACCGGTCAGGGGCGCTGGCTGGGGCAGTAACAGAGCACAAGGTCGGGACGCGGCACCATGGAGGCTGGAGCCTCGCGGAGGAGAGAGCGAATGCCGTTGGCCACAGCCGCGACCGGGATCGGCAAGCAGGTGGTCACCCATGCGGCGCGCACCTGGTTGGGAGCGCGACGGGACCGGGCCGAGCGGCTCTATGACGCGGTGCTCGATGAGAGCTGCATGGTGCTGGTGCAGGTGGTCAGGAACCTGCCCGCGTTCACCCCGCGGGCACACGGATCTCCCCCGGCGAGCGCTGCCTCCCCACTTTGTTTCGCTCTCCCAGCAGCGTGCGGTTGCCCTACCCCAGCGTGGGTACGCCCGATACCATCCGACCCCATGGAGCAACTCGTAGTCGAGCGGGACGCAGTCACGCAGCGCTACTTGCGCCAACGCTGTGCTCGCCGCGGAGACCTCGCCGCTACGGCTGCCGCCGCTCTTCGCGAGCTGGCTCTGCGTGACGGTGTCGCCGCGCTCGAACGCTGGCATCAGGCTCATCCCAGCTACGCTGACCTTGCCGACCAGGAGACAGCAGAGGCCCTCGCAGAGCTTGCGTAGCCGTCTCTGTACGCTCTGCGCCCGTGCGACGAGGCGAGGTCTGGCATTACACACCCGTAATTCCAAGGCCAGGGATCAGCGTCGTGCGTCTGGTTGTGAGTGCAGACGTGATCAACGAGTCCGAGACCCCCTGGTGCTGGGCATCCACCTCGTCGACCGCGATCCAGAAAGCGTCCTAGCTCAGCGCATGGGGGATCACGGCTGGGCGGTCGTCACAACCATAGAGCGCGTGGTTCGTTCGAGGCTCGGTGAACAACTCGGCACCGATACTCCCGAAGAAATGGAACAGGTCGACATAGCACTCAAGGCTTGTCTTGATCTGGACTAGCGACGATCCGCGTCGGCGAACTGTTGCCGGACCCGGCGTCACTGCACGAGGTTGCGGGCACGACCACCAGTACCGCTGCCGCCACTGCCCCAGTAGGGCGCATGATCCGAGATGGGCGAAATCGCCACATTCTACTGCCGGCCCAGTGCCTGTGGGGTGGGCAGCGTTGCCGCTGGCGGCCTTTGGTGAGTGCGGATGTGCCGATAGATCGTCATGGGTGTGACCTGGCAGGACTGGGCAATTTCGGCCATGGTGAACGCCTGGGAGTCATACATGCGCTGGGCTTTGTTGATCAGCGCGAGGGTCATTTTGGGTTTGCGCCCCAAGGTCCGGCGACGCTGACCTCAGTCAGTGCGGGAGTGTCAGGCGCTCGGCGGTCCAGCCCTCGATGGCGCCGGCCAGCTCGGTGACCTCCCGGCCGGGGTTCTCGACGGAACGCAGCGCGGTGCGGACGTGCTCCACCGAGGTCACCACCCCGTGAATGCGCTGGGCGACCGGGAGCTCGAGCACCGGGCCGAGCGCGTCCGCGGCGCCGTCAATCTCGCCGTGGAACACCCGGGCGATGGCCAGCGCGCTGCGGGTGCCGGCCACTCCGCCGAACGCCCGGTCCGGGGCCGGTGCCCCGGCATAGGCCTCCAGCGCGTCCAGGGCCAGGCGCTCGGTGCGGTCCGCCTCTGGTTGCCCTCCCCAGGTGAGGGCGTCGGCGGCGTAGTAGAGCTGGCGGGGGCGGCTGAAGGTGCATAGCCCGCCGAGGCTGTCCAGCTCGTCGGGCTGCACCCGGTCCCGGGCGTCGGCGGCGCGGGCCAGGGCAGCGTGCGCGTCGTCGAGCCGGTGCAGTGCGGCCAGCGCCCGGGCCTCGTTACTGGCCAGCCAGACCCCGGCGGTGCCCTGGCTGCGCGCCGCCGCCTCGGCGCCGGACTGGGCGTAGCGCACCGAGTCCTCCAGCCGCCCGGACCAGTAAGTGATCAAGGACTGCAACCCCCGGGTCCAGGCACGTAGCCCGTCGTGACCGGCATTGTCCGCGCACGCATAGCCGGTACGGGCCTGCGTCAGCGCGTCATGAAAGGCACCGAGATCGTGCGACGCCTTGGCCATCAGCCCGCAGGCGATCCCGGCGAGCAGGTAGAGATCCCGGCTCTGCTCCGGGCGCTGGCGCCCCTCCAGCAGCACGAACGCGCGGTCCTGCGTCTCCACCAGCTCACCGAGCAGGGTGGGCAGTGGCTGGTGCTCGTAGGCGATGACCAAGCGGCGCAGATCGTCGATGAGCTGATCGAGGGTTTCGGTGCCGACGTTGGACGCCTCGATGCGGGTGCGGAAATCGCGAGCGCGCTCGGCGCTCATCGCGATCACCTGCCCTTCCCAGTCCGTCCGCGTGGTACCCCGCTGCGGCGCCACCCGGTGGCCTCGGGTTGGCGCCAGCGCCCCGAGACCGTACGGCGGGCCGAGCAGCCGGGCCACCGGTTCCCCGAACATTGTCTCTAAGGTGGCCTGCGCCTGCGGATAGGGCAGCCCGCGCACCTCTCCTGCCACCCAACGGTATGCCTGCCGCTCGCTGAGCGCGGTCCCCTGGGCGGCCCGCTGGTAGTTCTTCCGGAACTCCTCCAGCGTGAGGTGCTGCTGCCGCAACAACTGCTCCAGCCGCGTTCGAGGCGCCCCATGCTCGACCATCCCTGTCCGTCCCCTCGGTTGATCGGCTCACCCTAGATCCACGACTGCCGGAACGGTGCCAGTGTGAGAGCAGATGGCAGCAGAAGGCGAGGGCCGACAGTCATCATGGCGTGCTCGTGACGCACTGCACGGGCAGGCGAAACCCTCCCAAGTCCGTCAGCTCCTGCGACTGATGAAGCGCTAGGTCCAGCCCGATAGCCCTCGCCGAAGCAACGCGGCGGTTGACCACTCGCGACATTTAACCGCTCATGTGGCCCATTGCCATGGCACCGTCGTGCATGTCGGTGACGGTGACGACGAACGGCCGCATCATCTCGGTGTCCTCGTGTTCGAGGATGTGGCAGTGGTACACGTAGCGGCCGGGAATGTCGAACCGGACGGCCACCTCGACGACGTTGCCGGGATCGACCCGGATGACGTCGTTCCATCCGTTGACCTCGCTGGGCTGGAAGGTCCGGGGCGGGTTCTGGGTGTCGGGCACCAGCGGCGCTGACGTCTTGCGGGTTTCGGGGTTGTACAGGTTCGTGCCGCCTGCGTCGGTGACGACCAGGCGGCTGCCGGTCGAGTTCAGCGGCTGGAACTGGGACTGGTGGATGTGCATGGGATGGGTGTCGCCGGTGGTGTTGACGAATCGCCACACCTGCCACTGCCCCACCCGGGGCCGGAGTGCCACCCGGTCGTAGAAGGAGACCCGGCTACTCGATCCCGCCGGGTCACCCGCCATCCAGCCCTCCACTCGGTAGGTCATGGGGTTCGCGTCGCCGGGGAACTGGATCGTGATCTCTCCGGCCGGATCCTCGACGATCTCGTGCAGGTAAAGATGGCCGGGCGGGGTTGTCTCGGCGAGCAGGATGGTCCGCTGGTCGGGCGCGGTGATCGGGAACTGCTCAGGCTCGTCGATACGCGCCGGTTGGTGCTCGTCGCGTACGAGGCGTCGAAACGCCGGATTGAGCACGGCCGCCGCGGTGTTGGTGAACAGCGCGCGGGACGCGCCGCGGGTCGGGGCGTCGTCGTCGATGTCGAGCCGCAGCACCCATGGGTACGGGTTGCGGCCTGGTCGGTCGCCGTTGGTCAGCAGGCTATCGAGCGGCGGTGGCGGAGCCCCGTCGAACGGGGCCTGCGCGGAGTTGACCAGCAGGAGCTGTTCCCCGTCGGGCAAGTCGGTGAGGTCGACGAGGACGTCGATCCGGTCGGAGGATGCCACCGTCAGGGCCTGGTCATCGCCGAGCCGCCAGGCTCGCCACAACAGGCCACCGCCGGTGCCGATCACCAGAACCCGGTCGTGCTGGGGCGTGACCACCACCGTGCCGTCCGCGTCCTTTCGTGCGGTCACCAGGTGCAGCCGGTAGGTGCGGGCGTTGCTCGCGTTGAGCAGCCGCAGCCGGTAGACCATCGGCCGCAGCGGTAGCCTCGGCCAGAGCGTGCCGTCGACGAGGGTGAGTGGGCCGAAGGACTCCGCGGTATCGGTTGTGATCTTGTGGAGTAGTCGGAGCTCGCCGTCGACGACGTCGAGGTTGCGGTCCTGCAGGACCAACAGGATCTCCCCGTCCGCCGCGCTGGTCGGCAGGGCCAGCTCCCGCTCGCGCGGGTCCCGTACCAGATATCCGCCCACCAGCCCGGAGTAAGCGTGGTAGCGGGTGCCGTTCATGGCATGGTCGTGGTACCAGAGAAACTCACCGACCTTGCTCAGCCCGAGGTCGAGGTTGTCGTAGCTGTTGGGGTAGGCGGAGAGCTGGTCGGAGCCGGTGGCCGCCATGTTGTCCGGCCATCCGTCGGCGTCGGACGGTGCGTGCGCGCCGTGCAGGTGCACCGTGGTCCAGCCGATCGGTGCGCCGGAGGTGTCCTCGGGTGCACCGCCCTGCGCGCCGAGGTGGTTCTGTACCGAGTCGGTGTCGCCGTCCGGGTCCGCCAGGATCGCGGTGGCGATGGGGAGCCGGGCCGGTTTCGAGGGACGGACCGACGCCGGCAGGCGGTTGCGCCACCGCACGAACGCTTCCTGGCCGGCCGGCGTCTCGAGCAGTGGTCCGGGCGAGACGACATGACCCCCGGCACCGTGACCCCCGACACCGAAGCCCCACGCCGGAACAGCGGGAAGGTCGGGGTGGACCGCCATCGTGGTCTCCGCGATGTCGATCTCGTGCACGGACCCCGGCCGCAGCTGGTATGCCCGCGGCGGGCTCAGCAACGCCTGGAATGGAGCGAGCGCCTGCTCAGGACAAATCGGGTTCGGTGGATCTGCAATACCGCTCCCGGTTGGTGGCGCTACCTTCGTACCGCCCAACGCCGGTGAGATCCGGTTCCCATCAGCCATGACCCCTCGCCTCCTCCAGTGGCGCGCACGACTGGCGATCCGCGGGTGCTCCAGCTCCGCATGCGCGACGGGCACCTTCCCATACGAGCCGCAGAGACCGCCAACGAATACGTCCACCACCACAGGTCGGCTCGACAGTTCCTGGGCCGAGGTCACCCTCGCGGTCCGCGCCTGGTGCCGCTCAGGCAGCCTTCCTTTCGCAGACCGGTGCCCGCGTGTCGCGCCCAGCCTCCCGGACCGCAGCCTGCCGGTCTGGTACGCCTCCCGCATGGCGCTAGACAAACCGCACGACGACGATCTGCTCGCCCGGGTACGGGAGCTCCGCGCGGCAGGACGATCCCCCAAGGAAATCGCCCGCACCCTGGGCATACGGCCCAGCACCGTGGCACCACTGATGCGGACTATCGCCCGGGAAGCGGCGGCCGACGAGCCGGAGTCCGCGGTGATCGGCTGCTGGGTGAGCCCGGGCTGGAGCGCAGGTCTCACCGTGGCCGGACACGACGAGTGGCCAGACCTCGATGCTGCGGATAACCCGGGTGGTGGGCTCGTCGGCGTCGTGGTCGCGCGGCGACACCGGCCGCGACGAGTGTCAGTCTGCGGGTATCTAGTCGATGTGTACTGCCTCGGGGTGAAGAATGCCCTCGGTCCCGACGTGATGAACGATCGCGACCTGCCCGGCTTCCTCCGCAGGTTCTTCAGCGCCTTCAAGGATGCCGAAGCGCCGATCGAGGCGCCGCTGGAGCTGGCCCGCCATCTGGTGTGGGGGGCTGTCGACTACGCCCGCGGGCTCGGGTTCCCACCCCATCCCGACTTCCAGCCCACGTCCGGCTATCTCGGCACATGGCAGGAAACCAGCGATATCACCTTCGGACGCGACGGTGTCCCGTTCTACGTGGGAGGCCCCTACGACAACGCGGCCGCGGTGACCCGCACCTTGACCCGGTCCGTCGGTAACGGCAACTTCCACTTCATCGCGCCGGTCGGTGCCGCAGTCGGCTGGTGATCCGCTCGGCCAGAACCGCCTGCTCGACCTGCTCGCCAGCCGTCCCGCCCGGAAGGATCACCGTACCGCATCACCAGTGATCCTGGTCAGTCGAGATTGAAGGCGGCACGGATGGCGGCGGCGAGTGCGGCCTCCTGCGCCGGAAACAGATAGCCGACATGACGACCCAGCACCGAGGTGGGCACGGTGACGATGTTGTCACAGCTGACGAGATGCGTCCTGGCCCACCGCACGGGCGCGACACGCGCATGGTGATCTATTGCGGAATCTGCGGTTAACGCTAGACAGGCGGATACGGTCCGAGAATGGATCCGGTGCGCAACCCGTTCGCCCCCGGCGCCGGCCAGCGGCCGCCCGAGCTGGCTGGGCGGGACCGTGAGCTGGCCGCTTTCGACGTGGTGCTGGAGCGGGTGGCCCGCGGGCGCCCGGAGCGCTCCCTGGTGCTGACCGGCCTGCGCGGGGTGGGCAAGACGGTGCTGCTCGGCGAGCTCCGGTCGATGGCGCTGCGCCGGGGATGGGGTGCCGGCAAGATCGAGGCCCGGCCCGAGGGCGGGCTGCGCCGGCCGCTGTCGGCCGCGCTGCACCGGGCGGTGCGTGATCTCGCGCTGCGCCACCGCGCGCCAGACCGGGTCACCGATGTGCTCGGCGTGCTCAAAGCCTTCGCGCTGCGCGCCACGCCGCGGGACGCCAAGCTGCGGGACCGCTGGCAACCGGGCATCGACGCGCCAGCCGTCGCGGGCCGGGCCGATTCCGGGGATATCGAGATTGACCTGGTGGAGCTGTTCACCGACGTCGCCGAACTGGCCACCGACGTCGGCACCGGGGTGGCGCTGCTGATCGACGAGATGCAGGACGTGGTACCCGATGACGTCTCCGCACTGTGCGCTGCGTGTCACGAGTTGTCCCAATCAGGGGCGCCGCTGGTGGTGGTCGGTGCCGGGTTGCCGCACCTGCCGGCGGTGCTGAGCGCGTCGAAGTCCTATTCCGAGCGGCTGTTCCGCTACCTGCGGATCGATCGGCTGGACCGCGTCGACTCCGACCGCGCGGTGGTCGCGCCGATCGAGCGAGAGAACGCCGCGATCACCCAGGACGCCCTGGACACGCTGTTCGAGACCTCCGGCGGCTACCCCTACTTCGTGCAGGCCTACGGCAAGGCCGCCTGGGACGCCGCTCCCGCATCGCCGATCGGGATCCTCGACGTCCAGGTGGCCGCGCCCGAGGCGGAGAGCGAACTCGCCGTCGGGTTCTTCGGGTCCCGGTTCGAACGGGCCACCCCGGCCGAGCGGGAGTACCTGCAGTCGATGGCCGAGCTCACCGGCGGCCGGGACGAACCGGTCGGCACCACCCAGGTGGCCGAGGCGCTCGGTCGCCGGGCCTCATCGCTGTCCCCAGCCCGGGACAGCCTGCTCAAGAAGGGACTCGTCTATTCCGGGGAGCGCGGGCAGATCGCGTTCACCGTCCCACATTTCGGACGATTCCTGCTCGGCAGGCTGGTCAGCTGAGGCTCCTGACACCCCCGAATGAGTGAATCGACGGTGGGTCGGCAAGCGCGTGTAACAACGCCGTGGCGCGCTGCGATGACACTGGTAGCCCCGTGATGCTGTTGGACCCCCGACCCGGCAGCCTCACGGGGCCCTTTCTCTGCAGGGGGTCCTAGCTGGAAATCCCGTGTGGTACGGGCCCTTCCGGGCAGCGCCGACGGCAGCACGTAACCTCTTCGCCGTGGCCGAAAGCAAGCTCGAGATCCAGATGCTTCACGACCGTGTGATGGTGCGCCTTGCGGGCGAGGACGGCGAGCGCCGCAGCAGCGGGGGAATCCTTATCCCAGCGACGGCCCAGGTAGCCAAGCGGTTGTGCTGGGGGGAGGTGTACGGCATCGGTAACCACGTCCGCACCGTCCAGGTCGGGGACCGGGTGCTGTTCAACCCGGACGACCAGTTCGAGGTTGAGGTGCACGGGTGCGCATACCTGGTCATGCGGGAACGGGACCTGCAAGCGGTAGCCAGTGAGCGCGCCGAGCACGGAACAGGCCTGTATTTGTGACCCCACCCGACTTTGTGACCCCACCCGACGCCGACCGCACAACCGTGATCCCCCTGATCCCCGCAGCACCAGCACACCGGTTGGTCCACACCTCTGCGGAGCACCGCGGTCGGGCACTGCGTCGCACGAGCTTCGTCGCGGCGACCGTACTCGGACTGTTAGCGCTGGTCTATGGCATCGACGTCGCAATGTCCGCTGGCAAGGTACCCCGTGGCGTCACCGTCGCGGGAGTGCATGTCGGCGGGATGGCGCGGGCCATGGCCGAGCAGCGGCTGCGCAATCAGCTCGGGCCACGGCTGAACCAACCGATCGCACTGCGCGTGGGTGACGTCGATGCCACCCTGGAGCCCAGGCGGGCCGGTCTCACCCCGGATTGGACCGCCACCCTCGCTCAGGCAGGCGAGCAGCCACTCAACCCGTGGGCCCGCCTGGTCTCGCTGTGGCGGACCCGGGAGCTGGGCGTGGTCACCGCTGGTGACCGGGCGACTCTCGCCGTGGCCCTCCAGAAGCTGCGCAGCCAAACCGACCGGGTGGCGGTCGAGGGCACTATCCGCTTCGCCGGCACCCGGCCGATTCCGGTCGACCCCCGACCCGGCCAGCACCTGGACGTCCCCGCCGCCACTGACCTCATCCTCGCGGTCTGGATCCACGGCGGCACGGTGCAGGCCCCCGTCCCGACCCCGGTGACGACACAACCGGTCCGCACCACGGCCGAGGGAATTCGGGCGGCGCTGCGCGACATCGTCGAACCCGCCGTCTCAGCCCCGGTCACGGTCGCCGGTGACAGCCACGACGCCGTGCTCAAGCCGGACGTCATCGCGGCGGCGCTGCGGTTCGCGCCGGACAGCCGAGGTGGCCTGACCACCACCGTCGACAATCCCATGGTGATCGCCGCGCTGACCCCGCAGCTCGCATCGACCCAGCGACCAGGCAAGAACGCCGAGATCCTGATCCAGGGTGGCGCACCGGTGGTGCTGCCCTCGGTCGACGGCCGCGGCATCGACTGGGCCGCCAGCCTGCTGCCGCTGCTCGACGTGCTGCACAAATCCGGAAGCGAACGCACCCTGTCGGCCAGCTACGTCACGCTGCCCCCGAGCCTGAGCACCGAGCAGGCCCACGCGCTCGGGATCACCACCCAGATCAGCACGTTCACCACCGGCGGGTTCGCCACCGACTCCGGGCGGAACATCCGCCGCGTCGCAGAGCAGGTCAACGGGGCGATCGTGCGGCCAGGAGAGACGTTCAGCCTGAACGGGTACACCGGCCCGCGCAACGCCGCCACCGGATACGTGGACGCCGGCATCATCGACCACGGCCGTCCCAGCCGGGGCATCGGCGGCGGCATCTCCCAGTTCGCCACCACGCTCTACAATGCCGCGTACTTCGCGGGCATGACCGACGTCGAGCACAAGGAGCACAGCTACTACATCAGCCGCTACCCCGCGGCCCGCGAGGCCACCGTGTTCGAGGGCGCCATCGACGTCAAGTTCCGCGACGACTCATCCACCGGCATCCTCATCCAGACGGCGTGGACCCCCTCCTCGATCACCGTGACGCTCTGGGGCACCAAACACGTCGACGTCGAGTCGATCACCGGGCCGCGCACCGACTTCACCGACCCGAAAACCGAAACAATCCACACCCAACCCTGCACCCCCACCCAAGGCTCCCCCGGCTTCACCGTCACCGATACCCGCGTGATCCGAGACGCCAAAACCCACACCGAACTGACCCGCCACACCCGCAAAGTCACCTACGACCCGGTCCCCCACGTCATCTGCGCCCCCTAACTTCCTCACTCCCGGCGGTCTGGACATGGGTCTGACCATGGTCAGACTGGCAGCATGACCGTCAAGGTTGGCATCTCCCTGCCAGATGCGACTCACGCCCGGGCACTGCGGCATGCGCGCAGCGCCGGAACCACCCTGTCAGGATTAGTTGATGCGGCACTGAAGGCCGAACTGACGCGCCGGGTGTCGCTGAGATCGAGACCGATGGCCGTCCTGCGAGGCCACCACTAGACGATCAGAAAGCGTCCTCGGGGAGGTCCATGAGGGTGTTGTCCGTTGACTCGACGATGGCCCGGCGGGCAGTGAGCTCAGGGAGGATGTTGCGCGCGAAGAACTGGGCCGCCGCGACCTTGCCCTGGTAGAACAGCTGGTCCTTCGGGGAGACCTCGCCGTCCACAGCGGTCAGGGCCACCTCGGCCTGGCGCAACAGCAGCCAGCCGATCAGCACATCACCGGTGCTCATCAGCAAGCGCACGGTCTGCTGGCCGACCTTGTAAGTGTTGCGCGGATCCCGCCGCGCCGACATCACAAAGTCGAGCATCGCGTCGAGCATCGCCTGCAGGTCACCCAGCGCGGTGGCCAGCAACGCCCGTTCCTCCTTGAGAAGGCCGTGACCGCTGCCGACGTCCAGGAACGCCTGGATCTCGTTGTTCAGGTGCCCGATCGCTTGACCTCCGTCCCGGACGATCTTGCGGAAGAAGAAGTCCTGGGACTGGATGGCCGTCGTGCCCTCGTAGAGACTGTCGATCTTGGCGTCTCGAATGTACTGCTCAATGGGGTAGTCCTGCAGGAAACCCGACCCGCCCAAAGTCTGCAACGACAAGGTGAGCATCTCATAAGCGCGCTCGGAGCCGACACCCTTGACAATGGGCAGCAGGAGATCGTTGACCCGCGCGGCCAGCTCGGCGTCCTCACCACCGATCTCGACCGTGTCCTGGTAGCTCGCGGTGTAGAGGTACAGCGCCCGCAGGCCCTCGGCGTAGGCCTTCTGCAGCATCAGCATCCGGCGCACGTCGGGATGGTGGGTAATCGTCACCCGCGGCGCGGTCTTGTCGCGCATCTGCGTGATGTCGGCGCCCTGTACCCGCTGCTTGGCGTACTCCAGCGCGTTGAGATAGCCGCTGGACAGCGTCGCGATCGCCTTGGTGCCGACCATCATCCGGGCGTAGGAGATCAGCTGGAACATCTGGACGATGCCGTTGTGCACGTCACCGAGCAGCCAGCCGACCGCAGGCGTCCCGTGTGCACCGAAGGTGAGCTCACAGGTGGTGGAGACCTTGATGCCCATTTTGTGCTCGATGCCGGTCACGAACACGCCATTGCGGGCACCGAGCTCACCGGTGTCGGTGTCGAAGTGATATTTCGGAACCAGGAACAGCGACAAGCCCTTGGTTCCCGGGACCGCGGTGATGCCGGGACCTTCGGGCCTTGCCAGGACCAGGTGCATGATGTTGTCGGTCAGGTCATGCTCGGCCGAGGTGATGAAGCGCTTCACACCCTCGATGTGCCACGAGCCATCGGGCTGCGCAATCGCTTTGGTCCGCCCGGCACCCACATCCGACCCCGCGTCGGGCTCGGTCAGCACCATGGTCGAGCCCCAGCCCTTGTCGATCATGAATCGGGCCCAGCGCTGCTGCTCGGCGGTGCCGTTGTGGTGCACCACGTAAGCCATGCTGGGACCGCTCATGTACATGAACACGGCCGGGTTGGCGCCCAGCATCAGCTCCGACGCGGCCCACCGCAGAGTGACCGGCGCACCGTAGCCGCCCAGCTCGGCAGGCAGGTCCAGCCGGTACCACTCACCGTCCCACACCGTCCGGTACGACTTCTTGAATGCCGCGGGGAGCTCGACCGTATGCGTCTCAGGGTCGAAGGTCGGCGGGGTGCGGTCGGACTCGGCGAAGGACTCCGACAGCGGCCCGCGAGCCAGCCGGTCAAGCTCGCCGAGCAGGTAGCTTGCGGTGTCGCGGTCCATCTCGGCGTACGGACCGACACCCATCCGCTCCTGCACCCGCAGCACCTCGAAGAGAGTGAACTCCAAGTCGCGGAGATTGCTCTTGTAGTGACCCATGTCCTCGCTCCCACGCAGTCGTGGCACCGGACCTACTCGCCGGTAACAACAGCTTAACCCCGGTAAGCCCTGCGTGCCGGTGTGAGCGCGCACACCCGCTCATGTGACGGGAGCTAGGTCGAATAGATCCCTCCCCGCGGGGAACACCTCGGTTGTGATGCTCGACACGAGACTCGACACGAGAGGAAGAGCCGTGATGACACTGCCAGTGCGACGGAACCGCTACCCCGCTCGCCGCTGGGACCCCTTTGCCGGGTTTCCCGGGTTTGACGACCTGTTCGACCAGATGAACCGGATATTGACCAGCGCATTTCCCGATGTGGCCAGGATCAGCGTCAACTCCTGGTCGCCACCGGTGGACATTCAGGAGACCGACGACGACTACGTGGTCGAGGCGGACCTACCCGGCGTGCGCCCAGACGACGTCACGATCGATCTGCAGGGCAGGGAGGTGCGCATCGGCGGGGAGTACGGCGCGGCGGAGCAGGGTGAGAGCGAGCAGCAGCGGACCCGCCGGAGCGGTCGCTTCGACTACCGGCTGACGCTGCCCGGCGAGGTGAGCAGCGAGTCCTGCACAGCCGACCTCGAGCACGGGGTACTGCGGTTGCGGTTGCCGAAGGTGTCGCCCAGCACCCGCAAACGCATCCCCGTGCAAGCCGGCCGAACAGCTCAGCTCGACCCCGGGCAGTCACCAGAGACCAACAGCTGATCGGCCGGTCCCCAGCAGAGCCGGTGCCCACCAGCATCTGGCTCCCCTGATCCTCACCTGGCCGTTTGTGGCGGCACTGGGCGGGTACCTCCTGCTGACGTGACAGACGCCACAGGCAGGAGAGTGGACCATGGCGAACGAGGCCAGTAACGCCGATGACAAGCAGCGGCAGTTGGACGGGATGCGGGTGAACCCGGCGGGGACCACGCTGACCACGCAGCAGGGCGTACGGATCGACCACACCGACGACTCGCTGACCGTCGGGGAGCGGGGCCCGACGCTGCTCGAGGACTTCCAGGCCCGGGAGAAGCTCACCCATTTCGACCACGAGCGGATCCCGGAACGAGTGGTGCACGCGCGGGGCTCGGGGGCTTACGGCACGTTCACGCCCTACGACAACTGGTTGGCCGAGTACACCGTGGCGGAGTTCCTCTCGAACCCCGCGCTGACCACACCGGTGTTCGTGCGGTTCTCCACGGTCGCCGGCTCGCGGGGCAGCGCCGACACCGTGCGCGATGTGCGCGGCTTCGCGACGAAGTTCTACACCGGGGCCGGCAACTATGATCTGGTCGGCAACAACATTCCGGTGTTCTTCATTCACGACGGCATCAAGTTCCCCGACTTTGTGCACGCGGTGAAGCCCGAGCCGCACAACGAGATCCCGCAGGCGGCCTCGGCGCACGACACCCTGTGGGACTTTGTCTCGCTGCAACCGGAGACCATGCACATGATGATGTGGCTGATGTCCGACCGGGCGCTGCCCCGCAGCTTCCGGATGATGCAGGGCTTCGGAGTCCACACGTTCCGGCTGGTCAACGCGGCCGGGCAGGGCACCTTCGTCAAGTTCCACTGGAAGCCGGTCCTCGGGGTGCACTCCCTGGAGTGGGACGAGGCCCAGAAGATCGCCGGCAAGGATCCCGACTTCAACCGCCGTGACCTCTGGGAGGCCATCGAGACCGGCGAGTTCCCGGAGTACGAGCTCGGGGTGCAGCTGGTGGCGGAGGCTGACGAGCACGGCTTCGATGTCGACCTGCTGGATGCCACGAAGATCATTCCAGAGGAGCAGGTCCCGGTCCGGCCGGTCGGCAAGATGATCCTCAACCGTAACCCGGACAACTTCTTCGCCGAGACCGAGCAGGTGGCGTTCCACACCGCCAACATCGTCCCCGGCATCGACTTCACCAATGACCCGCTGCTCCAGATGCGCAACTTCTCCTACCTGGACACCCAGCTAATCCGGCTTGGGGGTCCGAACTTCGCGCAGATCCCGGTGAATCGGCCGATCGCCGAGGTGAGCACCAATCAGCGCGACGGCTACCACCAGTCCCGGGTGCACCAGGGAAGGACGGCCTATTTCAAGAACAGCCTCAGCGGCGGCTGCCCGGCAATCGCCGACGAAGGGGTGTTCCGGCACTACCAGGAGAAGGTCGAGGGCCACAAGATCCGCAAGCGGGCGGCCAGCTTCCAGGACTACTACAGTCAGGCGACGCTGTTCTGGAATTCGATGTCGGATTGGGAACGCGAGCACATCGTGGCGGCATTCCGCTTCGAGCTAGGCAAGGTCGACCACATGCATATCCGCGAGGCCGTGGTTGAACAGCTCAACCGGGTCGACCACCGGCTGGCAACCCAGGTTGCCGAAGGTGTCGGCGTCAAGCCGCCGACCGAGGAGGTCCAGCCGAACCACGGGCGCAGCTCACCGGCATTGAGCCAGGCCAACACCGCCACGGACACCATTCGTTCCCGGAAGGTGGCTGTGCTGGTCGCAGACGGCGTCGAGGCCGGTCCGGTCACCGCGCTCGTCGAGGCGCTGCGCGGGCGGGGTGCGGTCCCGGAGCTGCTGGCCCCGACCAACGGCGCGGTCCGCACCGCAGCGGGAGAGGAGCTGGCGGTCGACCGGGCGATGACCACTATGGCTTCAGTGCTCTATGACGCGGTCGTCGTGCCCGGGGGCGACGCCGCCGTCACCACATTGAGCGCTGACGGCTATGCGATGCACTTCATCGCTGAGGCCATCAAGCACGCCAAACCAGTCGCCGCGGTGGGCACCGGCGCCACGTTAGTGGGACGGGCCACCGCCAACGTCATGACGCTGGCCGCCGAGGACGGCATCGCCAACGAGCACGGGGTACTGGTCGCCCCGGCGGCCACCACCGAACTGCCCGACGGATTCGTCGAATCGTTCTGCGACCTGCTCGCCGCGCACCGGATCTGGACCCGCCCCACCGCCGCTATCCCCGCTTAGCGCCGCAACGGCCAGTGCGAGTCTGCTGTGATGGGGGCCACCCAGTTACCCTGTACTTCCCGTGGCTCCCCATCCGAGCGCGTACCGGCCGCTGCTGGCGCAGCGCGCGCGCCGTCCCGCAGTGGTTGTCATCGTGCTGGCGATCAGCGTGATCGCCGTGCTCGGGATGCGCTATGCCGATCAGGACATGCCAGGGCACCTGGACCGCAGCCTGGATGCGCTGATCAGAAACCACCTACGTCCGGATCAGCCCATCACCCGGGCTCTGGTCAGCCTCGGGAATCCCGCGCAAGCCGCCATTCTCGTCGCCACCGTGGCCGGCGCGGCTGCCGCTGCCCGGCGATGGTCGGGCGTGCTCCTCACCATCGGCGGCACCGTTACCGCGATCACGATTACTGAGCTGATCCTCAAGCCGGTCATCGGGCGGCTGCGCTACGGGCACCTGTCCTTCCCCAGCGGCCACACCACGGCCGTCGCCGCGGTCGCCTTCGCGACCGCGATCCTCATCAGTGGAGCGCGGTGGCCACGCAGTGTCGCCGTGCGCCTGGTCGCTGGTCTTGTCCCGGTGACGTTAGCGGTCAGCGTCGCCATTTCCCTCGTTGCCCAGCACATTCATTACACCACCGATACCGTCGCCGGCTCCTGCGTAGCCCTCGCTACCGTGCTCGCGGTAGCACTGTGTCTTGATTACCTTGGGGCCTTGATGACGTTGGAGTCTTGATGACGTGGGGGCCTCGATGACATGTGGCCTTGATTGACGTTGGGCCTCAATTACTGTGCTGGGAGTGAATCCCTGAGCGGGAACTGAGCTTCCGCCTCGATTCGTCGGGCCCGGGGCTGGAGTCCGGCTGGCCGCCAGGAGCTGAAAACTGTGCGGAGCTGCTCGACCGGCGGCCAGCCGGGGTCTTGACGGCGCCGGCACTGCGGCCGGGGTGCAGCATCCGCCACACCCACCCGGGCCGGCGATGACGGGAGCGACGAGCCGGGCCGGTGGTCGATCGTGCCGCAACCCATACTGCGGTGCACCGCGCGCACGGCCGGCCGACCGGCGCGGCCATCGCCGCGGCCACGACGACATGTCCGCACTCCGCCAGGTACTTCCCCGTGCGCCGGCCGGCGGCCGCGTTCTCGTCGGTCACGTCGTGCGCCTTGCCATCGGCACTGCACGTGATCGGGGTGGTGTACCGCCGCCGCGCACCTGGCGGCGGTGGTGCTGGCGAGCCGGGCATCACGGATCCCTTGCGGTGTAGGGACGATGGCGGCCCCGGCCGGGTGAGGGGGCGGATGGGTGAGGCACGGCCGGGACCGCCATCAGTCTGTGGTGCTGGTGGAGCGCCGGGGCGCACAGTCTCAGGCGCCCCACCAGGGGCTAAAGTCGATGTGGGAACCGACACTGCCCGCTACGAATAATGCCACGCATTATGCGTGGCATTAAGTCCACTGATCGGGTGATCGCGCGCGCCGCCCGAGATGGGGGCCCGCTGGCGGTGCCCGTCCCCGTTCGACCTCACGGGAGGCTGTCATGCGTGCGACGGTGCGGAGCCGGCGGCTGGGGGCCCGGCTGGGCCGTTACCGGGCTGAGTGTGGCCTGTCCGGCGCGCAGCTGGCCGCCGAGCTGAGCATCGGGCAGCCGCAGTGGTCCCGGATGGAGACAGGTAAGGCAAAGATCACCCCCGCCGTGCTGCACCACCTGGTACAGGTACTCGGCATCCCCGAGACCGACGCCCGCAAGCTCGATGAGCTGCGCCGACGCTCAGCCGAGCCAGGCTGGTGGCAGGACTACGGCGACATCCTCAGCGAACCGGTGGAAATGCTCATCGAGCTGGAAGTCGAAGCCTCCTGGATCCGCAGCTACGAAGGCCACGTGATCCCCGGCCTGCTGCAAACCCGCGACTACGCCGAGCGGATCATGACCGCAGGCTCCACGCACATCCGGGTGGCCGACATCGACCGCTACCTCGAGCTGCGGATGCGCCGCCAGAAGCGCCTCGCCGAGGGCATGCGCTTTACCGCCATCCTCTCCGAGGCGGCGATCCGCCAGCAGGTCGGCGGCCCCGAGGTGCTGCGCGAGCAGCTGCGCCACATCACCCGGGCCACCCGCGAGTTCGACGTCACCGTCCAGGTGGTGCCCTTCACCGCCGACGCGCACGCCGCGCTCAGCGCTTCCTTCGTCATCATCCAGTGGCCCGACGAGAATGACGCCGAAGCCGTCTACGTCGATGGGGAGACCAGCTGGACCGTCCACGAGCGCGACGGCGCCATCCGGCAATATGTGCACGCCTTCGCCTCCGTACAGGCCCAAGCACTCCCACCCCGGGAATCCCTCGACCTCATCCACACCGCTATCAAGGAGCTCTCACCATGACCACCACCCGCGTCGCGCCCCCCGCAACACTGGCCGGCGCGACCTACCACAAATCCACCCGCAGCTCAGCCAGCGGCAACTGCGTCGCGGTCGGCTACGCGGGCAACTGGGTCGGGATCCAAGACACCAAGCAAGGCCCCGACAGCACCCGACGCACCACCCTGGCGTTCCCCGCCGCCACCTTCGCCGCTTTCCTCACCGCAGTGAAAGCCGACACGCTGCGCTGATCGACGAGGCGCCGTGCCCAGTGGCGCCAGTCGTCCCCTCGCGACGCATCGCCACCGCGGTGTCGGACCGCCGGGTTTAGTGCCCGGCGGCCCGGCGCGGGGCAGGGCTGGCGCCGAGGTACCGACTCGCTCCATAATCGCATAATGCGTAGCATGAAGCCCGCTGGCGGTGCCCGTCCCCGTTCGACCTCACGGGAGGCTGTCATGCGTGCGACGGTGCGGAGCCGGCGGCTGGGGGCCCGGCTGGGCCGTTACCGGGCTGAGTGTGGCCTGTCCGGCGCGCAGCTGGCCGCCGAGCTGAGCATCGGGCAGCCGCAGTGGTCCCGGATGGAGACAGGTAAGGCAAAGATCACCCCCGCCGTGCTGCACCACCTGGTACAGGTACTCGGCATCCCCGAGACCGACGCCCGCAAGCTCGATGAGCTGCGCCGACGCTCAGCCGAGCCAGGCTGGTGGCAGGACTACGGCGACATCCTCAGCGAACCGGTGGAAATGCTCATCGAGCTGGAAGTCGAAGCCTCCTGGATCCGCAGCTACGAAGGCCACGTGATCCCCGGCCTGCTGCAAACCCGCGACTACGCCGAGCGGATCATGACCGCAGGCTCCACGCACATCCGGGTGGCCGACATCGACCGCTACCTCGAGCTGCGGATGCGCCGCCAGAAGCGCCTCGCCGAGGGCATGCGCTTTACCGCCATCCTCTCCGAGGCGGCGATCCGCCAGCAGGTCGGCGGCCCCGAGGTGCTGCGCGAGCAGCTGCGCCACATCACCCGGGCCACCCGCGAGTTCGACGTCACCGTCCAGGTGGTGCCCTTCACCGCCGACGCGCACGCCGCGCTCAGCGCTTCCTTCGTCATCATCCAGTGGCCCGACGAGAATGACGCCGAAGCCGTCTACGTCGATGGGGAGACCAGCTGGACCGTCCACGAGCGCGACGGCGCCATCCGGCAATATGTGCACGCCTTCGCCTCCGTACAGGCCCAAGCACTCCCACCCCGGGAATCCCTCGACCTCATCCACACCGCTATCAAGGAGCTCTCACCATGACCACCACCCGCGTCGCGCCCACCTACACCAAATCCACCCGCAGCACGAGCACCGGCAACTGCGTGGAGGTCGCCGACCTGGGCGGCGGCCACCGCGCTATCCGGGACAGCAAGCACCCCACCGGCCCAGTCCTGACCTGCCCCGCCTCCGCGTGGGCCGCGTTCACCGCCAGCGTCCGTGCCGGCGAGTTCGACTGACCAGCCTCCCGAAAGTTGCAGGGGGCCGTCCTCGGCGGCAGGCTTAGCGATCGCAAGGGCGCGTAGCGTTGTCGACACGCCCATTCTGAGTTAGGCGTCAAGCGTTTCA
>Ga0213881_10000286_pt1 | contig 37845 bp, 37 predicted proteins | sample BarmaccoBMER_R08_FD_160104 | JGI IMG/M metagenome (GOLD analysis project Ga0213881, IMG submission 160104) | Barbacenia macrantha exposed rock microbial communities from rupestrian grasslands, the National Park of Serra do Cipo, Brazil - ER_R08 ...
GAGCCGTCATACGCATCCGACTTAATCACAGTAACAAGCTCGGCACGATCCTGTTCAGAGAGTTCCATGGGCCAAATCATCTCAGTATCAAGGTGCAATGTAAAGATCTACATCTCATAAGACACTACGGACGACCACGCACATCCTCAGACCCAAATCCGAAGAAAGGCTCGACCACGGACCAATACGCACGTAGCGGTGGGTGCTGCATCCGACTACGGAACAGATGGTCACTCGCCGGGAGTCATTGACTCGACACCGCTGGGATTAGCCAGCCGTCCCTAGTGGGGTTTCTCGCAATCCGCAGGTTGACCACCTAACCGCGCTTGTTTACCTTCGCGGCGCAGCGTCGCTGCCGTGGAATCCGCGCGTCAGAGGTTGCGATCGCTGGTCTTCGCCACGCTGACGTTCGTAGTGGTGATGGTCGTTGAGCTGGCAGGGCTCGCGCTCGTGCCCGTCACCGCCAGCGCGTCGGCCCTGACCGGGTAACCGCCTACGTCACGAACCAGGGCAGCAACTCGGTCACGCCGATCGATGTGACCACCAACACGCCCGGCCAGCCGATCCCTGTTGGCACCAACCCGACCGGGATCGCGATCACCCCGGACGGCAAAACTGCCTATGTCACCAACCAGGGCAGCAACTTGGTCACGCCGATTGATCTGGCCACCAACACCCCCGGCCAGCCGATTCCCGTCGGCGGTCGCGGTCACCCCTGACGGCAAAACTGCCTTCGTCGCCAACTACAGCAGCAACACGGTGACACCTATCGCGGTGGCCACCAACACAGCCGACACGCCGATCACCGTCGGTACCAGCCCCAATGGCATTGCGATCACCCCCGACGGCGCGACGGCCTATGTCACCAACCAAATCAGTCACACAGTGACACCCATCGCGGTGGCCACTAATACCCCTGGCTATCCAATCACCGTCGGCGGACCCGGTTTGGGCGGCATCGCGATCACTCCTAACGGCACCACTGCCTACGTGACTAGCTATGGCGGCAACGGCACGGTGACACCGATTGCGGTGGCTACCAACGCCCCCGGCAGCCCGATTTCTCTTCCCGCCGGCAGCAACCCGGGCAGGATCGCGATCACCCCAGACGGTGCGACGGCCTACGTCACCACCACCCACAACGGCGGCACGGTGACACCCATCGATTTGGCCACCAACACCCCCGGCAACCCGATACCGGCCGCCAGCAACCCGGTAGGGATCGCGATCACCCCCGACGGCGCGACTGCCTACGCCACCAACGAGAGCAACAGCACGGTGACACCCATCGCTGTGGCCACCAACACTCCGGGCAGGCCGATTTCCCTTCCCGCCGGCACCGGCCCGTGGGGCATCGCGATCACCCCAACGCCGCGGATAACGTCGACGTCGACCCAGCTGAACGTCGAGCCGCCCACCCCCGCGCCGTCGGGCACCACAGAGACGCTAACAGCGACGGTCACGCCCTCAGCGGCGGGCAGTGTGCAGTTTACCAACGGCGCCACTCCCCTCGGTGACCCAGTGGCCGTGGTCAACGGCGCCGCGTCGATCCGCACCACATTGCCGTTGGGAACCCACTTACTGACCGCGGTATTCACCCCGACCAACACGACAGCCTTTAATGGGTCGACGTCGCCAGCGGTGTCCTATCTAGTCAACGCTGCGGCGGTCGTTCCCGGCGGCAACGGCCCGATTGTTTTCGCCAGCGACCGGGACGGTAACAGCCAAATTTTTGTGATAAATGCCGATGGCAGCAACCAAACTCGGCTGACCACCAATCCCGCCAGTGACACCGAGCCGGCGTTCTCTCCCGACGGTACCCGCATCGCCTTTACCAGCAACCGTGATGGCAACTCAGAGATTTATGTGATGAATGCCGACGGCGGCAACCAAACCCGGCTAAGGCTGATCAACACGGGCTACGCCCTTGATCCGGCGTTCTCTCCCGACGGCACCCGCATCGCCTTCACCAGCAACAACCCGGATGGCACCCTCGGAATTTATGTGATGAAGACCGATGGCAGCAACCAAACTCTGCTGACCACCAACCTCCTTCAGCAGAGCGCTTACAAGCCGGCGTTCTCTCCTGACAGCACCCGCATGACCTTCCTAAGCACCCCCAGCGGCAGCCCCGAGATCTTTGTCATGAATGCCGATGGCAGTAACCAAACCCAGCTGACCCCCAACTCAGCCGCCAACTTCGATCCACACTGGGGACTCGCCCAGGCCACGACCACCACACTGGGAGTGACCCCGCCGTCGCCGGCGATTGCGGGAAGCACCGAGACGCTGACCGCTACCACCATCCCAACCACGGCAGCGGGCAGTGTGCAGTTCAAAGACTGGACCACCGCCCTGGGTTCTCCGGTAAGCGTGTCCGGGGGCGCCGCGTCGATGACCACCATCCTGTCCTCGGGTCCCCACTCGCTAACCGCAGCATTCACCCCGACCGGCTCGCCCTTCGCACCGTCGACCTCAGCCGCGATGTCGTATCTGGTTAACGCGGGGAGCACCATCACCACGCTCGGCGTGACCCCAGCCTCCCCCGCCGATAAGAACACCGCGGAAACACTGACGGCCACGATCACTCCCACCGCGGCCGAGGGCAATGTGCAGTTCACCGACGGAACCACCCCTATCGGTAGCTCAGTGACTGTCGCCAACGGCACCGCGTCGATGACTACGACCTTGGCGCCGGGAACTCACTCGCTCACTGCGATGTTCGCTCCGACCGACTCGACCGAGTTTGGCTCATCGACATCGAACACGGTGTCCTATGTGGTCAACGCTCCCAGCAGCATCAATGCCACAACCACCACGCTTAAGGTATACCCGAACCGCGCATTCGAAAACTTCCCAGTGATTTTACTGACCAATGTGGCACCCCATGGTGCGACTGGAACCATTCAGCTCCTGGATGGGACCACCCCGATGGGTGCCCCTGTGCCGGTGACCGCCGGCTTCGCCCTCACCATCACCACTCTGCCAACGGGCACACACTCGCTGACCGCAGTCTTCATTCCCACAAACCCAGCGACCTATGCCCAATCGACGTCATCACAGGTTCCGCTGACCGTCAACCCTCTTCTGCGCCACGTGCCCCTGCGATAGGTGTCCGACTTATCCACTCCCATGGAGTAGAGTCGAGATCCGCTGATAAAGCAGCTTCACCGGCTTTGTCCCTTCCTGAACTGCCATTCACCGATGTTCCGACTGAGCGAGTGGCCTACCTCGTCTGGCAGCCCGTGAGCGTCCAGCCCACCTTCGTGGCGCAACGCACCATAGGCTTGGTGTTCTCGTCTTTGGTCTCATCGCCTAAGTTCGTCCACGTGGATGGTCATTTAAATCTGTGCGTCGACGCACGTCGCGGACGCCTACGGTATTTAGTGAACTATCATCCTAATCCTGAAAATCGGAAGGTCGAGGGTTCAGCCATTGCCAGGTGACCATCCCACTAGCATCCACATAACCGAATGTTGATATAGGTGATGCGGCTCGCACGGCGGGAGCCACACCCACCGTCGTGCCACACCCGTGCCACAAGCCGGGGTCAGTCACGGTCCGCCAAGGTCACTCCTGACCATAACCCCTGGCAGCAGGTCGAGCCCGGGACCTGCACATCATCTGAGGGTTCCCAAGCTCTCGATCACGGGCTCGGTAAAGAGCTCCGGAGTGAGAGCCCGAGCACGTTCTTGGCGGCAAGGTAGAGCTGTGCCGGGTCGGTAAGCCGTTGGCCTTGGCCTTGACTGTGGCCGTCGTTGGTGTGAACAACAGTCCCCATGTTCCTTGACTGAGTGCGACCTGAGCACGGTGGCACTGACATTTGGGACTATTTGATGTATGCACTTAAATAGTCCGATATCCGGCGGGTGATCGAGCATACCCTTTTGGCGTATCACCTTGCAGTCGAAGCGGCGCCTACGAACGCTGGGCGTGTCTGTCGCGTGCCGATAGCTTCGCATGCGTGTTTTCTATTAGGGTATTCGGGTGATCGGCGGCGCTGGCGCCTGACTGGGCGCGCTCCTAGCGCGCTCTCATGGTATCAATAACTAGTCATCGCAACACTAGATTAGCTTGGGGGATGATTTCATGCTGCATGACATAGTCCGCTCTCTGGAAATTACTCACGTTGTCCCTAACAAGGCTAACACGCGCGCAAACGGGTCCATGGCTCTTTTGGATCTGCAAGGGATGCAACCGTCAGCTCACCATAAAACGGGCCTTCTCGGCAACGACAGTGGCCTCAGCCTTCTCCTCTGTGGCGGCGGACTGTTGGGGTTGTGAACTAGCGGTCGCGACCGCTTTAAGCCCGTATTGTTCTATACGGTCTGTGTCGTTTGAGCCAGGATGGTGAGAGGAAGCGGCGGGGCACGGCATCGCCGATGATCAGTGAACTTTCACATTAACATGATCATCGGCAATGCCGTGTCAGCTTGTTCATCTTTCAGCTGGCTCCCGATCTGGAACTGATCAATGACGGAGACCTTGACAGCGGGAATCTGACAGCAACGACAGCCGACGCCCACCCACTTCTTCACATCCCATGCACAGAGTCCAGCAGGTTATGGACGCAGCCTCGCGGAGCACCCGTTGATCTTATATCGGTAGCGAAACGGAAGCGCAAGCAACACCACTGATCCACCTTTAACCGTGTCTAACCATCATTGCGCCCTACGTCTACCAGCACCAACAGTGCCCAACCGTGTTAGACCACAGAACTGATCCGGATTGACACGGTAAAGGCCACTGATTCGCGGCCGATGCAGTACAACAGCGAAGTACCGCAACCGTGCAGCCCCCATCGCACCGGATCCAACTCCACGAGACTCTTTGACCAGCGCATACAACTCCATCGAGCCGAGCGGCCCCCAGTTGTGGTCCAGGATGTCGCGTCAGGAGGCGATAAGTTGACGAACTATCTGAGTTAAGCGACGGGGTCGAATTCCACGGTCCTTAGATACGGTTTTGCGCTCGGACCCGGTAAGTACTCCACTCCGGTGAGCTCGACCTTCTCGATTACTCCGACAACTGCCTCGTGGTCCTCGGCGTTGTAAACAACGTAGCCGGGCTGCACCCCGTAGAGGGTCGCGTTGCCACCCTGACACGACGAGTCGGTCCGGACTCCGTGCGACCATAGAATTTCGATGAGGGAGGCAATCGCCTCGTCAATCTTAATCTCCTGACCGTCCGCCGTGACCATCACGACGAAGTCGTGGATAGGCCTCTTGCGTGGCCCGTCGAGCCAGGTAGCGATGTCCTGATCCAGCGTCTCATGATCCGATTTCATGCCGCGTAGGCCGTACTCTCGGCGCTTCAAGTCCTCTACTGCCAGGTGGTGGTTAATCTTGTCCTGCAGAGTCTGGTCCCGAACAGGGATGGCGCCGATTCGATAGCCAGCGTTTTTTCGCTTGTATGCAACAAGGTAGTACCGGCCGGTGTACCGCTCGTCCGGCGAGAGCAAGCTGCCGACAGAGTCCTTAGGCCCACGCTCGACGACTATCTCTTCCTCCACCCGGAGGACGGTACCGACCCCCAGGTCGGCACCTCGGGGGACTCCTGGCCCGCGACGCGCGTACTCCTCCACCCAGATCATGACGTCTCCACGCCGAAGACGTCGGCTAGCCAACCCATGTCGAGCTTGACCGTGTAGCAGCCCTGTAGCAACGCCCCCCAACGGAAGCCATCGAATGCGAGCCTCACCACCGGATCGGCGCAGATGATCCGTCTCGTGCACACCACTGCACACGGTCTGCCGAGGCTTTGGGAGCGAGGGGCCGTGGGTTCAAATCCCGCCACCCCGACCATGTGATGTCGCAGGACATCGGCATAGCGTGAACCCTCATTGGGTTTGGGGTTTCTGGTTGGTGGGGCCGCGGTCGAGGGGTTGGTAGTCGCGGGTTGGGTCGAGGACCAGTTCGCGGAGCAGTTCGCCGGTGGTGGCGTTGATGACGCGGATATTCCGATCGACGATGAGCAGCAGGACGTGGGTTCGGGCGTGGGTTCGTCCGACACCGATGTGGTGGAGCCGGCCGTGGTAGCGCAGGGTGACCACGCCGGAGTCGTCGATGCGGTCGCGGCGGATTCGGGTGTCGGGTTGCGCGAGGGATGAGCGGGTCGGTGTGGGGGTGGCTTTGGGTCGGGCGAGGTAGACCGCGGTGGGGGTGCGCCGGTTAAGGGAGCGGTGCGGGCGGCAGGTGTTGTACTGGACAGCAAACTGGTCGAGCAGTGCCTGCAGTTGGGTGATCGTGGCTGGCTGGTCGGGTTGGGCGGTCAACCAGCGTTTGAGCGTTTGGTGGAAGCGCTCGATCTTGCCGCAGGTCTGAGGATGGTTCGGGGACGAGTTCTTCTGCTTGACACCATGGCAGGCGAGTTCGGTCTCGAACCCGTTGCGCGCGTTGCGCCCGTTTCGACCGCCCGCGAAGCGGGTGGTGAACACCATGCCGTTGTCCGACAACACGCTGACCGGGATGCCGTGGGCGGCGATGGTGTCGCGGAAGACGGTGACCACGCTGTTGCCGGTGACTCGGGGAAGGCAACGCAGGCTAGTAGGGAGCGGGAGTGGTCATCGAGGAAGCTGAGGATTTCTACGTCCTGGCCGGTGCGCAGCCGGTAGTGGGTGAAGTCGGTCTGCCACATTTGGTTGGGTAACTCGGCTTCGAAGCGGATGTAGGACGAGTGCGGCCGCTTGTTCGGCTCGGGGACGATTTGCCCGTGGCGGGACAACACTCGCCACACCGTCGCCGCCGAGACGCTGATCTGGTGGTGTTGTTGCAGGTGCCAGCAGATTGTGTGCGCGCCGGCGTCTAGGCCCTGCCCGGCAAGCTCCTTGCGCAACCGCAGCACCAGCTCGACGACCTCGGGTGTGGTTGCCGACGGTGACCGCACCGGTCGACGCGACCGCGGCTCGAATGCCGCCTCGCCCTCCGCCCGGTAGCGACCCACCAGCCGGCTGACCCACGACTGGGACACCCCGTAAGCACGCGCAACCTCACTCTGCGAGCCGCCTTCAAAGACAACGGCAGTGATCACCACACGGGCCTTCGACATGCCCGACGTCGATCACCTCGGCTATACCCATGTCTTGAGACACGCCATGCCTATGTCCTGAAACTGAACACCGCCACCCCGACCAGGACAACCGGTCTCCAAAGATCGGTATCTGGTGGACTGTAGCAACCAGCGCAGCAACGATCGTTCCCACTCGATGCTGTCTAGGGCCTCACGGAAACGATACGGTGAGAGCCACCGTAAACGGTTCGACGTGACAAGTGCGCAGCATTTTCGCGCGCCTATGTTTAATATTGGCTGTTTTATGGACGTCGGTCATTCTGTCAGTACCACGATCGTTCGACGGTGCTGCGGTTAATAACTGGAGTGCTTCGACGGTAGTGTCGGAGCGGGCCTTGGTGAGGAGGCGGTGGCGTGGCCGGCGTTGCCAGGGAGAGGCCGACGTGCTCACCGGCTCGCCGACGAGAGCATCGATCTGAGCACGATCGATTTCTGGTTGCAGGGCGCAAACGTGGCCGCTCAGTTGAGTAGCGGCACTGGCGCCAACCCAGTTGTTTAGGCGATCGACTGATCCAGCGCTACAGATCCACGAACTGGTGCCGACCGGTATGTCGTGGCCGACCTGATCGATACGATGCTTGCTCTCAGAGCCGGAATCGACAATCCCGCCGAGTTGCGCCATGGCGTGGGCCACCGATGCCGTGCCGCATTGGATCGTCGCTGTTGTCTATGGTATGCCAACAGTTCATCGCGAACTAATCGCCTGCGGGTTCAAGCGTGGCGAGCGAGTCTAGTCCTGAAAACTCAATTAAGCGACGGGTCGGTGCCCCGAGAGGTGCGATAAGCTCAAGCGGGACCTTTGATTCCTGCAGGTTGGATGCCAAATCAAAAAGTAATTTTATTCCCACGCTATCCATGTAGGTCAGGTTGGTGAGGTCCACCGACACCGCTGTGAGCTGACCGGAAACCGCCGCGAGGATTTGCTCTTCGACGGTTGACGCGTTCGCTAGATCGATCTCACCGCTAAGGCTGATGCGAACCGATCCGTTGTCAGTGCTGGCATCCACCGTCGCGACGGTCATCAGCTTGCCTCCTCGATCAAGTGGCGACGGATGACCACCGTAGTGCCAGTAGGGCCATGATCGATCCGGAGATCATCGGAACAATTGCGCATGAACAACGTTCCTCGTCCTCGATTTCCGGCAGGCGGCAATCCCCATTGGCCGGTATCCGCGATGGTAGCTACTACATCCGGAAATTTCAGCTCTAGATGTACCGTCACAATCCCGCCATCAGTTCCATAGGCATGGTCCACGACGTTGGTGCAGGCCTCGCCGACAGCAACCAGCAAATCAGCAGTAGCACGCGGCTCCGCGTTGACTGTTAACAGCCAGCGACGCATGGCATCACGAATATTCTTCAGTGACCACGGTTGTGCAGGTAGCATCAACTCCAACGGGCCGACCTCGCTGCTGTCCTGACGGCGTACAAGTAGCAAGGCGGCAAGCGACTGGAGTCCCGACAGCTCAATTAACCGGCGCGTAGGCGAATCGAAGGGAACAATCACTTCAAGCACAATGTGCGATTCCTGCATGGTGGACGCCAAGTCGAAGAGTAACCTTTTTCCGGCGCTGTCGATATAGGTGACATTGGTAAGGTCCACCGAAACTCCGGTCAGCTGACCGGAAACCGCCGCGCGGATCTCTTCCTCGGCGGCGGCCACATTTGCCCGATCGATCTCACCGCGAAGGCTGATACGAATCGAGCCGTTTTCAGCGCCGGCATCCGTCATAGCCACGGTCATCGAGTTGTCCCCTCCGTCAGGCGACGACGAATAACCACCGTGGTGCCGGTAGGACCATGATCAGTCCGTACGTCATCGGCGCAGTGGCGCATAACCAGCCTTCCCCTTCCTCTATTGCCCTGGCGCGGCAACCGCCACCGACCGGTATCCCTGACGGTAGCGATAGCATCTGGCAACTGAAGCTCCAGATGTACCGTCACAATGCCACCCTCAGGTCCGTATGCATGTGCCACCACATTGGTGCACGCCTCGCCAACAGCAATGAGCAAATCAGCGGTCGCGCGCGGTCCCGCGCCGACTCCTAATAGCCAGCGACGCATGGCATCACGAATATCCTTCAGTGACCGCGGCTGTGCTGGCAATGCTAATTGCAACGGGTCGATCTCAGTGATGTGCTGACGGCGCAACACCAGCATCGCAATGTCATCAGTAGGTGGATCATCGCCGATGAGCCTGCCCATGATGCTTGCACTGACCGACTCCACCGGTCCAGTCACAACTGCATTACACAAGCGCTTGAGACCAACATCTAGCGAGATATCGCGCCGCTCAATCAGTCCATCAGTGTAGAAGCACAACAACGCACCTGCCGGCACGTTGATCGTCGTCGACCGACGTCGCAGCCCACCGGACACACCGATTGGAGGATCACCCTGCACCTCAACGATGCCCGCAGGCTGATCGGGAACGGCGAGCACTGGTGGCAGATGGCCGGCCGAGGACAGGCGCAACTGCCCAAACGAGGGCTCAAAAATCGCCAACTGGACCGTGGCCATCATCCTCTGTCGATCAAAGTGCCGCACTTGCTCATTTAGCCTGTTTAAGGCCTCAGCAGGATCACTGCTAAAAAGTGCATGAGCGCGCAGCGCGCTGCGCAGCCGCCCCATCTCCTCCGCGGCAGCAAATCCGCGCCCCACCACGTCCCCCATCACGACACACAACCCGCCGGAGGGAAGGACAAACACGTCATACCAGTCGCCGCCGACGCCACCACGCTCGGCGGGGACATATCGTGCGGCCATCTCAAGGCCAGCCACTACCGGCAGCCGAGCTGGCAGCAGGCTGCGTTGCAGCATCCTGGCCGCAGTTCGCTCGGTCGCAGCCTGCCGAACCTCGATCGCCGACGCGATCCGATCAGCGACAATTTGGAGCAACTGGACGTCATGATCGGTGAACTGGCGGGTACCAAGTGTGCCGACGTGCAGCACACCCATCACCCTGCCGCTGGTCAGCAATGGCACTCCGAGCAGTGAACGAATCCCATGCTCCCAAAGAATCGGATTGAGCACCGTGGTGTGATCAACTTGTGGAAGGATCACCGGTTCCTTCGCCGCCGCGACACGACCGGCAAAGCCCCTGCCCAACGGAATCCGAACCCCTTGATGGACCTCCGCCTCGATACCTTTTGCCGCCGTGGCGACAAGCTGTTCAGAAGAGACGTCCAGCAGCAGTACAGCGACCGTGTCCACCATGAGCAGCTGTTGCACTCGCTCCAGCAGCTCAGCCAAGAGATCTTCTACGCCGAGGTGCGCCAGCGCCGCATCGGTCACCAATTCGATCCGACGCAATCGTTCGTCAGCGCCCGGCATATCGGCCGGCTCGTCCGGCGTGGACATGATCGGCACAGCGTACGGCACGCACGCAGGTCAGTTGCTAGCTAGACCCGGAATAGACGGCCAGACCCAGGAGGTCTCCTCTGAACACCGCAATTCGCGCCCGGTCAGAGACCACGCTCGGGGCAGCGTAGTGAACGCAACCGGATGCCCGGGCATCGCTTAGCCGGAAGAAGTTGTGCCTTCCAGCTGTGATGTAGATGTATCTAAGATCAGCCATGCGTCGAAGGTGGCGCAGCGGTGTTGGGCATCCGTTGGACGACATCCTGGTGCCTTCGGTCGATCTGAGGGGCCGCTCAGCCTGCAGGCTACCTGGGCACGACTGTGCTGCTGCTGTCGCTCCCTTCGCCGATCGTAAGTGATCAGCTGCTGTTAGCCACAGTGTGATACCCACGGTCACTGACATCTGCGACAACTCATTGATAGCGCTGGTTGCCCGTTAGCGCTGTAGCAGTGGGGCGCTGTTCCGACGACGCATTAAAGTGTGGACTTCCAAGTTCCACACGCTAAGCTAACGAGAGAGATACACAGCGTTTATGCCCGTCTGCCTGTACTGGTTCGGGATCAAGACGAATGGCCTAGTAGTGTTCACCCTAAATGCCGAACGGTGCATTGCCGAACGTATCTGCGATCCATCGCAACTCCGCCATTGGGCCGGTGGCAATGAGGCACCCGTGTGGTGCGTGTCGCTTACTGTTATATCAATGAGTGGTTCATGGTATTGGTAGCCTAACCCACCGTGACAATTCGGTGGTACCACGAGAACTGGGGTATGTGATGCGAGAAGTAATAATCCGTTGTCTGACCGTGACGGCCGTGCTCGGCGGGCTGCTTCTCGGTGGTAGCACACTAGCTGCCATCAACTCATCACCGACGGCGACTGCACTACAGATGCAACAACCACAATGCCCGCTCGGGCAAGTACCAGGGCCGATGCGTGGCTTCTGTCAAATTCCCGGGATGGGAGGGTGAGTGCGGCGAGGTGGAGTGCTTACCCGTCCCACCTTTTCGACGTTTGGGCCGCCGTTACGAGTAGCTGAAAAGTGTACCCGTCTTGGCGACACGCGACACTCCACCGGGAGTAGCTGGCCAAGCCATTACCCGATTCAAAGCCAGACATCTGCTGTAGGAAGTCGCCACTCAGCGGCCACTTCTCGTCGGTTGAAAGCACGCCTGATGCCAGTGCTGAAGCCAGTGATGGCGGAAGCCCTGCTCTAGCTGCGAAGCGAGCTGCAGACGGGTATCTGCTCAGGTGGTATCGAGGCAGCATCGGCCCGATAAGACGTGCTCCGAGGTTTGACGAATGCAGGCGGCCGAGGCGGCGAGCAAGCACATCCGTTACGCGACACGGACGGGCTCGCCGCCGTCGGCTCGCTACTAATCTATGCCTCCCGCGGCCGAAGGTTCGACGGCCCGGCGCGGGCGCGAACTAGAGGCATGCGGCAAAAGATGACCCGGGTGCTACTCAGGGCACCATGATCACTGGACAGCATGCATGGCGAGCTAGCCATATGGGCACCGATCCAGTGATGCGGTGCACCCAGTGCCTGGGCGCACCGAGGACGATCGCATCAGCTTGCGTTTCGCCGGCCAGCGCAGCGAGCTGCCGTGCAGCATCGCCCATACGGTGGACAAATTGGACGGCTAAGCCTGCGGGATCGATGGTGTCGACAAGTTCGGCGCGCAGCCAGTCCAGCAGTTCGGCGGGGTCTTCGGCGGGCAGCGGCCACCCGTAGTCCAGCGCGTAACACGCGGGAGTTGGGCGAATATGGGCCAGCAGCAATATCCGATCCATCCGGCGGGCCATGCCAGCGGCGTAGGCAAGCGCATGCCGGCTGGGTGCGGATCCGTCATAGCCGACGAGGATCGGACGAGTGGTCCCTTCAGTGGCGACCGGGTCGGACGATCGCGCAGCAGGGATTGACTCGTGCATTTCCCATCTCCGACAGGATGTGGCGAAGGCTCCAAGCCCCGTTATATTAGTGTTTGCATAAGCGTTGCGGAACCGATCGGCTACTCCATGCACACTGGTGGCTGACGGCGCTGTGGCGAGATGGGCTCGAGGCAAGGAAGCCACCGACCCTTGCGGCTCCCGGCGACCATGCTGCCTGATGCCTGATCGAAAGGGCGTCCGCGGCAGTGCGGTGCAGGGCTCGCCTAGACTCGGTCACATCCTCTGTCCGGCGGCCGTGGCTCAGCCGGCGTATATCCATATCTTCTGCCGAGGAGTACTCCGTGAAGAGCACTGTCGAACAGCTCAGCCCGACGCGGGTGAAGATCAACGTCGAGGTGCCGTTCGACGAGCTGAAGCCCGACTTCGACCGTGCCTATAAGAAGATCGCCCAGCAGGTGAACATCCCTGGATTCCGCCGGGGCAAGGCACCGGCGCAGATTTTGGAACAGCGCTTGGGCCGCGGTGCGGTGCTCGAAGAGGTCATCAGCGGAGCAGTACCTGCAAAGTATGCCGAGATCGTCTCTTCGGGCGACGTCCACCCTCTTGGGCGTCCGGAGATCGAAGTTACGACAATTGAGGATGGCGACCGGCTTGCGTTCACCGCTGAGGTTGACGTCCGACCGCACATCGAGATGCCCGCCTTCACCGACCTGGCGGTCTCTGTCGACGATGTTGAGGTCACCGATGCTGAGGTGGACGAGCAGCTCGACGGTCTACGGTCTCGCTTCGGGACGCTACGCACGGCTGAGCGTCCTGCGCAGCAAAACGACTTCGTCCTGCTCGATCTCAGTGCAACCGTCGGCGGGGAGGAGATACCCGAGCTGGCGACTACCGATCTGTCCTACCAGATCGGCTCTGGGGAACTCTTCGAGGGAATCGACGACGCGCTGATCGGCGCAGCGGAAGGCGAGCAGCGCACCGCCACCACCACGTTGGCCACCGGCGAACATGCCGGGCAGGAGGCTGAGGTGACAGCAACGATTAGATCAATCAAAGAGCGCGAATTGCCCGCGGCGGACGACGAGTTCGCCCAGCTTGCCAGCGAGTTCGACACCATCGAGGAACTCCGGGCGGATCTGCGTACCCGGCTTGAGCGGGTGAAATCCGTGCAGCAGGGTGCGCAGGCCAGAGACAAGGTGCTCAAGGCGTTGCTGGACGCTACCGAGGTGGCCCTGCCGGAGGCGATCGTCGACGCCGAGTACGAGTCACGCAAACACGACGCCTTGCACGCCTTCGACCACGATGAGCAGCGCCTCGGTCGCTGGCTGGAGCAACAAGGCCACTCCGCTGAGGAGTTCGACGCTGACCTGCGCAAAAGTGCGTGCGAGACGGTCAAGGCGCAATTGTTGCTCGACGCGATCGCCGACGCCGAGGAGCTCTCCGTAACCGACGGTGAGCTCAGCGAGCGCATCGTGTATCAAGCGCATCGCCGCGGGATCAGTCCCAATGATTACGCCCAGCAGGCCCACCAGTCCGGCGAGTTGGGTGCCATGTATGCCGACGTCCGTCGAGGCAAAGCGCTGGCCACCGTGGTGCATCAGGCCTCAGTTACGGACGCTTCCGGCAACGCTCTCGATGTTGAAGCGCTGCTCGACGCGGCGACCCCGCGTTAGACGATTCGGCGTCGCCACGACGCCAGAGCGGACGCTGGCGTAACGCTCTGAGCGAACCTCGGGCGCGCCAGGAAGTAGTCGGTAGCCACTTTTCGTTAGGGTCGGCAGTGTTCCCAGCGTCTTGGAGTTCGGATCGATCTGGCGAGCCGGACCTCACCGAACCGGTGAACCTGATGACAGAAGGCAGGCAAACGTGACTTCCCACCACATCGCTGCGGCGGTGCCTCTGCGGGACGCCCCCGCGATGCGGGCCGCCACGGCCGGCCTCAACCTGACTGACTCCGTTTACGAGCGGCTATTGCGCGAGCGCATCATCGTGCTCGGCTCCCAGGTCGAGGAGAACATCGCCAATCAGATCTGTGCTCAGCTGTTGCTGCTGTCCGCTGAAGATCCCGAGCAGGACATTCGGCTCTACATCAACTCGCCGGGCGGCTCGGTGACCGCGGGCATGGCCATCTACGACACCATGCAGCTGATCGAACCGGATGTGGCGACTTACGCGATGGGACTAGCCGCGTCCATGGGGCAGTTCCTGCTTTCCGCGGGTGCACGGGGTAAGCGCTACGCCTTGCCGCATGCCCGGATCCTCATGCACCAGCCGTCAGCAGGCGTGTCCGGGACCGCGGCTGACATCGCCATCCAGGCCGACATGCTGACCAAACACAAGCGAGAGATGGCAGAGCTTATCGCCGAGCAGACTGGCCAATCCGTAGAACGGATCATCGCCGATTCGGACCGGGACCGTTGGTTCACCGCGGAAGAGGCCCGCGAGTACGGCTTTGTCGACCGAGTCCTGAACCGCCCCAACTCGCTACCGGACGCGGACCGCTGAGCCCGAGGAGCCCCGATGAACTACGATCACATGCCGCAGTCCAGGTACGTCCTGCCCTCGTTTATCGAACGGACGAGCTACGGGATCAAGGAATCCAACCCTTATAACAAGCTGTTCGAGGAACGCATCATCTTCCTCGGTGAGCAGATCAACAACACCTCGGCCAACGACACCATGGCGCAGTTGCTGGTGCTGGAATCGAGCGATCCCGACCGCCTCATCACGATGTACATCAACTCGCCGGGCGGGTCGTTCACCGCGATGACGGCCATCTACGACACGATGCAGTTCGTCCGGCCGGAGATCCAGACCGTCTGTCTGGGCCAAGCCGCCTCCGCTGCCGCAGTGCTCCTCGCGGCAGGCACCCCCGGCAAGCGACTGGCCGTTCCTAACGCGCAGATCATCATCCACCAGCCGGCTACCGAAGGTGTGTACGGGCAGGTGTCGGACTTAGAGATCCAGGCGGCCGAGATCCAGCGGATGCGCCGCCTGCTGGAATCCACTCTGGCTAAGCACACCGGTCAGACCGTGGAACGTATTCGTGCCGACATCGACCGGGATAAGATCTTGACCTCCACCGAGGCCAAGGAATACGGGATCATCGACGAGATCACCCAGGTTCGGAAGCTCACCGCAGCACGATGATGACGGTGCGTACTGCGACACGCCGAGCAAGCAGCGCAGCCGCGCCGCGCGGTCAATATCCGGGAAGCTAGTCCTCCCGCACGACGGGGTCGGACGGGTAACGTCGAGCACACGCAGCCAGGCGCGCTGCACATCACGCGCCGGGAAGGACGAGAGGCCAGCGCCCATGGCACGGATCGGTGACGGCGGCGACCTGTTGAAGTGTTCCTTCTGCGGGAAGAGTCAGAAGCAGGTCAAGAAGCTCATCGCCGGGCCCGGCGTATACATCTGTGACGAGTGCATCGACCTGTGCAACGAGATCATCGAAGAAGAGCTCGTCGACACCGGTGATGTCAAGCTCGACGAACTGCCCAAGCCCAGCGAGATCCATGATTTCCTCGAGGCGTACGTCATCGGCCAAGACGATGCTAAGCGCACGCTGTCAGTCGCTGTTTATAACCATTACAAACGTATCCAGGCCGGGGAGAAGGGCCGCGACGACGACATCGAGCTGGCCAAGTCCAATATTCTGATGTTGGGTCCGACCGGTTGCGGCAAGACCTACCTGGCGCAGACCCTGGCCAAGCTGCTCAACGTTCCTTTTGCCATCGCAGATGCCACTGCGCTCACCGAGGCCGGCTATGTTGGTGAGGACGTCGAAAACATCCTGCTCAAACTGATTCAGGCTGCCGACTACGACGTCAAGCGCGCCGAGACCGGCATCATCTACATCGACGAGGTCGACAAGATCGCCCGCAAGTCCGAGAACCCGTCGATCACCCGGGATGTTTCTGGAGAGGGCGTGCAGCAGGCCCTCCTGAAGATCCTCGAAGGCACTACCGCAAGCGTCCCGCCGCAAGGTGGCCGAAAGCATCCGCATCAGGAGTTCATCCAGATCGACACGACGAATGTCCTATTTATCGTCGCTGGTGCATTCGCTGGGCTAGACAAGATCATCGAGGACAGGGTCGGAAAACGAGGGCTGGGCTTCGGTGCCGAGTTGCGGTCCAAGGCCGAGATCGATACCTCAGACGTATTCGCGGACGTGATGCCGGAGGATCTGATCAAGTTCGGGCTGATCCCGGAATTTATCGGGCGACTTCCGGTGATCGCCAGCGTGACTAATCTGGACAAAAATTCGTTGGTGCAGATCCTTACCGAGCCCCGCAACGCGCTGTCGAAGCAGTACTGCAAGTTGTTCGAGATGGATGGCGTGGAGCTGGAATTCACCAGTACTGCTCTCGAGGCGATCGCTGATCAGGCCATCCTGCGGGGCACCGGCGCCCGCGGGCTCCGCGCGATCATGGAAGAGGTGCTGCTGCCTGTGATGTATGACATCCCCAGCCGCACAGACGTGGCCAAGGTGGTCATCACCGAGCAAACCGTGCGGGAGAACGTCAACCCCACCATCGTGACCCGCCAACCCACCCGTCGCGAGCGCCGCGAGAAGTCGGCCTGATCGGCCCAGCTGGTGGCTCTTCAAGTACGGCCAACCCTGTGTCGCCGCTGCTCCTGACTACTACCAACCTCCGCCAAGCGCGCGGGGCGCTTTGCCGAGACCCGGGCCGTCCGGCGGAAGCGGGATCAGCGGGCACTCTAGTGTGGTAGGCGATGACTCAGCCGTCGGTTCATCACGAAGATGCCGCGCTGGCCGCACTCGGAGCAGTAGAGGCTGATCTAAACCGCCGTTGGCCGGAAAGCAAGATCGAGCCGTCACTGACCCGGATCGCAGCGCTCGTCGATCTGCTGGGCTCGCCGCAGCACGGGTATCCGGTGCTGCACATTGCTGGCACCAATGGCAAGACCTCGGTGGCTCGGATGGTCGATGCGCTGCTATCCCGAGTGGGCCTCCGGATCGGCCGCTACACCAGCCCACATCTGCAGCAGCCCACTGAGCGGATCGCCTTGGATGGGGCGCCGATCAGCCCTGAGCGCTACGTCGAGACCTATCACGACATCGCGCCGTACGTGGCGATGGTCGATGACTGCTCCTCGGTGCCCATGAGCAAATTCGAGGTTTTAACCGGAATGGCGTTCGCGGCTTTCGCTGAGGCGCCGGTGGATGCTGCGGTGGTCGAGGTCGGTATGGGTGGCAGCTGGGATGCCACCAATGTCGCCGACGCCGCTGTAGCCGCGATCACGCCGATCGCCGTGGATCACGCCGATTACCTGGGCAGTGACATCGCGGGGATCGCTGCCGAGAAGGCAGGGATTATCAAGCCTGGTTCGGTCGCCGTGCTCGCACCTCAGTTAGCGGAAGTGGCGGAGGTGGTCACTGCCCGCAGCACCGAGGTCGGGGCGACGCTGGCACGGGACGGCGTCGAGTTCGGAGTGCTGCAGCGCGACATCGCCGTGGGCGGCCAGCAGCTGAAGATCCAAGGCCTCGGCGGTGTGTACAGCGAGATTTTCCTCCCCCTGCACGGTGCGCACCAGGCTCGCAACGCGGCGCTGGCGTTGACCGCTGCTGAGGCATTCTTCGGCGCGGGCGGCCACCGCAGTCTTGATATTGACGCGGTACGTGATGCCTTCGCCACGATAACCGTCCCGGGGCGGTTGGAGCGGGTCCGCGCGGCACCCTCAGTGTTCCTCGACGCTGCGCACAACCCACACGGTGCTCGAGCGCTGGCGGTCACATTGCGTGAAGAGTTCGCCTTTCGCAGGCTGATCGCGGTGGTGGGAATGATGCGTGACAAGGACGCTCGCGGCATTCTTGTGGAACTAGAACCAGTGGTTGACGACATTGTGCTCACCAGCCTGGGCTCGCCGCGCGCGATGGACGTCGACGATCTCGCTGCGGCCGCCCGCGAGGTCTTCGATAACTCCCGCCTGGTGATCGAGCCCAGTTTGCCGGACGCGATCGACGAGGCCGTTGCGTCAACCGGAGATGCCGATGCGGATTCCGACCAGGTTTCGGGGACCGGTGTCGTCATCACCGGCTCGGTGGCAATGGTCGGCCGGGCGCGCACCCTGTTCGGTCTTGATCCGCAGTGAGTGACCAGCCGGTCCAGCGCGATCCGTGGCGCGGACTGCGCGGCATCTTCGCGGGCGTGCTGGTGATGGAGGCCATCGTGGTCGGGCTCGCCCTGCTCGTCGTCGGCCGGCTCGGCGGCGGATTAGGCGGGCCAGCTGGTTGGTACACCGCCGGGCTGGCGCTGGCGATGGTCGTTGCGGCGTGCGTGCAACGGCGCTCGTGGGGCCTGGGACTAGCCCTCGTGCTGCAGTTCGCGATGGTCGCTGGCTGGTTCGCTCACCCCGCGCTGGGTGGTCTTGGGCTGCTGTTCGTCTTGGTATGGGGGTACCTGTTATACGTACGCTGGGCTGTCGCCCGACGGGTTTCGAGCACGCACCATCCGGGGTAGGGCAGCCCTCCTTGCCACCGTTGAGCTCGCATCGGTGCCCGGTCGCTAAGCTCTTCGGCGTCGCATTCCCCTTGTCACCGTGAAGGAGAAACGAGCTGCTGTGAGCGAGCGCACCCTGGTCCTGATCAAGCCCGACGGCGTCAGCCGTGGCCTGGTTGGTGAAGTGATCTCCAGGATCGAACGCAAGGGCCTCATGCTGGTCGCCTTGGAACTGCGCATGGTTGACCGCGAGCTTGCCGAGCAGCACTACGCCGAGCACGCTGAAAAGCCATTCTTCGGCTCACTGCTGGAGTTCATCACCTCTGCTCCAGTGGTAGCCGCGGTGGTGGAGGGCGAACGCGCGGTGGCAGCCTTCCGGCAGCTGGCGGGAGGAACGGATCCGGTGGAAAAGGCTGTACCGGGTTCGATCCGCGGTGACTTCGCGCTGGAGACCCAGTCGAACCTGGTCCACGGATCAGATTCGGTCGACTCTGCCAAGCGGGAAATCGCGCTGTGGTTCCCTGAGCTGTAGCCACGATGCTGTAGCACCGGCAACGGTCGTAAAGCGGGCGATGATTGTCGGAGGTGCCGGGTAGCGTCGGGATCGTGTCCGACTCCCTCGTACAGGCCCGCGGGCTCCGCAAGCGCTTCGGCAGGTTCGAGGCGGTCCGAGGCATTGATATCGACGTCTGGGCCGGCGAGGTGTTCGGCTTTCTAGGGCCTAACGGCGCGGGCAAGTCCTCCACCATGCGCATGATCGCCTGCGTGTCCCCCCGCAGCGACGGTGAGTTGCAGGTTCTCGGGATGGACCCGGATGTGGACGGCCCGCAGATTCGGGGCCGCCTAGGCGTGGTGCCTCAGCAAGACAATCTGGACACTGAGCTTTCGGTACGGGACAACCTGCATGTCTACGGCCGCTATTTCGGCATGTCCCGGGCCGCGGTCCGGGCGAGAGCCGCGGAGTTGCTGGACTTCGTTCAACTCACTGATCGGGCCGATGACCCCCTTGAGCAGCTGTCCGGCGGTATGAAGCGGCGACTGACCATTGCCCGGTCACTGATCAACGATCCGGAGCTGATGCTGCTCGACGAGCCGACCACGGGATTGGATCCGCAAGCTCGTCACCTGCTGTGGGACCGGCTGTTCCGGCTCAAGCAGCAGGGCGTCACATTGATCATCACTACCCACTACATGGATGAGGCCGAGCAGCTTTGCGACCGACTGGTCGTGATGGACGGCGGCCTGATTGTCGCCGAAGGCTCGCCGCGGGAACTCATCGCCCGCTATTCCACGCGTGAGGTGCTTGAACTGCGATTCCCGCCGGGCGATGAGCATGGCTGGCCAGAGACGTTGAGTGACCTGGCTGATCGGGTGGAACAGCTCCCTGATCGGCTGCTGCTCTACGCCGCTGATGGCGAGGCAACGCTGGCCGCCGCGCATCGGCGAGGTGTCCAGCCAACGTCCACCCTGGTCCGGCGGTCCTCCCTGGAAGACGTATTCCTGCGGCTCACCGGCCGGTCGCTGGTGCACTGATGATGGGCGAACCGCTGACGTTTGCTGACCGAAGGCCGGTGCTGGCTGGGTGGGCAGCCGTGCTGCGTGTCGTGGAGGGACTGTGGACGTGGTATCGCCGCAATTGGCGGGCCACGGTCGTTTCCAGCGTGCTGCAGCCTCTGCTGATGTTGATGGCGTTCGGTATCGGCTTCGGTAGCCTGATCGACACCAGCGCTCGTGCGGCACAGGCGACCGGTGGGGTGCGATACCTGGTGTACCTCGCACCCGCGCTGCTGGCGGTCAGTGCCGTCCAGACGGCGGCTTTTGAGTCGAGCTATCCGATCCTGTCGTCGTTTAAGTGGCGGCGCACCTACGAAGCCGTCACGGCGACTCCGATTACTCCCGGGCAGCTGGCCGTTGGGCAGCTGACGTGGATCGCGCTACGGCTGATCATGTCTGGTGGAGCCTACCTATTGGTGATCATGCTATTCGGTGCTGTCCGCGGGCCTGGGGTGCTCGCCGCATGGGTATTCGCTGTGTTGTGCGGCATGGCGTTCAGCGCTCTGCTGGTGGCTTTCTCCGCAGCTCAAGAGCAGGAGGGCGGCGCATTCACGGCCATCTTCCGGTTCGTGGTGCTGCCCATGACGCTGTTCTCCGGGACTTTCTTTCCGATCTCCCAGCTACCTAGGGTGGTCCAGCCACTGGCCTGGGTCAGTCCGCTGTGGCATGGCACCGAGCTGGCCCGTGGTGCCGCGCTGGGTACGTTGCAGCTGAGCGCCGCGGCCGGCCATCTCGGCTACCTGGTGGCCTTGCTGGTGGTCGGCGTGCAGCTGACCCGCTGGCAATTTCGGGTGAGGTTGACGCGGTGACTGCGCTGCGGGAACTGTCCCGGGAGTTCGACGCCTCCCGGGCGGCGCTGCTGGTCCGAGTGTTGCCGCCAGGTCTGTATGCCGGCCGTGCCCGGATGCTTGTCCTGCGCTCGGCGCTTGCCTCCCGAAGCGTCTGGCTGGCCGTCGTATCGGGATTCTTCGAGCCGCTGTTCTACCTGATGGCCATGGGGCAGGGGCTGGGCAGCCTAGTCGGTACGGTGTCGGGGCCGGCTGGGCAACAACTGAGCTATGCGGCATTCATCGCGCCGGGGCTGCTGGCCGCGTCGGCGATGAACGGCGCGGTATACGACGCGACATTTAGTTTCTTTATCAAGCTCAAATATGCCAAACTTTATGACGCGATGCTGGCAACTCCGCTAGGGCCGGTAGACATCGCGCTGGGGGAGATTGGTTGGGCGTTGCTTCGCGGCGGCATGTACTCGGCAGGCTTTCTCGGGATCATGCTTGCCGTCGGCTTGATCTTCTCGCCGTGGGGATTGCTGGCGTTGCCTGCCGCGCTATTCGTGGCGTTCGCATTTGCCTCGATCGGGATTGCAACGACCTCTTTCATGCGTTCCTGGCAAGATTTCGACCTGGTGCAGCTCGCTGTCGTGCCAATGTTCTTGTTCTCTGCGACCTTCTTTCCCTTGTCTGTGTACCCGTCGGCGGTGCAGTGGCTGGTACAAGCGTTTCCGCTTTACCACGCGGTATCCCTGATGCGCAGCCTCACCACCGGCGCCGTCGGCTGGTCGGCACTTGGACACCTGGCCTATTTCGCCGTCATGGCCACGGTGGGCTTCTTGGTGGCTTCCCGCCGTCTGACGACCCTCCTTCTCCGTTAGGAGGCTCTTCAAGTACTACCAACCGGTATTGTGGCGCCTATAACCACTGCCAGCCTGGACGCTCACTGTTCCCCGTTGTCCACACAGGTATCACCTATCCACAGACCTAGAGATGAGCGGTTGCTGTGGACATTCCCGAGCGCCATGGTGGCGCTTATGCATGAGTGGTGGACGTCCTTGCTGGAGCCGATCTTGGAGAGGGCTGATCGCCTGGTCTTGCAGGATAGGGCAGTGCCATTACCTATTCCGCAACATGAACTGCGGGCGCCGGACGGCAGCCTGGTGGCTCGGCTCGATGGGGCTTATGTACGCGAGAAGATGGCTTTGGAGTTCCACGGAGTGGATCCACATGGAATACCCAAAGCCGTCTTCCGCGACCGGTAGCGCCAGAACGGTTTACCGGAACTGGAGTGGATGGTGCTCCGCTTCACCTGTTGGGACGTGATGTGCGACTCCCGACGGGGTAGCTGCCATCGTGCGACGCTCCTTTGCGCCGGCGAGCGTCGTGACCGTTGCATCGGCGCGGTTGGTCGCTGTTAGAGATGCTGCCGGGCCGGGTTGGCGTCGTTTCAAGAGTGGCCAACTACGCTGGACGGTATGTCAGGCAGGTCGGTGTTCGAGCAGCTTGAGTTCTTACTGCCCCTGGTTTCCAAGCCGGTGCAGTACGTGGGAGGCGAGCTCAATGCCACGGTGAAGGACTGGGACACCGCTGCGGTGCGCTGGGCGCTGATGTACCCGGATGCCTACGAGGTCGGCTTACCCAACCAGGGCATCATGATCCTCTACGAGGTGCTCAACGAGCTGCCCGACGTGCTGGCCGAACGGACCTATGCGGTGTGGCCGGATCTCGAGAAACTGATGCGCGAGCATCGGGTCCCGCAATTTACCGTGGATTCCCACCGGCCGGTCGGCGACTTCGACTTGCTCGGGGTGTCCTTCGCCACCGAGTTGGGCTACACAAACCTGCTCACCGCATTGGATCTCGCCGGGATCCCGCTGCATGCAGCGCAGCGCACCGATGACCATCCGATGGTTATCGCCGGGGGCCATGCCGCGTTCAACCCCGAACCGATCGCGGATTTCATCGACGCTGCCGTACTGGGTGACGGCGAAGAAGCCGTCCTTGAAATCACTGACGCTGTGCGCGAGTGGAAGGCACAGGGCCAGCCCGGCGGACGTGCAGAACTGCTGAGCAGGCTGGGTGAGGTCGACGGTGTGTACCTCCCGGGCGCCTACGACGTCAGTTACCTGCCCGACGGCCGGATCGCTGAGATCGTCCGTAATACGGAGCGGGTTGCCCACCGGGTGGCCAAGCGCACCACCATGGACCTTGACGAGTGGCCCTATCCCAAGCAGCCGCTGGTGCCGATTGCCGAAAGCGTGCACGAGCGGATGAGCGTGGAGATTTTCCGTGGCTGCACGCGCGGCTGCCGGTTCTGCCAGGCCGGGATGATCACCCGTCCGGTGCGGGAACGATCGATCCAGGGCATCGGTGAGATGGTGGAGCAAGGCCTCAAAGCCAGCGGGTTCAGCGAAGTTGGCTTGCTGTCGCTGTCCAGCGCGGACCACTCGGAGATCCGGGAGATCACCCAGGGATTGGCTGACCGCTACGAGGGCACCGGAACTGGTCTGAGCCTGCCGTCCACCCGCGTAGATGCCTTCAACATCGACCTCGCCAACGAGATCTCCCGAAACGGCCGCCGATCCGGGCTGACCTTCGCTCCGGAGGGCGGCTCCGAACGGATCCGCCGGGTGATCAACAAGATGGTGTCCGAAGAGGACCTCATCCGCACCGTCGCCACCGCGTTCGGTGCGGGTTGGCGGCAGGTGAAGCTGTACTTCATGTGCGGGCTGCCCACCGAGACTGACGACGACGTGGTCCAGATAGCCCACATGGCGCACCGGGTGATCCGGGCCGGTCGGGAAGCCACCGGGAGTAAGGACATCCGGTGCACGATCTCGATTGGCGCCTTCGTTCCTAAGCCGCACACCCCGTTCCAATGGGCTGCTCAAGAACATCCCGACATCGTGGACAGCCGGCTGCGGAAACTACGCGTAGAGATCAACAGTGATCGCCGGCTCGGTCGGAATGTGGGCATGCGCTACCACGACGGCAAACCAGCGCTTATCGAGGGGCTGCTGTCTCGTGGGGATCGGCGGGTCGGTCGGGTGATCGAGCGGGTGTGGCGCGACGGCGGCCGGTTCGACGGCTGGAGCGAACACTTCAGCTACCACCGCTGGGTCGCGGCGTGTACCGCTGAACTCGCCTGCCTGGGCGTGTCGTTGGAGTGGTTCACCACCCGGGAACGCGGTCGAGACGAGGTGTTGCCGTGGGATCACCTGGATTCCGGGCTGGATAAAGACTGGCTCTGGGACGATTGGCAGGACGCGCTCAGCGGCCGTGAGCAGGACGACTGCCGGTGGACGCCGTGCTTTGACTGCGGTGTCTGCCCGTCGATGGGCACCGACATTCAGGTCGGACCTAGCGGGCGACAGCTGTTACCGATCAGTCCCGCCGGACGCTGACTGCTCTGAGCGCATTGACCAGGCCGGCACCGTAGAACCCGTTGTCGGTGTCGCCGGTGCACGCCGCCGATGGATCGTCCTGGTGAGCTGGGCACGGCAGCGGGTCGGCTTGCTGGCGCAGCAGACTTGCGAGTTCCCGGGGACCGGTCTTGGGCTGGGCGGAGGCAAGCAGGGCGGCCACCCCGGACACGTGCGGAGTGGCCATCGAGGTACCGCACGCGTAGCCATAGCCGCCGGGTATCGCGGACAGCACGCACCCGTTGCCCTTCGGTCCCGAGGGCTGTGCTCGATCCCCGCCAGGAGCTGTCACGGTAATCACGCCCTGCCCGTAGGAGCTGTACTCGGACTTGATGCGCCATGCTCCCACCGCTGACACCGCCACGACACCGGGCAGCTCCGCGGGCAGCACGCTGCAATGGCCGTCGACCGGGCGGCGGCGAGGGTTGGGGACATTGTCGGGGCTGCGCACGTCTTGGTGTGGGTTGGCGAGGTTGATCCCCTCGTTGCCGGCGGCGGCGATGCTGAGCACTCCATGGGCAGTGGCGTAGTCCACTGCTCGCTGCACAGCGGTATACGCCACCGCCTGGCCAGGCACGTTGGAGCAGGTCAACAACCATGGGTCCAGCGAGTAACTGTTGTTGGTGATGCGCATGTGCTCCCGCGCTGCCCACATGAAGCCACAGACGGCGTACTCGGGATAGATAAAGCCGTCGTCATCCACCACTTTCACCGAGGCCACCCGGACCCCGGGCGCAACTCCAGTGATGCCGTGCCCGTCGTCGGCTGCTGCAATGATGCCGGCCACATGCGTGCCGTGCTGCGATGTACTCGGGCTCCACGCGGCTGGAGACTGATCCGGCTTGCCGGACAGGCAGCCCGCCGACCGAGTCGGATCGACCGCGGCGGCCAGATCGGGATGAGTTGCGTCCACACCCGAGTCCAGCACCCCGACCAGCACCTCCCGGCGCCCGGGATTGATTGACCTGGCTTGCGGTGCATGGATCATGTCCATGTCCCACTGCTGGCCTGACCGGTCGGCAACCAGCTGTTGTTCCGCCGCCGGCAGGCGCGCGGCGGTGGACGGTATTGCCGGGCTGCCCAGTTCCGCTGGTGCCGGGTTGCCGACGGTCTCGGCTTGCGCGCTGTACGCGCGAGCCAGCCCGAACCGGGCGGCGAATCTTGGCTCGGCGGAGACCGCGATGCCCACAGCGATCTGCGGGTAGAAGGCGATGCTGGTGCCACAGGTGGACCCGACCGCTTGCTGCGCGGACTGCTCGGACGTCCCGGCGTCAAACAGCACCACATACCGCAGCAGCCGGCCGGTCGATTTGCACTGTTGCGCACTGCTCACTGCCGACGAAGGCGCAACCAACACCACGAGCAGGGTTGCGACGAGCGCGGCAACGCGCGAGAGGCGGAGCAACACCCGTAACCTCCGGGTGGACAGGGCGTTCGCCCGCGACAAGGTCGCCGTGGACCTTAATGAGTCCCCGCGCCCGGGACGCGTGGGGGTCGTGTGTGGCATTGCGTTACTGGCCCGAAGTGCTAGAACACTGTTACTCATTGACTAGGAGCTTCATGAAGATCCGGTTGCGTTACGCCAAACGGGGGAAACTGCGATTCGCGTCGCATCGGGATGTCGCGAGAACTTTCGAGCGGGCGTTGCGGCGAGCCGGGCTGCCGATGGCGTACTCACAGGGGTACAGCCCCCACCCCAAGGTGTCGTGGGCTGGTGCGGCACCCACCGGGGTGGCCAGCGAGGCGGAATACGTCGAGATCCAGCTCGTTGAACAGGTTGATCCGACACTGATTTGCGCGAAGCTGAATGCGGCGCTGCCAGACGGGTTGGCCATTATCGAGGGCGTGCCAGCCGGTCCCGGTGGGCTCGCCGAACGGATGACGGCCAGCACTTGGCGCATCGAAATCCGTGGGGTAACCGCACAGCAGCTACGACAGGCGGCGCAAGCGCTGCTGGCTGCTCCTGAAGCGTTAGTTGAGCGCGTCACCAAGGACGGCCGGCGATCGATCGATGCACGGGCCGCCATCGTGTCCCTGGACATCGAAGATTGTCCGACCGTGCCGCCTGTGCCCGATCAGCTCAGCGAGTGTGGGATACTCATTGCGGTCGTGCGACAGGTCAGCCCTGCAGTGCGACCCGATGATGTGCTGAGCGCGCTCGGCGCCGTCGCCGGACTTCCGTCGTCGGTGCTCGCGAAAGCGATCCGGACTAGGCAAGGCTGGCTTGACGACGACGGGGGTCTCGTCGATCCGCTCATGGCGGACCGGGTAGCCGCCCGGACAGCCTTGTTGAGGTCTGGTGATGAGCCGGATCGGCACGACGTCGCGGACATACCGGTGGACCGCTGAAACATCGCGGAGCTGCTGGTGACAGGACAGGATTTGCCGCCGCCGAACTCGGAGGCGGATGACGCACAGGGCCCCTGCGCGGCCGCGTCCCAGTACGGGACGCGCCCGGGGGCTGGAGGAGTTGAATGACGAAGACGACAGCGCCCGCCAGAGACGTCGGCGGGCGGACAGGCGCACCCGCAACTACCATGTCCGACGAGGCTGATCTTGCGGCCACACTGCCTGAGAAGTTACGGGTGCATGCCCTGGCGAAGCTTCTAGCGGTAAGTAGCAAAGACGTCATGGCGGCCTTGGGCGAACTCGGTGTCGCTGTCCGCAGCGCACAGTCCAGCATCGACCGCGAAACAGCCGTGCGGGCGATGCAGATGTTGTTACCGGAGCCGGAGCCCACGGAGATCGACGAGTTGGCCCAGCAGGGTGCGCTAGACACACCCGTACCGCCGACCTTGCATCCGGTTCGGGCGCCGATTTTCAACGCGGCAGCCCCGGTTTTCCTTCCGCCGTCCCCTCAGCCGACGGCAACCAAGCAGTCCGATCTCGACGGCGATGCCGAGGAAGGCTCCGGCCCCGACGAGACCGGGGTCGATGAGGCAGACGCCGATGGCAGCACCCGGCGACGCCGACGGCGCGGACGGCGCGGACGTGGCCGAGGTAAGGCGGCCGGTGGGGATATTGATGACAGCTCCAGCGAGCAGCGTCCAAGCAGCGAGCAGGACGACAGTGATTCCCCCGATGAGCCCGCTGAAGACGATGAGGCCGCGGAGGATGCGGATGAATCGCCTGGAGAGGGCACTGCACGGCGGCGGCGGCGGCGCAGGCGCCGGCGGGACGGCAGCGATGAGGACGCTCTCATCAGCGAGGACGATCCACCCGATACCGTCGTGCACGTTCGGGACGGCAGGACTGCCCAGCTGGGGGACGACGAGGTGCAGTCCATCCGTGGTTCGACCCGGTTAGAGGCCAAGCGGCAGCGCCGTCGTGACGGTAGGGAAGCAGGCAGGCGCCGGGTCGCCATCCTGTCCGAATCAGAGTTTCTCGCCCGGCGCGAAGCAGTCGAGCGAACCATGGTGGTGCGCGAGCGGCCCGACCGTACCCAGATCGCGGTGCTCGAGGATGACATCCTCGTGGAGCACTTCGTCACCACATCCGGCTCCGGTTCACTTGTCGGCAACGTTTACCTCGGCAGGGTGCAGAACGTGTTGCCGTCCATGGAGGCCGCCTTTGTCGACATCGGCCGGGGCCGCAACGCAGTGCTCTATGCAGGTGAGGTTGACTGGGACGCCGCCGGGCTGGAGGGCAAGGCACGGCGCATCGAGCAAGCATTGTCCAGCGGCGACTGTGTCGTGGTGCAGGTCACGAAGGACCCGATAGGCCACAAGGGCGCCCGGCTGACCACCCAGGTCAGCCTCCCCGGCCGGTTCCTGGTCTATGTCCCCGGTGGTCGAGCCACAGGGATCAGCCGCAAGCTGCCCGACACGGAACGTAAGCGCCTCAAGGAGGTCCTCAAGCGCATCGTCCCCGACGATGCAGGCGTGATCATCAGGACCGCGTCTGAAGGAGTTAGCGAAGATGAGCTAGCCCGCGATGTCCGCAGGCTGCAGGCTCAATGGGAGGTCATCCTCAGCAAGGCAGGGGTTTCTCCGGACGGTGCGGGCAGATCCGGAAGTAAAGCCACAGCACCAGAACTGCTGTACGAGGAACCTGACCTGCTGGTCAAGGTGGTTCGCGACCTGTTCACCGAGGACTTCCGTGAGCTAGTGGTCCAAGGTGAGGACGCGTGGGAGACCGTGGACGGTTACGTCCGCCACGTCGCCCCCGACCTGATGCCCAGGGTGCGCAAGCACACCGGTGTCGAAGACGTGTTCGCCGAGTACCGGATCGACGAGCAGATCACCAAGGCGCTCGATCGCAAGGTGTGGCTGCCCTCCGGCGGTTATCTGATCATCGACCGTACCGAGGCGATGACCGTCATCGACGTCAACACCGGCAAATTCACGGGATCCGGCGGCAACCTGGAAGAGACCGTCACCCGGAATAACCTTGAAGCTGCCGAGGAGATCATCCGGCAGCTCCGGCTCCGGGACATCGGCGGGATCATCGTCATCGACTTCATCGACATGGTGCTCGAGTCGAACCGGGACTTGGTACTACGCCGGTTGACCGAATGCCTGGGCCGGGACCGCACTCGCCATCAGGTCGCTGAAGTGACGTCACTGGGTTTGGTGCAGATGACCCGCAAGAAGGTCGGAACAGGATTGCTTGAGGCGTATTCCAGTATCTGTGAGCACTGCAAGGGGCGCGGCGTGCTGGTGTCTGCGGAGCCAGTGAACGCTCGGAGCCAGCCGGTTCCTGCCGGCCCGGCACCGTCGAGCACCAGGGAGCCTGGCAATGTGAACGGCCGCCGGTCCCGGTCTCGCGGGCGCGGGTCGCCTGGTGCCTCCGTTGCGTCGGAACCGACGATCGCGCCAGGATCAGGTGCCGGGGAGGATTCGTCCGTGCCGGCACTGGTTGAAACCTCGCATCCCAGCGCAGAGCCAGACCGTGCTGGCCCGGCAGCACCCACCGGTACGGAGGCTCCGGCGCCACCGCCTAGCGACGCGCCGAGCGTGCCTGCGCAACTGGCACCGCGGACGGTGGCGCGCCGCCGGCGGACCGCTTCCCGACCTGCCGGGCCGCCCGCCACTGACTCAGGTGACAATGTCAATAATGTCGATGCAGCGTCGCCGGTGATCCACGGCACCACACGCGAGGTGAGTACCCCAGTTTGACCCGGCCGAATGGTGGGTCGTACCCTCGTGGGCGCGGCCCGCCATTTCGGCGGGTCGAGGTCTGTGAGCGCACGTCCTGTTGCGGGCCCAGCGGCCTCAGCCCTGAATCAGTCCACTGCCAGTCGAACAGCCAGGAGTACCGCCCGATGTACGCGATCATGAAGACCGGCGGCAAGCAGTACAAGGTGGCCGTCGGGGACGTCGTCGAGGTGGAAAGGCTTCCCGGCGAACCCGGGACTGAGGTCAACCTGCCTGCCGTGCTGCTGGTCGACGGTTCCACGGTGACCGCAGACTCGGCTGCCCTCGGCGCGGCCTCGGTCCGTGGCAGGGTCGTTGCGCAAGTCAAGGGACCCAAGATCCGCATCCACAAGTTCAAGAACAAGACCGGCTACCACAAGCGTCAGGGTCACCGCCAGCAGCTGACCCGGGTTGAGGTCACCGGTATCAATCGCTGACCGTTGGCCGTTGGACGATCTGAGTAAAACACTAATGAGGGTGTGAGCAGCAATGGCACACAAGAAGGGAGCATCCAGCTCCCGCAATGGACGCGACTCCAACGCTCAGCGGCTTGGTGTAAAACGTTTCGGCGGGCAGACGGTCAACGCAGGGGAAATCCTCATCCGGCAGCGTGGCACCAAATTCCACCCAGGCTCATATGTCGGTCGTGGTGGCGATGACACCCTGTTCGCTCTCGAGGCAGGCGCCGTGGAGTTCACCACCAAGCGCGGGCGCAAGACGGTCAACATCGTCCCAGCCGAGGCTTGATCGCGGCCCGACACAACGCAGCCCGACGAGGGGCGAGGCCGGCGAGACCGGCCCGCCCCTCGTCGGCGTTGCAGCGGTCAATCGATAGTGAATTGAGAGAATGCAGACGTGTCCCGTTTTGTGGATCGAGTGATGATTTCCGTCGCGGCCGGTGACGGCGGTCACGGCTGCACGTCGGTGCACCGGGAGAAGTTCATGCCGCTCGGTGGCCCGGATGGCGGTAATGGCGGCCGCGGCGGTGACGTAGTGCTGGTCGTGGATCCTGGCGTGCATACCTTGCTCGACTTCCACTTTCGCCCAGTAGCGAAAGCTTCCAACGGCAAGCCCGGCCAGGGGGGCAATCGCAATGGTGCCGAGGGAGAGGACCGGCTACTGCGGGTGCCCGATGGCACCGTGGTGCTCACCCCGGACGGCGAGGTACTGACAGACCTGGTCGGTGAGGGGACCCGGTTCGTGGCTGCGGCGGGCGGCAGGGGTGGGTTGGGTAATGCAGCGCTGGTGTCCAGGACCCGCAAGGCGCCGGGCTTCGCCTTGCTCGGTGAGCCCGGCGAGCATCGTGAGTTGGTGCTTGAGTTGAAGTCGGTTGCCGATGTGGCGCTCATCGGTTTTCCCTCGGCGGGTAAGTCGTCTTTGGTGTCAGTGCTCTCCGCAGCCCGCCCCAAGATCGCCGACTACCCGTTTACGACCCTGGTGCCAAACCTTGGTGTGGTGACGGCGGGGGACACGGTGTTCACCGTGGCCGACGTCCCCGGCCTGATTCCAGGTGCCAGCCAAGGCAAGGGGCTCGGGCTGGAATTCCTGCGGCACATTGAACGCTGCGCTGTGCTGGTGCACGTGGTGGATTGTGCAACGATTGAACCCGGCCGCGATCCACTCTCCGATGTGGATGCGTTGGAAAGGGAGCTTTCCGCCTACACCCCAACGCTGGGTGGCGACTTGGCGACCCGTCCGCGATTGGTTGTGCTCAACAAGATCGACGTTCCGGATGCCCGGGAGCTGGCAGAGATGGTCCGCCCCGAATTCGCGGCCCGGGGATTGCCGGTGTACTGCGTGTCCACGGTGACCACTGAGGGGCTGCGGGAGCTGCGTTTCGCGCTCGGCGCAGCGGTGCACCAGCACCGCGAGTCGCTGCCCCCCGCCGAACCGCCCCGGGTGGTGGTGCGTCCGGCAGCAGTCGACGAGTCCAGTTTCAACGTCGCCGTTGACCCGGACCGCCCCGGCGGGTTCGTTGTTCACGGCGCGCGCCCGCAGCGGTGGGTGCGGCAGACCAACTTCGACAACGCCGAGGCCGTGGGCTACCTGGCTGACCGGCTCGCCCGACTCGGTGTCGAGGATGCCTTGGCTGACGCAGGTGCCCGGCCGGGCTGCCCGGTCACTATCGGGGAGATCACCTTCGACTGGGAACCTGCCACGCCGGCCGGAGCGGCCGCCGTTCGGTTGGGCGGACGAGGCACGGACTGGCGGTTGGATCGTGACGAGCGCACCAGAGCGGCGCAGCGCAAGGCCGCCCGGCGGGCTCGGCGAGAGCCCGTTGGTGATGACGAGGTTGAGCCGATGTGAGCCAGACCCGGCAGGCCGTGGCGCAGGCCCGGTACCTGGTGGCCAAGATCGGTTCATCATCGCTTACCACCGCGGCTGGTGGACTGGACCGTGCCAGGCTCGACGCATTGGTCGACGCATTCGCCACCCGGGTCGCTGCTGGAACGCACCTGGTTCTGGTGTCCTCGGGCGCTATCGCCGCCGGGCTGGCCCCGTTGGGCTTACGGCGCCGGCCCCGCGACCTGGCGACCCAGCAGGCCGCTGCCAGCGTCGGGCAACTGGCGCTGGGGCATGCCTATACCGAATCCTGGGCGCGATATGGCCGCACCGTCGGGCAGGTGTTGCTGACTTCGGACGACTTGGTGCGCCGCGCGCACTACCGCAACGCGCAGCGCACGTTCGCGCGGTTGCGTGGCCTGGGCGTGGTGCCGGTGGTCAACGAGAACGACACCGTGGTCACTGACGAAATTCGATTCGGGGACAACGATCGGCTAGCCGCTCTGGTGGCGCACCTGGTCGGGGCCGATGCGTTGGTGTTGCTGTCCGATGTTGACGGGCTGTACGACAGTGATCCTCGGCTCGGCCCCGCATGCATGATCACGGACGTGACCGGACCGGTTGATCTGCGCGGTGTGCAGGTCGGTACCGGCGGAACGCTGGGTACCGGCGGTATGGTGTCCAAGCTCGACGCCGCGACACTCGCCTCGCACGCTGGGGTACCGGTGCTGCTGGCCGCAGCGGCTCAGGTCGGGCTAGCGCTAGGACAAGCCGATGTCGGTACGGCTTTCGCGCCTACCGGGCCACGGCTGTCGGCGCGCCGGTTCTGGCTGCGTCACGCAGCAGGTGCGGCTGGCCGCCTCAGGCTCGACGACGGGGCGGTGACCGCGGTGGTCCATCGCCGACGTTCCCTGCTCGCCGCCGGTATCACCGGCGTCGAGGGCGATTTCGAGGCCGGTGACGTAGTCGAATTGATCGATGGTCAAGGCGTTGTGGTCGCGCGCGGGATGGTCGGCTTCGACGCTGTCGAGCTACCTGAGCTGATTGGTCGCTCCACCCGCGATCTGCCCCCAGAACTGCGCCGCGAAGTCGTCCACGCCGACGACCTCGTCCCCGTCTAACTCCGCCCGCGCGTGTCGCGCCCCGGTGCGGGATGTGTCGCGTCCTCGTGCGCGGTGTGTCGCCTCACGATGTTCGGGGCCCCATGGCACGACACGCCCGGTGCAGGAGCGCGGCACGCCAGGGACAAGAGCGCGACACGCGCACACAAGGAAGCGACACACGAGGCGTAGGGTGCGACACACCAGAAACGAGGGCGAAGGGAAAGCGGGCGGTACGCTGAGGCATCGTGCAGTCGCGAGTGGATTCCGAGGAGAGAACGCCCGACGTCGGGGTCGATGTTGTCGCTGAATGCGCGGCGCGTGCCCAAGGCGCCGCGCCCGCCTTGGCGACAGCCTCTGACGAAACAATCAATGCAGCGCTAGAGGCCATGGCGCAGCGGCTGACCGCCTGCGCTACCGAGGTGCTTGCTGCCAACGCCGCAGACATCGCTGCTGCCGAGCAATCCGGGACGACCCAGGCGCTGATCGATCGGCTGCGCCTGGGTGAGCCGCGGCTGACCGACATGGCTGATCAGCTCACCCTCCTGGCGCAAGTATCGTTCCCACCACGGGACCGGGTGCTCGAGGACAGACCAGACGGGTTGCGACTCATCGAGCGCCGCCGACCCGTCGGTGTGATAGGCGCCACTTTCGAGGCTCGCCCGAATGTCACTGTCGATGTCGCCTCACAGCTGGTGAAATCCCGCAACGCCGGGGTGCTGCGCACCGGATCAGCGGCATTGCGGTCCGCGCTGGCGCTCACTGAGCATGTGATCGCGCCAGCGCTGGCCGAGGCCGGGTTGGACCACGCGGCCATCCAACTAGTTCCGGATCCCCGCCGGGACAGCGCCGTCGCCCTTGTCCAGCAACCTGACCTCATTCCGCTGGTGATCGTACGAGGCAGCGGCCAGACGACCCGGATGCTGGCTGCCGAGGGAGCCCGCCACGGGGTGCGCGTACTGGCCCACGCCGACGGCGGGGGAGTGCTGTACATCGACTCCGCCGCAGATCACCAACTTGCGGTTGAACTGCTGACAGCCGGTCTGGACCGGCTGGGCGTATGCAACCGGGTCAACCTCCTGCTAGTCGCCGACAACGCGCCCGATGAGTTGTACGACGCGCTGCTTGCGGCTGCGCGGCAACGGGGGATCGAGCTGTCACTACCACCCCACCACCACCCACTCGGGCACGAGTGGGCGCTGGATACGGGGCGGGAGTCGACGCTGACCGTCAGCCGGGTGACCGACGCGCAGCACGCTGCACAACTGGCGAACCAGGAGACGTCCGGACTGGCCGCGACGATCGTCACCACAGACGAGTCGGCTGCTCACGAGTTTTTGGACAATTACACCGGCACTGGAGCGTTCTGGAACGCCAGCACGAGGTTGCTCGACGGCTTCAAGCTACGGCGCGTTCCCGAGACGGGCATCAACGTCGACCGGGTGCCCGGCCCGCGGGGACCGGTGACATTCGAAGATCTGTACCTGCGGCAGTTCGTCGTCACCCCGCAGGACTGGTCTTCCGCATGAGATCGACATAACCAGCGATGGCCAGCGCGGCCAGTGTCCACACCACAGCCTGCAGCAACCAGGTGACAACGGTGAACGTTTGGCCGACGGGACTGGTGGTGTCGAAGTCGCAACGGTTGCCGATAGCGACCGGCGCTAAGGGCAGGCTGCGGTCGATCCCTACCCCGATCTGTTCCACCGTGGAACACGGGGTGTTCGGATCTCGAGCCAGGCTCGTGTGCGCGGTGACGAAGCGGTCAGAGCCGATCGGGGTATGGCCAGCGGCAACACCCAGCCCTGCGGCGATCATCAGCACCAGCAGCAAGGCAAGAACCGCGCGGCTGCTGCGATAGCCGTATCCGGCAAGCGCACCCCACAGCCGGTGGGCGATCTTGCGGAGCCGGCCACCAAGTTCGCCTCGGTAGTAGCGATCCTTTTGCTGTGCGATGAGAACTTCCCGCGCGGTGGATTCCTGGCCACTGGCTCGCAGTGCGGCAACCAGCTGCTGGTACGGCTGCGGCTGGTAATCACGAGTGTGGTGCGTGATCAGATGCAGCCACTCCTGCCAGTCGACACCATGAAGTGACGTGTAGGCCAGTCCGGACATCGTCAGCCGATGCGTGACCACGTCACAGCTCTCGGCGCTGCCTTGGGGACAGATCACCTGGGCTGGCAGGAATAGGTGCTTAGCGGCGGCGTCCTCCAAGTCGAGGATGGGACCGGCCGGATTAGTCAGTTTCGCATGGCTGAAGTTGAGCTGGCCGCTCACGCGGGCATCGACAAGCCGTACAGCGGCGTCAGGGCAGTGCCCGGTAGCGATCAGATCCTCGGCGAACATGTCGCTGTCGACTTGAAGATGGTCGCCGATAAGGGCACGCCCGGCTTGATTGGTCAGCTTGGCGTTGCTGAGGTTGAGCTGGCCGCCGATATGGGCGTCTGCTAGCCGCACGGCAGCGTCTGGGCAGTGCCCGGTGGCGAGGAATCCCTCGGCGAACATGTCGCTGTCGACCCGGAGGTGGTCACCGATGAGTGCTGGCCCGGAAGGATTGGTCAGTTCAGCGCGGTCGAGATTCAGCTGGCCGCTGATATGGGCGTCCGGTAGCCGGAGCACGCTGTCTTCGCCGTGCCCATTGCCAGTGAAGCCGTCGAGGAAGACCCCACCGGACACGTCGAGATGATCCCCGATCAATGCTGGACCAACGGGATTGATCAGAGTCGCGCCGTCCAAATTGAGTTGGCCGCTGATATGGGCACCCGGTAGCCGAACCGCACCACGCTCGTAATGCCCGATCGCGGTGAACCCCTCGGCAAGCACCAACCCGCCGGCCACGTGGAGCCCGTCAGCGATCAGTGCGGGTCCAGCTTGGTTAGTCAGTTCGGCCCCATTGAGGTTAAGCTGGCCGGCTATGCGTGCGCCCGGCAATCGCACCGCACCAAGCTCGCCTGCTCCGGTAGCAATGAATCCGCCACCGAAGATATCACCATCAACGTGGAGCCCATCGCCAATGAGAGCAGGGCCTGACTCATTATTCAGCCGTGCACCATTGAAATTGAGCTGGCCTTTGATGTGCGCACCGAGTAGTCGTACTGCTCCGTAGCGGTCCTCCCCGGTGGCGGTGAAGCCGTCGCCAAGCAGTACGTCACCATCGACTTGGAGACCGTCGCCGTCCAGAACTGGCAGGTATGAACCCGCCAAGGTCAACCAGGGCAAGCGAGCACTGACCAGAAGCACGGTCTGCTCGAAATAGCAGTTCCGCAGCTCGATTCCTACAGGCGCCGGAACGTGGGTAAGATCCAGCGTTCCGGTGATGCGAGCACCATGCAACCGCACGCCTAATGGATCAAGGGGTTCGCCGTTTCGGCCCAGCACCAGCTCTCGCAGTAGCTCGGCGCGGACGGTGTGCCTCGGGTTGTCCGTGGCAGCCAACTGTTCGACGGTGAGCTTGCTGCACTCGACTACGCAGCCAGATCCCAAAGCATCGATGAGTGCGAGCCCTCTGGACGAGGTCTCGCTGAGACTTCTGCTCGCCACGACCCTCCCCGCCGTCGGTCGCCCACTTCCAGCGCTGAAGTCGCCGGTCAACTCGAACGCCACTGAGTGTTTAGTTTATCTCCGTCCGAGCCGGTCGCGAACGACTCGCCTAGGCTGCGCCCATGTCCGGCCGGCGACTCGGGGTCATGGGAGGCACCTTTGACCCGATCCATCACGGTCATCTGGTGGCCGCCAGCGAGGTGCAGGCACGTTTCGGGCTGGATCAGGTCGTGTTTGTACCGACCGGAATCCCATGGCAGAAAGATGAGCGCGAGGTCAGCCCGGCCGAAGATCGGTATCTCATGACGGTCATCGCCACCGCGTCCAACCCGCGGTTCTCCACCAGCCGGGTGGATATCGACCGCCGCGGTCCAACGTTCACTGTCGACACTCTGACGGATCTGCGTACCCAGTTTCCCCGCCAGGAGATGTACTTCATCACGGGTGCTGACGCGTTGGCGCAGATCCTGTCCTGGGAGCGAGTCGATGAGTTGTTCGACCTCGCGCACCTGGTGGGAGTGACGCGCCCTGGATTTGACCTCGACGGCACGCACCTGCCTGACCGGGCTGTGAGCCTAATCGAGGTGCCGGCAATGGCTATTTCCTCGACTGATTGCCGGCAACGGATTAAGCGCGGCATGCCTGTCTGGTACCTGGTGCCAGACGGGGTGGTGCAATACATCAACAAACGCCGCCTGTACCGCGATACGGGCGGCTGACCAGCACTAACAATGTCGTCGGGCATCGTGGGTACAACATCGGTACAACTTGCCATCACTGATCTGGTCCCGTGGTAGCAGCTGACAGGTGCGATCCGAGCGCCGCGTCTACAAGCGTCCGGGTCCGATCGAGAGCGTCCGGCCATTCGTGCGCGTAGGTGTTCAACGTGATCATCGGCGTGCTGTGTCCGAGGGCCAGCTGAACAGTCTTCACCGCTGCGCCATTGTGAATCAGCAACGTTGCGAAGTAATGCCGCAAGCCATGTAAACCAAAGCCAGATGGTAGTCCGGCACGTCGGACCGCTGCGCGCCACACTGCCGACCAGTTCGAGCGGTGCAGCGGTCGACCGTGCGCGGTCAGGAACAACAGCCTTGTGGGACGTTGATGGATATTTCTGATATTCGTCCGGTCTTCGATCATGATTTCGCGAATGGGGAATCTCTCGACATGCCGCGCGAGCGCAAGCTGAACGACCTCCGGCAGCTCGACGGTACGTCGGCTGGTCTTTGTCTTCAGCTCACCCAAATACGGA
>Ga0213881_10000287_pt1 | contig 37727 bp, 38 predicted proteins | sample BarmaccoBMER_R08_FD_160104 | JGI IMG/M metagenome (GOLD analysis project Ga0213881, IMG submission 160104) | Barbacenia macrantha exposed rock microbial communities from rupestrian grasslands, the National Park of Serra do Cipo, Brazil - ER_R08 ...
CACGCTCGAACCCTCCAACCAGCAGCTACTCGAAGATCTCCGCGTCATGAAGCCGCCGCCCGAGCTCGTGCGCCGCCGCTTCTACTTCCCCGACGGCATCCCCGACGAATATTCCTGGTGTCTCGATCCCACCGTCGACATCGAGCATCAGCGCACCACCCGCCGCCAAGGCAGGCAGCGCATGACTATCGAAACCTGGCTCGCAGCCATCCAGCGCGAGGAAGCCGCCGGTACCGGACACCTCAGCGACACCGGCCCCGATCTCCCGCCGCCCAATCAAATGAGCCAAACCCCCTGCTGGTGCCTCATCTGCCAGCGCAACTACAATATCCGCGACCGCAGAAAACTCGAACAAACTTGATCTTGAGCTACTGGGGCTTGCTTCGCGCCTGCTTCTGCTTTTTGTACTCCGTTTCCAGCTCCAGCTCCGATCGCACTAACGTCCCCGCCGCTTGCTTGATCTGCAAAACCAGGCGCTTCGTCTGCGTGTTCACTTCCATCGTGTACGGCCCGTCGCTCGTCCCGAGCTCATCGACGAACGTGATTTCGTCGCCATTGAGCTGATAACCTCCGTGCCGCTCCACCGTCTTCCCGTGGATATGAACCTTCTCCACGAACGTGTTGTTCGCGTTCAAGATCAACGTTCCGCTGCATTCATTCGGATGCGGCTGGCCGTCAAAGCACGTGTGTTTGGTTTGAATGCCGTTATCGGCGTCGCTGATCGTGATGTATTCCCACCCGCCCGGATCCTGCAGTATTTTGGTCTCATCCGCATTCAGAGTCGCCAACGACAATACAGCTTCGTAAATCATCCTCGTAGGGTGCGGGCATGCCCCGCACCGAAATCGTCAGAAGGTAATCTTCATTCCGAACTCGATCGCGCGCGGCGCGCCCAGCGAGAACACGCCCGTCCCGAGACCAACGCGATTCGTAATGCGATCCGCTTGGGTTGTCCCGTTCAGCGATCCTGGTGCACCGTTCAGTAACCCACCGATTACGTTCGGAGGCAAATCCCAATTCGCGAAGTTAAACAGATTGAAGATGCCGCAGCTCGGCTCGACTTCAAAGTGCTCGCCGAACTTGTGATCCCAACTAATCGATAGGTCGAAAGCCCGTAACGGGCTGACGCCTACTTGACCTGCGGGAGGAAGCGCAACCGAAGGAGCCACACCGCCGAGAGCCTGAAGCTGCGCTAGCGTGAACAGCCCGTTCTGAATCAGCACTTGGCCGGCCGGTGTCGCCTGATTCGCAATCGTGCTGTTGTAGTTCGTGATCGCTGCATTAAGTCCCGAGACGCCAAATTGGCGATTGAATGCGCCAACATTGGTCCCGGGCAAAAGATCCTGCACCGTTCCGTCACCGGTGAAATCAGTTCGGAATATCTCGCCCGCCCCCGCGCCGGTATTCGGAACCTGCAGACTGATCGGCAAACCGGAATAGAAATGGCTCACGATGGACGCGCGGAAAGACCAGGGCAGATCTGCTACTCCGCCGAACGAAAGCTGATGTGTCCGGTCGAGCAACGACGGTCCGCCGTAGCCGAGCGGATTGCGATTGTCGATTGCGCCAATCACAAAATCCTGATCGCTGTTACCGGTGGCAGTACCAGGGTTTGCGCCGCCCTGATTCACGAATCGAGAGAGGCTGTATGAGACCTGGAAATTGAAATATCGGATGCCCGGCAACGGGTTCCTCACGTTTTGCGTCAGCTTGGCATCCAGGCCGTTATAGACCGAGCGTCCGATTGGATACAAGAACGGCATCGATGGCGCAGCCGGATTGATGCCCGGGAAAGCACAACCATAGCTGAAAGGGCAAACTCCACCGAAATCCAGAGCCGGCGAAGTGAGCCCATTCCCCGCGAAAGTGGCCATTGTTGCGCCATGAGCGATCGCGTCATTGATCGAAGTCCAGCCGTTCAGCGCGAGCGTATTAGCGATGGCCGCCTGAGCCGCGGCCTTGTTGAAATATCTCGTATCCCCGACGTGATTTGAATCCACGCCAAGTAGGGTGTGAGTCGTTATGTTCCGCAAAAAGTCCACCGTTAGAACCGTGCCCGGGCGCAGCTCGCGCTGAAATCCGGCATTCATTTGCAGCGAGCGCGGCGTCTTGTAACCCGGCGCAAAAAGCGCCAGGGGTAGGTTCACGCCGTTCTTCAAATCGGTCAAAACGTAATTGGGATTCGGCGTGGTGAGGCTGAACGGATTCAGGGCCTGATACTGCGCCTGGTAGGCGGCAATTCCTGCAGCCGCCTGGCCAATCGTTTCGCTACATAGAGAACTTGGAATGGTGCTCTTCCCACCTGGCACATTGACCGGCAACGCCGAACCGAAGAAGCAAGCCGTGGGTGTTTGCAGAAATGCGCCCGAAGCTAGCCGTAACGGACGGTCGAATAATACGTTGTTATAGATGACGTTCTCGTAAAAAAGGCCGGATCCGATGCGGAACACCGTCTTCCCATCGCCTTTCGGGTCCCATGCGAAGCCGATCTGCGGCGCGAAATTGAAATCGGGCAGGTTAACCCGGCCGCCCGTACCCGGCATGTATGTATCGAGGAGCGGCAAGGCCGGCAAATCGCTATCCGTTCGGCCCGTATCGCGAACCCAGCGCAGCCCGTAGATCATCGTCAGGTTCGGATGGATCTTCCAGGTGTCCCCAATATAAGCAGCAACGCGATTATCTGGTCCTAGACCTCCCGCAGGATAGCCCAGGGCGGGATGTTCGGTCGAGAAACCCTGACCATTGCCGAGTACGACAATTTCCACGGGATAGTTGAGCGGATTGCCTGAGCCGCCCGGGAAAGGTCCCGCAGCCGCTGTAGCTATATCACTCGGTGCAAAGTTTGATAATACCTGCGGCGCTAGTTTGAAGAAGCTTGCGAACCCGCCGCCCTGAATATGGTTGTAATTGAAGCCATATCTAAGGAAATGGGTGCCCCACGGCTTGCCGCCATCGTACTTGGCTTGAGTGTTGTGCTGAATCGTTGCCTGAGGAGCCAGCAAATTTGGCCCGGTCTGCGGTCCGTTGGTTATGGTGGCCTCCACCCCCAAATTCGCTAGTGGAAGAGTGCTTCCCAGTACCGCATCCGCGATGCCGTTGGCGAAATGCAGTTCCGAGAAGCGGAGGGTATGCGTAAACTGCCCGCCTCCGGTCGTAAAGTCTGCACCAAAGACATGCGAGCGCGTATAGTCCTTGTTCTTATACACACTCAGGCTCGATGAAAAGAATGTCGCTTCGACCAGATTGTCGAAGTAATTGAAGCGATAGAACAGGTGTAGATTGCTGTTCACCTGCCAGTCCACCTTCCCCATGGGCAAGTTCTCGCGGAAAGGAGCAGGGAAAGTGCCGGAGAAGCCCTGAAATGGCGCCGAGTACTGCACAGGAACCGACTCGTCCTGCTTGGTGCGCTCATAATCCATAAAGAAGAAGAGCTTGTCTTTGATGATTGGACCGCCAAAACGCCCGCCGAACTGATTTCGCTGATACGGGAACGGAATACCCTGCGGGTGCTGGATCTGCGCGCCCCACCGGCTGTCGCGAATCAGGTAAAACAACTGGCCATGAAAATCATTCGTGCCGGACCGCGTAGCAACATTGACGGAGCCGGATGACGTTAGATCATTCGACAGGTCGAGGTTCGATTGACTGATTTGAAACTCCTGAATGCCGCTCGAAGGAACGTCTTCCGTCACAGTTCCGACCGTCTCGTCCGAAACGTCCACGCCGTCTACTGAGATCCGCGCGGTGCGACCGAACCTCCCTCCAAACGAAATTGAAGAATATCCAACCTTTGTCGGATCGAAATTCGTTCCGTCCTGAATCTGCACGCCTGGCTCAAGCTGTGCTAGATCCAGGAAGTTCCGCCCGTTGATCGGCAATGTATCGATCTGCGCTGCCGTCAGCACGCCCTGGACCATCGCCTGATCGGGATTCACCGTCACCGCCGATGCCGTGACCTCGACAATTTGGGAACCTTGGCCAAGGGCCAATCGAATATTCCCGTTCGAAGTCACGCCGACTTCTACCGTAACGTTCAGCACAGCGGTCGAAAATCCGGCCTGCTCAATGCGAACTTCGTAGTCGCCAGGGATCAAACCACCCGACGTGTATTCGCCAGATCCGGTGGTCGAAGTTGTAGCCGCGCTCCCGGTCGCTTTGTTTCGGATCGAGACCTTGGCGCCGGTCACCGCTGCCCCTGACGGATCGGTCACGATCCCCTGAATGCTACCCGTTGACACGGTAGTCTGGGCGCTCGCTCCTAACACGGCAACCCAAAGCGCAAGCCACGAACCTAACGCAAATCTCACCAGCTTAGTCGTCATGATGGTATTCCCCCTGAATACTCGAAAATGCGCAATTATACAATCTTTCCGCTACTCTTTGAAAGTAGGAATTTCCAGAGGCTGCCCGCGCACTCAAGTTATGAACCGCGTGAGCTTTGCGTAAGCAGCCGGAATAACCCCGACCAATGGCAATCACAGGCTTCGCCCTCCGGAAACTGCCTGACCCTGCACCACGTCTCGACCGATAAGGATTTGGGGTGCCGCAAGGCGGCTAAACTAGTGAGCAAAAGGCGCTCCTCACCGGACCCTTTCCGTAGGTTTGAATGTCTAAACTCGTACACCGTCTTTTTCTGCTGGCTGGCCTCGTTTGCATCCATTTCTTAGTTCCCGGCACTCAGGCCCAAACATTTCCCGCATCCGGCGCGGCCGTTCCGCCCCGCATAACTCAAGAAATTGATAATTCCCGGCTGATAACCCTCAGCCACAACGTGCATCCGCTCGCCCGTCCGGAATTCGATCGCGGTCCGGCCCCCGCAAACCTACCCTATGAGCGCATGCTTCTGGTCCTGAAGCGGAGCCCCGATCAAGAATCGGCTCTCGAGCAACTACTCGCATCGCAGCAGGACCCCGCATCGCCGCAATATCACAAATGGCTGACGCCAGCGGACTTCGGCCGCCGCTTCGGTCCTGCAAGCCGCGATATCCAGGTCATCACCACCTGGCTTGAGTCCCAAGGTTTTCAGGTCAACCATGTTGCGCGGGGTCGCGCCACCGTTGAATTCTCAGGAACAGCGAGCCAAGTCGAGACCGCTTTTCACACTCCGATTCACAAATTCGTCGTCGATGGAGAGGAACACTGGGCAAACGTCAAAGACCCGCAGATTCCCGCCGCGCTTGCGCCTGTGGTCGCCGGGGTCGCCAGTCTTCACAACTTTCGCAAGAAGCCCTTGTTCCACCTTGCTCCTCAGCGCGTGACGGGAACTTATTCAGCCGGTTCCCAGACATCCGCCTTTAATTTTGCCGACGGCTCGCACGGCCTCGCGCCCGCCGATTACGCGGTCATCTATAACATCAATGCCTTGTATCAAGCGGGGATTAACGGCACGGGCGCCACCATCGCGATCGTCGCGAAATCGAATATTAACGCCAAGGACGTCGCCGAATTTCGCAGCATCTTCAGTCTCGCGAATAACCCGCCGCAAATCATCGTGAATGGTCCCGATCCGGGCATTCTCAAGAATGACGAAACTGAAGCTACTCTAGACACCAGCTGGTCCGGCGCAGTTGCTCCGAATGCCACTGTGAAACTCGTCGTGTCCAAAGACACAAACACCTCCGACGGCACAGATCTTTCGGTTGAGTACATCATCGACAACAACCTGGCGGACGTAATGAGCGAAAGTTACGGCGATTGCGAAGCTCACTACGGCTCCGGTGATGCCACCTATCTCTCAAACCGGGCGCAGCAAGCTGCAGCCCAAGGCATCACGTATCTGGTCTCAACCGGGGACTCCGGCTCGGCCGGATGTGATGATCCGAATACGGAGAAGACCGCCGTGGGTCCGTTCTCGGTGAACATTCTCGCCTCTACACCGTACACGATCGCCGTCGGGGGAACAATGTTTGACGAGCACGGAAACAATGCCGCTTATTGGAATCCCAACCCCCCGGGATACGAGTCTGCCCTCTCCTACATTCCCGAGGATGTGTGGAATGAAGCCTGCGCATCTTCACAGCCCGGATGCAAAGATCCCGGAATCTGGGCCGGCGGCGGTGGCTCGAGCACATTTTTCTCAAAACCGAGCTGGCAAGCGGGAGTCACCGGTATTCCCAACGACGGCGCGCGCGATCTCCCCGACGTCTCGTTATCGGCCGCGAGTCATGATCCCTACGTGCTCTGCGACCAAAGCTCCTGCAACTCCTCGAGCCCCAGTTTCTACGGGATCAGCGGCACTTCGGCATCCGCGCCTTCCTTCGCCGGAATCATCGCTCTCGTAAATCAGAAAACAGGCAAGCGCCAGGGTCAAGCCGATCCCGTGCTGTACACCCTCGCCGCTTCCGAAAATCTTTCCTCGTGCAATGCCTCGAGCACCACTTTGCCGGCGAGTAACTGCGTCTTCAATGACGTTACAGTCGGCAACAACGCGGTGCCCGGCGAGCAGGGATATGGAACCTCTAGCGCCAAATATCCATCCACCACCGGCTATGACCTCGCCTCCGGACTCGGCTCCGTCAACGTGCAGAACCTCGTCGAGACATGGAACGGTTCAGGCTCCGTGTCAGGAGCAGCCTCAATCAGCCCTGGCAGCTTGGCATTCGGGAATCAGAACATCGCAGCAACCAGTGGCGCGCAATCGGTCACGCTCACAAATACCGGCGGCTCATCGCTTGCCATTACAACCATTGGCATCACCGGGGCACAAGCCTCAGATTTCATTCAATCCAATAATTGCGGAAGCAGTCTGGGGGCCGGCGCCTCTTGCACCATTTCAGTCAGCTTTGCCCCTATTGCTGGTGGCGCGCGCAGCGCTTCTTTAACGTTCGCAGACAGCGCCGCGAACTCGCCGCAAACGGTTGCGCTGAACGGAACCGGCGTGGGTGGAGTCGCTTTTGGAGGCGTCCAATTGGGCGACGTCCGCGTGATTGGCGATTTCGATGGGGATGGCAAGCTCGATGTCGCAACCTGGCGCGCTTCGAACGGAATCTGGTACGTCTACGAAAGCAGCAATCCGGGAGTTTTGACCGAGGAACAATGGGGAGCCCCGGGCGATATACCGGTTCCCGGCGACTACGATGGCGACGGAAAAACTGATTTCGCCGTGTGGCGCCCATCCCTCGGTACCTGGTACATCCTCCCCAGCAAAACGCGTCGTTCTTACTATGTGCAATGGGGTGCGCCCGGCGATATCCCAGTTGTTGGCGATTACGATGGCGACGGCAAAACCGATCTAACGGTTTGGCGGCCCTCTAATCAGATCTGGTTCTTCATCCTATCGGGAAACCCGAATCCACTTCAATTCCAGTGGGGCGCTCCCGGCGATGTGCCGGTCTCGGGCGATTTTGACGGCAGCGGCAAATCGGAAATGGCGGTTTGGCGGCCCTCAGATGGACATTGGTACGTAATTTCGGGAACCAACGGTGTGCCGTTCAATCAGCAATGGGGCGTGGCTGGTGATATTCCGGTTCCCGCCGATTACGATGGCGACGGCGTCACGGATTTCGCCGTATTCCGGCCTTCCGACCAAAACTGGTACATCATTCCGAGCAGCAATCCCAGTTCTCCATACTTCGAAACATCTGGCGCTCCGACGAATCTCTTGGCAACCAAATTGGCCGTAGGCAGCCTGGGGGTCTCGCATTATGTTCGGGTTTACGGTGACTTCGACGGCGATGGCGAACTCGATTTCGCAACCTGGGAACCGTCCACAGGAAACTGGTTCGTGGTGCCGAGCAGTTCCCCAGCCGATGCGCGTCTGCAGCAGTGGGGAGCTTTGGGCGATGTGCCAGTTCCAGGAGATTACGATGGCGATGGCAAAGCCGATTACGCAGTTTGGCGCCCCTCCAATGGCACCTGGTACATCATTCCCAGCAGCAATCCAAACTCGCAGATCACCAAGCAGTGGGGCGTCTTGGGCGATATTCCAGCACCCGCCAATTACACCGGAAATGTCTCATCGAGCGGGCATCCCGTAACCGATATCGCTGTCTGGCGTCCCGGTAACAGCACATGGTACATCGTTCCGAGCAATGGTGCGAACTCATACTCAGTCGCGTGGGGCGCTCCAGGCGATGTTCCTGCTCCAGCCGATTTCGAGGGCACGGGCAAAGCCGACGTTGCCGTGTGGCGTCCCGGGAACGGCACTTGGTACGTCGTCCCGAGCAATGGCGGCGCGTCATACTCGCTCCAATGGGGTGCCTCGGGCGATATGCCGGTTCCCGGAGACTTCGATCGCGACGGCAGAGCCGATTTCGGCATCTGGCGGCCCAGTGCGCAAAGCTGGTTTATCCAGGACAGCGCCAACTCGTCGAACCAGATTCAACAATCTTCCGGTCTCGCCGGCAACGCGCAAATTTACAAGCAGCCTCGCTAGACATCCAGAAGAGTTAGCCGTTGATAAAATCGGTCTGCGAGAGGCATGTACAACGAATGAGCGACCAAGAACAAATTGCTGGATGGACCGGCACGATTCTGCTGGCTTTGTCTGCAGTACTGATGTGGCGTGATGCAGCCGTGATTAACCAGAGATTTCGTCGGCGTGCTAACGAACCTCCCGTCGAGGTGCTCGCCGAAGAATTAAAACAGGCTTGGTCTGAACATCACATTGCGTAAGCAAGTCGCCCGCTCAACTAACTCGTGTGATCCAGCACGATTTGCCAGGTCCCGTTTCGGAGTTGCAGAACCAGGCTAAATATTCCACCAACGGGACCCCCGGAAGCTGCTGGCCGGTTGATGTGCCATTCCCCAACGGCGGTCGCCACCTGCTCGTCTAGCGGGTGAATCGTCAGATTCTCGAAACTCAGTTTGCCCATGGCTTCCGCCGAGGGATATGTTTTCTTGTACCGCGCCAGCAGGTTTGATCTTCCCTGAAGCACTTGCTTCCCGGCAAAGACGCAATCCTCGGCATAGAAACTGACGAAGCGCGGAATATCGCCACGGTTCCAGGCTTCCACTTGTGATGCCAGCATATCTCTAATCTTGGTTTCAACGCCAGGCTCTTTTACGCGCAAACCTAGACTCGCCACGGCCAGAGCAATCAGAATGGGGACACGAAGCGTCATCGCCCGTATGGTACAGCGACTCGGCTCAGTTCGCATAGGCACGTCCGGCTGGCATTACAAACACTGGGTCGGCGCGTTCTATCCGCAGCGCACGCCCGGCTCGAAAATGCTCGCTTACTACTGCGAAAACTTCGACACCGTCGAGCTGAACAACAGCTTTTATCACCTTCCCAAGCAGACCAGCCTCGAATCCTGGCGCGATTCCACTCCTGCAGGATTTTGTTTCGCCGCCAAAGGCAGCCGCTTTCTCACGCATATGAAAAAGCTGAAAGATGCGGAGCAAGGCCTCGCGCGCTTTCTCGACACGATTGAGGCACTCGAACACAAGCTCGGCCCGATTCTGTTCCAATTGCCACCCAACTGGGAGCTTGACCTGCCCCGCCTATCTGCTTTTCTCAACCTCTTGCCCCGCTCGCACCACTATGCTTTCGAGTTCCGCAACCCCACTTGGAGCACGCCTGCAACATACGATCTGCTCCGGCGCCACAACATCGCCTACTGCGTTTTCGATCTCGCCGGAACCCAGTCCCCAATCGAGGTCACCGCCGATTTCGCGTACGTGCGCTTGCACGGGCCCGGCGGGAAATACCAGGGAAGCTATAGCGACGCCGCGCTACGCCAATGGGCAAAACGGATCTCGATCTGGCGCCGCGAGCTGAAAGCCGTTTACATGTACTTCGATAACGACCAAGCCGCTTACGCCGCCCACAACGCCCTAACATTGAAGCAACTTCTAGACTGACCCGTCTTTGGGTCACGAAACTCTCAATTCTTCCATCTTGCTCTGAATCTGCGGTTTGCAGGCCAATTCAGGCGCCTCTGGTTCTGCTGGCCTTTCACACTGGCTGCGGATGGCCTTTTCCCGCATTCCCGGAGTCTCTGTTGAAATCGTCACAAAAATTTTTCCGGAAACCCCGGTCAAAAACATCGCGGCGAATCTGCCGTTCGTTCTCAACGCCCTGGTTGACGCCGGGCTCGCAACCCGAGAAATGATCCTGATGGCGCTCGCAACCATTCGGGTCGAGGTCGCCTGTTTTGAGCCCATCGGCGAGCGCGAATCGCCTCTCAATACCTCGCCGGGCGGACCGGCTTTCGATCTCTACGACTACCGCTCAGACCTTGGAAACTTAGGCCCTCCCGACGGCGCAACTTTTCGCGGGCGCGGTTTTGTTCAACTAACGGGGCGGGCGAACTATCAATTTCATGGTCAGGCAATCGGGGTTCGTGATCAGCTCGTCACGAAACCCGCCCTGGCCAGTGATCCGGAAATTGCCGCAAAGTTACTTGCCAGCTTCATCAAACGAAATCAATCCGGCATTCTGGCCGCTCTCGCCACAAACGACCTCGCAAAAGCGAGGCGGTGCATAAACGGAGGCACGCACGGCATCGCGGATTTCGAAGAAGCCTACGCCGCGGGCATACGTCTGATTCCGGAGCATCTTGAAATTTTGCCTTCTGAAACTCTCTTGATCAGAGCTTAGCGTGTCGGCAATGTCGCCTCTTCAGTGCCCGCAAGCCCGAGAGCCGCAGCCGTCTGCGGACCGACCAAACCGTCCACAATCAGTCCGCGTTTTGTCTGAAACGCAATCACGGCCTTCCTTGTTTCTGGGCCAAATGATCCGTCAGCAGTGTCCGGATCGAAACCCGCGGCAGCGAGAGCGCGCTGAAGCTCTTCCACCTCGGGCCCGGTGCTGCCGAGCTGCAGTGTCTCCATGCCTTATTTTGCCTCTTACAGGCGCTCTTGGAAACCGAAAAAGCGCGCAGTTCAGCAAGCTGGCCAACAGTTTTACAGCGGCGTCAGGCTAATCGAGCCATCCCCGGTTCGGATCGCAAGCAATGGACCGCCTCCGTTCAATTTGCCTCGAACCTCGTGCTCCGATTGCGTTCCCGTCACGCTTAATGGCAGATCGAAATGGATGTGTCCATCGCCCGTTCGCAATTCCAAATCGGCAGGTAGGTCATGCGGAACTCGAACGCTGACGCTTCCATCGCCGGTCTGCACGTGCCACTCAGATTGCATCCGAGACCCACGCATGACTTCCAGCTCGACCGATCCGTCTTTGGTATGGAGTTGCAAACCGTCGAAGCGTCCAGCAATGTGGACGCTTCCATCCCCGCTGTTTGCTTCAAGTGTTCCGTCGAGATCCTCGCCTTGAATACTCCCATCGCCCGTATCGGCCCGCAGCGGACCGTGCAGGCCGCGCAACCGGATCGATCCATCGCCGGTGTGAATATTCGCCGTGAGCTCGCGCGGGACCCTGACCCTCAGTTCAATCGAGTGCATCGTGAAAGCAAAGTGTACGGACGGCACTTTGACATCGATCTCGACCGAATTTCCGCTCTGATGCTCGATCACATGAACGCCCGAAGGACCAATCGACCATCCGCGCGTCCGAAGCGTCGCATCAATTCCATTTCCTTCCGTAGCTTCCACCGTTACCGCCGCATCATGCGCGTCAATTCGCAGTTCCGGATTCGGGCCAACGTTCCAATGCTTATTCCACTCGTCCGCTCGAGCACTGGGCTGCAGAAGAAAAACGGCGATAAGGGACAAAGTCGAGACAAGAATCTTCATTTCGGGCCTCCCGATACATTTTCCATGAATACGCAAACGGGAGGATAACTGTTCCCCGAGCAAAGACTTTACAATGAAGACCTACGACGGGTCTTTCTGGCGCGTTCTTGCAACTCCGCCTGCGATCCCTATCCCTGCCAGCACTAGCACGCCGACCGCAATCCAGCGAGCGGGCACGTGCAGATAATATGCTCCCAGCGCCAGCCCCGCGATCAAAACGATAAACCCGAGCAAGTATAAGGCAAATGACATTGTTCGCTTCCTCCAGTATGCACCGTGCGGTCTTCGAAGCAAACGTCTCTTGAGTAGCCGCCCTCACGCTACACTCGAATCGACATGGCCGCAAGTGAAACGGCTGTTCCTTCTGCGGAAGTTTGGCGGCCTTCAGTCAATCCCTGGCTAATCGCCGTCTCCGTGATGCTGGCGACGTTCATGGAAGTACTCGACACCTCCATCGCGGCCGTCGCGCTTCCTTATATAGCGGGCAGTGTTTCTGCAACGAACGATGAAGCTACGTGGGTCCTCACCAGTTATCTGGTCGCCAACGCCGTGGTGCTGCCTGCAAGCAGTTGGTTCGGCCTGCGCTTCGGGCGCAAGCGATTTCTGATCACCTGCATTATCATCTTCACGGCATCCTCATTCTTATGCGGCGCCGCGCCGACTCTCGGAATCCTGCTTCTCGCGCGCGCGGTCCAAGGCGCCGGCGGAGGCGCGCTACAGCCGATATCGCAGGCCATTCTACTTGAGAGCTTTCCCCCCGCGAAGCGCGGCATGGCTATGGCCGTCTTTGCGCTCGGCGTTGTCGTCGCGCCCGTCCTCGGCCCCACCTTCGGCGGCTGGCTGACCGATACCTACTCCTGGCGTTGGAGTTTCTACATCAACATCCCCATCGGCATTTTCGCCGTCTTCATGATTCTGCGCTATGTCGAAGACCCGCCATACATCCGCAATGCGAAACCAGGCCGCATCGATGCGTACGGATTGGGATTGCTCGCGGTGTGGCTCGGATGTTTGCAGGTCATCCTCGACAAGGGCCAGGAGGACGATTGGTTCGGCGCGACATGGATTCGTTGGGCCACGCTCTTCGGCGTTGTTGCTTTCATCTTCTTCCTCATGCGCGAGCTGACGCACCGGAAGCCGCTCGTCGACCTGACGATATTCAAGAACCGCAACTTCGCGCTTGGCTGTCTGCTGATCACGCTGTTCGGGGCCGCTATTTATGGAATGATTACGCTGCTCCCGCTGTTCTATCAGGAATTGCTCGGCTACACGGCGCTGAATGCCGGATGGGCCGTAAGCCCGAGAGGAATCGGCGCGATCCTTGCCATGCCCATCATTGGCATGCTCACTGCTCGCATGGACAACCGCTGGCTCATCGCTGCCGGCTTTTTCATATTCGCTGTGTGCAGTCTCTGGTTTGGCGAGGCCACTCTCGGCATCTCGCAATGGACTTTTATCTGGGCCATCATCTTAAGCGGTTTCGGCTCCGGCATGGTGTTCGTGCCCCTGTCGACCACCGCCATGGGAACCGTTCGAAACGAGCAGATGGGAAACGCAAGCGGTCTGTATAACCTTTTGCGCAATGTCGGAGGGAGCGTTGGCATCTCTATCGTCAACACAATCGTCGCGAGACATGCGCAAGTTCACCGCGGCGAGCTCGTCCACTCACTCGCGCCCACTAATCAACTTGTCCAGGAGCGGCTCTCAGCGCTCGAAAACCTGCTGAGAACAACCAATGCCGCTGGCCCGGGTATCACAACCAGCGGCGCATATAAAATCCTCGAACGCACGCTCAACACGCAAGCTCGCCTCTGGTCTTATGTCGATGATTTCCGCTATCTGGCCCTAGCCTGTTTTGCGTGCGTGCCTCTGGTCTGGCTGCTCAAACGCGCAAAGCCGCGAAAAGGCGCAGCCCCAGCCGCGCACTGATCCAAACGTAGGTGGGGCAGACGATCGCTGTTTGTCGTCTGCCTTCAGCCACTCTGGTATTCACATGTCCGACCGCCACGGCTTACTCCACTCGCAGCGCCTCCACAGGATCGATCAACGTCGCGCGCCGTGAAGGAACGTAACTCGCAACGAGAGCAGCCGCAACGAGCACAACCGGAACGGCGCAATACGTCATCGGATCGAGCGGGCTGATCCCGAACAAGAGAGCCGCCATCAGGCGCGTAACTGCCACCGCTGCGCCGAGCCCGCAAACCACGCCAATACACGTCAGCAGCAATCCATGCCGGACGAACATGCGCTGAACGCTCCCATGCTGTGCGCCGAGCGCCATGCGAATTCCAATCTCGCGCGTGCGCTGCGAAACCGAGTACGAAGTCACTCCGTAAATTCCTACAATGCCGAGCAGCAAAGCCATCCCTGCCGCGATCGCAAGCATGACAAGCGTGAAAGAGGTCCGCGCCATCGACTTATCGTAGATCTGCTGCATAGTTCGAACTTCGGCGAGCGGCACATTCGGGTTGACAGACCATATCGCCCGCCGCATCTCATCGAGAAAACCACTCGAGCCGGTGCGAGCGCTGCGAACCGCAACCGCCACGCCGCGCTGCAAAATGAGTGGCTGGGTCCAAAAGTCTTTGATGAGAATCGGCCAATAGACAATCTTCGGCGCTTTTTGATCAACGCCGTCGTCGCGCTCGTCCCCCACCACTCCGATGATTTCCCGCCACGGCCCTTTCGGCTGTTCATGGATTCGCTTGCCCAATGCCGCCGCGGGCGAGTGCCAATACTCCCGCGCGAAGTTTTCTGAGACCAGAACCACGGGCCGCTTCTCGTAGATATCCGTCCATGTGAAGTCGCGCCCAGCCAGCAACGGATTCCCCATCGTCTTGAACATTTGAGGAGAGATAAACTTGAACCGCCGCAGAGGCGGTAGCCGGCCCGAGGAATCCGGCCGGTCCTCGGCAAAGATAGGATCGTTATCGCTATGGCCGTCCATTGTGATTGAGTTGGCTATTCCGGCAGAAATCACGCCCGGAACGCTCGCAACTCGCTCGAGCGTGTCGCCGTACATTCGCGCTGCGCGCTCAGCATCAGGGACCTGCGTCTCAGGAATATACAAGCGGAAGGTGAGGATCTTGTCGGGAGCCGTGAAGCCTGGCTGAACACTCCTCATGGCTTGAAACGTCCGAATCATTAGCCCTGAGCTGATGAGTAGAACCAGTGCGAGCGCAACTTGCACGACAACCAGCATGCCGCGCGCCCGATGCCGCTCGCGCCCCTCGCTCAACGTTCGGCCACCTTCGCGCAGCGCAGTCCCCGATGGCCGCGCATATTTGAGGATGGCGAATGATCCGAAGAACACACCGGCCAAAACCGAAACAGCGAGCGTAAACAACAGCACCGGGACATCCATCGAAAGTTCATCCAATCGCGGGAGGTTCGCCGGACCCAAAGCGACCAGAAATCGCAGGCCCGCATAAGCAAGACCGATGCCGAGCGCGCCGCCTACCAGCCCCAGCGCGACACTCTCCAACAACAGCTCACGCGCGATTTGCGACCATCCGGCGCCCAGCGCCGCTCGAATCGCGAATTCTTGCTGCCGCCCCTCAGCTCTCACGAGCAACAGATTCGCCACATTAGCGCAAGCGATAAACAGCACAACGCCAACTACGCCCATCAGCACCCACAACACGCTTCCGACATTGCCGACGACGTCTTGCATCATAGGATGCACTTCCGGTCCGAGCCGCGCGCTTTTGAACATCTCCAAAGTCATGCCTGGCGCCGGCTTGAACTTCTCAGCCATTAAAGGAATCATGCGAGCCACATCGGCATTCGCCTGCGCAATGGTCGCGCCGGGCTTCAGTCTCGCGATGGCCTGATAGCTGAAATTCCCGATAAAGACTTCGTTGCGATTGAGTCGAAATGGCGCAACGAGTGCCGGTTTCAAGTTCATGAATCGAAAATCCGGAGGCAGGACGCCGATGATCTCGCGCGCCTTGCCATCCGCAACGATTCTGCGCCCGATCGCCGAAGCACTGCCGCCGAAACGCTTCTGCCAATATCCGTAAGACAGCATCACGGTTTCAGGACTGCCGGGCGAATCATCTTTCCGTGTAAAGGTACGGCCGAGAATTGGACGCACGCCAAGAATGGGAAACGTCCCATCTGTCACTCTGAGCCCGTCGACCTGTTCCGGCTCCCCGAGCCCGATGACGCTGACCGAGTCAGGGTCCCAAAGTCCAACGTCCTGAAACGTCCGGTTCTCCTCGCGAAACGTAAAGTAGCTCGCGGGCGATGCGTTGACTCCTTTCCAGCCCAAGCCCGGGGCGTTCATCCATACCCCGACGAGCTTGTCCGGATCAGGGTAGGGCAGAGGCTTGAGCAGCACGCCGCGAACGACACTGAAGATGGCGGTATTGGCCCCAATCCCGACCGCTAGTGTCACCAAAGTAATGGCGGTGAACAGCGGCGTTTTGCCGAGCCTCCGAACGACGTGTCTAAGTTGGTTCGAAGGTGCCATGAAATCTCCCCAATACACGCCTTACGCATTCCAGCGCCGGCAAGTTCCCCGAAGACGGAGATACCACCAATGCCGAGAGCTGAGTTGATGTTTGAAGATAGCCGCTCAGTATGGCAGATTGGAAGGGAGCCAATGATGGATTTCTGGAATGATTGCGACGAGGTCGAGCGTGTTCCTGGAAAGGTAGGCGGACGCCCCGTAATTAAAGGCACGCGCATAGAGCCCGAGACCGTGCTCGTAGAGCAAGAATACGGCCGCACGCCTGAGCAAACGCACGCCAGCTTCCCTACGCTTTCGGTTGAAACGATCCGGGCCATCCAGGCGTACGCGCGCTCACGCAAACACCAGTTCACACCTTGAAAGTTCTGCTCGACGAAAACCTACCGCATGATTTGCGCTTCTTCCTTCGTCACCATGAAACGTTTACCGCGGTTTTTATGGGATGGGCGGGGCTGAACAATGGCAAGCTTCTCGCCGCAGCAGAGGAGGCCGGCTTCGACGTTCTCGTTACGGGCGATCGAACGCTCCAATACGAACAAAAGCCGTTACGCGGAAAGTTAGCACTAATTACGCTCTCCGCCGTGAGCTGGCCGGTTATTCAACCTATGTGGAAGCGATTGCAAGAGCCGTTGACGCTGCCAAGCCGGGGACAATCGCAAACATCGAATGCGGAAGATTCCAGAGGAGGTAAGCAGAGCCACCTCAGACCTAATCCGCTGTCATGCAACCGTTGCCCCGGAGTCAGAACGCGAGCGATCGCCGTTCCACAATAAAAGGATGAAGATATGAGAGCAATTCAACTGAAAGGCGATATAGACGAGAATCACCAACTCCATGCAGACGTCCCGGCCGCAATCCCCGCCGGTCCTGTTCAACTCATTGTTTTTATGCCAGAGGAAGACGCTGCGGGCATGGCTTGGATGGAGGGTATCGACAAAGAATGGTCCGCCGAGCTAAGCGATCCTAAGGAGGATATCTACACCCTGGCAGACGGGCAACCCCTGAATGCATCCAGGTGAAATCTATCTCGCTCACTTCCCTTTCGGTGATGTAGCGGGGATGAAGTTGCGTCCGGTGCTGCTGTTGACCGAACCTGTTGGGCTCATCCCCGAAATCTTAGTCGCGTATATCTCCTCCGTAGTTCCCGCGCAACTTCTTACGTCCGATTTACTGATCGATCCCCAAACAGTCGACTTTCGCTCCACAAATGTCAAGGTGCGATCTGTGCTCCGTTTGCATAAGCTCGCAACGATTCACTGCTCTAGTCTCGCTCGCTCTCTTGGAGAGTTCCAACCGCCCGCTCAGAGCGTTGTGAGCGCGAAACTGAAAGCTTTGCTGAACCTCTAGTATGCGCCTTTTATGGTCGGATCCGAGCTACTGGCCGTTTGCGCTTCGTATATCGCATACGGCCCCTTTCAGCTGCGGATATTGGAGACTGGAGAGAAGATTACTCCTGTTAACAGCAAAATGCAGATTATTTTTGGCTTTTATCTGCAATCACTTCCAGCGCTCGGGAGAGCCACTTGCAACGCGCCTGCCAGTATCACAAAGCAGGGCGGGCCATCCATTCCACAATAAAAGTGATGGACAACTCCAGGCGTACGGAATCGGACAGCATGGGCGCGATTGAGGTCCCCGCTGACAGGTACTGGGGCGCGCAAACCCAGCGCTCGCTGATCCATTTCGATATCGGCGAAGACCGGATGCCGCCGGAGTTGATCCGTGCTTTCGGAGTGCTCAAGAAAGCCGCCGCTTTGGTGAATCGTGATCTGGGCAAGCTCGACGAGGAGAAAACCAAGCTGATCGTGCAAGCGGCGGATGAAGTCATCTCGGGCCGCCTCAACGATCACTTTCCCTTGCGGATCTGGCAAACCGGAAGCGGAACGCAGACCAATATGAATGCGAACGAAGTGATCTCGAATCGCGCCATTCAATTAGCTGGCGCCGCACTGGGTAGCAAAAAGCCCATTCATCCGAACGATGACGTGAACATGTCGCAATCATCGAACGACACGTTTCCCACCGCCATGCACATCGCAGCAGCCGAGCAGTTGGCGCACAAACTCATCCCAGCCGTCGCGGATTTGCGGACAACACTTCACGAAAAAGCGCGTGTGTTCGCGGACATCGTCAAGATCGGCCGCACTCACTTGCAAGATGCCACTCCGCTTACCGTCGGTCAGGAAATGTCGGGCTGGGTCTCGCTCCTCGATCGCGATCTCGAGCGTCTTCGGACAGCGCTTCATGAGCTGTACGACCTGGCAATCGGCGGCACGGCCGTAGGAACCGGCTTGAATGCGCCTCCCGATTTCGGTGAGCGCGCGGCGAAGAAGATCGCAGAGTTAACCGGTCTTCCGTTCCGATCGCATCCGAATAAGTTTGCGGCCTTGTCTGCGCATGATGAGCTGGTGGCGGCGAGCGGTGCGCTCAAAACGCTCGCGGCATCGCTCACCAAAATCGCGAACGACATACGGTGGCTCGCTTCAGGACCGCGCTGCGGATTGGGTGAGCTGACGATTCCCGAAAATGAGCCGGGATCCTCCATCATGCCTGGCAAAGTGAACCCGACGCAGTGCGAGGCGATCACCATGGTCGCGGTTCAGGTCTTTGGAAACGATGCTGCGATCGGATTCGCGGGCTCGCAGGGAAACTTCGAGCTGAATGTGTTCAAGCCGGTTATCATTCACAACTTCTTGCATTCTGTGCGGCTACTCGCTGACGCATGCCGCAGCTTCACCGAGCACTGCGCGCGCGGAATCGAGGTGAACCGCGAGAAGATCGAGCGCGATGTTCAAAATTCATTGATGCTCGTGACCGCACTGAGTCCCGTGATCGGCTATGACAAAGCGGCGAAGATCGCGCATCGAGCGCACCTCGATGGATCGACTCTTCGCGAAGCTGCCATGAAGCTGGAGTTCTTGAGCGCCGAAGAGTTCGATAAATGGGTCAAGCCAGAGGCAATGACTCGGCCTTCGTGACGGGATAAAACGCGACTGCGCTGGGCGTGCCTGCACGCACCAACTGAGACATTACCCCTCTTCCGCACACGATTAATTAAGCCCGCGAGTAGCAGCAGTTGGCGTGTCGAACAAAATGTGTGCTCAGAAATTCGCTAGGAATAAGCCGAAACCTGAACCTAGTCCGGAGTACGAGGTTCTCAATCTCGATCGCGGATCTCGTCTCGCGAGTTGCGTTCAGGTTGCGGGCACCAGTTCGACGAGGCGCACGGGACTACGCGGGAAAGAGTGCCTCGCTGGCGGCGCAGGCCTGTGGATCGCGCCTTGCGAAGCTATTCACACTTTCGGCATGAAGATTCCGATCGATGCCATATTTCTGGACTCTACACTGCGCGTGACAAAAGTGCATCCGAAGATGGAGCCGCGTCGCATCTCCGTGTGTCTGTCGGCCTCCTCGGTCCTCGAGCTCGAATCCGGCGCGATCTGCCGCTCTGCCACCGAGGTCGGCGATCGCCTTAGCTTTCACGCGAGTGCGGGTTCTCACGAAGGCGCATAACCGGTCGAGGAGATCACTAGGATGCCCAACGTTCTAAAAGTACTCTTGATAGCGATTGTTGTGATCGCCGGTGTCTACGATCTTCGCTTTAGGCGCATTCCGAACTGGCTGAACCTGAGCGGTGTTCTGCTCGGCATCGTAATCAACACGGCTGTGTTTGCGGAAGTTGACGGAGTGTTCCGGTTGATGAATGCGCTTACGGGGCTGAAGCTGGCGGCGCTCGGAATTGGCTGCGCGCTGATCGTGTACGTGCCCCTATATCTGATTCGCGGTATGGGAGCCGGAGATGTGAAGTTGATGGCGGCCGTCGGCGCGATCGCCGGGCCTTGGAACTGGCTGTGCATTTTCGTTGCAACGGCGCTGTTGGGCGGCGTAGTCTCGCTTGTTTTCGTTGCGATGAAGAGGCGGCTGCATCATACGTGCGCGAACGTCGGCATGATTATTACCGAGTTGTGCCGGTGGCGAATCCCCGGTGAGACCAACACGGAACTGGATGTCCGCAGCCCGCAGTCGCTCGGGATGCCGCATGGAACCTTGATTGCGCTCGGCGCGTTCGCTTTTCTGATCATTTCGCGAGGTCTTCCAAGTTAAACGGAATGAGCAGCTTGAAGCAGCCCTCGCGGGAAGTGTGGCGAAACCGGTCGACCGGTCCGGCGGGCAGCTAATGGAAACTCCTCGAAACGCCGATGAGAGAGCTTAAGCAAAAAGTACCACGAGTTTAGAAGAAAGTACCGCAGGTTTAAGAACAATGGAGCTAACGGCTGTTCAGAGTTGGGGCGGCACTTACACCGACAGCAATCGGTGGTATATACGCCTGCTCCCTTCACTGACCGACCTCGCTTTCCTGATACCTGCGTTTCTGATTGTTTGCATACTCCCTGGCGCCAAGGTTCTCCTCGCGGATGGCGACACTGGATGGCACATCAGGACAGGCGAATGGATTCTGCAGCACAAAGCTGTGCCTATGACTGATCTGTTTTCCTTCACGAAACCTGGCCAATCTTGGTTTGCATGGGAGTGGGAGTGGGACGCCGTATTCGCCTGGATTCATCAGCAATGGGGAATTGCCGGTGTAGCGTTTGCCAATGTCGTGTTGCTATGCGTGATCTCGGCGTTGTTGTACCGTTTGATCCGCCGGGTTTCAGGAAACGATGTCCTCGCCCTGCTCTTTACGCTCATAGCGCTGCTCGGCTCGACCATTCATTGGCTCGCGCGCCCGCATCTGTTCTCGTGGCTGTTTGTGCTGGTGTTCCTGCATGTCATCGTGTCTGCAGGCGAGGGAAAGAAGAAGGCGCTATGGTGTCTGCCTTTCCTAACCGTGGCCTGGGTAAATATACACGGGGCATTCTTTCTTGGAACGTTATTCCTTTTGCTTACTGCTGCCGGTGAGGCCTTTAGCGCCTTCGCAGATGAAGAGCATGGGTCACTTGCACGGGCGCGCGCCAAAGCGCAGCCATATTTGCTCTGCGCCGCGGGATGTTTCCTTGCCAGCTTCGTTAACCCGTACACGTGGCACCTGCATCAGCACATCCTGTCCTACTTGCGCGATTCGAAGCTGCTCGATGATATTCAGGAATTTCAATCCGTCAACTTTCACTACGGGATGGCGGTGTTCTTTGAATGCATGCTGCTTCTCGGAGCGGCATCAGTGGCGTGGTGCGCGCGGCGTCGCAAGTTTGCTCCAGTAATTCTGATTCTGGTTTGCGCGCATATGGCGTTGGTTTCGGCGCGCAACATACCGATATTCGTCTTTGTAGCAGCGCCTTGGGTGTGCTGCATGCTGGACAGCGCGCTAACGCAGGTCGGAGCCGCCGCGCGGTTTAGAAAGTTCCGGGATGCCGTCGCCGGAGCTTATCACGAATTTCAGCCCATCGAAAGCATTGGGCGGTGGCATTTAGCCTCGCTCGCAGTCGTGTTGTGGATGGCGTATTTGCTCGCTCAACGGGACCCCCGTCTCAACGCGAGCTTCGATGAGAAGCGTTTTCCGGTACAAGTCATTCCAGTGTTGAATGCAAGGCCGGCAGCGCATATCTTCACCTCCGACCAATGGGGGGACTATCTCATTTACCGGCTCTATCCATCGCGCCGTGTGTTTGTCGATGGCCGAAGCGATTTCTACGGAGGTGATTTCATCCTCCGCTGCGAACACATTCTTAACGCGCGATACGACTGGCAAACCGAATTGAAGCGGTTTGGGGTGGACATGGTGCTGCTTAAACCCGACGCTCCACTTGCGACTGTCTTGAAAACCGCACCCGGTTGGAAGGTGCTCTTCGATGATGGATCGGCCATAGTATTTTGCAAAGGGTTGAAGACGGAACACGACGCGGTTCCCTCTCCCCGGCTACAGACAGAATTTTCACCCGTTTTCCGTAACGGAGGGAAAGAACTTGGGGGCCTCTCGGCTCTGCAAGTTAAAAACGACGACTCACAATCCATAACTCACGAAAGGAGAAGCTAAGTTATGCATTCATTGTTAAAGGCGTTCTGGCAGGAAGAAGAAGGGCAGGATCTGGTAGAGTACTCCCTGCTTCTTGCGTTCATCGCTCTCGCTGCCATCGCTCTGCTGAGTAGTGCTGGCGGAAGCATTAAGACTATCTGGACCAGCATTAACTCGAATTTGACCAGCGCCGCTTCCTAGGAAGTTGAGCGCAACTAAGACTTCGAGAGCTGTGGAGCCAGGCTTCACGGCACTGCGGCTCTCTTTATTTCTCTGTCCCGAGATTTGGCCTTCGTTCTCAGGCCAGTCTTAACCCGAGTAGAAGCCACGGCGTATGCGCGGTGTCGTCCGCACGCTTGTGGATGAGAACAGCACCGTTCTCGTTTAACCCCTTTATTGGACTCTCATGAATAGACGTTTAGTGGTTGTCTTTGGGTTCGCATTGCTGGTTGCGGGCCTCACGAGCTTTTTGCTGTACCGGCTGATTGTTACGCACGTCCAGGCGCCGACAAAGGCGACCGCTGCGACGAACAAGCTGGCCGTCGCAGCGCACGATTTGCAAGTCGGCGCGCTGATTCACGACTACGACGTCAAAGAAATTCAGTGGGAACAGGCGCTTCCACCACAGGCTGTGGCGAAAAAGCAGGACGTCATCGGCCGCGGCGTTATCGCGAATATTTATCAGGACGAGCCGATCCTGAATACGCGCCTCGCCGCCAAAGGAGCAGGCGCCGGGCTTGCAGCAACTATTCCACTCGGAAAACGGGCGGTTGCGTTGCGCGTTGATGAAGTCGTTGGCCTCGCTGGGTTCGTTTTACCGGGCATGCGGGTTGATGTGCTCGTTGCCGGAAACCCGCCAAACGGCGACCAAAGCCGCCAGGGAATGCTCTCCCGCACTGTTCTGCAAAACATCGAAGTGCTTTCCGCTGGACAGAAAATCGAAAAAACTACCGATGGTAAACCAGAGACCGCGCAGGTGGTGAATTTACTGGTGACTCCCGATCAAGCCGAAGTTCTGAATCTCGCAAGCATCGAGACGAAAGTTCAGCTCGTTTTGAGAAATCCGCTCGATACCGAGGAAGAGCCGACCCCGGGAACCTCGATTGCGAGGTTATTCGGAGCGCCGCTAGAGCCTGAAAAACCCACCGTCTTGGGAGAACCCTTTAAGATTTCGCTGCGACACGCTCCTGTAGCTCCTCCCGAGCAGCAGGAAACCACGGTTGAAGTTTACAACGGCACCAAGAAAACGGAAGAGAAAGTTCAAATGCCCCAGGAGAAGAAGTAAGTGAAACCGTTGATCGCCACTTTATTGTCGACTGCCTTGCTCCTCGCGGGATCCGATTCATCGGCGAGTTTGCCGGCGGGCGCAACTGCCACGGCCGCCAAGCCCAACCTAGACGCTCCCCCCGCAGACGTTATTACACTGCCTGACGGCTCTTCAAACCTGAAGCTCACGGTAAACGAATCGGCCATTGTTCAGCATGGACTGACGATTCGCCGCGTTTCCGTCGCCAATAGTGACATCGCTGAAGCCGTGGCAGTCAGCGCGAACGAGGTCCTTGTCAACGGCAAAGCGCCCGGAGAGACGAGTCTGATCCTATGGGACGCTCGGGGCGACCGCACCCGCTACGAGGTTCAGGTCGAAGCGAACGAGTCCAAAATCGACGCTGTCCGCCGGGAGCTGAGCCAGGAATTAACGGGTCAGAATGTTTCGCTGACCTTAGAAGAGGGGAACGTTTTTCTGCGCGGAACGGTAAATGATGTGGTCGCGGCGGATCGCGCCACAGCAATCGCCTCGACTCTGGGGAAGGTAATCAATCTGTTGAGGGTCACGGTTCCAGCCCGCGAGTCGCAAGTTTTGTTGAAGGTTCGTTTTGCAAACGTGGACCGGTCAGCCACACTGCAGCTCGGCACAAACCTCTTCACATTGGATCGAAACAAAAATATTGCGACTACGACCACGGGACAGTTCGGTACACCCCCGGCTTTCGACTTTACGCAGAGTCCACCGAAAATCACGATCTCAAATCTGCTGAACGTGTTTTATTACAGGCCCGACATCAACTTAGGAGCAATCATACAGGCTCTTCAAGCCAGGCAGTTGCTAGAAATACTCGCGGAACCTAATTTGTTAACCATGAGCGGACGGCCGGCAAGCTTTCTGGCGGGTGGGGAATTTCCGTTCCCGACACTTCAGGGAGGCGCGGCCGGAATTGGGCAAATCACGATACAGTTCAAAGAATTTGGCATTCGGTTGAACTTCGTTCCGACGATTACGCCTCGCGGAACTATTCATCTCGAAGTGTCTCCCGAGGTGAGCTCGCTCGATTACGCCAACGGCCTGACGGTGAACGGATTTACGATGCCCGGCTTGTCTACGAGGCGCGTACGAACGGAACTGGAACTCGAAAGCGGCCAAAGCTTTGTTATCGCCGGCCTGCTCGACAATCAAGTAACCGAAAGCTTAAACAAGATTCCAGGACTGGCGAACATCCCGCTGTTCGGGAAGCTTTTCCAATCCCGCAATGTGACGAAAAACAACACGGAGTTACTCGTGATGGTGACTCCGGAGTTGGTGGGTCCGATTCCGGCTGGCGTGAAGCCTCCCGAAGTGAAAATGCCAATGTCATTTCTGAATGGCACAGCGGCTGCGGCCCCTCAAAATCCCGGACCAGCAGTTACCGGGCCTCTGCCGCCCGTTCCTCATCCCGACTCACTACCGATCGAGGAAATGAAAGAGTGGAGTCAATCGAGCAGCACGAGTAGCAACAACGGCAATAACTCAAATCCCGCTACTCCGGTTCAGGCATTGCCGGCTGCTGTACCACCCGTACAAGCCTCGCCGTCGCAAACTTCACCGCAAGCCTCGCCGCCGCAAACTTCACCGCCGCCAGCGACGGGAACAGGAAGCCAGCCTAACCCTGGAGGCTCCAGTCACTAGAACGAAGCGCTTATGAGTTCCTCAAACTTGCTGCTTTATATCACTGACGACAATTTGCGTCGCGAGGCGATTGATACGCTCCGGCGTTCTGACAATCCCGTGTCCTACGATGAGCACGATTCCGACTGGGCAAGTCTTCTCGAGCGGATCGGAAAAACAAAGCCGGAGGTTCTCCTGCTCGGGCTTTCCGGCCTATCTGTCGAATTGAGCGCCGCAATCCGTCAAATCCGGTATCACGTCCCTCGAATCAGGGTGATCGCGCTGAATTCGAGCGCAGATCCTCAAACGATTCTTTCGGCCATGAGAGCAGGAACGAATGAGTTTGTGCATTCTCCACTGGCCGACCATCTTCCCCAGGCGCTGGAGCGGATCCTCAGTACTCCGGACCCGGATCTGGTCCAGGTACATCGCGGAAAGATCGTAGGGTTCTTGTCTGCCAAAGGTGGTTGTGGAGCTACCACGCTCGCATGCCATGTCGCGACCGAGCTTCAAAAGCTGACCAGAAAAAATGTTCTGCTTGCGGATCTCGATCTGACCTGCGGATTAGTCGGCTTTCTGATGAAAACGCCGAGCTCGTATTCGATTTTGGATGCGGTAAAAAACCTCACCCGGCTCGACGAAAGCCTATGGCGGGCTCTTATCGTCGAGCACCGGCCGAACTTGGCTGTTATACCGGCGCCCGCATCGTATACCCGATGGGATCACCCCGATGAGAACCAATTGAGGCAGGTTTTGCAGTTCATGAGAACGCAACACGATTGGGTTGTGCTTGATTTGGGCCGCAGTCTGAATTCGATTGCTACTGCCGTTCTAGATGAACTCGATCAACTATTTTTGGTATCCACGCTCGAAGTAGTCGCATTGCACGGCCTCAAGTCCATCGTGCATGGCCTGTTCGATCAAGGCGAAAAATTGCAGCTCGTGCTGAATCGGACTCCCAAGATGATGGACATCAGCACGCAAGAGCTCGAAAATATTTTGGGTCGTTCGCTTTACGCTGCGCTTCCCAACGACTACATGGGGCTGTATCAATCGTATTCGAGTGGCAACCTTCTGGACTCAAATAACCGGCTGGCGCAACAAATCGGTTTATTGGCTGGCAAGATCGCCGGTCTCTCGCCAGTTAAATCCAAGAAGAAATTCGCTCTCTTTGGTTAAAACTTTATGATTGCAACCGACGCACTGAAAACTGATTCGTCGCCGATTGAAGCGATCCGGCCGCACGGAAAGACGCGAGACTCCTCTTCTCCGCAGTATCAGGAGCTCAAGTTTTCGATCCACAGAAAGCTCCTCGACCGGATCAATCTCGAAGCGGTCTATTCGATGCCGGGAGACCGCGTGCGCCAGGAGATTCGGCCTGCGGTTGCCAAGCTGGTCAATGAAGAAAAAACGCCTCTCAGTCTCGGCGAAAAAGACACGCTCATCGAAGAGGTGCTCGACGAGGTATTCGGATTGGGTCCGCTCGAGCCGCTGCTGCGCGATAAGACAGTCTCGGACATTCTCGTCACAACACCCCGCCTAATTTATATCGAGCGTGGAGGCAAGCTGGAGCGAACGCCGATCCAATTCAAGGACGATGCGCACCTGATGCGGATTATCGAAAGAGTTGTATCCCGCGTCGGACGTCGCATCGATGAATCGTCTCCCATGGTGGACGCGCGTCTGCCTGACGGATCGCGCGTAAATGCGATTATTCCTCCGCTCGCAGTTGATGGGCCGCTCCTCTCAATCCGCCGTTTCGGCGGCGACCCGCTACAGCCGGCGGATTTGCTTCGGAATCTTTCCCTCACGGAAGGGATGCTCGAGCTTCTAAAGGGCTGCGTAAAAGCGCGGCTGAACATCATCATCTCGGGAGGAACCGGCGCCGGAAAGACAACCTTTCTGAACATGCTTTCCGGGTTTATTCCATCCAATGAGCGCATTGTAACGATTGAGGACGCAGCCGAGCTTCAGCTCCGCCAGTCGCACGTCGCTCGATTGGAAACACGGCCAGCGAACGTTGAAGGCAAAGGAGCTGTTGTGCAACGGCACCTCCTCATCAATGCTCTTCGTATGCGGCCCGATCGAATCATCGTTGGTGAGGTCCGCGGCGAGGAAGCCCTCGATATGCTCCAAGCGATGAACACCGGCCACGATGGATCGTTGACCACCATTCACGCCAACAGCCCGCGCGACGCGATCAGCCGCTTGGAAGTGATGATCGGGATGGCGAGTTCCAACCTGAATGTCCGTTCCATTCGCCAACAAGTCGCGTCAGCTATCGATCTTTTCGTACAGAATTCGCGCCTATCCGACGGAAGCCGCAAGGTCACCTATATAACCGAATGCGTTGGAATGGAAGGCGATCTCGTAACTACTCAGGATATCTTCGTTTTTGAACGCACAGGTGTAACCGGGGAGGGACGCATCAGAGGCCGGTTCCGGCCCACAGGGGTCCGGCCGAAATTCAGCGACCGTTTGAAAGCGGCCGGCATCGAGCTTCCGCCTCAGCTCTTCCAGAGCGTCGTCGAAGTTAACTAAACGTCCATGCTCATCCTGGCAGTTATTTTTGTCGTCACGGCTGCCATGGTGCTGGCCTGTGTCGGGCTAGCTACGGCGTTTTTCAAATCCAAACAAAAAAACCAGATCCGCTCCATGCTGCAAAAGGCCGAAGCGACACCGGCCGAGCAGCGCAGCTCTCAGCTCATTCGTCCTGCGGACGTCGAGGATTTCCTCGCGAAACTACTCCGGCGCTTCGAGTTCATGGGAAGGCTCAATCTGATCTTGGAGCAAGCCGGGCTGAATTGGAAAGCAAGCAAGCTGATCGGCATTTCATGCGTAACGTCCGCCTTGGGTTTCTTGTTGGGTTCCAAGCTGCGCGTCCTTTATAATGCGCAAGCCAGTGAAGCTGCGTTCGCGGTTCTCGGCGCCGTTCTGCCACTCGTGTTTGTATTGCGAAAGAGAGCGAAGGCAATCGCCGCGTTTGAAGAACAGTTCCCGGAAGGGCTCGATTTCCTCTCGCGATCGATGCGCGTGGGGCACGGCTTCACCATCGGTTTGGAAATGCTGGCGCTGGATTCTCCGGATCCGCTGGGTGCCGCGTTCCGCAGAGTCTCGAATGATCTGCAACTCGGTTCGCCCCTTGACGTCGCGCTCGGAAGGCTCATGACTCTGGTGCCGCTCGTCGACGTGCGATTCTTCGTCTCCTCGGTCATCCTGCAACAAGAAACAGGCGGAAATCTCGGCGAGATCTTGAACAAGCTGGCGTACGTTATCCGCGAACGATTTCGGCTCAAAGGCCAGGTAAAAGCGGCAAGCGCTCATGGCCGCATCACCGGATTGGTACTGCTTTTAATGCCCATTGCGGTTACGGCGTTCATCATGGTAACAACGCCTGAATATCTGACCACGATGTTCGCTACCAAAATCGGCCGGATTATGGTTTACGGCGCGATTGCCGGGCAAATTGTCGGTTATTTCGTCATCAAGAAGATTGTGAATATCAAGGTTTAAAGAAATGCCCATCGTGATCGCAATTGGAGTATTCGTTCTGCTGGCCGGACTCGTTTCGGCGTTCGGTTATTCCCACTACGTAAAGCCCACGCGATTGCTTGACCAACTGGTCACAACCACTTCCGATACCCTGCCTTCCTCGCTTACTGAGCGAAAGCAGAAGGTCAACTTCTCGTTTGCGCAGTTGCTTGAGCCGATCGGGAACATGCTCCCGATCTCTTCGCAGGATGCGCTGGCGACTAAGCATGAGCTGACTGCGGCCGGTTTCCGTTCGCGGTCCGCGGTGCCGGTGTTTTATGGGTCAAAGATCGTGTTGGCAGTGGGCCTGGTTGCGCTCGGCTTAGTGCTGCGCCACAAAGTAAGCAACCGGATTCTTTCGGTAGTTACACCCGTTGCATGTGGAGGACTTGGTTACGCGCTTCCTGGCATCATTCTTGGGCGATTGGTGAAGCGGCGGCAGGAAAAGATTCGCTTCGCGCTTCCGGATGTTTTGGATTTGTTGGTCGTATGCAGCGAGGCTGGATCGGGCCTGGATCAATCGCTCGTAAACGTCGCCCGCGAGCTGAAGACTGTTCATCCCGCTGTAGCTGAGGAGCTCGCGATCGTAAACATGGAAATCATGGCGGGAAAGGGCCGCGCGGATGCGCTGCGGAACTTCGGTCGCAGGACCGGCGAGGAAGAAGTAAAAAAGCTCACAGCTATTTTGATTCAAACCGACCGCTTCGGGACCAGCGTTTCGGAAGCGCTTCGCACGCAATCTGATTTTCTGCGTGTCCGCCGCCGTCAGGAGGCTGAAGAGCGCGCCGGTAAGGTAGGCGTGAAGCTGGTATTTCCGATCTTTTTCTTCTGTCTGCCTTCGCTTCTGGTCGTAACAGCAGGTCCGGGCATTGTTCAGTTGTTCGAAAATCTATTCCCGATCATGAATAAGCTGCATTGATTGAAACGGTTAAAGAAATGTCTGTATGGGACCGATCTGATTTGTGTCGGTACCTGCGAAGAACTTCGCATTCAGAACACTTCTTCAAAGAAACCAGAGATCTCTAGAAGAGGTCGTTCAAAGAAAAGGAGAAAACGATGGGTGAAGTCACAATGGCCGCGATGTGGATTGCGGCAGGAAGCATGCTGGTCCTGTATTTGAAGCGCCGTCGGAAGCGCAAGACCCTTCCGTAAGCCGGACTCGAATGCATGGCTGAAGCGGAAAACCTTCAGCGCAACCTTCTAGAGACGCAGAACGCAGACGGCGGTTGGGCCTACGGACGCGGCAGTTCCTGGACCGAGCCCACCGCCTTTGCGCTGCTTGCCTTGGAGACGCGAGGCAAAGGCGCCGCGCACGAACGCGGATGTGCGTGGCTTCTCAGTAAACAGAGAACGGATGGCGGATGGAGTCCGCATCCTTCAGTAAACGTCAGCACCTGGGTGACTAGCCTGGCAGTGTTCGCTCTCGCCGATGCCAACTTAACCGCGCAGAATCGCGACCGCGCATATGAATGGATAGTTGGCCAGATCAAACCCGAATTTAGCCCTCTTCAACGGATCGTGATGCGCTGGCAAGGCGTGCCTCGAAATGAAGAAACCAGCGGCGGTTCACCTTGGTTTCCAAATACTGCGGCCTGGATTGCTCCCACCGTGATGTCCGTTCTCGCCCTTTCCGATGCGCTCCGCAAAACCCATGCCGCGAAGCTACAGGCTGAAGTGAGCCGGAGCAAGCAATACATCTTGTCGCGACGCTGCCTAGACGGGGGCTGGAATCATGGAGGAACCAGCTATCGAAGTCAAAACGCGGCATCGTACCCCGAAATGACCGGCATGGCTTTGCTCGGGCTTCGAGGAGTTCCTGCCTCTGAATTGGACCGCTCCATAGATCTCGCCGAACGCAATTTATCCTCGCCCGGATCAATCGAAGGCCTCTCCTGGCTTCAACTGGGACTAATGCAACATGGCCGGGATTGCCGAGACATCAAAACCGATCTCGCATGCCGGACCATCCGGAACGTTTCCCTGCGCTTGCTGGCCTTGGCCGATCCATTCACGAACAGGCTTTTGAATCAGCCTGCCTGAGCTATGCAGGAAATCAGCCGCCGCTATTTCTTTCTCGGTTCTCTCGCCTTAGGCCTGAGCTGCACGCGAACCGTCCAGAGAAGGAAGACTCGGGTCTCAGTAGTTCGCGCCTCCTCGTATTCGTCCGATTTGGCTGGCTTGATCCGGCGCATATTGATCGAACACCAAGTAGACGCCGCAGGAAAGCGAGTGCTGCTCAAACCGAATCTTGTCGAGTTCAGCTCCCAGACTCCGATCAATACGAATCCGATCTTTGTTGCCGCCGCGCAGGAGGCTTTTAAAGCTTTAGGCGCGAGTGAAGTTCGCATTGCAGAAGGTCCGGGTCATCGGCGTATGACGCTCGACATGGCGTCGGCTGCCGGATTCTTCGAGGCTGTTCCACGTTTTGAACATAACTTCACCGATCTCAACCTCGATGAAGTCTCTGAAGTACGGTTGAACAGGCCCTTTTCGAGTCTTTCGAAGCTCTATTTGCCGCACACGGCTCTCGGCTGCGATTTACTTGTATCACTCGCTAAGATGAAAACTCATCATTGGACCGGCGCTACGCTCTCAATGAAGAATCTGTTCGGCCTCGTGCCGGGAAGCATTTACGGCTGGCCCAAAAATCCGCTCCACTGGGCGGGCATTGACGAATGCGTCGCCGACCTGCACTATCTTTTTCCGCGCCAGTTCAATTTGGTTGACGGCATTGAGGGAATGGAAGGGAACGGGCCGATTATGGGGACGAGCAAGATGGCCGGCGTGATCGTGGGCGGTACTCACGCCCCGAGCGTCGATGCAACATGTTGCCGGATTATGCAGATCGATTCCCAGAAAATCGGATATCTCAAACTAATCGAGCAGCGTTCGGGATGGCAGCCGGGCTCGATTGAGCAAGTTGGCGAATCCATCAGCGCAGTAAAGACCCGATTCGCACTGATTCCCGATCTAGAGCATCTGCGCTTGCGGGCGGATGCCTAGCCGGGCGCTCAGTTCCTCGCGCGGCTCAGATAAACATCTCTTCGTCAGACGTGGCGTGATCCACCGTCGGCCTACCGCCGCGGCCCAAATGCGAAAGCGCTGTGCGCAAGCCTGAGAAAATACCGTGGACCTGGCGGACTGGCGCCATCACTCCGCGATGCACTAAGGAAACAGTGTCCTGCGTGCGCGTCATGGCATCATCGAGAACCATTTCGGCGCGCTCCATCTGAACCTTTGCGCGGGTGGTCGCGTCGCTGACAAGCTCATCGACTTTCAAAAGCTGCTGCCGCGTAATGTCCATGATCGAGCCGGTGGTCCCGGCAATCTTGTCCACATGCTTCTCGACGTTTTCCACAGTCCGTTTGGTCGTACCGACAATGCTATGGATTTGCGGCATGAGCTCTGAGACCTTTGCCTGAAGCTGCCGCGCCACAACAAAGAGTCCGATGAGCGTTCCCGCCTGGATCAGCAGCGCGAGCGCAGAAACGATTACAAAAATTGTGAGAACCAGGAGAAGATTTTGGTCCATGCCGGCGTTCCAGCCGTGGTCAGGCTAACGGGCCTAAACGGTCCCTCCCGAGGTGCTCGTGCTTTCGCCTGTCGTTTTGATGTCGCTCACAGCGTCACGGTAAGCTTGTTTCCCGGCCTCGACAGCCGCGTTCAAGTTCTCCTTATGGCGCGCAACCGTCGATCGCCCCTTCTCATAGAGATCCGATGCCGACCCTTTTAGATCCTCGCTGCGCTGGCGCAGGTACTCTTTCCCTTCTTGCGTACGGGCTTTCAAGTAATCGGCTCCTTCACCGGCTTTATCGGCGATCAATTGACGGGTTTCCTCGCCGGCCCGGGGAGCCCAGAGTATGCCGGCTGCCACGCCGATCCCGAGCCCTAGCAAAAAGTAACCGAAGCCGCTTCGTTCCTCCATAGTTGCCTCCTCTTACATAAATTAATGGCGGTTTACATCCTGTAGAGCATGGTACAGTAGCAAACGTTTCAACAGGATGGCCGGACGCGGCAAGCCGAAAAAGCTCAGTGGCGAGGATCTATGGGATTATGCGCTGCGGTTGCTAGGAAAGCGCGCATATTCGGCGGGCGAACTCAAGCAAAAACTCGCATTAAGATCGGAATCTCCACGGGATTTGGCGGAGGTGATGTCCAAGTTACGCCAATATGGGTTTGCCGATGATACGAAGTTTTCCGAGGCATTCGCGTCCTCAAGACTTCAGCGCGAGGGATTCGGCCGGTTTCGCGTGTTGCGCGACTTACGGTCCAAACGAGTAGCCGGAACTGTCGCCGAAGCCGCAGTTGAGAAAACCTTTGCCGGGACGGACGAGAGCGGGCTGATCCAGCGTTTTTTGGACCGAAAATATCGCGGTAAAAATCTTAGCGAGTTTTTGAAAGAGGAGAAGAACCTTGCCGCTGTGTATCGCAGGCTCCGGACCGCCGGTTTCAGCGGCACGAACAGTCTCTCGGTTTTGAAGCGCTACACGCGCCGAGCCGAAGAATGGAACGGCTTAGAGGACATTGAAGAGTAATCGCCCACCGGCCTAGAACTTGACTTGCGGAACCTTTTTCTCTTCCTCTGTGGTCTTGAAGTACGCATCATCTTTCTGAAATCCGAACATCGAGGCCGCGATGTTATTCGGAAACAGTTGAACATCGGTGTTGTACTTCGCAATCGCTTCGTTATAGTCCCGGCGTGACACAGCAATTCGGTTTTCGGTGCGCGATAACTCGTCCTGAAGCCGGAGGAAGTTTTCGTTCGATTTGAGCTGCGGATAGTTTTCCTGTAATACGAGCAGCCGGCCGATGGCGCCGCTCAACTGATTATTTGCGGTGATCTCGTCCTGTTTTGAATGCGCACCAAGCAGCGCCGCGCGGGCGTTCGCGACCTCTCCGATCACGGCTTGCTCTTGCTTGGCATAGCCCTTAACCGTTTCGACGAGGTTCGGAATTAGGTCGGCGCGACGCTTGATGTCGTTATCGACTTGCGCCCACTTTGCGTCGATATCGGTCTTCTCCGCGACCAGACGGTTGCGCTCGCCGACAAGCTGGCCGCCAAAAATCAGTCCTGCAAGAACCAACACTCCCACTACAATTAGCGCGCCTTTCATAATTTCCCTCTCCCAATCTTAAAATGTGCTTCCCCTTACTTGCCTAACGCGTCGACGAAGCGGACCAGCGAATCCACCTCTGTCAAATATTGATCGAAAACAGGCACGACATCGATTTTCGGCCGCCGCTTTCCAGCTTCTCGCGCCGCCAGTATGGCCTTTGCTCCTTCGAATCGCCCGCCGGTTGCGTGCTCGAGCGCAACAATGATCTCTTTCTTTTTCCAGCGCGGCTGATGGCCGCTCAAAATAAGAGCGTGCCTGCCCAGAACGCAAAAGGTCGAGACGGAATCAATCAGAAGGTTCAGCAGTTGGTCGGGGCGAGAGAGTAACTCCGCCGCTTTCTGACGCAAACGAATCTGCTTTGCGCGCAGCTCATGCTCCACCTGGGCGCGATAAAACGAGCGATCCACGGTTAGGTTCGCAATCACGTCGGTTCCGTGAAGGACACGCCTGTGTTCTTGCATGTCGTGAAACTCGATGGGAAAACAATCTGTCGAGTTGCGGACTTCTTCCTCGCTCAGCAGTAACGGTGGAGGGTTACGTTGATCGCGCCACCAGCGGAATACAGGTTCCGATGCAGCGAGTTCTTGCGATGAAAGCCGGTCCAGGACGCAAAGCACGTTAAGATCGGAGCTTTCCTCGTGCCAATCGCCCATAGCGGCCGAGCCATACAAAATGGCGCTGATAAGGCGGTCGCCGAACGTCGAATTCAGGCGCCGAACCAATTCTGAAAGCTTGTCTTCCACGCGCGCGCTCCTCCTGCTTAGGCTTTACCAATCACTATTCGCACCGCCACCGCCGAAATCACCGCCTCCAAAACCGCCAAACCCGCCCCCGCCGCCGGAATCACCGCCGAATCCACCGCCATCGCTCCATCCCCCACCGTAGCCACGCCCACCGCCGAGCAAATTACCGAGCAACATTCCTGTAAGGAAGCTGCCAGCGCCGCCGCCCCCTCCCCGGCCTCCGCGTCCGAGCCGGCCGAAAAGCCACAGGAGAAAGAAGATGCCAAGGATGAATAGCGGACCGGGAATCCCCGTGCGATGCCGCGAGGGCACGCGGCGAGGCGGCTCGACGGGCAGACTGTTATCCGAAAACGCGATGCCTTTACCTTGGGCGATCTGTTGCGCCATGGCGCGTGCAGCCGTGAGCAGCGCGCCGTCATAATCGCTTCCGCGTAATTCGGGCCGGATCGAGCGCAAGATGCTGCCGGAAAATCCGTCCGTGAGATACGGTTCAATGCCGCGGCCCGTTTCGATATCATCTTTGTGGTCCTTTACGGCAATCAGCAAGAGTACGCCTTGATTGCTCTTCCGATCGCCGACGCCCCACTTCCTCGCGAGCCGGATAGCAAAGTCTTCTATGGGCCGATCGCCAATGGAGTCGATAGTGACCAGCGCGAATTGGACGCCCAGCTGCTGCTCGACTTGGGTGCAAAACTCTTCCAACTGCTCTTTTCCCGACGGCGAAACGACATGCGCAAGATCGCTGACGTAACCGGTGGGCTTCGGAAGCGAATTGACATCAACGGCGCAAAGCGCCGCCCAACACGCGACCAAAAGCAGCAAAGCAGCGACGCAAAAGCGATGAGCGAGTTTTGAATCACGGCTTCGCATGCAACACGAGCTTAGCAAGTAAAAGCACCAAGGTAGTCTGGTTTAGGAAAGGAAGAAACATGGCTACAGCGGTAACACCAGTACCTGCAGGCGACGTTACGCAGCGCGTCGGAGTAGAAGTGATCCGGGCGCGAGGTGTCGACGTCGAAAAATTAATCAAGATGCTGATTGCGAATGCGGCGGCGGAATTTGCGAGTACCTATTACTACTACACAATTCTCCGCATGCATTTGGCTGGCTATGAAGATTACAAAGAGATTTGTGAAGATGCGCGGCTAGAGGACCGGGCGCACTGGGAGTTAATCGTGCCGCGGATTTATGAGCTCGGCGGCGAATTGCCGAACGATCTGCCTGAATTTCACAATCAAGCGGGATGCGTTGCAGCGAAGCTACCGAACCCGCCGACGGTAGTGAATATCCTGACGGTTCTGCTGGAGTCGGAACGGTGTGCGATTCGAAGCTGGAGCGCGGTATGCGACATGACGTTCGGCAAAGATCCGCGCACTTATGATCTGGCGGCGAGAATCTTGAATGAAGAGATCGAGCACGAGGCCTGGTTTATCGAGCTGCTGGCGCATGAGCGGGATGGCAAATCGATTCCTTCAGGCCACTTCCGCCGCGGCGAGCCGGGCGAAGCGCCGTATAGCAAGAATCGCGGTTTTTACAATCCGTAACCAAGTCGCGGAGCAGACATGATGCGGCCGCATGAATCCATCTGAAACTCATCTGGTCGTGCTCGAAACGCCCGAAGGCGAGCGTTCCTTCCGGTGCGCCGGGAACGAGTTCATTTGGAATGCGGCCGCGCGAAACGGAATCGTGCTTCCGGCCATATGCCATCAAGGCAGATGTCTTACGTGCGCGTGCAGACTGCTCGGCGGCGAGGTGGATCAGACGAGCTCGAATTCTTATTTTTCGGAAGATAAGAAAGCCCAGTTTGCTCTGATTTGCACGGGCAAGCCGAGGAGTGACTTGCGCCTGAGGACGCATCAGCAATGGGAGATGCGGAAGCACCGGGTAGAGCATGGATTGCCCGCACCTTACTTATGAATTGCTGTCATTGGGTATCCTCTCTCCCAGGATGCCCGGCCACAGTTACTCGAACACAATGAAACAGGTTACTCAGTTAGTATTTAGCAGTGGTAGAGAAAACGGGGGCAGATCAGGCAGGTCAGTGAGTCGGACTGCAGCGTGCTGAGAACGTTGTGGAGCTCCAGATGAAGGTAATTTCCGTTCTTGTCCTGCTGGCTTACGCGCCGGGTAAGCGAAGGGCCGCGACCGCCTCCGCATATACGCCGAGATCGTCGGCGAGCCAACTCTGTCCTGACCGGACCACGTGGAACCTTACATTCATTTCGTTCCCGTCGCTGACGATTATGTACTCGAGGGGCTCGAATAAGCCGACGTTTAATTTCAGAGCCGATAACTCATTGGCGAGGAGCAGTGCTTGCTCAAGCAGAAGACAGACTCCGGCTGACGTAAGTATGTCTTCCAGATGGACGTGGTTAACGAAACACTCGTATCCGGTCTCGTCCTGAAAATGCTTTCTAAGGTTAGATTGCACGAGCTTGAATTGCGATTTGAGCAGCACACATCCATCCTCGTAAACAAGTCCCTCGTCAATAATGGCCCTCAAAGCGCTCGCTAAGGAGCCAGATTTCGGTTCGCATCGTCTGATTAGTTGGTCCATTCGGCTGTTGCTTCTCATTGGTCCAAATACCTCAGCCCTTTTTGTATTGCCGCCTGAACCTTGGGATCGTCCAGAAGCTGATTTACGCGATTGGGCGCGCCGTCAAACTGTCCCGTTTCCGGATTGTACAGGTATTTGCCTGTTAGATCTTGATAGTGAATCTGCCCGGGCCTTTGCTGGGGATTTGGGTTTTCGACGTCAATACGACCGCCTTTACCATCCCTCCACAACGTCTTAGATGTGACCTGCGTGCCGCCAGATCCGGCCTCGTCGGAACCACCTCCGCCGCCACCTCCGCCGCCGCTTGCCGAGCTACTCATACAGGAGATCATGCCGGCACCCCAGCCCAATCCCCCGCCGACCAAAAAGCCGCCGGGTACGGTTACGATTCCCCCTGGTCCGCCGGCCAGACCCAGTGCACTCCCGGCCGATGCTCCGGCCGCAGTGCTCGCTGATAAGCAGGTGGGATTTCGTGGGCGACTCGCCCAGTCCACAATGGTTTGCACGCCTTGCCGGTTTCTTTCTGCAATGTTTACTACCGAGAGGGCGGCTGCCAAAGCCACCCTTTCCAGTTCCGCTGTAACCGCAGTGCTCCAGCAGGGCTTGGGCTTCCCGCGACACGGGTCGTCGGCTTGCGCTCGCCCGTCAGGATCCGTCAAAGTAAGCGGCTGATTGGAGACGTAAGCATATGCATTCCAGGTCTCCGGGTCGGATGGATCCGCGCCCGCATTTTCTGGATCCGGACTGCTAAATCTTCCCAAAGGCGATCCGAAATAGCGCGCCCCGAAGAAGTCC
>Ga0213881_10000289_pt1 | contig 37608 bp, 39 predicted proteins | sample BarmaccoBMER_R08_FD_160104 | JGI IMG/M metagenome (GOLD analysis project Ga0213881, IMG submission 160104) | Barbacenia macrantha exposed rock microbial communities from rupestrian grasslands, the National Park of Serra do Cipo, Brazil - ER_R08 ...
CGGAACTTCTCGTCGCCATCGGTGGTCACAGTGTCGATTTTTTCACGGACTCATCGCATCAAGTGGAACAACGCGCGACACGGCCAAAAATTCACTCGATTGAGTAAGTTATTTAATTACTGGTACTTAGCCGCATACCCCCTCCAGAGCCGGCGAGTTCGACCAGTCACTTTCCTCCACACTGGCCTCGGCCAGCTGGGTTGGCTCGCCAGCGGCAACGAAGATGTCTTCGTGCCAGTCCGCCGCCGCAATCCCGCCCGCACCCGCCGATGGTTCCGCGGAACCGCTCCATGGCGGTCCGAGGTGCAGCATCTTTAGTCCAACGGCGTTGCACGAGGCCTTCGTTGGCCAGCTGATACATCAGTGACTACATCTGCGGCAAGCTTTCTTACCATGACAATACCCTGCTCGCATTGATACTGATCAAATCTCTGCAAACTGTGTAGGTAATATATGATTCGCTCCTCCAGGTATTCAAGGCTCAGATTATTAAACGCCGGCAGCGCGATGTGCCGAATCCAACGGGATTCATATACTGCGCTTACATTATCAATCTTGGCATCCAACATACCCCGGATCTTGCTATACGGCCGCCGAAGGCCGTTAGCCGGTGATGGCGTGGATGGCGCTGATCACGCCTAGGACGGTCATCACCAGGGCGGCGGCCCGGGTGATCCAGGTCAACGGAACCCAGCGCAGTAGCTGCCGCCCACCCAGGATGGCCAGGCCCCCGACAGCCCACAGGCCCAACACCGCGCCGGCCCCGACGGTGAGCGGATCGTGGTACTTGGCGGCCAGGTTGGCCGTGGCGATTTGGGTGAGATCACCAAACTCCGCAACGAACAGCACCCCGAAGCTCGTCGCCGCGACTTTCCAGAACCCGACCGGCCGGACGGCACGCTGGCTGCGGACCCGGGTCAGGACAGCCGCCGCACCGCGGCGCCCACGTTCGTGACCAGTGGACCCCGAGCCCGGCGCCGGCCCCCGCGGTCGCGGCGCACCAGACGACGCGTGGTGATCGTCGTGCCTGTCTTCGCCGTGGCGCAGCATCAACGCCGCAGCGGCCAGAAACAGCGCTGCCACGAGGGCTGCCACGATCCGGTGGGGCGCCAAGCCTAAGACACTGCCTGCGGCCACGGCGATGAACACCTGCAGCGCGAACGCCACCGCCACTCCGATGAACACGAAACCGGGCCGGTAGCGGGTACCCAGCACCAGACTCGTCAGCGCGGTCTTATCGGGAAGCTCGGCCACGAAGATGATGCCGAACACCCCGGCCAGCAGGGTCAGATTCACCGTGGGGTTCCCCTCGTCACCGGCCCCGCCACATTGCCGCCATGCTCACACACGATCAGTTGGTTTCGCCACCGCGAGCAGGCCGGCGGGAGGGCAAGCGGCGGGGGTCGCTCTACGGTTGGAGAACCACTAAGGGACCGCAGCCCGGAGGGTGGTGCGACGTGGAATTGGGCCGTAAGCCCGAGGAGCTCTCCAAGGAGCAACGGCAGCTGCTGCATCGAGCCCATCAACGCATGCGCAACGCCTCGCACGCGTTGGAAGCGTTAACGGTGGTGGAGCCGGTCCGAGGCCGCTGGGTTGCCACGCCCGCTCCGGTCGAGGTTCTCGAGGCGGCGCAGAATGACCTCCATCACGCGTGCCAGGAGTTCTGGCGTGTCCATCAGGAGCTGCTGTGCTGCGATCCTCCCGTGAGCGCTCTTGGCGCAGAGTCCGGTGAGCTGTAGGGACGCAGCGCGCCACTGCCGTCCATCCGGTGACCGCTGGAGGGCGTGATTCTCACCGTCAGAATTGATGACCCGGTCGCCGCGAAAAGTGATCCAGGGCAGAAATAGTGCGCCAGACGTCCTACCAGACGCCGGCCACCCACATCACGGCCAGGAGGATGCCGGCAACCAGAGCTACGCCTACTGCCAGCAGTGCCCAGGCGACGGCCCCACCCCGAGGATCGTCCGTGCGGTCCAGCTCCGGCAAGTCGGGTGCGACGTGCTCCGGCTCGATCATCACTCCTCCTCGTCGGGCTCCTCCACGTGGGCCAGGAAGGACCGCCCAACTCGCAGAAGCTATACTCGCAGCCGACTTGGCGTTGACTATTGTTGCTCACTCGCTCACCGGCAAGTCGGCGCACTCAGCGGTGGCACCCGGCAACGGCCCGTGAGGCAGCCTTCGCTCAGGTAGGACTGGTCAACCGCCGAAGGTCTGCGTCCAGTAGAGCTTCCCAGAATTACTACGGGTCACCGCCAGACCAGTCTCCTTGAACACACAATTCAGCATGTTGGCGCGGTGCCTAGGACTGTTCGACCAGAAATTCACCACTGCCCGAGCACTCTGGGCCTGGGCGACGTTCTCACCCCACCGTGAATAGCCCGATCCACCCAACCGACTGTTGACCGTGCTGCCATCAGCACCGTCGTGACCGAATCTGTCGCGAGCGGCCTGGTCCCAGCTTTGCTGTTCGGCTGGAGTCTGCAGTCTCGGAACGACCCGCAAGGAGACACATCCCGCCATAGCCCGTTTCTGGTTGACTAACATGAGTGCCTGGCTCGCGGAAGCTGCGTCATCGGTGCCGAGCGCGGCGGCGGTCGGCACGGCGACGAGGGGACCAGCGCTGGCCGCGACGATAGAGACAACGAGCGCTAGGCGATACTTCCACGTGTGCTTGGCCATCCTACGCTCTCTATCACCGGGCTTATCATCCACCCTGTGCAACGAGCAGTATTGCGGCCAGCTTCGCCTCGGCGACCTCCAACAGCGGTCCAGCGCTTCGGCGTTCGACGGCTAGGCGCTCAGCCATCAGCCCATTGGGGCGGTCAGCTCGTCGAGCAGCTCACGCCCGTGAGCGCGCCCCTGCTCAGCCCATTCTCAGCCGGAGTGCCAGCGCGCAACGGATTTTACCTGCGGCTAACCGAGCTCAGGCCGGGCGGTAACCACGTACTCCGTAGCGTCTGTCCCATGACCCCGCAACTCACTCCCGCGTCTGGCCGCGCGGACAACGCTTTCCCACGGTCGCGTACCGGAAGCAACAGCGCTTTTACCGCGGAACTTCGCCATGATCTGAGTGTGCGGCCAGGCGAGTCGGACCCGGCCCGAATGCTGTCTGGGGTGCTGCTGCTCGTGGTCGCAACGATCATCATGGCGCTGGCGCTGGCGTGGTGGCTGATCTGAGATCCTTCCAGGTCTGAGTTCCTTGAGGGAGACGCTGGAGCCCTCAAGGAGACAGCGGTGATGCCGTTCCTTCGGCCCGGGTGCTCCCGGTGCGGTCGCGACCAGCCGCCGCCAGCGGCGCCGCGACGTCCTCCAGAGATCGGCCTTCGGCCGCCACCCCGAAGACCACCGCGACCAGACCACCGGCGATCATCACGAGCGCGCCCAGCAGGTAGCCGAGGAACAGCTTGAACGGTTGCGTACCATCACCGATGAGGGCGCCGTAGATGACCGGGCCGAGCGCACCGAAGCACTGCGCGATGGCGAAGAACACGGCAATCGCCTTTGCCCGCACCTCGAGTGGGAAAATCTCGCTCACCGTGAGGTAGGCGGCGCTGGCACCCGACGAGGCGAAGAAGAAAATCACGCACCAGGAAATCGTCTGGGTTGTCGCGGTGAGTACTCCAGCATTGAACAGGAAGGCGCTGACGCCGAGCGAGACACCGGAAATGATGTACGTGCCGGCAATCATGACCTTGCGACCGATCGTGTCGAAGAAATGCCCGATGGTCAGCGGACCGATCAGGTTGCCGACTGCGAAGGCGATGATAAATAGCGGCGCTGACGTCGGTGCCACGCCATAGAACTTCCCCAGCACTAAGGTGGAGGTGAAGAAGATGGCGTTGTACAGAAATGACTGGCTGATCATCAGCGATGCACCGAGCACGGCCCGGCTCGGGTACTCGCGGAACAGCACCCGGGTCAACGCGAGATAACCGATCTGACCGCTCGGCCGCAGGTCGATCGCCTTGCTCTCATCGACTGGTGGCAGCGTCTTCCCAGACTGCTTCACCTCGTGTTCGATGAAGGAGATGGATTCCTCAGCGGCCTGCTCACGACCGTTCATGATCTGCCATCGAGGGCTCTCCGGCAGGTTGCGTCGAACCAGCAGGATCACCAGACCCAGCACTGGGCCGATGAGGAAGCCGATTCGCCAGCCGATGCTGGGACTCATCACGTTCAGCAGGATGAATGTGCCCAGCGTGCCGAGGATCGCGCCCGCCCAATACGTACCGTTGACCGCGATGTCAACCCGGCCGCGGTAGCGGGCCGGAATCAGCTCGTCGATCGCGGAGTTGATCGCGGCATATTCACCGCCGATGCCCGTACCGGCGATAAAGCGGGTGACGTAGAGGAAGATGATCCAGCCGGCGCCGTTGCTCAAGGTCAACGCGGTGAGACCGCTGCCGACCAGGTAGACACCCAGCGTGACCAGAAACAGGTTGCGGCGCCCCAACTTGTCCGACAGCCGGCCGAACACCAGCGCGCCGACGACTTCGCCGACCAGATACGCCGTCGCGATGAGCCCGACCGCAGTGGAGGACAGGTTGAGCGTCTCCGGCTTGTTCAGCACTGCGCCGACATCGGTGGCGACCGTGATCTCGAGGCCATCGAGAATCCACGCCACCCCGAGCGCGATCACCATCCGGGTATGAAACGGTGACCAGGGCAACCGGTCGATCCTCGCGGGGATCAGGCTGCGCACCGCGCCAGGCCTCAGGTGACTTGCGGTGGTCATCGGCGCCCTCCGGCCGTGAGCGGGTACACCGGGGAAGGATCCCAGCCGCCGCCGGTCCAGAAGCCACCGGTAGCCCGCCTCCTCCGAAACGCAACTGTAGAGCCATCCGCCCCAGCCCCAGCAGTTCTCTCGTTGGATTTGGGAAGCTGAGCGCTGGTAAGCGCTCCTGGTCGGCTGGGTGGGCGGAGCGCCACCGACCGGTGAACATCCTTGCCGGTATCCCGAAGGCCGGGAATGCTTGAGCCGGACAGTTACGTGTGTGCGACATACAGTGAAGGGGTCTCGATGCCTACTTCCCCGCCAGTGGCCGATGACCTCAGGGTCGCGAGCCGGATCGGGACCGGGCTGGCCCGGCTGATCCGGCTCATCGAGCGCGCCGCCGTCGCCCGCGGGGAGGACCTCGACCGGCCGTCGTTCATGCTGCTCAATACGCTGCTCTGCGCCGGACCGGCGCGAGTCACCACGCTCGCCGCCGCGGTGCACTCCGACCCGTCCACAGTGAGCAGGCAGGCCGCCCATCTTGTCGATATGGGGCTGGTGGAGCGGCGCGCTGATCCCGGTGACGGGCGTGCGTCGCTGCTTGCCATCACCGACGCTGGGACAGCCCTGCTGGAACACGCCCGGCAGCGCCGCGACGACCGCACCGCGGCGATCATCGGATCGTGGCAGCCCGCCGAACGCGAGCAGTTCGCCGACTTGATCGACCGCTTCACCGCCGGTTACGAGGCGAACTGGTGCTCCGGCCGGCCGGACCTCTCACGGAGCTGACCCGTCAGGCCCCCGGATCGGGCTGCAAGTCGCTGGGTTGGGCTGCCTCACGGGCCCGTTCCCACGAGATGCAGATCTCCTTTTCCGCTTCGGTGCGGCCTACCCAGTGCGCGCCCTCGACGCTCTTACCGGGCTCCAGCGCCTTATACACCTCGAAGAAGTGCTGGATTTCCAGCTTGTAGAACTCATCGAGGTGCTGGATGTCACGCAGGTGCTCCATCCGGAGATCGGCAGTGGGCACGCAAAGCACCTTGTCGTCACTACCCTTCTCGTCCCGCATGCGGAACATGCCGACTGCCCGGCAGCGGATCAAGCAGCCCGGGAAGGTGGGCTCCTGCACCAGTACCAGCGCGTCCAGCGGGTCGCCATCCTCGCCGAGGCTGTTCTCAATGAAGCCGTAGTCAGCCGGGTACTGGGTGGCGGTGAACAGCGTGCGATCCAGCCGGATACGACCCGTCTTGTGATCCATCTCGTACTTGTTGCGTTGGCCCTTGGGGATCTCGATGGTGACGTCGAACTCCACGCGTGCACTCGCTCCCTCCCGCTGGCGGGCGTTGCGGTGTGTCCGTAGCGCCCTGAGCATGGCTACAGCAGTTTCGATGTCGGCTTCCGCGGCGCCGCGGAAGCCGAACCAACGAACAGATATAGGGTGCGCGGACATGCGCGCACTTGTCACCGGCGGTGCCGGCTTCATTGGCTCACACCTCGTGGACCGTCTCATCGCCGACGGTCACCGCGTCGCCGTAATGGACGATTTGTCCACTGGTCACCGCGACCGCATTTCCAGCGACGTGGCGCTGCACGTCGTCGATATCGTCAACGCCCGCGAGGTCATCGACGTTGTGGTCACCTATCAGCCTGAGGTGATCTACCACCTTGCTGCCCAGATCAGTGTCCGCTCCTCGGTAGCTAATCCCGTCGCTGATGCCACCACCAACATCCTGGGCACGATGAACCTTCTCACCGCCGCTACCGCCACTGGTACTCGGCTGATCCTGGCCAGCAGCGGCGGTGCCATGTACGGTGATGGCGTTCCGCTGCCTACGCCGGAAACCTGCCTACCCGGAACCCGGGCTCCGTACGGGATCTCGAAATACTGTGCTGAGCAGTACCTCATGTTGTTCAATCGACTGCACGCCGGCCATCACATCGCTCTTCGCCTGGGTAACGTCTACGGCCCCCGGCAAGACCCTCACGGCGAAGCGGGTGTCGTCGCCATCTTCTGCGGCCACATTGCGCGTGGCGAAACCCCGACGATCTACGGTGACGGTAAGCAGACCCGCGACTACATTTATATCGCTGACGTAGTAGACGCTTTCCTCGCTGCGACTGGTTATGTCGGCGACGAGGCGGTATTCAACATCGGCACCGGCGACCCCACCGCGGTAAGCGATCTCCTTGACGTCATCAACGCCGCCGCAGGAACCGCCATCGAGCCAGCGTTCGCACCGGCACGGGCAGGCGAGCCGCGGCACAGTGCACTCGACCCCGCTAAGGCTGCGGCAGAACTCAACTGGACCTCAGGCACGAGCATCGCCGCCGGCATCAGGAAGACCTATCAGCAGCTCGCCCAGACCACCTGATCGAGCTGTGCCCCACGGCAACACCTCAAGCTTGCCAGCCGCGCTCCGGCGCAGTCCCGGGGCCCGCTATTTTCCTGCAGGACACCGCAGTGGGGGTGAGAGAGACCCAGTGTCGGGATTTGGTGATCGGATCGGTGCGGCGCTGCGCCTGCCAGGCCAGCGCGGCAAGCGGGTCGCGGTGGTCGTCGTGGTACTGCTGCTCGCGGTGATCGCCGGGCTGGGCGTCACGATGCTGGGCCTCACAGTATTAGCACAACGCCTCGGTGCGACCAACGCGGTCGCGGCGACCGTGCCGCCACCCCCACCGGTGGTACCGCATCCAGCGCTGCGCCCGGCTGCCGTCCATGGTCCGGCGCCAACCCGCACCGGGGTCGCCGCCGTCCTCAACCCGCTGATCATGGCGGGCGGGCTGGGCACACTATCCGGCCAGGTACTCGACCCGGCGACCGGCACAGTGCTCTGGCAGCGGGACCCGGTAGCAACGCTGGTGCCCGGATCGACCGCCAAGCTGCTCACCGCGTCGGCCGCGCTGCTGGCGCTGAACCACCAGGAACGGTTGCACACCACCGTGCTGGCTGGTGCGGAGCCCGGCACCGTCGTGTTGGTCGGCGGCGGCGACCCGACGCTGTCCGCGGCGGATCCCGGCACGGCGACCGGCTACCCGGGTGCCGCCCGGCTGGACGACCTGGTCAGCCAGGTGCGGGCAGCAGCACCCGGCCCGGTACGTCGCGTCCTGGTCGATGTGGGTCGCTACACCGGCGACGCGTTGGCGCCGGGCTGGTTCCCCGCCGACGTGACCGGCGGATACATCGCGCCGATCGAGCCGGTGATGCTCGACGGGGGCCGCGAAGATCCCACCCAGGAGATCTCCCCGCGAGCCGCGAAGCCCGCAACGGCGGCGGCGGCGGAACTGGCTCGCCGGCTGGGGGCCGACCCCGACACCGTCTCGATCGGCAACGCCCCACCCGGCGCCGCGGTGCTCGGCGAGGTGTCCTCCCCGCCAGTTCAGGACCTGGTCGCCACCGCGCTGCGACGATCGGACAATGTGCTCGCCGAGGCGCTGGCCAGGGAGGTGGCGCGCGCCACCGGCGCGCAGGCCTCGTTTCCAGCGTCGTTTCCAGCGTCGTTTTCTGGGGCTTCGAAGGCGGTACTCAGCGTGCTGCGCAGCCACGGCTTCGACGTCAGCCGCGTCACCCTGGTCGATGGCAGTGGGCTGTCGATCAACGACGCTGTCCCGGCGACGCTGCTCACCGAGCTGCTGGGCGCGGCAGCCGCCCCCGATGGGTCCAACGCTGACGAGGCTCACCAGCAGCGGACCGCCGCACTGCGACCGCTCCTGGTGGGGCTTCCGGTGGCTGGCGGCAGCGGCACGCTCGCCGACCGCTACTACGGCCCCTCGGCCGGTGGCCGAGGCTGGGTGCGGGCCAAGACCGGCACCTTGACCGGCGTCAACAGCCTGGCGGGCACCGTGCTGGACGTCGAGGGCAGGATGCTGGTGTTCGCGCTGCTGTCCAATGGTCCCAATCCCGTGTCGGTTCGCCCACGGCTCGACACGCTGGCAGCCGGGTTAAGGTCATGCGGCTGCCACTAGTCCGCGTTACCGTCGTCGTATGGGACATCCCGCGCTCGATACCCAGCAGGCACCCCGGACGGGGCCGCTCGGCCCCCCGATCGACTGGGCTGTGGCGGCGGTCACCGCGCAACGCCTGCTGCCGGCCGGTCCTGCGGTGCCCGCCGAGGAGGCGGCGACGGCGGTGCGCCAGTTGCGCGCCCTGTCGGTTACCGCCGAGCAGCACGTACGGGAGCTGACCAAACTGGACGATGGTCAGCCGCCGCGTCCTGCCGAGGTGGTGGACCGGCCGGGGTGGGTGGATGCGGCAACCGAAGGCCTGTGCCGGCTGCTGCCCGACTACCGGATTCTGGAGGGAAGGTCCCGCCGCATGCTGGCCACCACGGCAGGCATGCAGGTGGGAGTCGCGCTGGCGTTTCTGGCGTCCCGGGTACTCGGGCAGTACGACCCGTTCGGCGGGCCATCCGAAGACCCTGGGCGGCTGCTGCTGGTTGCCCCCAACGTGCTCACCGTGGGGCGGACATTGGACGTCCCGGCCGGTGAATTCCAGATGTGGGTATGCCTGCATGAGGCCACACACCGGCTGCAGTTCAACGCCGTGCCGTGGCTACGCGGGTATTTCGCCAACCAGGTTCAGTCCTTCGTCGCCGCCACCGAGGACCCGGACACCGTGGCCAAGATGATCGGCCGGTTGCCCGCGGCGTTGCGCGGGGCCCGGCGCGGAGAGGCGTCGGACGCGCTCAGCGTGCTGACCCTCCTCCAGGACCCCGAGCAGCGGGCGGTGCTCGACCAGCTACTCGCCCTGGCCACCCTGCTGGAGGGGCACGCCGATCACGTCATGGACGCGGTCGGACCGTCGGTGGTGCCCTCGGTACGGCTGATCCGCCAGCGGTTCACCGCCCGCCGGCAGGGCGGCGGTCTCGCCGAGCGGGTGCTGCGGGCCGTCCTGGGCATCGATGCCAAGCTGCGCCAGTACGCCGAGGGCGCGGCGTTCACCCGGCACGTGGTAGATGCCGTCGGCATGGACGGGTTCAATGCAGTGTGGACCTCACCGGAAACACTGCCCACCCGCGCCGAGATCGCCGATCCGGCGGCGTGGCTGTATCGCATGGCCCCAGCCTGAAACTCTCACGTCCAGCGCCGCAGCCAGCGGTCAGCCAGGTGCGCGCCGCGGTTCGCCGTTTCCTGACCGCCGAGGACATCGTGGGCTGGGTGGATCGGACCGGCACCGTCGCGGTGGCCTGCTCCGGTGGTGCGGACTCGCTGGCGCTGGCCGCCGCGACCGCGCACTGCGCCGAGCGGCTGGGCCTGGCGGTGCACGGCCTGGTCGTCGACCATCAGCTGCAGCCGGGCTCGGCCCGGGTGGCGCAGAGCGCCGCCCAGCTACTACGCCAGCTCGGCTGCACCGTGGTGCGGGTACTGCGGACCACCGTGGACGGGCCGGGCGGGCCGGAAGCGGCGGCCCGCCGGGCCCGGTATGCGGCGCTGCGCGAAGCCGCGCCGGTCGGGGCGCTGGTGCTGCTCGGCCACACCCTGGACGACCAGGCTGAGACGGTGCTGCTAGGGCTGGGGCGGGGCTCGGGGCCCCGGTCGGTGGCGGGGATGCGGGAGCTTGAGCCGCCCTGGGGCCGGCCGTTGCTGGGGGTGCGCCGAGCCGTCACCGCCGCGGCCTGCGCCGCGCTGGATCTGGCCCCGTGGGTTGACCCGCACAATGCCGACCCCCGGTTCCGGCGGGTTCGGCTGCGCACCGAGGTGCTGCCGCTGCTGGAGGATGTGCTTGCCGGCGGGGTAGCGCAGGCCCTGGCTCGTACTGCCGGGCAACTGCAGGAGGATCTCGACGTGCTCGAAGGGCAAGCGTGCGGATTGCTGGCAGCAGCACGACTGGACCCTCGCGGGGGCCCTGGCTCAGACACCGGCTCAAACGTTGACTCGCCCGTTGCGGACCTGGACGTCGCGGCGCTTGCCCAGGCACCGGCCGCGCTGCGCCGCCGGGTGCTGCGCCGCTGGCTGCTCGACGCCGGGGTGGCCGAGCTGACCGACGCCCACCTACGCGCTGCCGACGATCTCATCGGCCGGTGGTCGGGCCAGGGTGCGCTGCGGTTGCCAGGCGCCTTCGAGCTGGTACGGGCCCAGGGGAGGCTGCATGTATCAGGCTGATGGTCTGTATCCGGGTGATGGTCTGTATCCGGGTGATATCGCCTCCGTGCTCGTCACCGAGGAGCAGATCCGGCACCGCACCGCGGAGCTCGCGCAGCAGGTCGCCAGCGACTTCCACGCCGAACACGGCACGGGCGACCTGCTGCTCGTCGGCGTGCTCAAGGGCGCGGTGATGTTCATGACCGACTTCGCCCGAGCGCTGCCCATCCCGGTACAGCTGGAGTTTATGGCGGTGTCTTCATACGGCTCGGCGACGTCATCGTCGGGGGTGGTGCGAATCCTCAAGGACCTGGACCGCGACATCTCCGGCCGCAACGTGCTCGTCGTGGAAGACATCATCGACTCGGGGTTGACGCTGTCCTGGTTGTTGTGCAATCTGGCGACCCGCCGCCCGGCCGCCTTGGAGGTGTGCACGCTGCTGCGCAAACCGGACGCGGTCCAGGTCGACGTGCCGGTGCGCTATATCGGCTTCGACATCCCCCCAGAGTTCGTCGTTGGTTACGGCTTGGACTACGGCGAGCGCTACCGCGACTTGCCCTACATCGGCACCCTCGCCCCCAAGGTCTACGCCGATTAGCGGTTTCGCAAGTATCCCCCTGTGGTGTAAGCCGGGACAGCGATACCACCTCGGGGATACCACCGCTGGGAATACCGATACTGGGGAAGAGCTTACACCGCCCGCACAGTGTCAACTCCGGTTCAGCCACCGACCGAGCACCCGGCCCGCCGGGTAGGGTGGAGGCAACGGGAGTGCTCTGCTGCCCTTCGATGGTGGAGAGGCACCATCGGTGGAGAAGCACCATCGAGGACCAGCACAGTCAGCTCAGGAGGGTCGAGGCCACCGAGGCCGTAGCCGAATGGACCGCAAGAAAATACTTCGCAACCCGCTGTTGTGGGTGTTAGCCGGGTTGCTGATCTACTACGCCTTCGGCTTCCTGCTCGACGACACCCGGGGGTACAGCCAAGTCCCCACCTCACAGGCGTTGCAGCAGCTCAACGCGCACAACGTCAAGCAGGCGACGATCGAGGACAAAGAACAGCGGCTGCGTCTCACCCTGGACCACCCGGTCCAGGGTGTCCAGGGCACTCATGTCATCACACAGTATCCGGAGAAGAGCACCGATCAGATCACCCAGGCACTGAACGAGGCGCAGATCCGGGACGGCTGGGATACCAAGGTCACCCAGCAGTCCCTGCTCATCCAAGTGCTGATCTACCTCATCCCGCTGGGTGTGTTGCTCCTGCTGCTGCTGTGGATGATGAACAACGTGCAGGGCGGCGGCAGCAAGGTCCTCAACTTCGGCAAATCCAGGGCCAAACAGCTGAGCAAGGATATGCCCAAGACGACGTTCTCCGACGTCGCGGGTGCGGACGAAGCCGTCGAGGAACTGGAAGAGATCAAGGATTTCCTCGCCAACCCGAGCCGCTACCAGGCGCTCGGCGCCAAGATCCCCAAGGGTGTGCTGCTCTACGGCCCACCCGGCACCGGCAAGACCCTGTTGGCCCGCGCGGTGGCCGGCGAGGCTGGGGTACCGTTCTACTCGATCTCCGGGTCCGACTTCGTGGAGATGTTCGTCGGGGTCGGCGCTTCCCGGGTTCGGGACCTCTTCGAGCAGGCCAAGCAGAACGCCCCATGCATCATCTTCGTCGACGAGATCGACGCGGTGGGCCGGCAGCGCGGCGCTGGACTCGGCGGCGGGCACGACGAACGCGAGCAGACCCTCAACCAGCTTCTGGTCGAGATGGACGGCTTCGACGCCCGCGGCGGCATCATCCTCATCGCCGCGACCAACCGCCCGGACATCCTGGACCCGGCGTTGCTGCGCCCCGGCCGCTTCGATCGGCAGATCCCGGTCTCCGCGCCGGACATCCGCGGCCGTCGGGCCATCCTCGAGGTGCACTCCAAGGGCAAACCGTTGGCTACCGACGTCGACCTCGACGGGCTGGCGAAGCGCACCGTTGGCTTTTCCGGAGCCGATTTGGCCAACGTCATCAATGAGTCCGCGCTGCTCACCGCCAGGGAAGGCGGTCGGCTCATCACCGGTGGCGCGCTGGAGGAGGCGGTCGACCGGGTGATCGGCGGCCCGCGCCGCAAGAACCGGATCATCTCCGAGCGGGAGAAGAAGATCACCGCCTACCACGAAGGCGGCCACGCGCTGGCTGCCTGGGCGATGCCGGATATCGACCCGGTGTACAAGCTCACGATTCTGCCCCGGGGGCGCACCGGTGGGCACGCGCTCGTCGTCCCCGAGGACGACAAGCAAATGATGACCCGGTCGGAGATGATCGCCCGGCTGGTGTTCGCACTAGGCGGACGCTCGGCGGAAGAGCTGGTGTTCCACGAGCCGACCACCGGGGCGTCTTCGGACATCGAGCAGGCCACCAAGATCGCCCGATCGATGGTTACCGAGTACGGCATGAGCGCACGCCTGGGCGCGGTGAAATACGGACAGGAACAGGGTGACCCGTTCCTCGGCCGCTCCGCGGGCCGGCAGCCGGACTACTCCCTGGAAGTTGCGCACGAGATTGACGAGGAGGTGCGGGCGCTCATCGAGGCCGCGCACACCGAGGCGTGGGACATCCTCAACACCTATCGAGACGTCCTCGACGAGCTCGTCGTTGAGTTACTGGAGCAGGAAACGCTGCATCGCAAGGACCTCGAGCGGGTCTTCAACCGGGTGGAGAAGCGACCGCGGATCACCGCGTTCAACGACTTCGGCGGGCGCACCCCTTCCGACAAGCCGCCCATCAAGACGGCTGGCGAGCTGGCCAAAGAGCGCGGCGAACCGTGGCCGCCGGTCCAGCCGGACCGCCAGCCTTCGCCGGTAGGGGTGGTGCCGAGTGCCGATGACCTGCCGGGCGGCCCGCCGCACGCCCCACCCGGTCATCCCGGTCCCAACGGTGCGGGGCCGCGTCCCGGCTACCCAGCGGGTGCATCCAACGGCGGCCCGACTGGACAACCGGCACCCGGGCAACCGGTGCCGGACCCTGCGCAGGTCGGATTCCCGTCCTATTCCCAGTCCTATCCGCTGCCTCGGCGCGGCTCGGGTGGCCCGCAGGGGCCGGGCAGCGGTAGCGGCCCGCTGGGCTCTGGTCCGCCGAACTATGGAGCACCGCCGGGATGGCGCCCAGCCACCCAACCGCCCGCTCCGTCCTGGCGGCCCGCACCACCGGGCGGTCGCCCGCCGCGGGAGTCTCCCCCCGACGACCAGTCGACTGCCGGCTGAGCCGGCGATCGGACAGCTATCTGGTTCGGCGAGGACTCCGGACCGTTGAGGCCCTGGGGGTGGCAGTGATGTCCCCGGCGCACTCAGTTCCAGCGCGCGGAGGTCCACCATGGCCAGTACCGTCAATCCGAGCTCCAGCGTGGGCTCGCGCCGGGTCTTTGACCACGCCCGGGCCGAGGCAGCGGTGCGTGAACTACTGATCGCCTGCGGGGAGGACCCGGACCGGGAAGGGTTGCGCGAGACCCCAGCCCGGGTCGCGCGTGCCTACCGGGAGATGTTCGCCGGCCTGTTCCTGGACCCCGACGTCGTGCTGGAGCAGACCTTCGACGCGGGGCACGACGAGCTCGTGCTGGTCAAGGACATCCCGATGTACAGCCAATGTGAGCATCATCTGGTGCCGTTTCATGGCATGGCGCACGTCGGGTATATCCCGAACGCGGCGGGCCGGGTCACCGGGCTGTCCAAGCTGGCCCGGCTGGTCGACCTCTACGCCAGGCGCCCGCAGGTCCAGGAGCGGCTCACCTCGCAGGTCGCCGACGCGCTGGTGCGCCGGCTGCAACCGCGGGGGGTGATCGTGGTGATCGAGGCCGAGCACTTGTGCATGGCGATGCGCGGTATCCGTAAGCCCGGATCGACCACGACCACGTCGGCCGTCCGGGGATTGTTCAAGACCAGTGCATCCTCTCGCGGCGAGGTGCTGCACCTGATGATGCGGAGGTGATCGTGCACCCGGCGCTTCCCGATCCCGGCCGTTGCGTGGTGATCGGCATCCTCAACGTCACCCCCGACTCCTTCAGCGACGGTGGGCGGTACCTGGACCGCGACGACGCGGTGGCGCATGGCGTGGCGCTGCGCGCTCACGGGGCCGACCTGATCGACATCGGGGGCGAGTCCACCCGTCCGGGGTCGCACCGCGTCGATGCCCGCACCGAGATTGCCCGGGTGATACCGGTCCTGCGTGAGCTGGTCGCCAGCGGCGTGCCGTGCAGCGTGGACACCACCCGGGCAGCGGTCGCCGAGGCGGCACTCGAGACCGGCGCGATCATGGTCAACGACGTCTCGGGCGGTCTGGCCGATCCCGCGATGGCGCCGATGATAGCCCGCTGCCGGGTGCCATGGATCCTCATGCACTGGCGCGGACACAGCGCGGAGATGGACGCGCTGGCCAACTATCAGGACGTGGTCCGCGAGGTGCGCGCCGAGTTGGTGGCCCGGGTGGACGCCGCGGTACTCGCCGGGGTGGACCCCGGTGCGCTGGTGCTGGATCCCGGGCTCGGCTTCGCCAAGACAGCGGCGCACAACTGGGCGCTGCTGGGACACCTCGACGTGCTGACCGAACTGGGATTCCCGGTACTCGTCGGGGCGTCCCGCAAACGCTTCCTGAGTTCCTTGCGAACCGGCAGAGACGACACGAACGGCACCGGCCGTCGCTGCGACGGCCGGGACGCCGCCACCGCCGCAGTGTCCGCGCTGGCCGCGACTGCTGGCGTCTGGGGAGTCCGGGTGCACGACGCCGCGGCCTCGCGGGATGCCATCGCCGTCGCCGCAGCCTGGCTGCTCGGCGCTTCCTCAACCGTTCACCCCGCTGGAAGCCCCCGGTGAGCCCGAGAATCTACCCCGACCGGATCACCCTCACCGGGTTGCGGGTGCATGGCCGGCACGGGGTGCACGAGCACGAGCGAGCGCACGGACAGGAGTTCGTCGTCGACGCGACGGTCTGGCTGGACCTCGGCCCCGCTGCAGCCACTGATCAGCTCTCCGCGACGCTGGACTATGGCGCGCTGGCCCGCCGCGCCGCTCAGATCGTCGGTGGGCAGCCCTGTAATCTGATTGAGACGGTGGCCGCGCGGATCGCCAGCGACGTGCTGGCCGACCAGCGGGTACAGGCCGTCGAGGTAACGGTGCACAAACCCGCCGCCCCCTTGGCCCTACACTTCACCGACGTAGCCGTCACAACCCGGCGCACCCGCCCATGACGCTCTGCCCGATCGCATTCTGGGGTCTGATCACGTTCTGGAGACGACGGCAGTGATCGGGGGCAGCGTGGGATGAGTAGTGCGGTGTTGTCGATAGGGTCGAACGTGGGGGATCGGCTGGGGCACCTGCGCAGGTGTGTCGCGCTGTTGGGGGATGCGGTGCTGGCGGCATCACCGGTGTATTCGACGGCGCCGTGGGGGGGCGTGCCGCAGGATGACTTTCTCAACGCCGTCTTGCTGGTCGAGGACCAGGACGCCGATGCGCAGGAGTGGCTACGCCGTGGGCAGTGTTGTGAGGCCGCCGCGCAGCGCACTCGCCACGTCCGGTGGGGTCCACGCACCCTGGACGTCGATGTGATCGATGTGGAGCAGACCCGCCAGGACGATCCCCGCCTAACCCTGCCGCATCCCCGGGCCCACCAGCGTGCCTTCGTCCTGGTGCCTTGGCTGGACGTGGCGCCGGGCGCAGTGCTTGCCGGCCGGGGCATGGTGGCTGAGTTGGTCGCCGCCCTGCCGGCCGCCGAGAAGCGCAGGGTGCGCCGCCGCGACGACCTGACGCTGGAGTCCCGGTGACCTTCACCCGGGCGCGGGATCTCCTCGCTGCCGCCGTCATCGCGGGGATACTGGTCAATCTACTGCTGCAGCTGTCCTACAGCGAGCTGCCCACGTTGCCGCAGCCGGCCGGAACCACACTGCTCGCTTTCGCGATCGTCGAGGTGGTGCTGGGAAATACCCTGCGGGCGCGGATCCGGCAGCGACCGGGAACCCGGCCGGTGCAGGCGCTCACCGCGGCGAAGGCCGTCGTGCTGGCCAAGGCGTCCTCGCTGGCCGGCGCCATCACCGGGGGAGCCTGGCTGGGAGTGCTCGGCTACGTACTGCCACTGCGGTCCCAGCTACCCGCCGCCGCCTCGGACACCGTCACCGCCTCGATCGGGGCGATCTGCGCGGGGGCGCTGGTGGCGGCCGCGCTGTGGCTGGAGTACTGCTGCCGAACCCCGTCCGGTCCCGACGGTCCGGGACCGGACGACGGGTGATCTGCCTGCATCTCGGGCGTCCTCGCCCGATGGCTGGCTGTCACCGCCTGGCCCAGACGCGAAGTCAACCCCAGCGGGTACGAGCCGGTACGGTGTGCGACGTGTCCGGGACCGACGAGCATCCGTTGCCGCGCGGGAGCCGTCAGGTCCTGATGTTGAGCACTGTCGGCACGGCTGCGGCGGCCGTGGCCGTGCTCATCCTGGGAACCCAGGATGCCCGCCTGCTGAGACTGGGGCTCGTCGCGGCGCTGTGGGCGGCGCTGCTGGGAGCCTTCGCCACGGCGCGCCTGCGGTGCGAGATCAGTTCGTGCACCGAGCACGCCGGTCAGTTGCGGACGGTCTACCAGCGTGAACTAGAGCGTGAGGTGGCTGCCCGACGGGAGCGTACGCTGACCGTCGAGCGCGAGCTTCGCGCGCAGGCCGAGCTATCGCAGCAGCGCGAGATCGTGGAGTTGCGTACCGAGCTTGCGGCCATGCGGGCCAATCTGGAGCAGCTGCTGGCCGGGAATCCGCGCCTGGAGCGGGACACGCTGCGGGCCGAGTCCGCCCGCCTGCTTCCCTTGCCCGCCCACCCCAGGAAATCCGACGACGGCCGCGGCCGGGCCGTCGCGGCCGCAACAGCGGAGGCGACAGTCACGGCGGCGCACAGCCTGACCGGTCCCGGGCTCCGTTTTGGTCCCGGCCGCCCCCCCACGTCGGCCCGGGGGTCGGTCGCGTCTCCGACGGACACGGGATTCTCCCCCGGGGTAACCTCGAACGGGGGGATCTCCAACGGGCACGGCAGACACGGTGCACCTGGCTGGGAATGGTCGGGATCGAACAACAACGGTAGCTCGCACAGCAACGGCTCACCCCACAACGGCTCACCCCACAACGGCTCACCCCACAACGGCTCACCCCACAACGGCTCACCCCACAACGGCTCGCACAACAACGGCGGGGGCGTCCGGTGGGCGCCCGACGGGATACCGACGGCGACGCCGGGGGCACAACGGACGGTAGACGACCTGCTAGCTGCCCACGGGAGAAGTTCGCCCCGCCGACGCAGGCACAGCCACGAGGACGGCCCGGCACCCTTCGGCCACGGTGTGTCTCGCAGCTTCTAGCGCGGCCTAGAGCGGACGACTGTGGGCTGTCGCTGCCCTCTCGAGCGAGCTGGGCGTACGCGGCCCGCAGATCCATCCTCGTTGGGTCACGCCAAGCAGCGGTTGGTCTCCGCCCGGTCAGTGAGGCTGCTCACCTGGACCGGCGCGAACGGGTGAAGCGGGGTTAACCTGCGGCAGTCCGGTACCCGTGGCCAGCGCGGGACTGGAACGTCTGGAGGGTGGCAATGGCAACGAGGCCACGGTCGGGTGCATCCGCGTCCAGCAGCGTGGCCGACCGCCCGGCGCGGCTGGCCGTGGGCGTGGTCTCCGCCGGCCGGGTGGGCTCGGTGCTCGGCGCCGCTCTTTCCGGTGCTGGGCACGTGGTGGTCGGGGTAAGCGCGGTATCCCGGTCATCCTTGCGCCGGGCCGCAGAGCTGCTCCCTGAGACACCGGTGCTGCCGCCCGACGACGTGGTGCGGTGGTCGGATCTGGTTCTGCTGGCGGTTCCCGACGACGTACTGCCGGACCTGGTGTCCGGGCTCGCCGCGACCGGGGCATTCCGGACCGGTCAGATCGTGGTGCACACCAGTGGCGCTCGGGGGGTGGATGTCTTGGCGCCGGCGATCGCCGTCGGCGTGCTCCCGCTCGCGCTGCATCCCGCGATGACATTCACCGGGCGCGCGGAGGACGTCGCGCGGCTGGCGGCGGCCTGTGTCGGCGTCACCGTTGCCGACGAGACCGGCTGGAGCGTCGGGGAGGCACTGGTGCTGGAGATGGGCGCTGAGCCGGTACGTGTCCCCTCCGAGGCCCGGCCGCTGTACCACGCGGCACTGGCGCACGGGGCCAACCATCTGGCCACTCTGGTGCGCGACGCGGTGGAAGCGCTGGAGCATGCCGGCGTGGTGCCTGCCGAACGGCTGCTGGGCCCGCTGCTAGAGGCCACGCTGGACAACACCTTACGTCACGGTGACCGCGCCTTGACCGGGCCGGTGAGCCGTGGCGACATCGACACGGTCCGGCTGCATCTGCAGGCGCTCGCCCAGGCCGCCCCGGAGCTGCTCGGTCCCTACCGCGCGCAGGCGGGCAGGACCGCCGACCGCGCCGAGGCGGCCGGGCTGCTGGCACCTGCGGCCGCCACCCAGATCCGGGAGACCTTGCTGGGGGAGCTGTGACCGGCACGCGCCGCGGTGAGCTGACCATCCACGATGACCCCGCTGCCCTGTCTGCGGGAATCCGCACGCTGCGCCGGGCCGGGCGCCCAGTGGCGCTGGTCCCGACAATGGGAGCGCTGCATGCCGGCCACCGTGCGCTGATCCGAGCGGCCCGGGCCACCCCGGGCGCGAGCACAGTGGTGTCGATCTACCTCAACCCCTTGCAGTTCGAGTTCCGTCACGACCTGGACCGCTATCCCCGCCGGTTCGATGCCGATCTTGCCGTGTGCCGGGAGGAGGGCGTGGAGCTGGTCTTCGCGCCCAGCGTGGCAGCGATGTCCCCGTCCGGATCCGACACGACTGTGGTACCCGGAGCGCTGGGTACCGAGCTGGAAGGCGCCAGCCGACCGGGTCATTTCATCGCGGTGCTCACGGTGGTGGCCAAGCTGTTCGGGATCGTCGGTCCGGATCGGGCGTTCTTCGGCGAGAAGGACTACCAGCAGCTGGTGCTCGTTCAGCGGATGGTGCAGGACCTGCGGATGGGTGTGCACGTGGTCGGAGTGCCCACCGTACGGGACACGGACGGGCTCGCCCTGTCGTCCCGCAACGTCCATCTGGATGGCGAAGCGCGGGCTGCCGCCGTCGCTTTGTCCGCGGCCCTGAACGCCGGAGCCCAGGCTGGCGTGCATGGTCCCGACGCGGTACTCGCAGCGGCCAGCGACGTGTTGGCCGGGCAACCCGCCGTCGCACTGGACTACCTGGCACTGCGTGACCCCCAGCTCGGCCCCGCCCCGCAGCGGGGACCGGCTCGGCTGTTGCTGGCCGCCACCGTCGGGGCCACGCGGTTGATCGACAACGTCGACCTGCACCTGGGTGTCGCTGATGTTGCTCTCGATGTCAACGGGCGAGGAGGTCTGCGATGTTCCGGACGATGTTGAAGTCCAAGATCCACCGGGCCACCGTCACCCGAGCGGATCTGCATTACGTGGGATCGGTGACCCTGGACGAGGACCTCATGGACGCCGCCGATCTGCTCGCCGGCGAGCGGGTGGCAATCGTGGATATCACCAACGGGGCCCGGCTGGAGACCTACGTCATCCCCGGTGCGCGGTCCAGCGGCGTGGTCGGGATCAACGGCGCTGCCGCGCATCTGGTGGCCCCTGGCGACCTGGTGATCCTCATCGCCTACGGCACGATGGACGAGACCGAGTCCCGGCATTACCGGCCCCGGATAGTGTTCGTCGACGCCGACAATCGGATCGTCCACCAGGGCAGCAACCCGGCACATGCCCAGGCCGGAAGCAATCTTGTGATGGAGGCCGGCGGGTGCTGCTCACCGTAGACATCGGCAACACCAACATCGTTCTTGGGCTGTTCGGTCACCATCAGGGGGGCCCCGGCAAGGACGCCGCCCTGCTGCATGACTGGCGGATGCGCACCGACGCCAGGATGACCGCCGACGAGATGGCGCTGACCGTCCGGGGGCTACTCGGCGGGTATTCCGACAAGATCACTGGTATCGCTGCGCTGTCCACGGTGCCCGCGTTGCTGCGTGAGCTGAAAGTGATGGTGGACCGATACTGGCCGCAGCTGCCCCGGGTGATCGTGGAGCCGGGGGTACGCACCGGAGTGCCGTTGCTCTACGACAATCCACGCGAGCTGGGCGCCGATCGGATCGTCAACACGCTGGCCGCCTACACCCTCTACGGCGGCCCGGCTATCGTGGTGGATTTCGGTACCTCCACCAACTTCGACGTGGTCAGTGCGCGGGGGGAGTTCCTCGGCGGCGCGCTGGCCCCGGGCATCGAGATCTCCGTGGATGCGCTCGCTGCCCGGGCGGCTCAGCTGGTGAAGGTGCAACTCGTCCGGCCCCGGTCGGTCATCGGCAAGAGCACCGTGGAAGCCTTGCAGTCCGGGTTGCTGTTTGGCTTCGCCGGCCAGGTGGACGGGCTGGTGCAGCGGATCGCCGCGGAGCTGGCCCCAGGAGCCGAGGATGATGTGGCAGTGGTCGCCACCGGCGGGCTGGCCCCACTGCTGATCACCGAGTCGCAGGCCATCACGCACCACGCGCCTCATCTCACCCTGCGGGGACTGCGGATGGTCTTCGAACGCAATGTCGGCTGACGTCGGCCACGAAGCCGAAAGAATGGGTGCGGCGCGCGCGCAGTTCGTCCACGACACCCGCGATTCCTACCGGTGGTAACCTCGCGTCCAGTGGATCACTAGGTTGTCCGGCGTGAGCACCCAGCAGCTACCTCCCGCCGCCGACGACCTGCCTGACCAGATGCGAGTGCGCAGGCGCAAGCGGGAGCGGATGCTGGCTTCCGGGCCGCACCCGTATCCCGTCCACGTGCCGCGTACCCGGACTCTGAGGGAGATTCGCGACGCCTACGTCGGGCTGCCGCCGGACTCGGTCACCGGCGAACAGGTCGCCGTGACTGGTCGGGTTATTTTCCTGCGCAACACTGGCAAGCTGTGCTTTGCGACGCTGCGCGAAGGCGATGGAACCGAGCTGCAGGCCATGCTCAGTCTGGCTCACCTGGGTGCCGAGGGACTCGCGGCATGGAAGGCCGATGTCGACCTCGGGGATCATGTGTCCGTGGCCGGAGAGGTGGTCACATCGCGCCGCGGGGAGCTGTCCGTGCAAGCCCGAGAATGGCGGATGGCGGCCAAGGCGTTACGACCCCTTCCCACCGCGCACAGGGAACTGGCCGAGGAAACACGAGTCCGCCAGCGTTACCTTGATCTCATCGTTCGCGATGCGGCCCGGCGGACCGCCCGGGTGCGTGCCGACGCGGTTCGATCGGTCCGTGAGATGCTGCATTCTCTCGACTTCATCGAGGTCGAGACACCGATGTTGCAGATGGTGCATGGCGGTGCTGCGGCGCGACCGTTTGTGACGTACTCCAACGCACTTGAGCGCGACCTGTACCTGCGGATCGCCCCAGAGCTGTACTTGAAGCGTTGTGTGGTTGGCGGGATCGAGCGCGTCTTCGAACTCAACCGAGTGTTCCGCAACGAGGGCGCAGACTCCACCCACTCGCCGGAGTTCACCATGCTCGAGGTGTACCAGGCCTACACCGACTACGAGGGGATGGCGCAGCTAACTCGCACGCTGTACCAGACGGTGGCCCGCGATGTGTTCGGATCCACGACACTTCGACTTGCCGACGGCAGCGAGTACAACATCGGCGGTGAATGGACGCAGATCAGTCTGTTCAACGCTGTCTCCAAGGCGCTTGGCGAGGAGATCAGTCCCGCGACGTGCCGTACCGAGTTGCTACGCCACGCCGAGCGAGTAGGCCTTCCGGTGGATCCTGGCTGGCTACCCGGAAAACTAGTGGAGGAGTTGTTCGAGCACCTCGTGGTGCCCGACCTGCACGCTCCAACCTTCGTGAAGGACTTTCCGGTAGACACCTCCCCACTGACCCGACAGCACCGCAGCGCTGCGGGTCTAGTGGAGAAATGGGATCTTTACATCCGGTCTGTTGAGTCGGCCACGGCCTACTCAGAGCTGGTCGACCCCGTCGTGCAACGGGAACGTTTCGAAGCCCAGGCCGCGCTCACGGCGGCCGGCGATGACGAGGCGATGCCCCTCGACGAGGACTTCCTGACTGCGATCGAGTACGGAATGCCGCCAAGTGGCGGCATGGGAATGGGGATCGACCGGCTGCTCATGGCACTCATGGGTTCAGGTATCCGCGAGACCATCCTGTTCCCGCTGGTACGACCACAATGAGCGGACTGGACGGCGGGGCGATTTCGCAATCCTCTCGGAAATGGGCTAACCTGCTCGTTGTCGTTGTGGAGTCGTCGTGCGATGGCTCCGTCCACCACGTCCCCGAGGGAGGACGACGCGCATGGCGCAGAAGGTCACCGTAACCTTGGTCGATGACATCGACGGAGGTACCGCTGAAGAGACCGTCGAGTTTGGTATCGACGGCGTGTCTTACGAGATTGACCTGTCGGCGGGTAACGCGGGGAAGCTGCGTAGCTCACTGGCCGACTATGTCAGCAACGCCCGCAAGGCGGGCGGACGTCGCAAGGTCACAAGTCCGACTCGTCGGGCTAGTGGCGCCGGTCGGGCATCGGTGGACCGCGAACAGAACGCTGCGATCCGCGAGTGGGCCCGCAAGAACGGTTACAACGTCTCAGACCGTGGCCGCATCCCGGCTGAGGTGTTGGACGCTTACCACAAGGGGAACTGAGGCCCAGTATGCACCGGTGCCGTCCCACTAGGACGGCACCGGTGTGTTAGATCCCGGTGTGTTAGATCTGGAGTGTTTCTCGCGGTCTAGCTGCGGCCAGCGGGTGCAGCCCTTAGTCGGTATGGTCGGCGCGACCGGGAATGAGTGCATCCGCCATAGCTGCTTGGGGTCTCTTGAGTACCCGGACTCCGTAGACGAACGTGAGCGCGCCACCGAGGTAGCCGCCGACCAACAGTAGCATCCAGGAGATGACACCAAGAGTCAAAGCTGATGCTACGATCTTGCCGTTGTAGTACCCGGCTAACTGCAACCGGAACGTTCCGGCGAACATGCCGGTGGCGCTGGCCATCAGCGTCAGGTGCCACCAGCCAAGGGTGCGTGCGGGCGCATCCGCGGGAATACCGAACAGGTCCACCAGACCGGTGATGATGGTCGGTATGGCGGCGATGAGTCCGACCGCGATCGTGATCACCGAAGCGGTAGCCATCGCGGCTTGCTGAAACCCGGCCGCGCCGGCCACGAGCATCGCGACGCCAGCGGTGTAGGCACCAATACCGACGTCGGTCAACGGCGCATGCGCGGGCTTGCCTGCGAAACCCTTCACCAAGCTCACCATCAGACGGCTCCCTCCTCGAAGTAGCAACACCTTCCGGGCAGCGTTACCCGCATCACAACAAACGCGCAGGTCGCAGTCGCGGTTCATCCGGTGCCCCGACCGGCTGCCAGCCTCGATCAGCTCGAAGTGCGTAACTCTGAAGTGCGTAACTGCGTAACACTGCCAGAACACTGCGACGGCGCAGGGTTGCCTTACCTAATCTCGAGCAAACTTACCAGTCGGATTACTTCGTACCCCCGCTGCTGCGTCGGGACCCCCCGAGAGGGCCTCGTTCACCCTGAGCGGACAGGCGTCGCGTGGCGGAATCCTGACCAGCGGTAGCACGTTGCAGCCAGGAGTCGGGCGGCAGTTCGAGAGCGAGCAGGACCGTCCGGGAGCTACAGTGGCGGCACGGACTGTCTGACCCAGTACCGGCCGCGCCGCGATGGTGCGGCAGTCAGGAGTGCACAATGTTTGAAAGGTTCACCGACCGCGCGCGGCGGGTGGTTGTGCTGGCCCAGGAAGAGGCCAGGATGCTCAACCACAACTACATCGGCACCGAGCACATCCTGCTGGGTCTGATCCACGAGGGCGAGGGTGTCGCGGCCAAGGCCCTTGAATCGCTGGGAATCGCCCTGGAAGGGGTGCGCCAGCAGGTCGAGGAGATCATCGGCCAGGGCCAGCAGGCGCCGTCAGGGCACATCCCGTTCACCCCACGAGCCAAAAAGGTGCTGGAGCTCTCGCTGCGCGAGGCGCTACAGCTCGGCCACAACTACATCGGCACCGAGCACATCCTGCTCGGGCTCATCCGCGAAGGCGAGGGCGTGGCCGCGCAGGTACTGGTGAAGCTGGGCGCCGACCTCAACCGGGTGCGCCAGCAGGTACTGCAGCTGCTGTCGGGCTATCAGGGTAAGGAAACCGCGGAGTCCGGCTCAGGGCGCGGTGAGGGCACCCCGTCGTCTTCCCTGGTGCTCGACCAGTTCGGCCGCAACCTCACCGCCAGTGCCCGCGAGGGCAAGCTGGACCCGGTGATCGGGCGAGGCAAGGAAATCGAGCGGGTCATGCAGGTACTGTCCCGGCGCACCAAAAACAATCCGGTGCTCATCGGCGAGGCCGGCGTCGGCAAGACCGCCGTCGTCGAGGGACTCGCGCAGAATATCGTCAAGGGCGAGGTGCCTGAGACGCTTAAGGACAAGCAGCTCTACACCCTGGACCTCGGCTCGCTGGTAGCAGGCTCCCGATATCGCGGTGACTTCGAAGAGCGCCTGAAGAAAGTCCTCAAGGAGATCCGTACCCGCGGAGACATCATCCTGTTCATCGATGAGATGCACACCCTGGTCGGGGCCGGTGCCGCAGAGGGTGCGATCGACGCCGCGTCGATCCTCAAGCCCATGCTGGCGCGTGGCGAGTTGCAGACCATCGGCGCGACCACGCTGGATGAGTACCGCAAGTACGTGGAGAAGGACCCCGCGCTGGAGCGCCGGTTCCAGCCGATTCAGGTCCAGGAGCCGAGCATCGAGCACACCATCGACATCCTCAAGGGCCTGCGGGACCGCTATGAGGCGCACCACCGGGTGTCCATCACCGACAGCGCGTTGGTGTCGGCCGCCACGCTGGCCGATCGGTACATCAACGACCGGTTCCTGCCAGACAAGGCGATCGATCTGATCGACGAAGCCGGCGCTCGGATGCGGATCCGCCGGATGACTGCGCCGCCGGACCTGCGCGACTTCGACGAGAAGATTGCTGCGGTGCGGCGGGACAAGGAATCAGCCATCGACGCGCAGGACTTCGAGCGCGCCGCGAAGCTGCGCGACTCGGAGAAGCAGCTGCTGATCAAGAAGTCCGATCGGGAGAAGCAATGGAGGGCCGGTGATCTCGACGTCGTCGCCGAGGTCGATGACGAGCAGATCGCCGAGGTGCTGGCCAATTGGACCGGAATTCCGGTGTTCAAGCTCACCGAGCAGGAGACCACCCGGCTGCTGCGCATGGAAGACGAGCTGCACAAACGGATCATCGGCCAGCATGAGGCGGTCAAGGCCGTGTCCAAGGCGATCCGTCGGACCCGGGCAGGCCTGAAGGACCCCCGACGACCTTCCGGTTCGTTCATCTTCGCCGGTCCCTCCGGGGTGGGTAAGACCGAGCTGTCCAAGGCGCTGGCGCAGTTCCTGTTCGGTGATGACAACGCACTCATCCAGATCGACATGGGTGAGTTCCACGACCGCTACACCGCATCCCGGCTCTTCGGTGCCCCTCCCGGATACGTGGGTTACGAGGAGGGTGGCCAGCTCACCGAAAAGGTCCGTCGTAAGCCGTTCTCGGTGGTCCTCTTCGATGAGATTGAGAAGGCGCACCAGGAGGTGTACAACACGCTGCTGCAAGTGTTGGAGGACGGTCGGCTGACCGACGGTCAGGGCCGCACGGTGGACTTCAAGAACACCGTGATCATTTTTACCACCAACCTCGGCACCTCAGATATTTCCAAGGCGGTGGGCCTGGGCTTCTCGGCGAGCAATGACGAGAGCTCGACCTACGAGCGGATGAAGAGCAAGGTCAACGACGAGGTCAAGAAGCACTTCCGCCCGGAGTTCCTCAACCGGATCGACGACACGATCGTCTTCCATCAGCTCACTGAGGACGAGATCATCACGATGGTGGACCTGATGATCTCCCGGGTAGAGGTTCAGCTGCGCAGCAAGGACATGGAGCTGGAGCTCACCACGATGGCCAAGAAACTCCTTGCCAAGCGCGGATTTGATCCCGTGTTAGGAGCCCGGCCGCTGCGCCGGACCATCCAGCGGGAGATCGAGGACCAGCTGTCGGAGAAGATCCTGTTCGGCGAAATCGAGCCTGGGCAGATCGTCATCATTGACACCGAGAACTGGGACGGCGAGGCCCCGGCCGAGGACGCTCGGTTTGTATTCCGCGGCGTGGCCAAGGGGTTGCGGGTGCCCGACACCCCCCTGGTCGATCTGGACAGCGCCCCAAGCCCCGACTGATCCCCTGGTCGCGGAGGGGCCCCGAATCGGGGCCCCTCCGCGACCAGGCGGAATCGCCATTCGCCGGGCAAATGGCGGTTTACGAGGGCTCAGCGGACTGCACGACCTCGAACTCCAGCAGGGACGAGCCGCTGGCTACTGGTTTCGCCCGCTCACCGGAGTGCGCTTCCATCGCCGGGCCGTTGCGCCAGGCCTGGAAGTGCTCTTCGGTCTCCCACTTGGTGTAGACGAAGTACCGATCGTCCCCGGCCACGGGGCGCAGTAGCTCGAAGCCGAGGAAACCTGGGGCGGACTCCACCGACCCGTGACGGGCCGCGAACCGGCGCTCCAGCTCGGGACCCGCGCCTTCCGGCACCTCAATTGCATTGATCTTCACGACGGCCATGCAGCCAGCCTACGGCTAGGACCCCGGTGCGGCTCAGCGTTCTCCAGGCAGGGCGAAGCGACCATCGCCTGTCCGCTCCACCAAGCCGTCGACGAGCAGCGCGCCTAGGCATCGGTCGCGCTGCGGCGCGTCCAGCCAGACCGCGTCCAGCCGGGCTCGGGAGACCGGGTCCGCCGCTGTCCGCAGGACGTCGAGCAGCAACCCGCGCACCTGGCGGTCGGTGCCCGCGTAGCGCTGCGCGGATTGACCGGTGGCGGCTCCGGCGGGCCGGCCCGCACGCACCCAGGCGCACTCGCCGGCCACCGGACAGTCGGCGCAACGCGGGCGGCGAGCAGTGCATACGACGGCACCGAGCTCCATCAGTGCGGCGCAGAAGCGGGCCGGCTGCATCGCGGGCAACATGCCCTCCACATCGGACAGATCACGGGAGGTGGAGGGCGGCCCGGAATCGGCCATGCCGTGCACCGCACGAGCAACCACCCGGCGGACGTTGGTGTCTACCACCGGCACCCGGTGCCCGTACCCAAAGGCCGCAACCGCGCGGGCGGTGTAGGCGCCGATCCCGGGCAGCGCGAGCAACATGTCCACATCGGCGGGGACGACGTCGTTGTGCTGCCCGGCGATGGCGGTGGCGGCCGCGTGCAGTCGCAGCGCCCGCCGCGGATAACCCAGCTTTCCCCACGCGCGGATGACGGTGCCTGGGGTCTCGGCAGCCAGGCTCGACGGCGTGGGCCAGCGGGTCAGCCACTCGGTCCACACCCCGGCGACGCGACGCACCGGGGTTTGCTGCAGCATGACCTCGCTGACCAGAACACCCCACGGCGTAGTGCCCGGCTCACGCCAAGGGAGGTCCCGCGCATGGCCATCAAACCAGGCGATCAAGTGTGTCGGGTTCACGGTCGAGCCGGCAAGACCTCGGCGAGATCTCCCGTGTCGACGTCCACGACAAAGCCCCGCACCGCGGTGGTATTCGCCAGGAATGGGCTGCGCCGCACCCGTTCCACCGACTGCCGCACGTCGGATTCGGTGTCACGAAAGGTCTCGACCGCCCAGGTGGGTCGCAGGCCGGTGGCTTCCTGAAGTTCGGAGGCGAAGTCCTCGTCGGTGAACATCGCCATCCCGCATTTGGTGTGGTGCAACAGCATCACCTCGGTGGTGCCCAACTTCCGCTGGCTGACCGCCAGGGAGCGGATGACGTCATCGGTCACGACGCCACCCGCGTTGCGGATCACGTGTGCCTCGCCGGGCCGCAGTCCAAGCAGCTGGGCCGGGTCAATCCGGGCGTCCATGCAGGCCACTAGCGCGATGCGCATGCTGGGTCGACCCTCCAGCAGGCCAGGGCCGGTACCCGAGCGCACTGAGTTGCGGTCCACCAGGTCCTGTATCGCCGTCATGGGCCTTTCCTTCGCTGTGGTGGATTGTGTGGTAGGGCGATGCGTGGTGGAAGCTGCGAAACGCGAATCCTAGGCCACCAGCAGCCGCAGTGAGAGACCCTTACCGGGGAAGCTTGGCACAACAAAGGGGGACTCATGCCGAGGCCGCCACCGTCCGCCCGGACGGGACGCCGGTCACCGTCGTAGCACCCGCCATGACCGTGGATGCCCAGCATGGCCGGTGGTGCGGAGGTTCCGGGCCACAACTTACTGTGATCAGGGCGACCCCGGGTTGTGATGGACCGGATCAGTACCTACTCTAGGTGTTGGGGCTTGGCGGGGTTGGGGCTTGGCGCGGTCATGGGTGATCCACCGATTCGTGGGTGGGTTACTGCCCTCTGTTGCGTCGAGACGGGGTGGTAGGTGTGCTGGTCGTCGGTTCCCGCGGCTGTTTCCGCACGATCACGATCAAGGGGGTGTCGGGGCGATGACCGCCCCAGCATTGCGCTGGGCTGAGGATTTCGTGCACCCGGTGCTCTTCTACCGTGGCGCCGCGGAGTACCTCGACGGCACAGTGCCGTTCATTCGCGATGGACTGGCCGCTGGCGAACCCGTGGCGCTGGCCGTGCCGGGCCCGAACCTGCGGCTCATCCTCACCGCACTGGGCACCGACGCAGAGCGGGTCCGGCTGCTCGATATGATCCGCGCCGGCCGTCACCCAGGGCGAATCATCCCCAATGTGCTGCGCGCTTTCGCCGATGCGCATCCTTCCGGGCGGGTGCGGATCATTGGCGAACACCTGTGGACCGGAGGCACCGTCAAGGAGTATCCGGCCTGCGCCCCACAAGAGAGCTTGATTAATCTTGCACTCGCCGGTCGATCGGTCACCATGCTGTGCCCGTATGACGCCGACCGAGTGGGCGCAGCGACCCTCGCCGAAGCCGAAGCCGGCCACCCGCGACTGATCGATGCCAGCGGTGAGCGGGCCAGCCCGGGCTTCGCGCCCGACCGCGTGGTCGCCGACGCCAACCAGCTCTGCTTGCCAGCGACGGGTTCTCGTTTCACCTTCGACGCCACCACGGCGGCGTTCGCCGGACAGTTCGCCTGCGACCACGCCGTCCGGCTGGGTCTGAGTGGCGATCACGCGGAGTTCAAGCTGATCGTCGGTGAGCTGGTGGCCCGCAGCCTCGTTCCCGGCACAGCGACTGGCACGCTGGGCATCTGGGCCGAACGGGGCTACCTGGTGTGCGAAGTCCGGCACCCCAGACACATCACTGATCCGCTTTCCGACCGCCCGCCTGCTGAGCTCGGGCGAGCAGAGGGCCGTGGCCTGCTGCTGATTCACCACCTATCCGACCTGGTCCAGCAGCACACCGGCCCGCAGGGAACCACCACCAGGGTGTATTTGAAGCTCCCGGGCGCCGATGGGCCACCGAAAGACCCCGGCAAGCCGACTGCTGCGCCACCACGTACCCGACCCGCACCGCACGCTGGCTCGACGCCGTTGCCCTGGCAGACCTACGAGGCACTGCACGCCGCTGAGCGCTTCGGGCGGTATCTCCCGCAGGACGCCACCGCCGACATCCAGCGGCTCACCGCTGCGAGCACCGAACGGCGCCCTGTCGAACCGGTACTCGAGGCCTTGACTGCGGTGGAGGCACTCGCCCGGGTGGTGGACCGGTGGCGGGCCGGGCTGGTGCAGTTGGCTCGGACGCGTGGTGCGCCATGGACCGACATCGGTCAGTCGCTGGGGGTGAGCAAACAGGCAGCTCACGAACGCTACGGGCGAGCCCGCAGCCAGCCGACCGGCGGCCCGGAACTTCCGGGCCACGGTGCTCCGCTGCCACCCGTTCAGGGCACGTAATCAGCGCTACCAGGCCCACGCAGAATACAGCTCAGCATGCCACACCTGCGGGTAAGTCTGGTCGATCACGAAGCCCATCCCGACACCGCGGGCAAGGTACACGCTGCGCTCCAGCTTGCGAGTGATGGGGGCACCGGGGGCGCCATTGTTGTCCCACCACGATTCCCACTGGCGTATGCAGGTTCGCGCCCCGAGGTAGGCGTTGCGACACGTGCTCGGTGGTGACCACACCTGCGCATGAAAGAAGTCCACGGTCTTGCCGCTGAACTGCTCGGTGATGGTGCCCCATGCCTGCAGGCAGTAGGGCCAGGATGGGATATGCCACTGTACGTAGTGTTGACGGTCTCCGTCCGACGACAACGGCGTCATGTTCCGGCAGGATCCCTCGCCGATCAACTCCCGGTTCACCCGCTGCACATAGTAGGTGCCGTGATCGCGCCACCCGTACCCGTCGAGCAATACCCAGTTACCGGCATGAATGAAATGCTCCACGCTGTTTGGTGGCCGCTTCGACGGGTCGCCCCACACCACTTCCGACTCCTCGCCCTGCGGTGTCCACGACCACTGCCCCGCGAGGCTCCCACCGGAGTAGAACTGTCCAGCATGACGCTGCGTCATCAGAGAGTATTCGCCGTAGTCGTCTGACGGCGCAGCGGTGGCGACTGGCCAAGGCGCGACCAGCAGCAACATCAGCAACACAAAGAGGAACCAACTGCTGACTTTGCGTCGCACCCCTGGTCCCCCTCAACACGATAGCGTAGTCAACTTACCGTTTCATCGCCAGAGGGTAACTAAACGTTACTACAGGTGAAAAGCTGCGCAGCTCTCCACCACTAGGGGTTGCGTATCAATGTCCTGAATCGGGGCCCCAACCACGGCTTGCGACCCCAGGCCAGCAGCTTGCCCCTGGCGATCGCCAACCACTGACTCTGGCGTTTCCAGACCACCATGAGCATCGCGACGGGGTCGGCCGAGATATGACAGTCGACCTTGTACGGGGACGGATCTTCGATCCGGAGTGCGCCATCGTTGAAGACGAAATGGAAACGATCCCCTCCCCGGATTCGCAGGTCATAGCTAGCCCGCAGGCCCGCTGCCTGCTCAGCGTCCACCATCGCCCGTGGATCGAGGGCTTGGAGCACGGGCACGATGAATCGCCCCAACACCATGGCCGCGTGGGCCGGCTTGATCGGCCACGGGCGCCCGGCGGCATGCGCGATGTCACCACCATGCATGACGGTCTCGTTCAGCAGGTGGTAGGTCAAAGTCGACTGACGAACGGTGGTGCCCTGGACCAGCCAGGGACGTGGCGCATTCGGGTCTGCACCCACGCATTCGCGGAGATACTCCTCCGCCCTGGCCTCGATGCGGTCAGCCAGGACGCTCGGATTCCGCTCGGGGTCGGATTTCACCCCGAGGATGGTCGTCTCGCCCAGATCCCACACAGTCCTGATCAGCGAGTCGCCAGCAAGGTTAGGCACCACCTCGCGGGCCCGCGACAGGTCGCGTCTGGCCAGACCGGGCACGACTATCCAGACCTGAGAAAGGTGCATGGCGACCTCACCGAGGTTCCAGTGCCCCACGGCGTGCGGCTCCGGATCCTGGATGGATCGCAGCAGAGCCGTCACCCGCCGAACCTCGTCCCGAAGCGCGTCTTGACCCTGCTGCCAGTGCGCCTGCGTTGCGCCTGCGACCACGTCAGCCCCGCCCTCATCGCTCAGGTCAGACGTAGGAGACCGTAGCGAACGAATCTAGTGATCCACATCCGCTAGATGACGGATCCGCTGGCGGATCCCCCCGGACACGCGGGGCTAGTTCGTGGCCTTGGCTCGGTGGCGTCCACCAGTGGAGATCGAAGCACGGGCACAGGCTCGGAGGGCGCCAGCCAGATCGTGATGGATGTCGATGACCTCGCCCAGCGCAGTGATGTCTGGCCGGGTGATGACAGCTGAGCGCGGATCGACCACGACCGCGAGGTGACCATTAATGTCGCAGGAGCCGAGTGCCTCGAAGACAACGTGCAGCCCCATCGAGTCGACGGCGGACAGGTCGATCACAACGTGCGGCCGGCCATCGTGGACCGCTTCGCTGAGCTTGCCGGCCAAGACCGGCGCTGTGACCAGGTCTACGCTGCCGGCTACCCGGCACACAGTCGTGTCCGGTTGAGGGTAACTCACCGTTGCGATGACCATGGGCGCGCCAAGCGGTGGTGCTGGTGCAAGCTGGTCGTGTGTCACAGGTGTCACAGGTCGACCCCTCCCCCTGCATGACAGTCGAGATCCGACCGTACACGCTCAGCAATGGACGTCAAGCGACGTCAAGCAAGCCTGACCACGAACTATCCGTTTTGTCTGAAAAGTCCCCTATAGCCTTTTCTGCGGCGGTAGCCTGCCGGTGAGCTCCGTCCAGGAGCTCTTGCAGTCATTGTCCGCGGGGCGGCAGCGCATTCTGCGACCGGTCCCGCCACCGGCTGGAGCGGCTGGGTCGCCCAGCTACGAGATCTTCCATGACGTGATGGGCACCGTGGTGCTCGACTGGCGCCGCGACTATGTCGCGCGACGCGCGCACGCCGAAGCGGCGCGCAAGCTCGTCGCCGAGCGTGAGAAAGCCCGAGCCGAGGCACAGGACACTCACCGGCGGTTACGCCAGACCCGTCTGCTCGCGGCGGGTCTCGCAGTCATGCTGCTGGTAGCCGGCGTGCTCGGCTGGCGCTTATACGACAATTACCGTGAGGTAAAGAAACAACGGTTGCTGTCCGAAGCTGTAGCGGCCCTCAGCGAAAACCCCGCCCAAAGTCTGCAGAAGGCGGCCGAAGCCTATCGATCCCGCCCCGATGAGGACACTCGCGAAGCGGTGCTGACCGCGGCGTCGTTTCCCCGCAGCCGCGTAGTCGCCGGACCCCCGGACGACAAGGAAAAGGCGGCCGGCATGGTGGTCACGCCAGACCAACGGCACGTGGTCACCTACAATGCCCAGGGCGGGATCCGAGTCATGGACGGCGAGGGCCGGCTCACGAAGACGGCGAAGGCCGCCCGCCTCGCCGGAACCGTGGTCTGGGCGGACACCGACCCGAGCGCGTCGCACATCGTTCTAGGCACCGACGGGGGCAGCGCCGTGGTCGTTGCGGTCGGAGCCGGCACGCAGATCAACCTCGCAACGGACGGATCGCCAGTCTTGGCTGTCTATTGGCTCGAGTCGTCCCCGGACAACCTTGTCCTCGTGGTGAGCTCCTCGGGCCCCGCCGCCACCTACAGCGCGACGACCGGTCGACGGGTCGCTTACTTCCCAGGCACCGGCAACCGGGCGCTGCCGATTGTTGACGACCACGTGGTGACATCCGACCAGGACTCGCGGCTGCGGGTCTGGAATGCACGAACTGGCGGAAAGGTGGCGGAATCATCCCCACTGCCTGGACGGACCGAGTACCTGCGGCGCTACGGGCATGAGGTTGTCGGCACACCGACGGCAAAGCTCTGGTCTCCCTCAGCGCCAATGGCACCGTCCTGCTCTGGGACATCCCGCAGGTTAAGCGATTCCATCTGGGTGGCAACTGGATGCTCGACCTGGATATCAGCGCGGATGGACGATGGCTCGCCACGGCGAGCGCCGATGGCAAAGTTTACATCGCTAAGCCCCTGGGTGCCTGGGACGTTTCGCCGGTAGCCACAATACCGGTGGGCTACTCTGCCGGAGACGTGAAATTTGACCCGACAGATCCGCACCGCGTCGTTACCCGCACATGGTTCGGAAAACAGCCACAGGGATGGCGCTGGGACAGCGGTGGCGGGGTCGAACGGCTCCCGGAATTTGAGATCCCGCCCAGCCTTTCTCCCGGTTATGACCAGCCTCAATATCAGCCAGGACGGGAGACTGGTCGCGGCAGGAGATTACCGCGGCAATGTTTATCTCTGGGATGCACGCACCGGCAAGCTCAGCGGTGATCGCGCGCTCATGAGCTCGAGCCCCGCTGAGTATGGTGGCGTCGCTGTCGACCCCTCGGGGAACATGCTCGCCGCGACCAGTCCCGACGGGATTCTTCTCAAAAAGCTGGACACCGGGGAGAGACCCAAGCTGTTGCCACTTCCCAACGCGAACACGGTGGCGTTCGATCAGCACGGCGAGTACATCGTCGGCGGGGCCAGGGATAGAGGCGCTTTGCGCGTCTGGACCCGGGACGGCCAGCCCGTTCACGACCACGAACTCGTCGCGCATGATGGCAGCACAGTGGGCCAGCCATCGTTCAGCAGTGACGGCCGCCTGGTGGCAGTGGGAACCGGCGAGGGGCTCATCGAGGTGTGGGACGTGCACTCCGGTCGACGCGTGATGCTCGTTCAAGAGCACAGCGACATGGTGAACGACGTGCTGTTCCTGCCAGGCGGCCGGTCGCGACTGGTTTCCGCGAGCAACGACTGGACCATCGCGGTGTTCGGGTGCGAGGCGTGCGCCGATCCGGATGCCGTCATCCGGGACGCTGACCGCTGGGTGGGCGGCTCGAACTGACAGCGGACCGATCACAGGTGAAGCGCCGGTTGAGGTTGTGGCCAGGCGTGCACCGGCTGATTGGAGTGCATGTGCTCGAGATAACCACGCAGCATGCCGGCCAAGGCGGCCGGCCGGTCGGCTCCTTGGGCGGTCAGGGTCTGCACGGTGGCACGCTGCCAGCTGGCGCCGGTGCGCCGCGCCGCGCATCGCTGCTCGATCACCGCGAGATAGCGCTCCCGGGCGGCGTCGGACATTCCGCAGCTGCGCAGCCCGTCGTGGGCCAGTGGTAACAGCGTGCGCAGCACCAGCTCATCGGATCGGACCCAGCCGATGCCGGGCCAGTACAGGTACGCGTCCATGCCCAGCCGCGCCCCCGCGTACAGGTTGTCCTGCGCGACGTGGAAGGACATCTGGCTCCACACCGGCACTTCGAGCTCAGTGAGCCCACGCGTCGCGCCGAAGAAGAACGCGGCGTTGGCCAGCACGTCGATGACCGTCGGTCCAGCAGGCAATACCCGGTTCTCGATGCGTAGGTGCGGCACGCCATTGGCGACGTCGTACACCGGCCGGTTCCAGCGCCAGATCGTGCTGTTGTGCAGCCGCAGCTCCGACAGCAACGGCGCGCAGCCCGTCGCGAGTACCGCCAGCGGATCCTCGTCCTGGGTCTGGAGCAGCAACGGCGCGAAGTAGCGCACATTCTCCTCGAACAGGTCGAAGATCGAGGTGATCCAGCGCTCCCCGAACCACACCCTCGGACGCACTCCCTGGTTGCGTAGCTCGGGCGAGCGGGTGTCGGTGGCCTGCTGGAACAACGGGATACGGGTTTCGTGCCACAGGGCCCGACCCAACAGAAACGGTGAATTTGCGGCCACCGCCACCTGCACCCCAGCCAGGGCCTGCGCGGCATTCCAGTGTGCGGCGAAGCCGTCGGAAGCGACCTGCAGGTGCAGCTGCACTGACGTGCATCCGGATTCCGGGAGAACCGAGTCGGCGGAGCACCGCAACCGTTCCGCATGCCCTCCGGCTAGTGGCACTCCCTCCATGTCAAGCTCGAGATCTTCGGACCGGGCAGCCAGGATCTGCTTGTTGAGCAAGGCGTAGCGCGACTGAGGGGACATCCACCGCCGGTCGAAGTGGTCTGATCGCAGCGTCGGCAGGATGCCGATCATGACCAGGCCCACACCGGCGGCGCGGGCCGCGTCGTCGGCGGTATTGAGGACGGCCCGCAGTTCGCGCTCGAGTTCCAGGGCTTCGTCGCCGGCCAGCGGCCGGGGCGCGACGTTGACCTCGATGTTGTGCTGGCCAAGCTCGGCCTGGAAGGCCGGATCGTCGATATGCTTCAGCACTGTCTGGTTAGCCATCGCGGGATCGACGTTCTCGTCGATGAGATTCAGTTCGAGTTCCAGCCCCATCTGCTCGGGACCAGCGCAGAAGCAGTCCTCGGCGAGCATCCAGGCCAGCGCGTCCAGGCAAAGCTGGCTCTTCTCCCGGTAACGCCGCAGGTCCCGCTTGGTGTACACCGCATCCAACGTGTCTCGCGTCGTCATGAGTTATTCAGTTTTGCGCACTTCATCGCAACTAACTACCCACACCGAGTGCGACAGCACGCGTCAACTGCTGAAAAGCGTCCTGAGCTGTCGCGGCCCCCCGGGCCCGGGGGGCCGCGACAGCACCGAACTCTCACGCAACCGACACCTGCACTCCGGCGGCCTTGACCACGGCCAGGGCGACGCCCAAGCCCGGAACGAGGTCCTCGACAAGGGGCAGTAGCACCGCACCCAGCACCGGCAGCGCGGCCCGCGCCGCCCGGTCCCAGCCCGTCGAGGGGCCAACAGCAGGAAACGTAATAGTGATCGACATGACGGACCTCCCGAACGCCCCCAAGGCGAGGGATCAGCTCGACGGCACCCGCCGAGCACGTCCGCTATCCAGCCGAACCGTGACCATCGATGGGCGCATCAAGGCAACCAGCACAGGACACGCAGTGACTATCGCCAGGTGTCATCCCGCACCACCTCCTCGCCGCCAGACCCCGCAGGGCCACCGGTCACTCATCAGCGCAGCGAGGATACCCGCGCCCACCACGGGGCTCACCGGGCTCAGGCACCCCCTCGTCAGAGCTTTGGCACTGCACGGCGTACCCCACCCTCACCAGGCGGAAAGCCACTTGGAGTCACCCCTTAAGCCGGGGAGACCTGTCCTGACCGCGGAACGTCTCTCGACGCTGGAGGGTCAGTGGCCTATGTCCGCGCAGACGCCTCACCGAACGAGGTGCTGCACTACCCAGTGCATCCCGATTCCCGGCTGCTGTCAAGACCCTGCGCACACGACTTCCGGTCCTGAAGTCACGGCAGTGACGAGGATAAGATCATCCTGAATGACGTACACCACGCGGTAGTTCCCGATGCGCAGCCGC
>Ga0213881_10000290_pt1 | contig 37559 bp, 33 predicted proteins | sample BarmaccoBMER_R08_FD_160104 | JGI IMG/M metagenome (GOLD analysis project Ga0213881, IMG submission 160104) | Barbacenia macrantha exposed rock microbial communities from rupestrian grasslands, the National Park of Serra do Cipo, Brazil - ER_R08 ...
CATCGAGGAAGACGTGGCCGCCGGGCGCCGCTCCGGTAACCGGCAGTACTGGGCGATCTGCGGCTACCACTTCATGCTGCCCGCACCCCGGGTCGCCATCGCCGCCCCACCCTGTGAGCAGTGCGCCGCGGTGCTGGCAGGCCGGAACCGGCCATGCTAGCCGACCCTGAGGTCTCCGAATGGGTCGCGCTACGCCGGGTCAGCCACGGCGGGGTAACCCAGGCGGGTGGGCGCTGGGTGGAAAACGGCCATCGCCTGCCCGGCCACCTCGCCGTCGCGCTGGGCGGGCTGCTGGCCAGGAGGCTGATCCGGCTGGTGAACCCGGACCCAACCACAGGGAACATCTGCAGAACAGTGCTCACCTACGATGGGGTTGACCGCTACGAGCAGCTGAGCCAGCGGGCACTGCAGCTGCCCGCCGCCCAGTTCATCGCCCTGTGCCGCCGATTCATCGACAATGACCCCGACCCGATCGGGGATGCCTCGCCCCGCTGACCGTGGCCACCCGGACAGTGGGCAATCCGCAGATCCGGCACTCGATCGCGCAGGCCCGGGTGGCGGTCAGTTTTCTGCCGTCGCCGAGTTCGACGGTGATCACCCTTTGTGTGCGTTGAACGACACGTCCTGTCGCCTACGGCACACAAACCGTGATCAGCTCCTGCATCGGCAGTAGTAGTAATTAGGTCAGGGTGGCGACCGCGTTGGCAGGGTCGTTGAGCCAGACCCATTGGCGCTCGTGGGTGACGGTGAGGTGAAACTGCTGCCGGTCCGGGCAGCTGAGCTCGGTCCACCAGCGATAGGCACTCACCGCTTCGTCCCACAGGTTCCGGGCGCCGGCCTGGCGTACGTGTCCGCTGCAGATTGAGGCCCACGAGTCGCCGGCCAGCAGCCACAATATTTCCTTGCCGGTGGTGTGGTCGGTCTCGAAGATTGCGCGGCATTCCCCGAGGCGCAGCGCCACCGCGAGAGTGGAATGGTTGCCCAGCACCTGGTGCGGATCGAGGTCCGTGCGCGATTGCGCGGCGATGTCGGGGAAGTCGTCCGGTTCATCGGTGACATTCCATCGCTGAGCGCGCAATCGCATGAAGGCGACCGAGTCCACGATGGTGCCCACCGCGCTGTCGCAGCCGACCTCAAGGCGGAGCAAGTGGTCATTGGCCAGCGGCGGCCCCCATGGCGTGACGATCACCCCGCCGGGCCGGGTCTGTGCCACCCATGCCCAGGGCACGGTCCCCACCGAGCAGGTAGCGATGATCCGATCATAGGGGGCACCGAATGGGTACCCGGCAGCGCCGTCCCCGGTGATTACCCTGACGTCCCGGCCTGCCTTGGCCAGGTTGATCCTGGCCTGCTGGGCGAGCTCGGGGTCGATCTCGATGCTGACCACGTTGCCGGCCCCCAGCCGGTGGGCGAGCAGCGCGGCGTTGTAGCCGGTGCCGGTGCCGATCTCCAACACCTGCTGCCCCTCGCGGGCGTCCAGGTGGTTGAGCATGCCCAGCATGATGGCCGGCATCGAGGACGACGAAGTGTAATCGCCTTCACCACCGCCGGCTCCGTCGTCAGTCTGGGTGATGATGAAGTCAGTGGAGTACACCGCCCTCATCCAGGTGTCGGGGTCGGCGTCCCGATCGATCGGAGTCTTCACGTTTTTGTCGTGTACCCACAGCGCCCGGTCGGGGATGAACAGCTCGCGGGGAGTCGAGGTGAACGCCAGCCGCCACCAGTCGGTCAGGCGATCACTCACGAGAGCGGTCAGGCTCTGCTGCCGATGATCACTTATTGTCGTCGCTCTCGTCCTCGCTTTCGTCTTTGTCCTCTATATCGCCTCTATCCTCGGCGCTGTGCTGGCCGCCGAGGCTGGAGACTACCCGCCCCGGCCGACGGTGCGTGATCGGTCGCCTTTCGGGCGCAGCAGCCGACCCAGCCGATGGGCTTTCTCAGTTCTCCCACCGGCCGCGTTCGCGGAGTTTTTCTCTTCATCGCGGCGCAGCTGCGCCAGTTTAGAGATGATCTTTCTTTGAGCGTTCTGACCTGCGGTTTCCCGAAGAGTGGCGGCCATTGCGGCGGTGTCGAATACACGGTGGGATGGGGACAGGAGTCGCCACATCAGCTGCCCTCGGTGGCCGGCGACTGGATGAGGAGTTGGCCAATGACGCGCCTCACTGTCATGGTCGACGGTGTCCGCTACGTCGACGACGTGGAACCACGCACACTCCTGGCGCACTACCTGCGGGAGAAGCTGGGAAAGACCGGAACTGTCGTGGGCTGCGATACCAGCAACTGCGGCGCCTGCACCGTGCACCTGGACGGTCGGAGCGTGAAGTCCTGCTCGGTCTTTGCGGTGCAGGTCGGTGGCAGTGAGATCACGACTATTGAAGGCCTGGCCCGCGATGGCCAACTGCACCCCATGCAGCAGGCCTTCCACGACAACCACGCCCTGCAGTGCGGCTTCTGCACCCCCGGCATGATCATGCAGGCGATCGATCTGCTCGGCGACGATCCCGATCCGGACGAGCAGAGTGTGCGAGCGGGACTGGAGGGCAACCTCTGCCGCTGCACGGCTACCAGAACATTGTGCGTGCCGTGCTTGATGCCGCGCAGAAGATGAAGCCGGCCGCCAGCGCGGCACCGCGGCCCAGTGCCGTCAGCGCCGCCAGCGTCGTCGGAGGGGGGAACTGATGACCGCCAGCGCTGCGCCGCCGACCCGCGAGCTCGGCCGGACCCGCAAGCGTAAGGAGGACGCCCGGCTGATCACCGGACGGACCCGCTGGACGGACAACATCACGCTGCCCGGGATGTTGCACCTCGTGGTGGTCCGCAGCCCGCTGGCCCACGCCAGGATCACCAGAATCAACACCGACGTGGCCAGGCATCTGCCCCGGGTGCATGGCGTGTTCACCGCCACCGACCTCGGCGCGCAGGGAATCAGATGCCCTGCGCATGGCAGATCACCCCGGACATGAAGTCCCCACCAGCCCCGCCGCTGGCCGTTGACACCGTGCACTGTGCCGGTGAGGGGATAGCGATCGTGGTGGCCCGCGATGCGGCGTCGGCCGCCGATGCCGCCGATGCCGTCGAAGTGGACTACGACGAGCTGACGCCCGTTCTCGACATGGAGGCCGCACTCGCCGACGGCGCCCCGCTGGTGCACCCCGAGCTGGGCACCAATCGCAATGCATTGTGGGTCTTCGACTCAGGCGAGGCGGGCAGCGGGGGCGACGTCGAGCCGGCTATCCGCGACGCAGAGATCGTGATCAAGCGGCGGTTCCGGCAGCAACGGCTGATTCCCGCGTTCATGGAGCCGCGCTCCGTGGTGGTCGACCCGACCGGCGAGCAGCTGACCATGTGGTCGTCCACCCAGATACCGCACATCCTCAAGACGATGGTCGCCCTCACCTTGGGCCTGCCCGAGCACAAGGTGCGAGTCATCGCGCCGGACGTCGGCGGCGGGTTCGGCGGCAAGCTCCAGGTGACACCGGAGGAGTTCCTCGCCGTGCTGGTCGCCCGGCGGATGGGCAAGCCGGTCAAGTGGACCGAGACCCGTTCGGAGTCGCTGCTTGCCGTGCACCATGGCCGGGACCAGATCCAGGACCTGACCCTGGCCGCCCGCAAGGACGGTACGGTCACCGGTCTCAAGGTCGAGCTGATGGCCGACATGGGCGCATACCTGCGAATCATCACATCCGGGATACCGATCCTCGGGGCGTTCATGTACTGCGGGATCTACAAGTTCCGGGCTTACCGCTTTGCGTGCACCAACGTGTTCACCACCAAGACCCCGACCGACGCCTACCGCGGTGCTGGCCGCCCGGAGGCCACCTTCGCCATCGAGCGGATGATGGACGAGCTCGCCGCTGAGCTGGGCATGGACCCGCTGGAGCTGCGGGAACGAAACTGGATCAAGCATGAGGAGTTCCCGTACCCCACGGTCGCCGGGCTGACCTACGACTCGGGCAACTACGAGGCGGCCACGGCTAAGGCCAAGGAGCTGTTCGACTACGACGGCCTGCGCGCCGAGCAGCGGCGCCGCCGGGAGGCGAACGAGGTGGTGCAGCTGGGCATCGGCATCTCGACCTACACCGAAATGTGTGGGCTGGCCCCGTCCCGGATGCTGGGTGCGCTGTCCTACTCCGCTGGCGGGTGGGAGAACACCAGCATCCGGATGCTCGCCACCGGCAAGGTCGAGGTGATCTCCGGCGTCTCCCCGCACGGCCAGGGGCACGAGACGGTGTGGAGCCAGATTGTGGCTGACCGGCTGAGCGTGCCGTTTGAGGACGTCGAGGTGCTGCACGGTGACACCCAGAGCTCGTCCAAGGGCATGGACACCTACGGCTCCCGATCGCTGGCCGTGGGTGGTATCGCGGTGGTCAAGGCCGTTGACAAGGTGATCGACAAGGCGAAGAAGATGGCGGCGCACCTGCTGGAGTGCTCCGAGGCCGACATCGAGTTCACCCATGGCAAGTTCACCATCAAGGGAACCGACCGGGGCGTCACGATCCAGGAGGTCGCGTTCGCGGCTTTCGCCGCACCCAACTATCCCGAGGGCATGGAGCCGTCGTTGGACTCCGAGGCCACCTTTGACCCGGAGAACTTCTCCTTCCCACACGGCACCCACCTGTGCGTGGCCAAGGTGGATACCGAGACCGGCTGGGTGAGGATCCGCCGCTACGTGTGCGTGGACGATATCGGCACCGTGGTGAACCCACTGATCGTCGAGGGACAGGTGCACGGGGGCCTGGCCCAGGGCATCGCACAGGCGCTGTTCGAGGAGGCCGGTTACGACGAGGTCGGCACGCTGATCACCAGCACGCTGGCCGACTATCTGATGCCCAGTGCTGCGGACCTGGATCCCGAGCGGGTTGCACCGTGCTTCCCGGGAGCCACTCTCACGTCAGCGAGCGGCGCGGAGTTCGCGGGAACCGTGCAGATCCGGCTGGGTCCGATCGCCCTGCAGTACCGGGGATCTGGTCGCTTCACCGAAACCGACCAGGCCGCGCACCGGAGCGTGATCAAAGCGACGGGTACCGCAGCTGGGGGCCAGGGCACTGCGGCGGTGACCGTGCAGACCAGTCTCGTCGAGGACGAGGCGGGCACCGCGGTGACGGTGGCCACCGATCTGACCATCACGGGCAAGCCGGCCCAGTTCGGCCGAGGCCTGATCGAGGATGTCAGCAGGAAGATCATCGGTCAGTTCGCGGACTGCCTGAGCGCAAGCCTGGGGCAGGCGGAGGGGCCCAGACAGCAACGGCGTCACCGTAGGTCGTCGGCGTCGATGATGCGGTAGCCGTAGCCTTGCTCGGCGAGAAAGCGCTGGCGGTGCGCCGCGTAGTCAGTGTCCAGGGTGTCCCGGGAAACCACCGAGTAGAAATGCGCTTGGCGCCCGTCGCTTTTAGGGCGCAGCAGCCGGCCCAGCCGCTGGGCTTCCTCCTGCCGGGAACCGAACGTGCCGGAAACCTGCACCGCCACCGAGGCCTCCGGTAAGTCGATAGAGAAGTTGGCTACTTTGGACACGACCAGCCTGCGTACTTCGCCGCGGCGGAACGCCTCGTAGAGACTTTCCCGTTCGGAGTTGCGGGTCGAGCCTTGCACCACCGGCGCGTCCAAAACCGCGCCGAGTTCCTCCAGTTGCTCCAGATACGCCCCGATCACCAGGGTCGGCTCGTCGGGATGCCGGTTCAGGATGGCCGTCACAACCCCAAGCTTGCTGCGCGCAGTGGAGCACACCCGGTAGCGCTCGTCGGCTTCTGCGGCGGCGTAGCGCAGCCGCTCGGCGTCGGTCAGGGTGACGCGTACCTCGACGCAGTCCGCTGGCGCGATCCAGCCCTGTGACTCGATGTCGCGCCACGGCGCGTCGTAGCGCTTGGGCCCGATTAGGGAGAACACGTCCCCCTCCCGGCCGTCCTCGCGCACCAGGGTGGCGGTCAGCCCGAGCCGCCGGCGGGACTGCAAATCGGCTGTCATCCGAAAGACCGGTGCGGGCAGCAAATGCACCTCGTCGTAGACGATCAGCCCCCAGTCCCGGGAATCGAATAAATCCAGGTGCTGGTATTCGCCTCGTGATTTGCGGGTCATGATCTGGTAGGTCGCGACCGTCACCGGACGGATTTCCTTGCGCTCACCGGAATATTCGCCGACCTCGTCGGCGGACAGCGAGGTACGCGCGATCAGTTCGCGCTTCCACTGCCGGCCGGCGACCGTGTTGGTGACCAGGATCAGCGTGGTCGCTTGGGCTTGGGCCATCGCGGCGATCCCGACCAAGGTCTTTCCCGCTCCACACGGCAGCACCACGACCCCGGAACCGCCGGCCCAGAACCCGGTCACCGCGTCGCGTTGGTAGTCGCGCAGCGACCAGCCGTTCTCGACCAGCTCGATCGGGTGCGACTCGCCGTCGACGTAGCCGGCCAGATCCTCGGCCGGCCAGCCGATCTTGAGTAGCCCCTGCTTGAGCCGGCCGCGCTCCGAGGGGTGCACCCGCACGGTGTCCTCATCGACCCGGGCCCCCAGCATTGGGGTGATCTTGCGGTGCCGGAGTACCTCCTCGAGCACGGCCTGGTCCAGCGAGACCAGCACCAGGCCGTGCGCCGGGTGCTGGGTCAGCTGCAGCCGGCCGTAACGGCCCATGGTGTCCACGACGTCGACCAGCAGGGGCTGGGGCACGGCATACCGGGAAAAGCGCACCAGCACGTCGACGACCTGCTCGGCGTCGTGCCCCGCGGCCCGCGCGTTCCACAGCGCCAGCGGGGTGACCCGGTAGGTGTGCACGTGTTCGGGCGCGCGCTCGAGTTCGGCGAAGGGCGCGATCGCAGCCCGCGCCACCCCGGCTGCCGGATGGTCGACCTCCAGGAGCAGCGTCTTGTCGGACTGGACGATGAGCGGTCCGGCCTCAGGCGTTGAGCTCAACGAGGTTCCTCCACGCTCGGCAAGCACCATGGGATGAATCGGTTCGGCTGCTGGGGCCAGTCTCTCAGGCGCGTGCGCACCCGCGCCGCCGAGGCGCGAAGCCCGGCACCCTGGGACTGGGTGCCGGGAACGCAAGCCGTTCCGCTCACGCGACGTAGTCTGTGCGTCTTTTGGGTGAAAAATAGTTCACTGTGAGTAGTTCACCGCCCGCCATAGCGGTAAAACGACCCGGGCTGGCGGGTGTTGTCTCCCCCGAGCACTGGCGCTCTGCGCGGTCAGGGAGCACGGTAAGTAGACCCGAAGGACTGCCCAGCCCAGCCCGTCGTATCGTCCGTGCTGACCAGCGGGCGTATCCGGTTCGGGGCCAGCGGCGTTACTTACGTGCGGCGCTGAGGCCCACGACCGCGGTGACCTGTGGTGAGCCGGGTGCCCGGCCACCCTCGACTCCTGGGAGGGGATCCCACCGTGCCAGCGAGTAGTTCGCGACTTTCCGCGGAGGCGGCGTGATGACCGCCGTCCTCAGTCATCCCAGGGAGGCGGGAGCAGCGGCGAGTGACCCGGAGGCCACGCGGTCCCGGTGGTATTGGCGCAACTGGCCAGTGGTGGTCAAGTTGGCCGCTGTGCTGCTGGTGCCCACCCTCGTCGCCCTGGTCGCGGGGGTCTTGCGGATTGTGGATCAGGCGAGCGCCGCGCCGGCCTATCTGCGGATCACCCAGATCGTGCGCGTGCAGCAGCAACTATCCGACCTGATCGGGGCGCTGGCCCGGGAACGGGACTTGGCCACGGCGTTTGTTGCCAAGGGCCGGGCCGGGGATCAGCAAGGGCTGGACCTGCAGTTTCGCGTCGTCGATAGCGACGTGCGGAGGGTCGCGGAGGCCGCCAACCAGGTCCGGGGGCTGGAGTTCACCCGCTCCCCGCTGGCTACGCTCGGCGCTCTGGGGCCGTTGCGGGCCAGCGTGACCACAGGCTTCGGCCCGGTCGAGGTGGTGGTCACCGAGTACAGCGACGCGATCGACCCCCTGGTTGAGTTGGATGCCGCGCTGACCCGCCAGCTTGATGACGTCGCCGTGACGAACGACGCTGCCGCCGTGCATGCCCTGGTCGCCGGCCGTGAGCAGATCAGCCGCCAGCACGCGGTCGTCTTGGCAGCGCTGTACGTCAACCGTCTGGGTCCCGGCCAAATCGAAGACCTGCGCACGGCGACGGTCCGGCTGACCAGCGACCAGGACGCGGTCCGGGAGGCCTTGACGCCCGCTGAGCGCGCCGACGCCATCGCCGGAATCTCCGGGACCGGCCCGGACGCGGAGCTGTCCCGGCAGCGGCTGTTGCAGCTGATCTTGCACCGCGGTCTCGCGGGTGAGCCGCTGAACATCTCGCCGCAGGAGTGGGATCAGCGCAACGCGGTAGCCGTCGAGAACATCGCCACCGTCGAAAAGAAGCTGCGGCAGCGAATCGAGCAGACCGCACAGGGGCTGCTCGCCCACGTGCGCACCTCCGCTGGCCTGAACTCGGTCATTCTCTTCTTTGCGCTGGCGCTGGGCGTGCTGGTTGGCATCTGGGTGACCCGGGCCCTGTTGCGGCCGCTCGGAGTGCTCAAGCGCACCGCACTGGATGTCGCCGATCGGCGGTTGCCCGAGGCGATGGCCCGCATCCGCGACGGCGAACTGTCCGGGACAGCGGTCGAGCCGGTGCCGGTCGGTACCAGCGAAGAAATCGGTCAGGTCGCCCGGGCCTTTGACGAGGTGCACAGTCAAGCCGTCCGGCTGGCCAGTGAGCAGGCCCAGCTCCGTTCCAACGTCAACGACATCTTCGTCAACCTTTCGCGGCGCACTCAAGGTCTAGTCGAGCGCCAGCTGAAGCTCATCGACCGGCTCGAGAGCGGTGAACAGGACCCGCAACAGCTGGACAACCTGTTCCAACTCGACCATCTCGCCACCCGGATGCGGCGCAACAGCGAGAACCTGCTGGTCCTCGCGGGCACCGATGCGACCACCCGGTCTAGCCGGCCGGTCCGGTTGGTGGACGTGCTGCGCGCCGCGGTGTCCGAGGTGGAGCGCTACCAACGCCTGGCGCTGCAGCAGCCACCTGCGGTCCTGGTGCTCGGCCGCTCCGCGAGTGACCTGGTGCATTTGCTGGCGGAGTTGCTGGACAACGCGACTCAGTTCTCGTCCCCGGAGAGCCAGGTGGTGGTTTCCAGCATCTTCGCCGCGGACGGCTCGGTCGTGATCGAGGTCGCCGACCGCGGTGTCGGGATGACCGAGGCGGAGCTTGCCGAGGCCAACCAGCGGTTGGCCAGCCCCCCGATGGTGGACGCGTCGGTGTCCCGCCGGATGGGGCTGTTCGTGGTTGGCCGGTTGGCTGTCCGGCACGGCATCACCGTGCAGCTGCGCCGCAGCGAGGACGAGGTGGGTATCTGCGCCTGCGTCACCATACCGTCCAAGCTGGTACGGGTGGCCTCGGAGGCGGTGGAGCCTCGTGCCCCCGCCGCCCAGCTGGCCGAAACCAATGGTTATGACCGGGAGGCGACTGCGGCGCTGGTGGTCGTCGGCTCGAACGGCGGGGGCGCCGACAACAACCACGACGATAACGGCCACGAGGCCAACAGCCAGGAGATCAACGGTCCCGGGGAGCCCTCAGCGGAACAGTCCGCTGTGAACGGTTCGTCGGGCTTCCCGGAGCGTCAGCAACACGCCGACCGGCGCTCACCCCCGGTGAAAACGGCACCGGCTCCGTCCGGACCGCCGGCCAGTCCCTCAGCAGGCGGCTCGATGGCCACCCCCAGCGCCGGATCTGGCGCAGATCTGTTCCGGCCGGCCCGGGCCACGGTGGTAGGTGGCACGGTGGCCGGAGGCGCGGGAGTGGGGCACCGGGTGACGCTGCACCACTCCACACCGATCTTCGATGACGTGGCCTCCGCGTGGTTCAAGGAGCACGAGGCCGTCCCGGTGGGCTGGACTGCACCCTCGACGCATGGACCCTCGACGCATGGACCCTCGACGCAGGGGCCATCGGTGCGCGGGCCGGCTGAGATGACTCGCGATGTTCCGACCCGGGATGTCTCCCAGGAAGTCTCATTGCCGACGGGGCGTCCGTTGCCGCATGCCCCTGTGCCGCACGCGCCTTTGCCGGATGCCCCGTCGGCGGATATCCCGGCGGATATCCCATCCACGGATGCTCCGCCCAGGAAGGCGGCAGCGTCCGCGACGACGCCTTCCCGGCCCCTGACCCGGCGGCAGCCAGGCAAAACGTTGATCGAATCCGAGTCCGGTGCTGGCGACGGTGACGCGGGCAAGCCTCGTTCGCCGAGTCAGCCTGTTTCGGAGGTGGAGGCCACCACTCCAGTCGCTTCGCTGGCGCGGGACTGGGGTACAGCAGATGAGGGCTGGCGGGCGGCGCGAGCGCTGGCGATGCCGGTCAGTGCGGAGCTCACCTCTAGGGGGCTGCCGCGGCGGCAGCCCCGGGCACTGCTGGTGCCCGGGGCCGTCGGGGGGGCCGAATCCGCCACAAGCGCACCGGCGCGCAGCGCCGAGTCGATCCGTGGCCGGCTTGCCAGCTACCAGCAGGGTGTCCGAGAGGGTCGTCAGGCCCGCCGAAACCTGGAGATGCAGGCTGACGGGTCGCCGCAGCAGGGCGGGGAAGAGGAGACGACGTGACCGTTGCGCGGACGCAGCCGGAATGCTTCGGATGGTTGGTCGACGACTTTGTCAACAGAGTGCCTGGGGTGGCGCACGCGCTGGTGGTGTCAGCCGAGGGAATGCCTCTGACGGCGTCGGCCTACCTGCCCCGAGACCGTGCCGACCAGCTCGCCGCAGTGGCATCCGGCCTGGTCAGCCTGGCCCAGGGGGCATCCCGCTGTTTTGACGCCGGCCGGGTCGTGCAGACGGTGGTGGAGCTGGAACGGGGGATCATGCTGGTCATGTCGATCAGCGATGGCTCCAGCCTTGCGGTGCTGGCCACCCCGACCTGCGACATCGGGTTGGTGGGATATGAGATGACGTTGTTGGTCGAGCGGGTCGGCCGGCAGCTCACCCCGGACCCGCGTGCGCAGCCGTATGGTGCCCGAGGCCGTTGATGTGGTGGTGAGACAGAGGTGAACCGACCTCGCGGCGATGACGGAGATGATCAGTCTTTTGCTGACGTGGTGAACAACCTCAGTAGTGGCCCGTGGCGCTGGGGCGGGCGTCGCAAGAAGCCGCCGAGGTCATCGCCCACCCGGGCACCGGTGGCGGGGGAGGAGCCCGTGAGGATGCGACAGCCGGCCTCGGCGTTTGCTGGATCCGACGAGTGGAGCGAGCCGGCGGATGCAGCGTCTGTGGTGCGGCCTTATACCTGGACCAGAGGCCGTACCGCCCCAGTATTCGACCTTGCGGTGGAGACGCTGGTGTCTACCAGCGAGCGCGGTCTCGACATGGCGATGCGGACCACCGAGGAAAACCGGGCGGTGGCGGAACTGTGCCGCGCCCCCCGATCGGTGGCCGAGGTGGCCGCTCTGTTGTCTCTCCCGCTGGGCGTGGCCCGAGTCCTGCTGGCGGACATGGCGGACATCGGCTTGATCGTGGTGCATCGCAGCGCGAACGGTTCTGGCAACATGCCGGATATGGTCTTGATGGAAAGGGTATTGAGTGGACTTCGTCGACTCTGATCGGGCGTGGCCCCAGGGGGGCTCGTCGACGGCAGCGATCCAGCCCGGCCCGGTTCGGTCCGGCCCGCCCGTCGCGCGGCAAGCCGCAGGCGGCGTTAGCGTGATGTCCGCGAAAATTGTGGTAGGCGGTGGTTTCGGCGCCGGCAAGACGACGTTCGTCGGCTCGGTATCCGAGATCGTGCCGCTGACCACTGAGGCTGTACTTACCGATGCGAGCACCTCGGTGGATGACCTCGCGGCCACCCCGGACAAATCGACCACCACCGTCGCGATGGATTTCGGCCGGCTCTCGCTGGACGCGGAGCTGATCCTCTACCTGTTTGGTACCCCGGGGCAGCACCGTTTCTGGTTCATGTGGGATGACCTGGTGCGCGGCGCGATCGGCGCGGTCGTGCTGGTGGACACCCGCCGGCTGGCCGATTGTTTTGCGGCGGTGGACTTCTTCGAAGACCGTGGCCTGCCCTATGTTGTCGGAGTGAACTGTTTTGATGGCGTGCTCAGCCACAGTGTTGAGGACGTCCGGGAAGCGCTGGCCATCGAGCCCACGGTACCCATCATCCCGTGCGACGCTCGCGAGCGGGAATCGACGAAAAACACCCTCATCGCGTTGGTGGAGCACGCTATGCGGAGGTCAGTAGCAGCTCGCGGGTGATCGTGGGGTGGGGAGAGTGCGTAGTGCGGCAGGTCACGAAGTGAAAATGAGGCCACCTTCCCGTCGTCCCAACGGCTCTACCGACATCACTGTGCGTGATCGGTCTGCTACCCGGAGCCCGAGTCGGGCCTGCCTCGCCGCCCTGTTCAGGGCCGGTAGGGCGGTGCTGCGGCACTGCGGCTGCCGGTGGCGGCTGCGGGAGTGGAGGTTGCGCACCAAACTCATCGCGGTGCTGGTGGTGCCCTTGGTGCTTGCCGGTATCCTCGGCGCGCTGCGGGTCACCGACCTGGTACACAAGGCGCAGGGTTACGCCACGCTGGACCACCAGGGTGAGTTCGTCCAGCGGCTGGGTCGCGTCGCGTATGACCTGCAGGGAGAGCGGCAGCAGGTGGCTGAGCTGTTGGCCACCGCAAAGAGCACCGATCGCGCCGCGCTGCGGCCTGTGGTTCAGGCCCAGGTTCAGCGGGTGAACACCGCCATCACCAAACTGCGGACCGCGGAGCGCACCGCCGAGGAGGTCGGCTCGCCTACGGACCAGGAAGCCTACCGGGCCGCGGTGAACCGGCTGGCCGGGCTTGCTGCTCTGCGTCAAGCCACCTTCGGGTCCACTCCCGCCCCAGGCAGTGCCGCCGCGCGCAGTGCGATCACGGGCTATTCCCGACTCATCGTGGGGTTGCTCGGCCTTGAGCGCGACGTGCTCAATGGCGCACCCGACCCGGTAGCCCGTCGCATCGATGGCATCAAAGCGCTGTCGGTCGCCAAGGAACAGGCTTCCTGGCAGCATGCGGTGTTGTTGGTGGGCATCTTATCCGGCGGCCTCTCCGTGCAGCAGCAGGCCGCGCTGCGCGCCGCTGAAGCCCGGTTCGACACTGCCTCCGATGAGTTCGGCCAAGCTCTGTCCCCCGATCAGCGGGAGCTGTATTTCGACACCAGGGCAGTCCTCGATCGCAAGCGGCTGCTGGAGGCCGCACTGGATCGGGCGGTGCGGGCAGCGCCGCTGGAGACGGTCCCCGGCGACTGGAACTCCGCCGCCGCAGGAACCGTCGAAACGATGCACCAAGGGATTACCACCCTGCTCAGCGAGTTGCGGATGGACGCTCAGACGCGCGGTGCCCGGGCGTGGCGCCAGGCGTTCCGGGAAGGTGCCGCAGTCGCCGTGATGCTGCTGCTCGCTGTGGCGCTGCTGGTTGTCGTGATGCGCTCATTGCTGCAGTCACTGCGGGCGCTGCGCACTGCCGCGTTCGAGGTCGCCGATCGCCAGCTGCCGCAGGCCGTCGAACAGGTACTGGCCACCGATGCTACCCCCGAGCAGGCAGCTGTCGATCCGCTGCCGGTGCACTCGCAGGAGGAAGTCGGTCAAGTTGCCAGAGCGTTCGACACCGTGCATGCCCAAGCGGTCCGCCTGGCCACCGCGCAGGCCCAACTGTGCAGCAGCCTCAAGGAGGTCTTCCTCACCCTGTCCAGGCGTAGCCAACGCCTGCTGGACCAGCAGCTGCGGCTGATCGAGGAGTTGCGCGGCGCGGCGCGCGATCCTGAGCTGGTGAGCAGTGTGCGCCAGCTCGATCGCCTTGCTGCCCGGATGCGTCGCCACAGCGACAACCTGCTGCTGCTGGCCGGCGCGGCGCGCCGTGAGGCCGAGGACCCGGTGCCGGTGCTTGACGTGCTGAACAACGCCCTCGCGGAGATCGATGAGTACCAGTGGGTGAGCGTGGGCTCGTCCCCGGCGGCAATGGTGATTCCTCCGGTTGCGGGGGACCTGGTGCACCTGATCGCAGAGTTACTGGATAATGCGACCAGCGTCACCCCGCAGGGCACCATGGTGACCCTGCGTGCGGCGCTCACCGAAGACCATGGCCTGTTGGTGGAAATCACCGACTCCGGGCCTGGGCTGTCTCCTGACGAACTGCAGACGATCAATGCGCGGCTCGCGTCGGCACCAGAGACCGATGCAACGGTCTCCGGCCAGATGGGTCTGTTCGTGGTGCGCAAGCTGGCCGCGCAGCATGGCCTCACCGTGCGGCTGCGCCAGCGCCTGGGCGAGCACGGGATCACCGCGACCGCGCTGCTGCCCCCCTCCCTGGTGAGGGTTGATCTCCGGGCGCCGATGAACGACGTGCCCGAGGTGCGCCTGCCGCTGCAGGTATCGGTGGTCGACGAGGCGAGGGCAGCGGATCTGTTCAGCCCGTCCTCGATCAGTCCCGCTGCGCTCGGGGTGGTCGCCTCGCAGCGCAGCCGTCCGCGCACCGCTCAGGAGGAGTGGCTGGAGCTCTTCGGCCACCTCGAGTCCCCACCCGACCCCCCACCCGAGCCCCTACCCGACCCCCAACCCGAGCCCCTACCCGCCCCCCAACCCGACGAGCCACTCTTCGAGCAGCTGGGCGGCGGCCAGGCGCAGGTTCCGGCTGGGCAGCCCGAGGACGTTCGCGAAGAGATCTTCGAGATGGTCTCCGCCTGGTTCCGGGAGCGTCAGTCCGCGCCGGTGAGCGGTTCGCCGTCGGCCACCACCTCCGAGTGGCGGTCCCCGTTGGACGAAGAGTGGCACGCCGCCCAGGCCCTGCGTACCCGGGCTGACCACGAGCTCACCCGAGCCGGGTTGCCCAAGCGCCAGCCCCGCGCGCATCTGGTGTCCGGCGCGGACGGCCGTGTCCTGCCCACCCCAGTGCCCGCTTGCCTGGCTCGTACCCCCGATGCGGTGCGCGGCCAGTTGACCAAGTACCAGCGTGGATTGCGCGTCGGGCGGCATGCCCGCGTCGATCCTGACGAGCAGATGGCGTGGACCGAGCTCTCACAGCGACTTTTCGATCAGCGACCTTTCGACCAGCGACCTTTTGAGGAGAATCAGCCGTGACGGCAGCAGCGCCCCAGTACCCCCTCCGGCCCGGCCAGTTCGGCTGGCTGGTGGACAGCTTCGTGCAGCAGGTGCCCGGCGTGGCGCACGCTGTCGTGGTCTCCGCCGATGGGCTGCTCCTGGTCGCCTCCTCAGCCTTGCCCCGTGATCGCGCTGACCAGCTTGCTGCGGTCACGTCGGGTCTGGTGAGCCTCACCCAGGGCGCGGCCCGCTGCTTTGACGCGGGCGGGGTGGTCCAGACCGTCGTGGAGATGGAGCGCGGCATCGTCTTGACCATGGCCATCAGCGATGGGTCCAGTCTCACCGTGCTGGCCTCGCCGAGCTGTGACATTGGCCTGATCGGCTATGAGATGACGTTGCTCGTCGACCGAGCGGGCAAGCTGCTGACCCCCGAGCTACGCGCACAGCTGCAGAACGCGGCGTACTCCTAGAGCCGGGGCTAGCTCATCGACTCATGTCCGCTGATCCGACGGTGCGCGCCGTGACGCCGGTGGGAGGAGCTGTTGCCGACGATCCAGAAATCCACTTGGCCGGGGAGTAGGGCTGTATGCACTACTCGGTTAGGTCGGCGGGGCACTCGACCTGCGCTCGGAGCTGTCGATGATCCCTCCTAGACTGCAGCGTCATGCCAGTGCATTTCCCTGACGAGGCTGCCTCGCCTGACGAGAAGCGTGGACTGCTGTTCCATGACCTCTACTTTGGCCGTGGCTGGACGAGGTACCTGCCGACGAGGAGTGGCAACAGGCCAGGGAGGCAGAGGAGGACGGTCCCTTTGCGTTCGGGCCCGATGATCCTGCTGATGCAGCTGGGGCCAACGCTAGGGAGATCGAAAACCGTGAATGGGAGCTGGCCCGCAGCGACGCGTATAGCCGAGCGCTCGGGATCGCGCCGGTGCGCACGATGGCCGACGTGCTTCAATACATGATCGCGTGTGGCGTGGTCATCGAACGCACCGAGGGCGAGGACGTCGTCTACGATCTCAATCCTGACGTCGAGCTGCCGGCCGAAGTACTGCCGTTGTCGGACGAAGATCGAGCTAAAGAGGACTCGTTACGTTGGCAAGACGTTCACGAAGCTACCGCGCAGTCGATCATCCGCCTCTTCGATCCTGACGGCGAGGACCGTCCAGAACGCAAGCGCACAAGCTTGGCCCGCCTTGCCCGGGAGCTTGACTCGGACTATGAGTCGGTGCGGGCCGGAGTGCTCAACTTGCTCGACGAGGGAGACTTCACCACGACGATCAATATTGAAGACGCTGCGCCGCATCGGGTGTTCGAGCTGGTGGTGGATTGGGAGCGCTTCGCCGCTACCCGCATCAGTCTGCGCTTGGCCGGGGGGAACGACGAACCCGACGAAGGCGTGGCGTCCTAGCGGGCGATGGTCCGCCGTAGCGTGAGGGCATACGCCGGGGCCAGGGCGCGGACTTGGCTGGCGTCGACCTCGGCACCGAGCGCGTCGATCGCCATGACCACGCCCTGACGTCGGGGAGCACCGAACAACTCATCGAGGTAGTCGAGCCCTTGGCGAGTCGAGGCCTCAGCGCGCGGGTCTGCCAGGAGAAGCTCAAGGCGTTGCCTGACGGGACTCGGGTCGGTAGCGAGCATCAGCCGCAGGACGTTACCGGCGTCCTTAGCGACGGGACGTCGCTGACCGGCCTCGTGAATGCGCTCTCCCAGCTTGTGGCACTTGGCGATCAACAGTGCTGCCACGCCGGCTACCCGCACCTCAAGCACCCGACCGTCTCGTTCGGGCTCCAAGCTCGGCACCGCCATAATGTCGGCGTCGACCGCAGCCGGTTCGAGACCCGGCGTGCGACGCGTCGCAGCACGCGAGTGTGGCGGGATCACTCCAGAGCGCCGGCTGCCTGGTCCGGAGAACGTGTCGGCGACCATCAGATCGACCACAACCTCTTCGATCCGGTCACCGATCTTCTCGGGGCGATGCCAGTGCCCGGGATCCGTGCCCTGGGTGAAGCCCGCAGCGGTCATGGTCTGTTCGAGCAGCGGCTCGTCGTCAAGAACCTCGGGTCGACTCCAAGGTCGGCATCACTCGTGTATGAGGCAGCCGTCAGTTCGCTGGCGGCGGTGCGGAGGTGGACGGCTTGAGCTCCGACGAGAGTGATGGCCTTACGGTGCGCCTGGAGCGCCTCAAGCGCATCGAGCAGGACTCGGCGAGCAGCGACCGTGATCACTTCTGCGGAGATGCCCTCAGGAAAGCGCGACATCGACAACCCAACCAGAGCTGCTCATGGGCGGCTCCGGATGGTAGCGGCCTCGTTGGCCAGCTCGCCGGGGTGTCGCCGCCAAGCATCTACGGTGGCGACCATGTGGGCAAGGACGGCCTCACCCTCAGCGGGCATCCGATCTGGGCCGCTCAAGCAGTCAATCGCCAGCTGGCTGAGCGCAACATGCTCGCTAGCTCCGAAGGCGCGCCGCCCCAGCAGCTGCCCCCAGTCGCTCGGCTGCAGGAGGATGACGTTTCCCAGACCGTGTGCAGCACGCATCAGCGAAAGCTCCTCGGCCACGGCGTCAACCATGTCCGGACCCGGATCGACGTAGATCGTCAACGGGCCACCGACCGCAACGGGTGCCACCTCACGTGCTGCGTAGGAGCCCGTGACCACGGCGGTGATCTCGGTGCCCCGAGCGATCAAGCTGCGGTAGAGGGCATCGGGACCCATGCGCGCCACCATCGGCACTGCCTGGTTGGAACGGAACAGGCCAGTCGACCTCAACGATGGAGGAACCCTCCCTGGTGATGAGAGCCTCGTCGTCGAGGGTCTGAAGGATCCGTGAGACGTATCCGGGACTGACATGCACGAGTGCAGCAAGGTCTTTCTGCCGGTATGGCGGGGCAAAGTCAGTGAGCAGCCGAACTAGCATGCCAGCTCTGGCACCCGAGAGCCCTCGGCTGCGGCGCTGTGGCGTCGGATCGGGGTTCTGTTGGGCACCTTGGGTCTTGATCAGTACACCGGTCGGCAGGCGGAGGTCAACATTGCCCGTGAGGTCGAGGTAACTCACCTTGCGACTCGCAAGGACGTCTCTCGTCCTCGGACTAAGCCAGGGTGCGACGACAAGAACCGTGGCCTGGCTGTAGAGCCGGCGCAGTAGCCGGACCTGTGGTAAGAGGACCTGTTGAGCCGCTGCTGGCGTCAACGACGCCTTTGCCTCAACGACAACCTGGGCGAAGGGCGCGGAGGTTGTGAGTGCTCGGATCGAGTAGACGGAGTCTTCGGCGGTGCCTTGGTCGTCGTCCTGTCCCCCGCCCACCAAGATGGGCGAAATGTCGAAGTCAGGCCCCAGCAGCTCAGCAAGCCGAGCGATGCCCTGTTCGAGCACGGCATGCTCATCGACTGTGCGGGCGACCACGGGCCTATCTTGACCGTAGTTGTCTTTTTCGGCAAGGTGCCCACTGTGGGCAACCTCGGCAGATGGGCAACGACGGGTCAGGTCGGCGTGACGGTGGCCGAGGTGATTCGGTGCAGCGGGAGGCACCACAGTTCATCGGTGAAGCGGTCGAACCCCTCCAGAACGCCACCCCCGACACTCACCGGTCGCACGATCCGCTTGCTGGCTACGCCGTGGGAGTTCACGTAGCCGATACAGACGTTGCTGCCGGCGTGGGCGGCGCCTTGCAGCACCTCCAGTGTGTCACCGGTAGACACCGCGCCGGTGACCACCGCGGGCTTCAGCCGGGCGGTGGCTGCGGCGTCGCCGGCTCGCACCCCGGCAACCAGTGCGGCAAGCTGCGCTTCAGAGGGGGTAGGCGGCGTGGCGACCCGGTGGGACGCCTGGGTCCGGACCCGGGCTCGCCGAGTTCCGGCGCGCAGATCGACCACCTGGCCGTCGGGTCCCTCGGCGACCGGGAAGAAGCCGGCGCCACGCACCTCGTCGAGGAGTGCGGCCAGCGGCACCGGGCTGACCAGCACGGTAGGGGCAAGCCGGCGCAGCCGGCAGCGCGCGGCGACGGGATGCGCCAACAGTTCGGTGAGCAGCACCGCGTCGTCGCACCGGAGGAATGCGGCGGCGGCGCCACCGCGCAGCCGCCCGTGCCGCCGGGCCACATCGTCGATCAGGTAACTCAAGGACTGCGGTACCGGGGTCGCCGACCGGGTCCGGAACAGCTCGTGCAGGTCAGCGGCGCTGCGGCCGGCGTCCAGTGCCCGGCGCACGGTGGCCTCGGTGACCCGGTAGACGGTGGCGCCACCCGCTGACTCCACGTCAGCCACCAGTCCCACCTCCCGGGCCAGTTCGGGCTCCAGCGGTCCCGGTGCCACCACGGTACGGTCGGCCTGCACCATCACGTGGTTCACCGGCTCGGGTAGCGCGGCATACAGCACGGCCGCCGCGGCCTTCGCTCCCTCGCGCAGCAGCGCCCGTCCGGTCGCCGACGCCGCGCCCAGCGCGAGAACACCCAGCATGGTGGCCTCATGGACGGTCCAGCCGACCACCTCGTCGCGTCGCCGGCTGTCCTGGAGCGGTGCCCGCCAGGACAGGACGGCGGCGAGGTCCTCAGCTCGCTGGATGCCTTGTCCGGCGGGCAGCTCGGCCATCATCTCGAGGATCCGGCGCCGCTGCGCCGGGGCGCGAGGCGCGCGCAACTCGTCGGACAGCACGGCCAGTGGCCGGTCCTTGTCATCGCGTGTCCCGGCCAATCCAGGCAGCCGGGGCAACTCCAACCACGCGAGTGCGAGCCTGGCCCAGCGTCGCTGCGGTGGCGCGGCGAGCCACGAATCGGCGGCGACGGTGGGCAACCATAGCGGCGCGTTCGTTCCCTCGTCGGTCCAGGTGATTAGTCCAGCAGCGACGGCGACCTCGGCGAGCAGCGCGACTGCCGCCTCGTCGATCTCCAGCAGGCGTGCTGTTCGTCGCAGGTCCCGGACACCCAGGCCACCAGAGCGCAACCTCGGGGGAGGGTCCGCTGACCATTCGGTGACCAGTTTCTCGGTGTGGCGCAGCATGTCGAGCACCGCGCCCGCAGCCGTCGAGTCCACCAGGGACGGATCGTGTTGCTGGGTGGGCAGCGCTGGCTCGTCCAGCTCCAGGGGTCCCAGCGGCTGGTCTCCGCGTAGCGCCAGAGCCACCTGGGCGGGCAACTCGACAGTGCCAGCGTCGATCCGCCGCAGCAGACCACGGGCCAGCAGGCGTTGCACCGGCGTGCGGGCTCGACCGAGGGGGAGCAGCTCGGCGGCGTCTCGGCTGGTCCCCACGGGCGGCCCGGTGGCCAGGACCCGCAACACCCGCAGCTCGTCCTTGGTGAGCCCGGCGAGGACAGTGTCGAGGTCGGCGCCGGCGAGAGCGGCGGCGGGACGACCCAGACCGCCAGGATGCGGTCCGATGACCCCCCGCGTTGCCGGTGCCACCATGAGCGCCTCATCCTCGCCCCACGCCAAGGCGCAGCACCGCAACGTGTCCACACCCTGGGTAACCCGTTCGGCGGCAACGTCTCGACCGAGCAGTTGCTCCAGGGCCTGGCGGTGCACCGGTGCGGTGTCGGCGCCGGCTACTACCAGTGCGCAGAGCACTACCAGGGTGAATCGGTCGAGGTCCTCGCAGGCCCGGGCCACCGATGCCGGCATCTCGGCCCGGGTGGCCAGCACGGTCGAATCGGCCGGAGCGGGGACGGCGAGGTCCGGGCGGAGGCGCAGGAGCTGGGCCAGCGTGGCGTCGTCTCGGGCGCGCAGCCAGTCAGCAAGTGCGGTGCCGGGCATCGGCCTCAGGATAGCGAGAGCCCTCCCGGTGCGTCCCGTGACTCTGCTGGCTATATCTGCTGGCTATATCGGGGTGCTCTTCAAGGCCGGCCAACCCGGGGGTTGGCCGGCCTTGAAGAGCTGGCTACACGGGAAGTTGATCGCCTCGGCATCGGTCATACTGGACGGCAGTCAGGTATCTGGCGGGCTAGGAGAGCGGGCTAGGAGAGACTGTGGCCAAGCGCAACGACCGCATCGACCCGAACTGGCCGAGTTGGTCAGAGGAGGACCAACCGGTCAGCGAGCTGGCCGCTCCCCTGCAGGGCGCGCTGTCCCCGTTCGGTGAGGTGAGCTTCCCGCTGCCCGCCGACCAGCTCCCGTACCAGCACCCGCATACCGAGATCAACCGGAGCGAGACCTAGGGCGCATCCCGTAGATCTTGTCGTCTGTGATCGACCCTCCTGCCGCCGCATGGAGAGCAGCCAAGATCAGGCCTGCCCCCTCGTTCAGTGATCTACGGGACACGACCTAGCCACCGGGTCCGGCGCCGGGTCCGCTTTCGGGTCCGTTATGGTGCGCCTCACCGCGCGGCCCCAGTGGACCTCAGAGCGTCGTTGGCCCGAGCGGGATCGCCCGTTCGGGGAGGGCGAGTCATCTATGTTCTGCTCGTCCGACACCACCAGAGGTCATGGCTCAACGTCCTCCTAGATCGTTCCGGCTGTTCGATCGTCCTTATTTGATCGCGTGCGCAGCCTGTGGGGTTCTCCTGGTAGCGCTGGTGATCGTGGTGGCGTCCTTCGTGGCGCCCACGAGGGCTGGGCAGACCAGCACGGCCGCGCCACCGTCGGCGCCCGTCCTGCTCCCGCCGCCGCCCACGATCCCGCCAGCGGTAGTCCCGGCTGATCCCACGGCATTGCCCAAGAGCACCACCTACACCGTCATCGACGGGGCGCCTCTTGACCCCGGTCCGCTGACGGCCACTGACGGCACCGTGGTTCACCCGCGAGAGGAAATTGTGGTGTATGCCGCCCCTGGCGGTGCCGCGATCGCCCGGCTTGGCCCCCAACAGATTGGCGACACCTGGTTGCCGGTGATCGCCCAGCAACCCGGGTGGGTGCAGGTGCTGCTGCCTTCCCGACCCAACGGCTCCACGGGCTGGGTAACCGAGACTGCACTCGATCGTGCACTCACCCCGTATCTCATCCGGGTACACCTTCGTTCCCTCAGTATGGAGCTGTTCAAGGGGGGCCAGCGCCTCGGCACTTGGACTGTGGGTATTGGCAAGGAGTCCGCTCCCACCCCCGCGGGACGGACCTTCTTGCTTGGCTCGTTCAGCGACACCGCTCAGCGGTACTCGTCGGTGATCCTGCCGTTAGGTACCCACAGCCCTACTTTGAACAGTTTTGGTGGCGGCCCGGGAACCGTCGCGATCCACACCTGGCCTACGGCCAATGTCTTTGGTACGCGCTCCAGCGATGGCTGTATTCGGGTGCCACAAGATGCGCTTCACCAGTTAATTCAAGTTCCTTTGGGGACGCTCGTGCTCATCGACGAGAACTGAAACGAATGAAAGGACAGCATGTGAACAGTAGGAAGCTCGCCGGCGCCAGTGCTGCCAGCGTCGGTGCTGCCACCGCCGTTGCGGCCCTGCTGCTGGGGACCCTGTCCGGCTCCGCTGGCGAAGAGCCTACCGCCTCGGCGTTCGGGATTGCCGCGGAAGGCTTGGTGCCTATTTCGCCGACTCCATTTGTCGAGGCACCGCCTGATGGCCACAAGGCACTGCTCGAGGTCCCCGGGCCGCATAAGGATGGCCTTTATGTCGGGGTGCTCAAGGTCGAGGCGGAGCGTTACCGGTCCAAGGCACAGGCTGTCAACGTGAACGTCCTCGGGCTGCACGCGAAGCTCATCGAGGCATTCTGTGACAACGGCCACGGTGACTCCTCGATCCTCGGCAGTGACGGTAGCCCTGCGCCCTACTCGGGGGCGGGACTGAACCTCTCGCCCGTGGTCAAGGTCGAGTTCAACCGGCACCACAAGGACCACGACAAGCTCACGGTCGACGCTGCGGTGATCACGCTGCTGCCAGAAGACAAGCTTGGAACGGCGATCTCACCGAAGGACCTCGGTCTTTTCCAGAGCCTGGCGCCCAAGAGCCTGAAGGTCCCGACCATGGATCAGCTGCAGGCCGCTCATGTTAAGTCAGCAGATGCCAAGCCAGCAGATGCCAAGTCGGCAGATGCCAAGTCGGCAGATGCCAAGTCGGCAGATGCCAAGTCGTCGGAACCTGCCAAGTCTGCGCCACCGGAGGAATCCGCTCCCACCGTCGGAGATCTGGCGAACGAGCTTAAGTTGCTCAACCCGAACCTCAACAGGCTCATGGGTGGTCCTAAGGCGCTGGAAGAGATCGTGATCTCCTCTGCCAGCTGTCGTGAAGAGCACCACCACGAGGGGCGTCCTCCCGAGCACCACAAGCAGGAGGCTCCGTCACCGCATCCGGTGAAGGCGCACCTGCCGGTCACCCACTGATCTGACCTGTATCGGGTCTGATGTATATCGGGCTGACCGACACATTCCGGAGGGGCTGGCACCAGGAGAGGGTGCCAGCCCCTCCGGCGTATGCGCCACCACCACGGACCGCCGCAGTCGTAGGATTACCTCGGTGGATTCCGAGAGACAGTTGACCCATGTGGACGATCGTGGCGCGGCCCGGATGGTCGACGTCTCGGATAAGCGGGCCTCCGTGCGGGAGGCGGTTGCCTCGGGTGTCGTGCGCACCACCGGGGAAGTGGTGCGGCTCCTGCGTGGCGAAGGGCTCCCCAAGGGCGATGCGCTGGCCACGGCCCGCATTGCGGGCATCATGGCGGCCAAGAGAACGCCTGAGCTCATTCCGCTGTGCCATCCCCTCGCGCTCACCGCGGTGACGGTGGACCTGCACGCCTCGGGCCACGAGGTTCGGATCACCGCCACGGTCCGCACCACTGACCGCACCGGTGTGGAGATGGAGGCGCTCACCGCGGTGGCGGTCGCTGGGTTGACGCTGCACGACATGCTCAAGGCGCTCGACCCCGCCGCCGTCCTTGACGCGGTGCGCTTAGAGCGCAAGGTGGGCGGGGACAGCGGCCTGTGGACCCGGCCGGCGGCATCAACAACCCAGGAGGACCCATGACAACAACGACGCGTCGTGCCGTGGTCGTGGTGGCGTCCAACCGCGCGGCCGCCGGTGTTTATCTCGACCGCACCGGTCCCGTCATCGTCGACTGGTTGTGCCAGCGTGGTTATCAGACCCCGAACCCCGTGGTGGTCCCGGACGGCTCGCCGGTACGCGACGCGGTCGCAGAGGCGGTGGCCGAGGAGGTCGACGTCGTGCTCACCACCGGCGGTACCGGCATCAGCCCCACCGACCGCACCCCGGAGGCCACCGAACCGCTGTTGGACCGGCGTTTGCCGGGGTTAGCGGACGCGATCCGCTCGGCCGGGCTGCCCGGGGTGCCCACCGCGGTGCTCTCCCGCGGGCTGGCGGGAGTGGCCGGCCGCACCCTGGTGGTCAACCTGCCAGGCTCCACCGGGGGAGTCCGGGACGGCTTGAGTGTCCTCGACCAGGTGCTGGAGCATGCCATCGAGCAGCTCCACGGCGCGGATCACGCCGGCAGCGGAACCGGCCAGCCAGCTCCCTCCACGCACACCCGTGATCACGAACCCGGTGTGCCGGCAGCCCCCGGCACCTCAGGCGTCGTGCTGCGCGCAGTGATCACCACCGATCCGCTGAATGTCGAGGAACACGCCCGCCTGGTGGGCCGCTCGGACGCCGGTGCCGTGGTGAGCTTCTCCGGTGTGGTCCGCGACCATGACGGTGGCCGGAAAGTGCGCGCGCTGGAGTACTCCAGCCATCCCAGCGCCAGTGAGGTGATCACGCGAGTGGCGGCCCAGATCGCCGCGGCCCACCCAGAAGTGCTCGCCTTGGCCGTCAGCCACCGGATCGGGCCCCTGGCGATCGGCGACTCCGCGCTGGCCTGTGCGGTGTCCGCGGCCCACCGTGGCCCGGCTTTCGTGGCGTGCGCAGCGCTGGTGGACGAGGTGAAGTTGCAACTGCCTATCTGGAAGCGGCAGGAGTTCTCCGACGGCTCGGAGGCGTGGGTGAACTGCCCGTAAGGCTCTTGGAGTTGGGACAGGCTCTTGGAGTTGGGACGCCTACGACCTTAGCCGCCCGCGAACGGCGGGAGGATGTCCAGTTGTGCACCGGCCGGCAGCGGCGTGGAGCGGTCACGCACCGCAACCGAATCGAGCAGGAAGCTACAGGCGGCCAACACCTTGCGCAGCGCTTCCCCGTGCCGGGCGGCGAGCGAGTCGAGCGCGTCGCCCACCGTGGCGCCGTCGCCGACGTCGAGGTTCTCGCTCGACAGGCCAGCAGCGGCGCGTGCTGCCGCGAAGTAACGTACGGTCACCACAAACAACCAGCATAGCGCACGCGCCTTCGCCGCGACGGCTTAGTGTGGTGACCGCCCTTGCGGAGGTACTCTCCGTAACATGCCGCACTATCGGATGTCAGAAGTCGCTGAGCTGTTCGGCGTCAGCGACGACACCGTCCGGCGCTGGGCGGATTCCGGGCAACTGACCGCGATCCGGGACGCTGGTGGCCGCAAGGCCGTGGATGGGGTGGAGTTGGCGGCGTTCGCCAAGTTGCAGGCCCACACCCCGCGCGATCCCTCCCTGGTGGACCGATCGGCCCGCAACCGGTTCGTCGGCCTCGTGACCGAGGTGACCACCGATCGGGTGATGGCCCAGGTGGAACTCCAGTGCGGACCGCACCGGGTGGTCTCCCTGATGAGCAGCGAGGCAGCCCGGGAACTGGGGCTCGTGCCGGGGGTCCTTGCGGTGGCTGTAGTCAAGTCGACCCAAGTCATGATCGAGACCCCGGGGGGACATGAATAAGCGGTAGCGGCGTCGGCGTCCATGATGGGACGGTGAGGATTGATCGTGAGTGCTGCGTCGTATGCGTCGGGGGTCTCGGCGGTGCCGTTGTTGGGGGACACCATCGGTGACAGCTTTGACCGCACGGTTGCCCGCTACGGCGACCGAGAGGCGCTGGTCGATTGCCCGAGCGGCCGTCGGTGGACCTACTCGCAGCTGCGCACCGAGGTCGACGCGATGGCGCGCGGGCTGCTGGCCGCCGGGATCGGCAAGGGGGAGCGGGTCGGCATCTGGGCCCCAAACTGCCCGGAGTGGATGCTCACCCAGTACGCCACCGCGAAGATCGGCGCGATCCTGGTCACCATCAACCCCGCATACCGGAGCGGCGAACTGGAATACGTGCTCACGGCGGCCGGGATCCGGCTGCTGGTCGCGGCGCCGTCGCTCGGCAACGCCGACTACGCCGCGATGGTCTCTGAGGTGCGGCCGCGCTGCGGCACGTTGGAGCGGGTGGTGCTGATCGGTTCCGCGCAGTGGGAGGCGCTGCTCGCGCGGGGTGGTGCCGCAGCGCGGCTCGCCGGCAGGCAGGCGGCGCTGTCCCCGGACGAGCCGATCAACATCCAGTACACCTCGGGCACCACCGGCTTCCCCAAGGGCGCCACGCTGTCGCATCACAACATCCTCAACAACGGCTATTTCGTGGGCGAGCTGTGCGGCTACACCGAGGCGGACCGGATCTGCTTGCCGGTGCCGCTTTACCACTGTTTCGGCATGGTGATGGGCAACCTGGCCGCCACCTCGCACGGCGCTTGCCTGGTGTACCCGGCGCCGTCGTTCGAACCGGCGGCGACCCTGTCGGCCCTCGCGCAGGAACGGTGCACGTCGTTGTACGGGGTGCCCACGATGTTCATCGCCATGCTGGCTCACCTGGATTCCCCGCAGCCCGATCAGTGCTCCCCCGACCTGTCGTCGTTGCGGACGGGGATCATGGCGGGTTCGCCGTGCCCGGTGGAGGTGATGAAGCAGGTCGTGGAGCGGATGGGCATGAGGGAGGTGACCATCTGTTATGGCATGACCGAAACCTCCCCGGTGTCCACCCAGACCCGGGCCGACGACCCGCTGGAGCGGCGGGTATCCACGGTCGGCCGGGTGCATCCGCATCTCGAGGTGAAGATTATCGACCCAGCCACCGGCCTGACGGTGCCGCGCGGAACCCCCGGCGAGCTGTGCACCCGGGGCTACTCGGTCATGCTCGGCTACTGGGGACAGCCCGACCAGACCACCGAAGTGATCGACCAGGCCCGCTGGATGCACACCGGGGACGTCGCGGTGATGGATGCCGAGGGCTACCTCAACATCACCGGTCGGATCAAGGACATGGTCATCCGCGGCGGTGAGAACGTCTACCCGAGGGAAATCGAGGAGTTTCTCCACACTCACCCGGATATCCTGGATGCGCAGGTGATCGGCGTGCCCGACGCGCGCTACGGCGAGGAGCTGTGCGCCTGGGTGCGGCTGCGGCCGGGTGCGCCCGAACTCACCGCCGAGGCAGTGCGGGACTACGCCACCGGCAAGCTGGCGGGTTACAAGATACCTCGGTACGTGCACGTGGTGGAGGAGTTCCCGATGACCGTCACCGGCAAGGTCCGCAAGCAGGAAATGCGTGAACGCTCGGTGGAGCTATTCGGGCTGGGTGAGCTGGCCGCCACGAAGTATGCCTGAGGCGGCCACATTCATGGGACGGCAAGCGCCTGAAGGACGGCCAGAAGTCGTAAACTGGTGCACACGCGTCCCGGGTGTGTTCGGGGCGCGTTCGTCTTGCTGGTCGTGCACCTCCGGCAGGCGGTAGTCCACAAGGGAACGGTGAGGTCAGTGCCGACCGGCAAGGTCAAGTGGTACGACGCGGGCAAGGGCTTCGGTTTTGTCACGCAGGATGGCGGTACTGACGTCTACGTGCGAGCCAACGCGCTGCCGAACGGGATAACGGATCTCAAGACTGGCCAGCGGGTCGAGTTCGGGGTGGCGGACGGGCGGCGCGGCCCGCAGGCCCTGTCGGTGCGGTTGCTGGACCCACCGCCGTCGGTGGCGGAGGCCCGGCGCCGTCCGGCTGAGGAACTGCACGGCATGATCGACGACATGATCAGGCTGCTGGAGTCGCGGGTCCAGCCCGACCTGCGCCGAGGCCGCTATCCCGACCGTCGCACCACCAAGCGGATCGGGGAGCTGGTGCGGGCGGTGGCCCACGAGCTGGATCCCTGACTGACCCGGTGCCGGTCGCCCCGCAGACCCTCAGAACTCGTGGCCCATCGGGCGGGGGCGGGTGGCCGGGTGCTGGCGGGGCGGGCGGCCCGCGCCGAAACCGGGAATCAGCGACGATCCGCGCCGGATCAGCACGGTCTGGGCCAGTCCCAGGCCGAGCAGCACCGAGACCGAGGCGAAGCCGATCCAGTAGATGGGTGGCAGCAGCACGCCCAGCGCGCCGCCCAGCACCCAGGCCGTTTGGAGCACGGTTTCCGATCGGCCAAACGCTGAGGCGCGGGACACCTCCGGCACGCCCCGCTGGATCACCGCGTCCAGGCAGACCTTGGCCACCGCGCTGACCGTCGCCGCCACCAGGGCCGTGGCTGCCGCACTGGCGATGCCCGGCACCAGCGCGGCAAGCACCGCCATGGCCAGCCCAGCGGTCACGCACCCGACGATGGCCTGGTCGGGCCTGCCGAAGTGGGTCCGCATCCCGACCGCGTTGCCCAGCAAGCCTCCTGCCCCGGCCGCCGCACCGACCACGCCGAGCAGCACCACCTGCCGTCCTGGTGAGCCCTCGGTCTGGGCCTTCACCGCGAACGCCACGAACAGCGTGAGGAACCCGGTGAGCACCCGCGCACTCGCGTTGCCCCACAGCGCGACGACCACGCGGCGACCCATCGGTTGGCGGACCCGCGCGGAGGCCCCGGTAGCTTCGCTGCGCAGGGAGGCCGGAACCTCACCCTCGGTCACCTCCACCCAGGACGGGATGCGCAGGCACAGACCCGCTCCGCTCACGCAGATCACCGCAGTGAACAGCAGCGCTCCCGGTGATCCGGTCAGCGCCGCGATCCCGGCGGCCAGCGCGCCGGCCACCCCCCCAGCGACCAGCCCGAACACGGTGAGCCGCGAGTTGGTCTTCACCAGGGTGATTCCCGGCGGGAGCACCCGGGGGATCACCGCTGCCTGCAGCACTCCAGAGGACTTGGTCAGCACCATGTAGCCCAGCGCTGCGGGGTAGAGCAGCCAGTCGTGGACGTGCGCCGCCATCACGATCAGCAGCAGGCCGCGGGTGGCGAACGACAGCGCCATCGTCGCCCGCCTCCCGTGCTGCAGCCGGTCCAGCAGTGGCCCGACCACCGGGGCGATCACCGCGAACGGTGCTGCCGTGATCAGCAGGTAGAGCGCCACGTTGGCCCGGCTCTGCGCGGTGGCGGCGGCGAAGAACAGCGTGTTGGCCAGTGCCACGGCGATGGCCGCATTGGCCGCGTAGTCGGTCATCGCCGCGTAGGTCAGCGCGGAGAGCCCGGAACTGCCCGCGCCGTCGGCCGTGGTGGCCTGGTGTAAGCGCCGCACGCCACCGGAGAGCAGATGCCTGCTTCGCCAGGCAGCTCCCCGGATCAGGGCTGCGGGCCGCTTCACGGGCTCTATCCTGCACCACCGGGAGAGTCCCAGCACCAGAAAGTGATCAACTCCTTGGTGTCGAGGGGACGAAACGCACCCGGAACAGCAACGGCCAGCGCTTGCCGGTGATCAGAAACTCGTCGGTGCCCGGGATCGCGGCGATGCCGTTGAGCACATCCTCGGTAGATTGCGGCGGCGCCTTGAGCAGACCGGAGGCGTCCACCACTCCGCTCACCTCACCGGTGCGGGGATTGATGCGCACGATGCGGTCGGTCGGGAAGACATTGGCCCAGATCACGCCACCGGCGCACTCTAGCTCGTTGAGCGCTCGCACCGGCTCGCCCTCCAGGCGGACCTCCAGTTGGCCAGACGGGGCGAAACTCACCGGGTTCCGGAAGGTCAGCCGTGACGAGCCGTCGCTCATCACCAGCCGGTGCCCGTCGTAGCACAGCCCCCACCCCTCACCCTGGTAGTTCACCTGGCGGCGCTGCGCCAGCGTCACCGGATCGCGCTCGATCGCTATCCCGCTGGTCCAGGTCAGCTGCCACAACCGATCCCCGGCGACGGTGATGCCCTCGCTGAACAGGGGGGCGGGCAGCGCCGCCTCGCGCAGCGTGGTGGTGGCGGAGGGGTGCTCTTCAAGGCCGGCCAACCCCCGGGTTGGCCGGCCTTGAAGAGCCGACGATACGGGTAGGGCGCTAGCCCGGATCCGGGACTGCCCGACCAGCCCGCTGCTCTCGTAGAGCACCCCGTGGTGGATCTCCAGACCCTCGGTGTACATCGTGGTGTCGTGCGACAGGGTGGCCAGGACCTGCACGTGCAACTGCTCCGCGCCCGGAGTGCCCGTAGCGCCCAGATGCCGGGGGGCGCAGCCGGCCAGCACCGCGGTGGCCAGGACCCCGGCCACCAATACCACAGTTACCCCGAGGGGGATGCCCGGCCGCGCCGGCCGGGTTGTCAGCGCGGCGGGCTGGTGCGGCACAATCGGAGTCGTGATGGGCAACGCTACCGCGCCAGGTTCGTCCCCGGCGCGGGACCTCTCTGCGGCTGTCGAGGGGGCCGTCGAGCTGGCCCGGCAGGCGGCGCAGGCCGAGGCTGGTGACCACCCGGTAGGCGAGCATGTGGGGGTGCAGACCGAGGAAGGTGGGGCGGTCACGCATTTGTTCGACGCCGAGCTCCCCGGCTACCGCGGGTGGCGCTGGGCGGTCACGGTGGCCTCCGCAGGCCCGGCGACGCCGGTGACGGTCAGTGAGGTGGTGCTGTTGGCCGGCCCGGATGCGCTGGTCGCCCCGTCCTGGCTGCCGTGGACCCAGCGGCTCCGGGCCGGTGACCTCGGGGTGGGGGATCTGCTCCCAGCCGACCCGGATGACCCGCGGCTGGTGCCCGGCTACCTCCTCGACGACGACCCGGCGGTAGGGGACCTCAGCCCGGAACTCGGGCTGGGACGACCCCGGGTCCTGAGCCGCGATGCCCGGCTGGCCCTGGTGCAGCGCTGGCGCGATAGTGACCGCGGCCCTGATGCGGAGATGGCCCGCAGCGCCCCCGGCCAGTGCGTCACCTGCGGCTTCTACCTCCCGCTCGGTGGCCTGCTGGCGGCTGCCCTCGGGGTCTGCGGTAACGACCTGGCCCCCGCCGACGGGCAGGTGGTGCACGCCGAGTTCGGCTGCGGGGCGCATTCCGAGGTGAGGGTGGACACCAGCCCAGCGGTACCGGTGGCCGAGCTGATCTACGACGACGCTGAGCTGGAGTTGGTGCCGCGGACGCCGGGGGAGTGACGCCGCGAGGGCCGCATTGGTGAACAGTAGCGTCCGTGAATAGTCGCGTGAGGGACACTGACCCGTTCGGCACGGTGGCGTTGCGGGCCGGGGTGCTGGCCGCCTGGCGGGGATCCCCGACCCGGTTCCGCGAGGACGCCAACGCCGAGTCCGAGCTGGCTCTGCTCGGGTACCCCGACCGGCTGCTCGTCGAGTTGGCGCAGAACGCCGCCGACGCCGCGCAGCGCGCGGGAACCCCCGGACAGCTCCGGGTCATCGTCGAGGGGACCGAACTGCGCGCCGCGAACACCGGGATGCCGCTGGACCGGGCCGGGGTGGCCGCGCTGGCCGCGCTGCGCGCCTCCGCCAAACGGGGCAGCGACAGCGTCGGCCGGTTCGGAGTCGGCTTCGCGGCGGTGCTGGGCGTCACCGACGCACCGCGGGTGGTCTCCCGCACCGGTGGGGTGGAGTTCTCCGCGCACCGCACCGTGGCCGCGCTGTCCGATGACCCGGCGCTGTGCGCCGAGCTGAGCCGGCGTGGTGGCCGGCCCCCGGTGCTGCGGCTGGTGTGGTCCGCCGACGGCGAGGTGCCACCGGGGTTCGACACCGAGGTCCACTTGCCGCTGCGCGCCGGGATCGACCCGCAGGCGCTGCTCGCGGCATTCACCGACGAGGCCGCTGAGCTGCTGCTGGCGTTGCCGTGGCTGCACCGCATCGACATCGGTGATCGGGTGCTGCGCCGCGAAGGCGAGGACCCGGTGCTGGTGCACGACGGTCTCACGGTGCGCCGGTGGCGGGTGGTGCGGCGGACCGGGCTGTTTCCGGCCTCCGCACTGGCCGGGCTGGGCCCCGAGGTGCGACGGGAGTGGAGCCTGTGCTGGGCACTGCCTGTCGACTCTGAGGGCGCCACGGTACCGCTGAACGGGGAGGTGCTGCACGCGCCCACCCCCACCGCGGAGCGGCTCACCCTGCCCGCCCGGCTGATCGGCACGGTGCCGGTGGACTCCTCACGGCGGCACGTCCATCCTGGACCGGCTGCCCGTCTGCTCCTCGACGCCGCCGCGCGGGCCTACCCGCAGCTGGCCACTGTGCTGGCGCCGGGTCAGCGCACCGCGCTGGTGCCCACCCCCGCCTTCCCGGGCAGCGAGTTCGACGCGGAGCTGCGGCAGGCGGTGATCGCGGCGCTGCGAGCGGCCCGGTGGCTGCCCGGCGCCCGCGGTGGGGAGGTCTCGCCAGCGCAGGCCCTGGTGCTGGAGGTGCCCCTGCCCGAGCTGGCTGACCTGCTCGCTGAGCTCACCCCCCACCTGCTCGAGGGGGAACTGGCTGCGCCGGCGCACACCGCCGCACTCGCCGCCCTGGGGGTGACCCGGCTTTCCGCGGCGGCCATCGCCCAGCTGCTGGCCGGGCAGCAGCGCCCACCGTCCTGGTGGCGCCGCTGCTATGCGGCCCTGACCCCGCTGCTGGACGCCGATCCGGCGGCCCGCGAGGAACTCGGTGCGCTGCCGGTCCCGCTGCGGGACGGGCGCACTATCACCGGCCCGCGGGGGGTACTGCTGGGTACCGGCGGTGATCTCGAGGGGGTGGTGGCGGAGCAGCTGCGGCTGGTGCATCCCGACGCTGCGCATCCCCTGCTGGAGCGGCTCGGGGCACAGCCGGCGGGCCCCGCGGAACTGCTGGATGCGCTGCGTCCCGCCGTGGAGCGCAGTGTCGAGGACGCCGAGGACGGCCTGGACGTCACCGGACTGGCGCGGGCAGTGGTGTCGTTGGCTGCTCTCCTAACCCCCGCGCCCAGCCATGGCACTGCCCGGCCCTGGCTGGGCGCGCTGGCGCTGCCGGATGACGCCGGGGTGTGGCGACGCGCCGACGAGCTGGTGCTGCCCGGTGGGGCGTTACGGGAGCTGCTGACCCCGGACACGCCGCTGGGTGTGCTGTGTCCCGCCTTCGCCGCCGAGTATGACGACGCCGCGCTGCGCTCGGTCGGGGTGCTGGACTCGTTCGCGGTGCTCGACGAGGCCCACCCGCAAGGACCAGACCACGATCTGGACGCCGAGGAGCAGTGGTGGGCGCAGGCGCAGCGCACGCAGCGCAGCTCGCCCGCGCGGCTGCTCGCCGTCCGGGACCTGGACCTCGTCGACGATCAGTGCTGGCCAGCGGCGCTCCGCCGGATCGCCGCCGACCCCGCTGGCCTGGCCGCGCTGCGCCAGCCCGGCGGCTACACCGGCTGGTGGCTGGCCCGGCACGCCCGGCTCGGCGGTCACCCACCACCGCACTGGCGCCTGGCTGGGGCAGTGGAGTTGGAGGGCCTCTACGACGTGCTCCCCCAGGGTGACCTCGACGAGACGCTGCTCGTCGCCGCCGGGGTGCGCACCGGGTTGAGCATTACTGGACCCGCTGACGCTGCCGACCTGCTGGCCCGGCTGGCCGATCCGGCTCGCACGCTCGCCCCCGGGGTGGTGCACACCGCGCATGCCGCGTTGGCCAGCGCCGAGCTCGAGCCCACCGACGTGGCGCCCCCCGCCCGGGTACGGGCGGTGACCGGCGAGGTGATTGACGCTGAGCGCGCGGTAGTGCTCGACTCTCCGTGGCTGGCAGCGGTACTGCCGGCCGGTGAGCTAGTGTCCGGTGGCGACCCTGTCCTGCTGGCTGACCTGTTGGACCTGCCGCTGGCCTCCGAGCGGATCGCACCCGAGCTGCTCGACGCCGGTGGCGGGCGGATGGTGCGGTGGGTCGAGCTGGTGGAGGTGGTCGCGGTGTGCGCCGCCGCGGGACTCGCCGTCCCGGACGGGACGCTGCGGCTCCACGAGCGGCTGCGGGTCCGTCACGGCGGTGCCGAGCACGCGGTGCCGTTCTGGGTTACCCCGCAGGGCACTGTGCACGCCGCCGACCCGGTGCGCGCCGCCCTGCTGCTGCGCAGCGACCGGCTGCGCCACATGAAACCTTTTGCACCGTGAGACCCAACACGGAATCGGTGGGAACCTTAAAGATCGCCCGGAGGGCTTCTCGATATAATTATGTAATTTACCGGGCCAGCGAATTTTTCCGCGTTCCAGCTGGCCGATATAATTTAGTGCTGGCCGCTACCATCGTGTGGTGGTCCCAAACTCAGGTATTGACCATCTCAGCGAGTTCTTGCCGAGACAAGCATTTATGAGCACTTGTGTACCTCCGTTTCGTGTGCGGCGTACTCTAGCCACACGTTGTGAGGTGCGAGTAGGGGCACTGGACCCCGGCGCGCCGTGACCACCACGCGGACGCTGCCCGGACCCGGCACCGGAGACGGCAGAGGGTGATAAACTCCGCTCATGCGCAGCTAAGGGGCTTCTTTCCCCGCTTGTGCGGATGCCGAGTTCCGTGCGATGCTGGGCTGCGCGGGAGTACGTTGTGGGCACGCCCGCACCACCCGGGCGGGCCCACAACCTATGAAATCAATGGGAGGGCGTGGGATGTCCGTCGCCGGTGCGGTCCCCTTCTCGTCGCCCATGAACGGTGTGGTGTGCTGCCCGACGTGCGGCCTGGTAGCAATCGTCGAGGGCAGGTTCCATCTCCAGGGCACCGGCGAGCCCATCGGGCGCCTGCGCATCTCGTGCATCAACGGGCACGGCTGGCTGTTGCTGGCCGACCGAGTCAGGCAGGTTTCGCCCTGCGATGATCTTGAGATGCTCGTCACTCAGATTGACCACGGTGTCCCGGCCACGGCGGAGAGGTCAGAACAAGTCTCGCCGGGCGCTGCGGGACCCACACCGGATCGCGCTGAGCTGCCAGCGGAGCAGCGCAAAGCCGGCCAGACCGAGTAGCCCACCGGTTAGGCACGCCCAGATCCACTCTGGTGGCCCACCGGCGAGCCGCAGCACCAACGCCGCAGCGAACCACGCGAGAGTGCCGACGCCGAACACCGGCCGCGGGTCGGTGAGGCCACGCGGCAGCGGAGGGGGCGGCATAAGGCAGGCTAACACGGTTGACAACCAGCGAAGGTTAGCCTAACTTAAGCGGCGCCGGCTTCGTGGTGGGAGTCCTGGCACCGCAGTTGGAACACGTCGGGCCCGACCTACGCTCTCCGGTCGGGCCCGACGGCTTTGCTGCTTACAGTACTCGGCGTGGACCGCGGCGGCGCAGGGATGCAGCCTGGCGAGCCGACGCCGTGGGGCAGCGGCCTCACCGTCAGCGTCGTGGCGGCAGCGATCATCATGATCGCGTTGCTCAGCGTGTCCCAACGGCTGGAGCCGTACGGTACCGGCTTCGTCGTCCTGGCGAACCTGCTGGTGGCCGGGGCGCTGGCGCCGTCGATCTGGTTGAGCCGGGCGACCCCAATCTGGCGGTGGGTGGCCTACGGTGCCGCGGTAGGCATCATCGTCACCTGGATTGCCCTGCTGCTGTCCCTGCTAGGTTAGCGGTCGCCCCTACGCTGATCTTGGGTGTGCCTCACCCTCGCTGACGGAAGTCAACTTCGGGGGGAGCGGACCCCGAGGAGCACGTCCTCCCAGGAGGGGACGATTGCGCGGGAGGTGCGGGACGGATTGGCCGGGCGGTGTGACCCTCCGTCGTCTGGCGTCGCGTCGTCTGGCACCGCGTCGTCTGGCACCGCGCGTAGCGGCGCGGCTGGTTGCGGATCGATCAGGTCGGTGGCGTGGTCGTCGATCGCGGTGACGGTGCCGCCGTGCGCGCCGGGGTGAAACGCCCACCGCGCCTGGTTGTCCGACCGACCGGCCCGCCAGCGCAGCGCCACCACCCACGTGCCGTCTTCGCCGCGCCACGAGTCCCAGGTCGCTGAGTTCCAGGTCGCTGAGTTCCAGGTCTCCGAGCCGGCGTCGTGACCCCGCTGGCGGAAAGCCTCGGTGACGATCTTCTCCAGGGTGCGCACATCGGGCCCGTCGGCGTGCACCGGGTGGGCGCGCCGGGCCAGCGCAGCCATGTGGGATCGCTCCAGCAGTACCGCGTGGGCGAAAGACTCGATCCGCTCGCTGGGCGCACCAGCGGCGGCAGCCACCTCCTCGACGGACGCTCCGGCTCTGATCCGAGCTTGAATCTCCCGGGGGCGCATCTGGCTCTCCAGTTTGGTCTCGATCGCCTCGAGGCACGGGAGATCACCCCGCAGCGCCGCCCGCAGGGTGTCATCCGCCGGCAGGATGAACCGTTCCCGCTGCTCGCCGGGCCGCTGGGTAGCCGTCTCCAGGATCACCGCCTGGCCGTCGACCCCCAGACCGGCCACTCGCAGCGCGCGCATCCCCGGACCTCCGCATCGGTGCCCCCACCGTAGGCCGGTGGGGGCACCACCGGGAGGAGGCGCGCCGCCAGTCAATTACGCCGCTAGTCAATTACGCCGCTAGTCAATTACTCAGTCGTTCCACCACCCAGTCGATGCATGCGGTGAGCGCCGAGACGTCATCCGGATCAACGGCCGGGAACATCCCAACTCTTAGCTGGTTGCGGCCGAGCTTGCGGTAGGGCTCAACATCCACGATGCCATTGGCCCGCAGTACGGCGGCCAGCGCAGCGGCGTCGACGCGCTCGGTGAAATCCACGGTGCCGACCACCAGCGAGCGCTTAGCGGTGTCGGTGACGAAGGGCGTCGCGTACGGCGAGGACTCGGCCCAGGAGTACAGCCGCGAGGAGGAGTCGGTGGTGCGTGCCACACACCACGGCAGCCCGCCGCCGGCCAGCATCCACTCAATCTGGTCCACCAGCAGCAGCAGGGTTGCCACCGCCGGGGTGTTGTAGGTCTGATCGGAGCGGCTGTTGTCCAGCGCGGTGCTCAGCGAGAGGAATTCCGGCACCCACCGGGATGATGAGCTGATCTCAGCGATCCGCTCCAGCGCGGCCGGGCTGAGCAAGGCGATCCACAGCCCACCGTCGGAGGCGAAGGACTTCTGCGGCGCGAAGTAGTAGACATCGGCCTCGCTGACCTGCACCGGCAGGCCACCGGCGCCGCTGGTCGCGTCGATGGCCACCAGCGCCCCCTGCGAACGCGCCGGCCGGCATACCGGAACCATCACCCCGGTCGAGGTTTCGTTGTGCGCCCAGCCGATGAGGTCGCAGGAGGGATCGGCGACCGGCTGCGGTGCGTCCCCCGGCGGGGCGCAGACCAGCACCGGGTCGGCCAGGAAGGGGGCGCGCGTGGTCACGGCGGCGAACTTCGCGGAGAACTCGCCATAGCTCAGGTGCAGCGAGCGGTCCCGGACCAGGCCCAGCGCGGCGGCATCCCAGAACGCGGTGGTGCCCCCGTTGCCGAGCACCACCTCATAGCCCTCAGGCAGAGAGAACAGCTCGCGCAATCCGGCGCGGATCCGCCCGATGAGCGACTTCACCGGCTTGCGCCGGTGCGAGGTGCCCATTACCGAGGCACCGGTGGCCGCCAGGGCGGCCAGCTGCTCGGGACGGATCTTCGATGGCCCGCACCCGAACCGCCCGTCGGCGGGTTTCAGGTCAGCGGGGATGGTCAGCTGCGCGGTGAGTGTCATACCCCCGACCTTACGGCGCCTTAGCGGGACCACGGGACCACGGAGCCCCGGTGATCCGCTCGTAGG
>Ga0213881_10000291_pt1 | contig 37510 bp, 29 predicted proteins | sample BarmaccoBMER_R08_FD_160104 | JGI IMG/M metagenome (GOLD analysis project Ga0213881, IMG submission 160104) | Barbacenia macrantha exposed rock microbial communities from rupestrian grasslands, the National Park of Serra do Cipo, Brazil - ER_R08 ...
CGCGGACCGCGGCCGGGCGGGCCGGGGAACGGGCCGCCAGGCGGCTCGTGTACCTGCGGCAACGGGCCCGGCGGCGGCCCGGGTGGCGGTATCGCCGCCCGGATCCACCTGACCGCGCCGGTGGCCACGCTGACCGGCATGGCCGGGCGGCCCGGCATCCTGCGCGGCACCGGCCCGATCGACCCCGACCTGGTCAGAGACCTGGCCGGCGAAGCCGCCCGGAACACCGCGACCGCCTACGACTTCACCCTCACCGACGCCGACGGACGGCCCGCCGCCCACGCCTGCGGCAGACCGGCCTCACACGTCCGCACCCGGCAACCTGAACCCGGCGGACACCCACCAGGCACCGGGCCGCCCCGGCTCACGCTGGACCACCGCGGACCGCCGGGCAGTCCCGGCACCTGGCGGTACACCCACCACGGCCGGGAGATCATCTTCGAATTCGAGGACCTCACCGGACCGTGTGACCACCGCCACCAGGCCGCCGGGCACGACCCCGGCAAGCACCTCAAGCACCTGACCGCGGTACTCAACCAGACCTGCACCCATCCCGCCTGCCGACGGCCCGGATTCCAATGCGACTACGAGCACTCCCAACCCTACGACCAGGACGGGATCACATGTTTGTGCAAGTGCGACACGAGGTCGCACATGTTGCGAGTGAACTCGCAGATTGGAGGACCGGTATGAGGTAGAGCCGGTGGCGTTGTTCCAGGCTTGTGCTCTGAGCCTGTCCCTGCCCTGGCGTGCGTGCGCGGGTCCTGCTCGCGTGGGTGCGGAGCCCAGGGGTAAAGCCTAAGGGTGCCCGAGTCATCCGGGGGCTACGGGTGAGGGGAAGGCCGGGCGGGTGAATGATGTGAACCCTTGATCGATGTCTCGTGAGGCAGCAGCCCCGGATAGATGATGGTTCCGGTGCCGGGGCACAGGACCGTTGCCGTTGTGAGGCGGCAGGCGGCGGCCGGGGATTGCACCCGTCCGTGTGGAGCACCGCTGGTCCCGGGGTAGAGAGGGCGCCCAATCCGGTCGTTACTCGCGTGTGCGGAACGTGGAAACCCCGTCATGGTCCGGTACCTGGTGCCGGTAGGCCGATCGTAAGAGGGGCGGAATCCCAGGCGGGACAGGATGGCCGGGAAGCGAATGCCGGCGGCTGAAAGGCAGCGGGAAACCATGGCAGCGGGCCGTTCCCCCTCCAGGGGCGGGGTCGTGGATAACCGGCCGGATACCGGCGATGCCGGGCCCGAAAGGGAGCTGACGCGAGCCAGGTGAGCCTGTGAGGGCTCGGTGCCAGGGCAGTGAACCGAACCGAAGGGCAAGTTAGGCGCCAGCGATGGTGAACGGACCGGAGGACGGGCTGGAATGGGACGCCATCAGCTGGCGGGTCCATGAGGGCAACGTAGCGCAGCTGCGGCACAGGATCTTCACGGCGGCGCGGGACGGTGACTGGCCTAAAGTCAGGAACTTGCAGAAGATGATGCTGCGGTCATGGTCGAACACGCTGGTCAGCGTGCGGCAGGTGACCCAGCGCAATGCTGGCCGCGCGACGGCCGGGGTTGACGGGCTGGTCGCGTTGGATGGCCCGGCCCGGATGACGGTGGCGGTGCGGGTGCACCAGTCCATCGCCACCTGGCAGCCCCTGCCGGTGCGGCGGGTGTATATCCCCAAGGCCAATGGTAAGCAGCGGCCGCTCGGCATACCGGTGATCATGGACCGCGTCCATCAGGCGCGGGTCAAGAACGCGCTGGAGCCGGAGTGGGAAGCCCGGTTCGAGCCCAGATCGTACGGGTTCCGGCCGGGACGGTCGTGCCAGGACGCGGTCAGCTCGCTGTATGGAGTGCTGAAAGGCAAGGCCAAGCGGGTGTGGATCGTGGACGCGGATCTGACTGCCGCATTCGACAAGATCGATCATTCCTTTCTTCTCGCCCAGCTCGGGTCGTTCCCCGCCAGGGACATGATCGCGGGCTGGCTGGCGGCGGGCGTGTTCGAGGCAGGCAAGGGGTTCGCTCCTACCACGGAGGGGACCCCCCAGGGCGGGATCATCAGTCCCGTCTTGCTGAATGTCGCGCTGCATGGTCTTGAGGAGGCCGCCGGAGTCCGCTACCGCGGCGGCGTTCACGCCGATCACGTGCGGGATGACTCCCCGGTCCTGGTCAGGTACGCCGATGATTTCGTGGTCTGCTGCTTCACCCGGCAGCAGGCAGAGAGCGTACGGGAACGGCTCAAAGGCTGGCTCGCCGGGCGGGGCCTGTCCCTGAACGAGGGCAAGACACACATCGTGGACCTCACCCAGGGATTTGACTTCCTCGGCTTCAGCCTGCGCCGCTACCCCAGCCGCAAGCTGCTGATCAAGCCATCCAAGGCGGCCATCAGGAAACACCGGGAACGGCTCGCGGGCGAGATGCGCAGGCTGCGCGGCTCCAACGCGAGGGCGGTCACCGCCACGCTCAACCCCATCATCCGGGGCTGGACGGCCTACTACCGGGGTGTGGTCTCAGCTGAGGTGTTCTCCAAGCTAAGCCACTACACATGGCAGCTCACCTTCAAGTGGGCGCGCAACGCCCACCACCGGAACAAGCCGGCGACCTGGATCGTCAGGAAGTACTACGGCAAGTTCTGCCCGTCCAGGAACGACCGCTGGGTCTTCGGCGACAAAGACACCGGGACCTACCTGGTCAAGCACGCCTGGACGGGAATCGTCCGGCATGTCATGGTCGCGGGCAGGGCCTCCCCTGACGACCCCGGCCTGGCAGGCTACTGGAGATACCGGCGGGACAAGCACGGCACACCGCTGGACAGCGCAACCCAGGACCTGCTCCGCAGGCAAGGCTACCGCTGCCCGCTATGCGGCGACCGGCTCCTCGAACCCGGCCACCTGCCCGGTTCCCCCCAGGAATGGGAAAACTGGTGGCTCGGCGTCACCCGCCGCCGCCTCCCGCGCGCAGCCAGCACGCCCGGCACCCAGCAGCCCACCGGACCAGGCACCACTGCCATCAACCTGATACACGCCTCCTGCAACCTGCGGGCTCACGCCCGCCAGCGCAGGAACACAGCACTTCAGCCCGCAACGCCCTAGCGGCTTGCTTGAGCCGGATGCCGGGAAACTGGCACGTCCGGTTCTGAGGGGGCCGGGACGCGGTAACGCGTCCCGGCTACCCGACCGGCGCACCGGTATGCCGCCGCGACCACAAGGACAAGCAGCGACCCGGCTGGACAGTCGAGGGAACCGGAACACCAGGCTGGTTCCGCTGGACCACGCCAAGCGGCCGCACCTACACGAAGGGGCCCAGCATCTACCCCACGTAAGGAAGTCGACTTCATAGCTGCCGATAGCCCGTGAGCAAGCCGGAGGGTGGTGCGCACTGCCGCACCGCGAGGCCAGCTGTCGGCTGCTCATCTGCGCGGGCAAGTTAAGGCCACAGTGGAGTTGCCTAGTTCACTCCGGAACGCGTCCCACGCCTACGAACGCCCGGCCCGGGGCATCCCCCGGCTCCGCCGCGTCCTGCCAGCCGGTAGTCGTAGACGCGAGCGACATTTGGGGCGGACGGGTCGAGTGATGACATGACAAAATATTATCGGCGACGGTGGATCACCAGAGATCGTGCTACGCCAGATCCGCCGGATACGTGACGTCGATCTCGGTGATCGTCCGGGGGAAGTCGCGTGCGTTGTTTGTGATGAATCGCTGTGCGCCCATCGCGATACCGGTGGCGAGATGAACGGCATCTGCCGCGCGAAGCTGATAACGGGCCGCAACCACCGTGGCCAGAGTGGCGGTAGCCCGGTCGACTGGCCGCAGGTCCAGCCGCGCCAGCAGCGCCGCTAGTTCCCGCACGGCACCGGGATTGCCGTCGCGCAGTGGCTTGCCCAGCACTTCGGGAAGCAGCAGCGCGGAACCGATCCCAGCGCGCTCGCCCGGCGCCTTGGGGAACAGCGCCGCCACCCGGCGGCCGAGCTCGTGGCCAGGGACCGCGGCATAGATCAGCACGTCGGCGTCGAAGGCATCCATGCTCACCGCCCCTCACGGTCGGCGCGGATCGCGGCGACGAGTTCCTCGGCGTACTGCTCGGTGATGTGCCCTGCCTCCGGCGGGTCGTTGCGCGCCGCCGCGGTCAGCAGGTCGCCCAGCCGCGCGGACTCGCTCAGCACGACCTCCGCCCGTGACCGGCTCCACATGATGTCGGGGCGGACCACCACGGCCACCGGGCGCCCGTGCCGGGTGATCGTAATCTCCTCGCCATCGGCCACGCGGTTCAGAACCTCGGGCAGCGCCGCCCGCGCCTCGCTCATCGTCATCACCGCCATGCCGAGAAGTGTACAACGATGTACTTCGATGTACAACCCGGCGCGGGCCTTACGCCTTGACGGCCTCGGCGAGTACGCGACGGAACTCGACCGAGACGCGATCGGCGCGGGTGTGCAACTCGGCCAAGGTCCAGCGGGAACTCCAGCCCGGACAGCGCCTCGCGCTGGAGGTCCAGGTCCTCGGCGAAAATAGACATCTCGTACTCGACCGCGCTGCTCGCCTGTCGCGGGTCGGCCATCCCCGGACCGGTCAGCGTCTGGAACACCCGGCAGGCCTGCTCATCCTCGGGAAGCACGGTGAAGGTCAGGAACTGCCAACCACCGCCGTCGAGGTATTCCAGCAGCAGCGAAGCGTGCAGCGGCGCCTCATACCCGTAGGTCATCCGCCGGCGCTGCACCGCGGGCCGCGTTCCGTCCAGCACGCCCGGATCGGTGCGGTTGGTGAACGTATGCTCGCGAACCGCGGAAAATGCCAGCCCCTGCCGCTCCACATCCGCTCGCTCGATAGGCTCAGGTCCCGCGCCGCCGATCGTCGCTTTATGCACGAACGGCAGGTGTGCTTCGTCCAGGAAGTTGTCTACGAGGATCGCGGCGTTGGCCGCCACCCGCAGGGCCGGCATGATCACCGTCGCCACGTCCGTCCCCGGAAGACCGGGCGGCGGAGCCAGCACCGGGCGGGGTGCTCGCGGCGGGCGCGGCGCCAGCCACACCAGTCCGTCCGCCTCGGCGACGGCCGCCGGGCGGCTCAGCGTAGCCCGCGCCGGGATAGACGCGCCCGCACCCAGCGCCGGAATGTCGACGCAGGCACCGTCGAAGGCATACCGCCACCCGTGGTACCTGCATTGCAGGGTTCCATCTACTATCCGGCCAGCGGACAGCCGTGCCCGCCGGTGCGGACAGGCATCCGGGAACGCCGCCGCCTCACCCTCGATACGGACCAACACCCAGCCCTGCCCCGCCAGTCGCACGCCGACCGGGTCTTCCGCTACCTCCGACGACAGCGCAACCGGATGCCAGAAGTCCGCCAGTGCCGGATGCGCATTGGTAAATTCCGCGTCATCACCCACCCCACCAGGATTCCAGCGGACTGCGGGCGGCCGGCTCAGAGGTCGGCGATAGCTAGTGCCGGATCTGCTTCCGGCGGGCCGCTCGGCTCCCAGCCATCGGCTGAGCGCGTGTACGGGTACCAGCGGAAATCGCGGCCCAGCCGCAGCTGCAAGCGGCCCGAGGTAACCCAGTTACCCTGGACGGTCTCCGCGTCAGCACCGACCTTGGCGCGCAATGCGCCGCCCGCTTCCGCCAGCAGCCCGGCCGTGTCCTGATCCTCGGCGACCGGGTCCCATCCGGTCTCCAGCAGCTCGAAGCCCTCGAAACCACCGTGCCGCCAGGCCAGCGCCCGCCGGGCCAGATCCCGCTCGGCGACATCGCACCGTCGGGCCAGCACACCAAAGGCCGGCGTGCCAAGCGCCCTGGCAGCGCGCCGCGCCAGGTCGGCCTCGGGATCCAGGCTGAGGCCGCCATCAGGGGAATAGCCCATTGCCATTTCCCAGGCACGAACCGCCGCGTCCGCCGCCAGTTCCACCAGATCCTCGCGCAGGCCGGTCCGCCACGGCGGCGGATCCACCGGCAACGCCGCGGGCGCCCCCGGCCGCGCGGATGGCAACGGCGGTACCGGCACGGGTCCGTCCGGCGCCCGGCCGGCGAACGCGGCTCGTGCGTCAGCACCCTCATCATGAAGCGGCGCGCTGACCTCGCGCGAACCCGACGCCCCCGGAGATCCCGAGGGCCCCGAAGGCACAACACCTCGCCGTCGCGCCCGGACCCCGGCGAGTACCTGCTCACGGGTCCGGCCACGCAGCAGGAAGAGGGCGAACGGGTCGGCGTCCAACGCGTCGCCGATCAGATAGCAGGCCGCCGCCGAGTGCTTGCAAGGGTCCGCCTCATCGGGGCAGCTGCAGCGGGGGCCGATCTCTCCGCCGCCCGGCAGCAGGTCCAGCCCGGCGCTGGCCGCCGCGCCGGCGATTTCGGGCGGCAGTTCGCCGTCCAGCAGCGCGGCGGCGTGGCCGAGCTGGACGGAAATGGCCTCAAGCACCTGGTCCCATTCGTCGTCGGTGAACCGGCGCACCCTGATCCGTACTTCGTAGGGTTCCGTCTTCCTGCCCCGCACGCGTGCCCGCGCCTCACCCGGCACCAGCGTCAGGTCGCCGACGGCGCCGCCGCGCGCGTAATCACGGCCGCGCGGCAGCCGGTCGGGGTCGAGTCGCGCCCGCTGCTCGAGGGCCTCCAGCCACGCGTGGCCCCACCAGGTCCGGCCGAATTCTTCCGCACCGGATACGGAGCCGCCTGCAACCTCACTCATATGGCACCTCGCAGGCTTACCAGGTCGGCCAGCTCGCCATCCGATAGTTCTGCTATCCAACCCTCACCGGAGCCGATAACCGCGTCGGCGAGCTCGCGTTTGGTCTCGAGCAACTCGGCGATCCGGTCTTCCAGCGTCCCTTCGGCGATGAGCCGGTGCACCTGCACGGGACGGTCCTGGCCGATCCGGTACGCGCGGTCGGTGGCCTGATCCTCGACCGCCGGGTTCCACCAGCGGTCGTAGTGCAGCACATGAGTGGCGCGGGTCAGCGTCAGCCCGGTACCGCCCGCCTTCAGCGACAGCAGGAACACCGGTACTTCCCCGGACTGGAACCGTGTCACCATCTCCTCCCGGCGCCGCACGGGCACCGCGCCGTGCAGGAACAGCGAGCGGACTCCACGCGCGTCGAGATGCTGCTGGAGCAGCGTCGCCATCTGCGTGTACTGGGAGAAGACGAGCATCGACTCGCCGCTGGCCAAGATTACGTCGGTGAGTTCGTCGAACGCGGCCAGCTTCCCAGAACGCCCGGTCAGCGGCGAGGACTGCTTGAGGTACTGCGCCGGATGGTTGCAGATCTGCTTGAGCGCGGTGAGCAGCTTGAAGACAAGGCCAGCACGCTGGATGCCCTCGGTGTTCTCGATGAGCGCCATCGTCTCCCGGACGACCGCCTCGTACAGGGTGACCTGCTCGGCGGTCAGCGGCACGATCTGGTCCGTCTCGGTCTTCGGCGGCAATTCGGGCGCGATGCCGGGATCGGTCTTCTTCCGCCGCAGCAGAAACGGACGCACGAGTGACGCGAATCTCGTGGTGGCCTCAGGGTCGCGGTACCGCTCCACCGGCACGGCCACCCGGCGGGTAAACGCCTCCAGGTGCCCGAGCAGGCCGGGCGTCGTCCAGTCCAGGATCGCCCACAGTTCGGACAGCCGGTTCTCCACCGGCGTACCGGTCAGCGCGATCCGGGCCGGCGCCGGGATCGCGCGCAGCTCACGTGCGGTGCGCGACAGCGGGTTTTTCGCATGCTGTGCCTCGTCCGCGACCACCACCCCCCAGCTCACCCCGGCGAGCGTCGCGGCATCGCGCAGCACGACTCCGTAGGTGACAAGGACGATCTCGTCGACGGCCAGTTCTTGCAGATGCCGCCCGCCGCCGTGATACCGGCGGACCGGGACTTCCGGGGCGAAACGGCGTATCTCGCGCTCCCAGGTGCCGAGCAGCGACGCCGGGCACACCACCAGCGTGGGGCCCGCCTTCGCGTCCCGCCGGTGCAGGTGCAGCGCGATCACCTGAATTGTCTTGCCCAGCCCCATGTCATCCGCGAGACACCCACCGAGGCCCCAGTCGCACATACTGGCCAGCCACGCCAGTCCGTTCTGCTGATATGGGCGCAAGGTGGCGCGTAGGCCGGGCGGCGGCTCGAGCAGTCGCGGCGCGACGGCGGCCCTACGCACCACTTCGGCGAGGTCGGCGAGCGGGCCCTCGGCCACCACGGCCACGGTTTCACCGTCGATCTCCGCCTCGCCGGCCAGCACCGCGCCGAGCGCCTCCGTCGCGCGCATCCGTGTCCGGGGCGGACGGCGCAGCCGGGCCAGCAGGGCAGGGTCGAGAATCACCCAGCGGTCCCGCAGCCTGATCAGAGGTCGCTTCGCCTCCGCCAGCGCGGCTATCTCGTCGGCGTCGAGCACCGCGCCGTCGAGCGTGAGCTGCCAACGGAAGTCCAGCAGCGCCGCGAGCCCGAACCCCGCCTCGGTCAGCTTCTCCGGCGCCGGCGTGGGCACCGCCCGCAGCTTCAGGCCGTCGTCCAGCATGCTTGACGGCCACAGCACCTCGATGCCGGTCCCGGCCAGTTGCTCGGCGGCCGGACCGAGCAGGCTGCTGAGCACTTCGTCGTCGAGGTCGATCGCGGTGGGGCTGGCCTGCTGTAGCACCTCGGCCAGCGGCGGCCATATCGGCGCGCCGCGACGCAACGCCAGCAATAGGTCCGTTTCGGCCTGCGGCCCGAACCTCATGAGCACCGTTTCCGGCTGATTCCACAGGACGGCCGCGTCCACGATGAGGCTCGGGTCGGCGGAGCTGCGCAACTGCAGGACCAGCCGGAACGTCGGCTCGGCGCTGGTCGCCGCCGCGCCCGTAAGATCCTCGTCGTCGAAGTCCTCGTCGTCGAAGTCCTCGTCGTCGGCAGCGAGCCGCGGCGTCGGCACCGCTTCGATCCGCAGGCCCAGCCGCGCCCCGGCGGCCAGGCCGTCGGTGGTATCGGCCAGCCACTCCGTGAGGTCGCCCACCTGAGTGGGGTCGGCGGCGGCGAAGGCCGGCGAGGCCGTGGTCCGTGGCGCGGCGGGCGAGCGCGCGACCAGGTCGGCGATCGCGTCCCACAAATCGCGGACCAGCGCCTCCGGAGATCGCAGGCGCATCGGCCGCGTGCCGGGAATGGCCAAGGCGTGCGCGGCCGGCGGGAAGGCGGCGGCAAGCTCCCGGAGCCAGCTCAGATCGGCCGGGTCGAGGGGCCCGGCTCGCCAGACATCGGTATTGCCGGCACCGACCGTTGGCAGCAGTCTGCCCCGGGCCACCAGGCCCACACCCGCGGCGGCCGCCGCGGCCCAGACCCGGATGCTGCGCCGCGGTCGCCCATCGCACGGGTCGACCGCGAGCAATGCCGGAAGAGCCTGCGTCAGCGGGATGAACTGAGCCGGCACCAGGCGTTTTCGTATGCCGTAGGTGCCGCCCGGGAAGACCAGCTCCAGCTTGTCGTCTCCCGAGCCGGTGCCCCACAGCGCGAACATGCCTCGCCGTGGGATCTCGCCGGGTACGAAGATCAGTTCACCGTCCAGCACAAGACCGTACGCTACCGGTCCTTCAGTGATGTCCGCTCCCGAAATCCCCAAGCGGCACGCCGGCCGAGGTTCATGTTTTGTGACCTCATCTGAGGTATCGTTTCATGAAGTGAAGCTGGAGAGGAACGACATGTCCGCAATGGTGCTGGTAGAGAACAAGGCGGTGGAGCGCCTCCATGAGCTCGGCCTCAGTGTGGACATAGTCGAGCGGGTTGTCCGGCGAGCCGACGCGGAGGCGAGCACTTTCACCGCGCTGGACCCGCCGATCATGGAGGGGCTGACCCGGTGGGGGAGGACCAGCCGGTTCCTGCGCGAGGAACTCGTCCCCCGCGGCTGGACCTACGACAACCCGCGGAACTGGGCCCGGACCATTCACCCGAGCGGCGAGTTCGCGATCGTCGCGGCCACCGGTGACGAGCTCACCGGAATGGCCGGTCCCGGTGTCCTGCCCACCACCAAGTACCGCAAGGGCGACGCCACGATCAAAGCCGTTGCGGCCAACGAGCAGCTCGCCTTCGACTTCGGCGACCTCGACCTGTTCCGGCCGGCTGCCGAACGAACCCCAGGTGTGCTGCTGACCTGGGTTCTGCTGTTCTACTCCGACGACCATGAGTTCCGGGTCGAGCTTTCACTGCCCGACGGTATCGAAGATGGCAGAATCAGCAGCTGGGCCGAGCGGATCATCCTGCCGCCGTTCCAGCGTGACGAGCTGGTCACCGACGACGATAACGACGACGCGGACCACGTCGTCGTCGAGATCTTCCGCCGGTAATCCGCCCACAGCACACAGCACACAGCACACAGCACACCGCGACAAGAGACCAATGATGCTGACCCCTTCGCGGCTCATCGTTGCCCGCAAACGCCGCGGGCTGACGCTGACGCGCCTCGCGGAGCTCACGGGCATCAGCACGCACAGTTTGTCCGTGTATGAAAACGGGCATCAGACGCCCACGGACGAGACGCTGGACCAGCTCGCCACCACTCTTGACATCCCCAGGCAGTTCCTCGAAGCGCCGGACGTGGACGAGATCCCCGAAGCCGCGGTCAGCTTCCGCGCGCTCAGCAAGATGACCGCCCGGCAGCGCGACCGTGCGCTGGCCGCGGGCCGGATCGCGATAATGATCAACGACTGGATCGAGGCGAGGTTCCGCCTGCCGACGGCGGATATACCGACGCTGACCGGCCACGATCCGGAGTCTGCCGCCGAGATCGTCCGTGCCGGCTGGGGACTCGGCGAACGTCCGGTAACCAACATGCTGCATCTCCTGGAGGCCCATGGCACCAGGATCTACTCGCTGACCGCGGAAAATGACGAGCTGGATGCGTATTCCCTGTACTGGTACGGCCGGCCGTTCGTTTTCCTGAGCACTGGTAAGACCGGCGAACGCGGGCGTTTCGATGCCGCACATGAGCTGGGACATCTTGTTCTCCATGGCGAGCATCAGGTGCCGAGCGAGCGCCCGGCGGCCGAGGTCGAGGCGAACCGGTTCGCGGCCGCGTTCCTCATGCCGCGCGCGAGCGTCCTGGCCCACGGCCTCGCGAACGCTACGCCGGACCAGATCGTCCAGGCCAAGCGGGTCTGGAACGTCGCGGCGATGGCGCTCACGCACCGGCTGCACGAGCTGGAGCTGCTCACTGACTGGGGGTACCGCAGCGCGTGTGTCCAGCTTTCCCGCATGGGTTACCGCCGCGCCGAGCCCGAGGGCATCCAGCGGGAATCGTCCCAGCTCCTGGGCAAGGTCTTCCGCTCGGTCCGCGCTGACGGTATGACCCCGGCCCGGATCGCCGCCGAGCTCGGCATCAGCCCGGCGGAGCTGCTAGGCCATGTCTTCGGCCTCACGCTGACCCCGGTGAAATGCGGCGCCCCGCCCTGAGGGCAGCCGGGCGGAGCTGCTAGGGAATGTCTTCGGCCTCACGCTGACCCCGGTGACCCCCCGGCCCGCCCCTGACGGCAGCCGCGGAGCTGCTAGGCCGTGTCCTCGGCTGCACGCTGACCCCGGTGAACGCGGTGCCCCGCCCCTGACGGCAGCCGGGCGGAGCTGCTAGGCCGTGTCCTCGGCTGCTCGCCGACCCCGGTGACCCGCCCGGCCCGTCCCTGACGCCCCCGGCAAGCTTTTCTCCCGCCCCGGCCCGGACCTACGCGCGTTCCGGCACCCGACATTTCGGCGTATGCCCCATTCGTCCAGCGGATTGGGGTGGATGCCGTGGAAGTTTAGAGCCCAATGGAACAAAGGGCGCCGGAAAGCGGCGCCTTTTGTTCCGAGGGGCTTCAATCTTCCATGAAAACTGAGACTCCCGGGCGGAGCGCCGCCCGAGATGTCGCAAAGGCGGTGATATGGGAGTACCGATCACCGTGGCCGGGAGGTGATAACAGCAAGAAGCGTTCGCAAACAGTTCAACGAAAACTCGCGCTTTACGATAACAGCAAGAAGCGGTCGCGCAGTTGTGTCGCCACGGTGGTCGCGCGGTTGTGTTGCCACGGTGGTCGCGCGGTTGTGTCGCCACGGTGGTCGCGCGGTTGGGTCGCCCACGGTGGTAGCGCGGTTGTGTCGCCGCGGTGGTCGTGTGCTTGGGTTGCCACGGTCCGTTGCTAGCGGTGCGTTGCGGCGCCGGGTGGCGTGACCCGAACCTGGACGCTGGGCACCGGCCGGGATGGCGGGTTTTCCGTCGTTCGCCTGTCGCGGGCGCCTACTGATCTAGCGACTGATTGTGAGTTAATAGGTAGAACACGTTCCTACTGAAGGGCGCGGATCATGCCCGCCACCGAATCCTCCCCGCTGACCGTTGACTGGCTCGATCTGTCGGAGAATGCCTTCTGGGCCCTTCCGCTGGCCGACCGCGCGGCCGCCTTCACCCGGTTGCGGACGCTGGACCGGCCGGTGTTCTTCCCCGAACCGGAGACGCCGTTCAGCGCCAAAGGCTCGGGCTTCTATGCGCTGGTCCGGCACGCGGATGTGGTGGAGGCGAGCCGGAACACGGAGGTGTTCAGCTCCAGCAAGGGCGCGACCAGCATCCCGGACGTGCCGGTCGAGTTCAACGAGTACTTCGGGTCCATGATCAACATGGACGATCCCCGGCATGCCCGGCTGCGGCGGATCGTCTCCCGCGCGTTCACCCCGAGGATGATCGCCAAATTCGAGGACGATGTACGGCGCGCGGCGAGCGCCATCGTCGACGATCTGCTGGAGACGGGCCCGTGCGATTTCGTGCGGCACGTCGCGGCCAGGCTGCCGCTGAAGATCATCTGCGACATGATGGGCATCCCGGACGACAAGTTCGACATGGTGCTGGCCAACAGCAACACGATCTTGTCGGGGGCCGACCCTGAGCTGATCAGTGAGGACCTCAACGAGGCGGTCACCCAGTTGCTGGCCGCCGGGCAGGCGCTGGCCGAGCTGATGACCGGACTGGCGGAACAGGCGCAAGCGCGCGCCGGGGCACCCGCGGAGAACGTGCTGTCCGCCCTGGTGACCGCGAACATCGATGGCGAGCAACTGACCAGCGCCGAGCTGGCATCGTTCTTCATCCTGCTGGTGGTGGCCGGGAACGAGACGACCCGCAACGCGATCTCGCACGCGCTCATGCTGCTCACCCAGTACCCGCAGCAGCGCGAGCTGCTGGTGGGGGACTTCGAGAACCGGATCGAGGGGGCGGTGGAGGAGATCGTCCGCTACGCCTGCCCGGTCATCTACATGCGGCGCACGCTGACCAGCGACTTCACCATGAACGGCCAGGACTACCGCGAGGGCGACAAGGTCGTGCTGTTCTACAACTCGGCCAACCGCGACGAGGCGGTGTTCGCCGACCCGGAGCGGTTCGACGTCACCCGTTCGCCGAATCCGCATGTCGGGTTCGGCGCGGCGGGACCGCATTTCTGCCTGGGCGCCCACCTGGCCCGCCGGGAGATCACCGTGATGCTGCGGGAACTGCTGAGCCGGGTGCCCGGTATCGTCGCCGCGGACGAGCCGGACCGGCTGCTGTCCAGCTTCGTCAACGGCATCAAGCACCTGCCGTGTGAGTTCTGAGTAGCCGCTACGGCCGCATCGCGCCGGGGAGGACGCCGCGGTAGAACAGGGCGATGAGGATCAGGTAGGCCACCAGGACCAGGGTCCACGGCAGGTTGTACCTGATCACCTGGCCTTCGCGGCGGACGTACGTGCTGGTGGCCACGCCCACGCTGGCCGTCTGCGGGGCGACCGGCTTGCCGATTTCGGCGCCGACCGAGTTCAGGGACGGCAACAGCAGCGGTGGCATGTGCAGCAGACCGCCCACCGAGTACTGGAACCCGCCGAACAGCGCGTTGGTCGAGGTGTTGCTGCCGGACAGCGCGACGCCGATCCAGCCGACGATGGGCGCGAGGATCAGGAATGTGGGGCCGATGCGGGAGAAGCCGTGCGCCATGGTGTTGGCCATGCCCGAGTAGTTGAACACGTCGGCCAGTCCGAAGATGATCGGCGCCACCAGCAGCGCTCCCCACATCTGCCGGAAGGTCGTCCGGAACACGTCGGCCAGCTGCCCCGGAGTCGCCCGCAGCACGACGACGATGACCAGCCAGGACACCAGGATCCAGGTGCCGGCTATCGCGGGAGCGAAGGCCCACGACACATCGGTGGCCTTGTTTGACAACGAGCTCACGGTGCTGACCGCGGGTTTGACGAAGTTGTAGTTACCCAGATGCGACCACGGGCCGGTGGCGGCCACGACCACCGCGATGAGGATGAAGAACGGGACCAGCCCTCGCACCGCCTCGCGGGTGCCGGCCGCGGCGCCGGGCTGCACCGCTACCAGGGAACCCCGGGGGCCGGCGGGCTCCCGGGGGGTGCCGCGGGCCCCGGGTGAGGAACCACCGTTCGTTCGTGTCAGCTGGTCTTGATCTACCGGGACTCCGCCGAAACCCAGCACCTCTTTCGGCCGCCAGAAGCGGAGCAGGAGCAGGATCGCGCCGAAAGCGGCGACTGCGCCAATGATGTCGGGCAGATAGGGGCCGAGATACTGCGAGGTGGGGAGCTGGCCAGCGATAAAAGCCAGCGACGCGGTGACGGCCAGCGGCCAGGCGCCGCGCAGGCCGCGCCGGCCGGTGACGAGCACGATCAGGATCCACGGCGGGAGCAGCGCGAGGATGGCCACGATCCGGCCGATCGAAGCGGACAGCGTGTCCAGCGGCAGCTTGGTCACGGCGGCCAGGGCGATGATCGGGGCACCCAGTGCGCCGAACGATACCGGGGCGTTGTTGGCCAGCGCCGCGACCCGGATCGCGTCGAGTTCGATCACGCCGAGGCCCACCAGGATCGGCGCGACGACCGCCCATGGGTAGCCGAATCCGACCAGGCCCTCGAGCAGCGCGCCCAGCGCCCAGGCCAGCAGCATCGTCTGCACCCGGACGTCGGCCGTGGCCTGCTGGATCAGCCAGCGCTTGAAGTCCTCGAAGGCGCCGGTGCGGACGAGCGTGTTGTAGATGACCACGCCCCAGAACGTGATCCAGTTGATCGACCAGAAGCCGGTTCCCGCGCCGATGCCCCACGCGCCGAAGGCGCTGCCGGCCGGCGTCTTCCACACCGTGATGGCCAGGATGATCGTCACGATGGCGCCGATCGTTACTGCCTGCCAGGCGGACATGCGGAGCACGGGCAGCAGGATCAGCAGTAGCACGATGGGGATCAGGGCGACGAGCGTGCTTCCCAGAGTCGAGTGAGCTGGATTAAGTGATTGGTGGAACGCGGGTCCCGCCGCCAACGCCCCGCTGCCCACGATGGACTTGAGCATGTTAACCTCGCCTCCGAGTGCGCAGCGTGGTCCAATCGCGACACGATTGTCCACCTTAAGTGATTGCGACGCAATAGCGATGTGGGGCGTTCGTGATAAGCGGCGATGGGGTGAACGGGTCACAGTAGGCTCAGGTGTATGGCGCAGAATGGCTTGCGGAGCCGCGTCGTGGCGGCCGCCGAGGAAGCGCTCGAACGGCAGAAGTTCGTCTCCCCGGTCGACGTGTGCATCGGCCTCGGCTGGCTGCACAGCCGTCATCTGGACAACTGGCGGCAGGGGCGGGCGGACACCCTGGAGTCTTTCCTGCCGGTGCAGTCCGACCGGGTCGCCGAGATCACCGAGCACCTGGAGCGCTGGGCGCGGGGCAAGGGCCTGACGCCGAGCGAGGCGGAATACATCTCGGCCACCCGCGATCGCCGTCAGCTACGCTTCACCCGGCGCGCCCGGCCCGCGGACGAGCAGGCCTGGCGGACGCGGTGGACGTCTCCGGATCTGCCGGCCAAGCAGCAGGAGCGCATCGCGCAACGGCAGGCGACGCCACCGGATCTGGTGGTGGTCATTCCTCTCAAGGGGTTCACCTGCGCCGAATGCCATACGGCCGACGGTGACCTGCTGATCATGGACGACAAAGGGCCACTGTGCATGACCTGCGCCGACATGGACCACCTGGTGTTCCTGCCGTCCGGCGACGCGGCCCTCACCCGCCGTTCCAAGAAGGCCAGCCGGCTCTCGGCTGTGGTCGTCCGGTGGAGCCGGACGCGGAAGCGATATGAACGCCAGGGCCTGCTGGTCGAGGAGGCGGCGCTCGCGGCGGCCGAGCAGCAGTGTCTCGAGGACGAGGAAGCCCGGACGCGGCGCCGGGAGCGGGACCGGGAGCGGCGGGCCCATCAGGATCTGGGGTTCCAGGCGAGTTTCGCCAAGGAGATCCTGCGCATGTATCCGCGCTGCCCGGAGCATCGAGCCGAGGCGATCGCGGCGCACGCCGCGCTGCGGGGGAGCGGGCGCGTCGGGCGGTCCGCGGCCGGGCGGAGCCTGGACGAGACGGCGATCACGCTCGCGGTGGTCGCGTCGGTGCGGCACGAGGACACCAGCTACGACGAACTGCTGATGTCAGGCGTCTCGCGCAACGAGGCGCGGGACTCCATCAGGGACGATATCGACCGGATCCTCGCGAGCTGGACCTAGTCCGCGCGGGAGCGGTTGGCTCGTTCGGTGGCGACGAGCATGGCTAGGGCGAGGAAGCCGATCCACAGCCACGGCACGGTCATATGGACCACGGTTTCCGCGGCTGCCGCCGTGATGACCACGATGAGGGCGAAGGCCATCAGCCGGTTGCCGAACCCACGCTGCCGGCCGTGCTGTGGCGTCATCTCCCCAGGCCCCCCGTCACCCGGTGGCGCCACGCCCGGTGGCGCCACGCCCGGTGGCGCCACGCCCGGTGGCGCCACGCCCGGCATGCCGGGCTCGGGCAGGTCGTCGAACAGGCCGCGCAGGTCACCCCGGGTCTTCGCGCTCATCGCCTGCCCGACGCGCTCGTCGAACTCGGCCTGGTCGAGCCGGCCGTCGCTGAAGTGCTCGGCCAGGCGGTCCGCGACCGCGCGGCGCTCGGCGTCGGAGACCCGCAGGTGCTGATCAGAGTTTCCGACGCCGACCCCCCGCAGCAATGGCGCGAGGCCGCGCGGCCGGGGCGGATTGGACTGCGTTGGCATTGCTGCGCGAACCTTTCTCATACCGGGGCTTACCGGGACTTACCGGGACTTACCGGGGCTTACCGTGATCGGGACTGCAGTGACTCAAGCAGCGAACTGGCGATGGACTGGTCGCTGCCTTCGTCGGGGATGAGCAGCAGGCCTGCCACATAGAGCGGTATGCCAGCCCCGCCGATGACGGCCAGGACGCAGAAGGCGACGCGGACAATGGTGACATCGATGTCCAGGTAGCCGGCCACCCCGGCGGCGACGCCGGTGAGGATACGGCCGCTGAACGGCCGCCGCAGCGGAGGCCGCTGCGAGGACTGCCGGGACCCTCGCGGGGGAGCGTCTGAGGCAGACGCCGCGATCGGGTCAGGCTCGGTCGGCTCGAAGTCGTCCGGGATGGGGTCTTCGGTGGCCGGGACAGGCTCTTCGGTAACGGTGTTCGTGTCCATGCCTCAAGCGTGCCGCCAGCGGCCGCTCCGGCACATCGGGAAGAACCCTGATCCCACCCGGAGTCTCTAAGTCCATGATCTGCATCCACGCAAAGGTGCTGGTCTCCTTGACGTTCACCTGGACGCGGACATAGCCCGTCGGGCCGGTGAAACCGTTGGCGTCCCGGACCGCGGTGCCGTAGACGAACTCCGAGGCGATGACGCCCAGATCAGCATCGCGGCTTCTGATCGCCGCCTTCAGCTCATCCGCATCCACCAGCCGCGACGCCCGGATGATCGAATCGCTGGATATACCCGCGGCGTCGCTGACCACCGGGCCGACGTCGATCGCGAGCCGCAGCTGGATCCTGGCGGCATCGGCGTACATATGGTTGTGCCGCTTCAGTTCGGGAGGAAGACCGGTAAGCAGGCTTTCCAGGACCGTGAGGGTCGGGATATCAGGCCGGACCACGATCAGCAAGCCGTCGCCGCGGTCCTCCCAGGAGTAAGACCCAGCGATGCCCTGGAGGGACATCAGGGTCATGCGCAGGTTTGCCTGGCGGATGAGCCGGCGATGCTCGGCGCTGCGGATAAGACCGCCGAATTCCGTCACGTCCGTCCGGACAATGGTGCAGTTCTGGCCACTCAGCAACGGAAGACGCCACTGCTGCCCTTCATCGAGCCGCTCGTACACCTGGCCCGCCGCGATGCCGCGGGCCATCGGGTGATCGGCTATGAAGGCCTCGAAGTCTTCTATCGTGACGACGAGCGCGTGAACTTCCTCCATCGCGATCACCGTCGCGGATCGCGTGCTGACACTCAGCGCCGCGCTTTCGCCGATCAGCTGGCCCGGGCCACGCTCGGCTATGGTCCGGTCCGCACCATCCTGCCACGTGCTGATCCTCACCCGGCCCTTGATGATCACTATCACGTGGTCGGCCGGGGAACCCTCCTGCATAAGCCTGAAGCCGGGAGGGAACGCGCATTTCCGTGCCATTGATTCAAAGGCCTGCTGCTCAGCTGGAGTAATGGCTCCCCAGAAGCTGACTGAGGCTGAGTGCCGCCTGCGTGACGACGGTGGTGCGGACATATATGGACGGTCACCGGGTGCCCGTTGCCCCTCGGAGGGGTTTTGTCCGGCGTCTGTCAGGTACCCCGGGCCGGCCGCCTGGTGCCCCAGCGCGGCCGCCGCTTTGATAATGTGCCGTGCGAGCGTGATCATGCCGCGATCCCTCCGGGTATTTGCACAGCTCGACCGGTGTAATGCCTGGTCGTGACCTGATGGGTCTGCGCAGTGCTAATCACCGTGGAAGTTATTTCGCGGTTTACCGTGCCGGTCAATTCGATCAGCCGGGCCTTGGACATCGGATTCGCCGGGGGCGTACACTGGGTGGGCTGCAAAGGACGGCTCGCCTGAACTGCACGAAGGCGGTAGCGTTGTGTCCGGTTTGCTCTGGTTGGCGTTGCCAATGCTTGTGGTGTGTGCCGATAACGCGGTGTCATGCTAACAGCTCTTCTCATGACGAGTCCGTCTGAGTGGTCTGGGTAGGGTCGCCCCGCTTGACTTGATCTCTTGGCTTCCATCCGTTGACCAAGCAAGAGGGGCGGCCCTCTTCTTCTGGACCTATCAGGACTGTGATCTCTGTACGGCTGCCTCCGTAGCGGTTTAGCGCCCGAGCGTCCTCGAAAGTACTTTCCCTTGCTGGCGAGCGGTCCCCCTGGCTCTACCGTACCGCTCGAACGACCTGGCCTTCCGTACGCACTGTTACGAGACGATGAACACAGTATCACGTCGTTTCGCAACGTTCCATGACGTGAGAATGATATTTGTGGTATGGCGTCTTGCTACCTGTCATATCGCTACTAGCGTTCACCGATGCTTCCAGGTAGAATGCAGGAATGGAGGCGCATGATCACTATGAAGTCATGCACATGCTGATCTGCTGTCCGCTATGCTGAGGCGTTCTGGATTAGAACCTAGCAGAGCGGAAGGTTTCGCCTGCCTGTTGTCGACTACGGAGGGTGACCATCAGCCATGGCGGGTGATCAGGGGCCAGTAGTTCAGAGCGCGCTGCTTCGCAGCGAGCTAATCCGGCTACGCAAAGAGAGAGGCCTGACCCAGGAGCAGGTCGCGCACGCCCTTGAATGGTCGCCGAGCAAGCTGATCCGAGTGGAGGGCGGCCACAGTTCGATCACCAAGGTGGATCTGGAGGCTCTCCTCGGTGAATACGGCGTCACCTCGGAGAGCCAGCGCGAGCGTCTCCTTGGCTTCAACCGCGGCGCACGCGAGCGAGCGTGGTGGGACGCCTACCGCGACGACATCAACCCGACTTACCTCACCTATGTGGGTTATGAGGCGGGCACCGCTTTCATCCGGCAATATCCGGGTCTGGTGGTACCAGGCCTGCTTCAGACGCCCGAGTACGCCGAGGTACTCACCGAGATGTCGGAGGACGCGGTCCGGGTGGCCCCCGTGGTCAAGCTCAGGATGCAGCGGCAGTCGGAGCTGGCCAAGAGGTCGAGCCCGCCTCGCCAGTACTACGTTCTCGACGAATCGGTAATCCGTCGTCACGTCGGGATCCAGAAGGATCCGGCGATCATGCCGAATCAGCTTCGCCATATCGCGGACACGGCCGAGAACGACGAACTGGTAACTGTGCGCGTGATCCCGTTCAACAAGGGCGCCCACATGGGCCTGTTCGGCCCGTTCATCCTGCTTGAGTTCGAGGGCGGCGTTCAGGACATCCTGTACCTTGACGCGGGCAAGCACCGTCTAATCGATTTTGTCCCCGGCGATGACCCGCGGGTGACGGAGTACCGGGACAACTTCGAGGCGCTACTGGAGTCTGCGCTTCCGGCCAATGAGTCAATTGAGTTGATCCGGAGCGCGGCAGAGGACATGTCCTGACCGACGCCGTTCTTTCTCGTCACAGGGCTCGATCTCAGCCGATTGGGAGCCATTCAGTACCAGCAGCCAAATAAACCGTTTTACATAACAGTCGCGTATTTGTGGATAGGCGGCCAACGCCTTACCGTTTACACTCGTTAACGAGAATGTCCGCAAGCTGGTAGGCGGGTGTGCCTGCTGATTCCTGCCAGTTCGGCGTCGTCGCACGAGTTGCCAAGGATCTTAAGGTGCCCCGCGAATGAAGGGGCGTTTGATGGCCGCTCAGCGAGACAAGTACACCGCAGTTATATGGCGCAAAAGCAGCGTGAGCGCAGATGCGGGTCAGTGCGTTGAGGTGGCTCAGTGGAGATCGTCCATTCTGATCAGGGATTCGCGGCATAGATCCGGCGCGGTGCTCGAGGTCACGCGAGAGGCATGGCGAGGACTGTTGAGCCGCGTCAGGACTTCGGACGGCTCTGCCCCTGACGGCCGGTAGGAACCAACGCAGAACGTACGGTGGCGCCCGCGCCCGCTGGGGAAGCATGGGCTCAGTAGGGGCACCACCGTACGTTCGTGGGAAGATATCTCCTTGTGCCAGCCGGGAGATACTTTTGTGCCAGCCGGGTGGGGTGGGAGCTAGTGGCCGTGGCCCGCGCGGCGATGGCCGAGGCGGCCCGTGGCGGCCAGCGCGATCACGACGGCAAACGCGAGCCATAGGAAGGGCACGACGGCCCACACCACGGCGTGCACCGCGGCCAGGGCGACAAACCCGACGAGGACAAGGGCGAGCACCTTGCGGGCTTGCCCAGGCCCATGCCGGCGCCGGCGCCGGCGGGGAGCATCGGCGGACGGGCCCGAGGCTCCCGCCGTGACTCCGGGCGCCCCCGTGGGCCCGGGTTCCGGCAGGTCGTCGAACAGGCCGTCAAAGTCGGCGTGGGTCTTCGCGCCCATCGCCCGCGATACGCGCTCGTCGAACTCGGCCTGGTCGAGCCGCCCCTGGCTGTAGTGTTCGCCGAGGCGGTCGGCGACTGCCTGGCGTTCCGCGTCAGACACCCGCATCTGCTGAAAAGAACTTCGATTCATGGACACAGCGTGCCGTCGGCGGCCGCCCCGGCGCATCAGGAAGACCCCCGATCCGACCCGGACCAGCCCCTGACCGCCTGAAGTCCCGCCTCAGGGTCGTATGGGGGAGTGCCCGGATGGCAGGTCAGCGGCATTTCGCGTAATTATTAACAGGTGGAGCCCGAGATAGACCAGGACCAGCACGAGCCGTGGCTTAATCACGACCAGCACGAGCCGCGGTTCCATCGCGCCCGGCACGGGCCGCGCCTCATGCGGGACATCAGGCGTCGTGAGCCGTTCCGGGTGAGGCACATGGCCGTCGGCCCGCTGCGCCGTGATCCCGGCGACCGCCTCGGCGGGGGTGTGGCGTCCGGGGTGGCGGCCTGGCGGGGTTTCAACGTCACCAGCGTGCGGATCGCGTTTGTCCTGATAACCGTCATAACTTCCGGTATTGGCGTCGCGCTGTACATAGCCGGATGGCTGCTGATCCCGGCCAGGGACAATGACACGAGCATCGCCGCCAAGGCCCGCGGCGACGCCAAGGGCATCGCGCTCGCGATCGGCCTCGGGACGCTGCTCATCTTCGTCCTCCTGATCGCCGGCCTGTTCAACGACGGCTGGATCGACGGCTGGGCCTGGCCGCAGGTGTTCAGCGCGGCGGGCCTGATCCTGATCTGGCGCAACGCGCCCGCCGAGGAGCAGGCCAGCCTGAGACACCTGATCGAGCCGATCAGCGCGGCGGCCACCGCCACCGCCACCCAGGCCAGGTTCACGGTGATCCGCCTGGTCATCGCCGGCGTGCTCCTCATCGCCGGCGTCTCCGTGCTGGCCACGGCCCACGAAAGCCTGGCGTTGCTGCGCCCGCTCAGCGCGGTGGCCCTGGTGGTCGCCGCGATCGTGCTGTTCCTCGGTCCGTGGTGGCTTCGCATCGCGCGTGACCTGGTGGTGGAGCGGCAGGCCCGGATCCGGGCCGAGGAGCGGGCCGACATCGCCGCGCGGGTCCACGACTCGGTGCTGCAGACCCTGGCCCTGATCCAGCGTCGCGCCGACGATCCGAGCAAGGTGGTCCAGCTCGCCCGCCTCCAGGAACGCGAGCTCCGCAGCTGGCTGTTCGAAGGCAAGGCGCCCGGCGAGGACGGTGACGCGACCACGTTCGCCGCCGCGGTCCGCCAGATCCAGGAAGACGTCGAGTCCAGGTACGGTGTCCCGGTGGAGGCGGTGACCGTGGGAGACTGCCACCTGGACGACAACCTCAACGCCCTGCTCGCCGCGGCCCGGGAGGCCACGGTCAACGCCGCGAAGTGGTCCGGCGCCAGCGTCATCTCACTGTTCGCCGAGGTCGAGCCGGGCAGCATACAGCTGGTGGTCCGGGATCGCGGGCAAGGCTTCGACCCGGCCGAGGTCCCGCCGGACCGCAAGGGCCTGGCCGAGTCGATCCACGGCCGGATGACGCGTCGCGGCGGCAGCGCCACCGTGACCAGCGTGAAAGGCGGAGGCACCAAGGTCGCGCTCACCATGCCCCGCACGCCGGCGAAGACCCAGCCGAGCACCCGGAGCTCCGCGTGAGCGCCAGCCAGCCAACTGTCGTGCTGGTGGACGATCATGGCCTGTTCCGGTCCGGTGTCCGCAACGAGCTTGGCCGCCGGGTCGAGGTGGTGGGCGAGGCCGACGATGTCCAGCCGGCGATCGCGGTGATCGAGCAGACCACTCCCGACGTCGTCCTCCTCGATGTTCATCTCCCCGGTGGCGGCGGCCAGATGGTCATCCAGGCCATCAAGCCGGCGCATCCCGGGGTGCGCTTCCTCGCGCTGTCCGCCTCGGACGCCCCGGAGGATGTCATCGCGGTGATCCGGGCCGGCGCCCGCGGCTATGTGACGAAGACCATCAGCACCGACGAACTAGCCGACGCCATCGCCCGCGTGGCGTCCGGGGACGCGGTGTTCTCCCACCGGCTGGCCGGTTTCGTCCTCGATGCCTTCGCCGCGCTGCCCGAGGCCGGTCCGAGCGCGGCGGGCGGCCAGGTCAGACCGAGCTTCGATCCCGAGCTGGACCAGCTCACCACCCGCGAGCGCGAGGTGCTCCGGCTGATCGCTCAGGGCTACACCTACAAGGAAATCGCCAAGGAGCTGTTCATCTCGGTCAAGACGGTGGAAACCCATGTTTCCTCGGTGCTGCGCAAGCTCCAGCTTTCCACCCGCCATCAGCTCACCAGGTGGGCTGCCGAACGCCGCCTGGCCTGAAACCCTCATTTAGCAGAACGGCTGTTGTATTTCCGCTGTGAAACTTTCACCGCCGCGAAACGCCACCTAGCTGGTGTTTTACCGTCCGACATGCGGCTGCGCCGCAATCCGAAACTATCGGGAATTTCGATAATGCACGTTTCTTGTTTGTTTCGGGCTGGATATTTACGGTGACCCACATGCCCGTCAGACTTCGTCTTACCGCCGCGGCCGTAGGCCCAGGCCGATTCAGCACCGCCGCGGCCGGAGTGGCCGTGCTTGCCGCCGCTACGCTGGCCGTTGCCGTCCCGGCCAGCCCGGCACTGGCCGCCTCCACCGCCACCATCAACGGCGCCACGACGTTCCAGACCATAACTGGCTTCGGCGCCTCGGAGGGGTTCGGCGAGGCGGCGACGGTCATGAACGCCGCGCCGACCGTGCAGACCCAGGCGCTGAACCTGCTGTACGGCACGTCGGGCGGAGCCGGCCTGACGATCTTGCGCAATGAGATCGGCGCGGATTCCGGCACGACGATCGAACCGAGCTCGCCAGGTTCCCCGTCCGCGGCGCCGGCCTACATTCCGCTGTCGCAGACCAACTCCGACCAGGGCCAGCTATGGTTCGCGCAGCAGATCAAGGCGCGCTTCGGGGTGACGAACGTGTTCGCCGACGCGTGGTCCGCGCCCTCGTTCATGAAGACCAACAACTCGGCGGTCAACGGCGGCGCGGTGTGCGGCCTGCCCGGCGCCACCTGCGCCAGCGGAGACTGGCGGCAGGCCTACGCCAACTACCTGAAGCAGTACGCGGCGGACTACGCGGCGGCCGGTGATCCGCTCACCTATATCGGTCCGGAGAACGAGGCCAACCTGTCGGTCAGCTACGACAGCATGCAGCTCTCCCCGTCGCAGACGGCCAGCCTGCTCGACGTGCTCGGCCCGACGATGGCCGGCAACACCACGAAGGTCGAGTGCTGCGCGACCGAGGGCTGGGACTTCGCCCAGCAGTACGCCGCCGCCATCGAGGCGGACCCGACCGCGCTGGCCGACACCTCGGTCTTCACGTCGCACGGGTACACGGCCGCGCCGACGTCGCCGCTGTCCGGCTGGTCCAAGCCGGCCTGGGAAACCGAGTGGTCCACGTTCGAGTCCTGGGATCCCGCCTGGGATGACGGCACCGACGCCTCCGGGCTGACCTGGGCGCAGCACGTCTTCGCCGGGCTGGATTCCGCGAACCTGAACGCGTTCCTGTACTGGTGGGGCTCGACGACCCCGTCGGAGAACGGCGACAACGAGGGCCTGATCCTGATCAACGGCTCCACGGTGACGGCGGCCGGCCGGCTATGGGCACTCGGTCAGTTCAGCCGGTTCGTCCGCCCCGGCGCGGTGCGGATCGGCGCGTCGACGTCGGACGGGAACCTCACCCTGGACGCGTTCAAGAACACCGACGGGACGACCTCCATCGTCGTGCTCAACACCGGTTCCAGCTCCGACGCGGTCAGCTATTCGCTGTCCGGCACGGGCACGGCCAACGGCGCGACGGTGACCCCGTACCTGACCAACAGCTCGAACAACATCGCCGCGCAAGCGACCACCACGGTCAGCGGGGGCTCGTTCAGCGGGACCATCCCCGCCCGCTCGCTGGAAACCTATGTGGTCGGCGGCAGCGGCAGCACCGGAGGCGGCAACACCGTAACGGTCAGCAACCCGGGCAACCAGACCACGACGGTCGGGACCGCGGTGTCGCTGCCTATCCAGGCGTCGGACTCGGCCGCCGGGCAGACGCTGACCTACAGCGCCACCGGGCTGCCGGCCGGGCTGTCGATCAGCGCGTCGACCGGAACGATCTCCGGCACGCCGACCGCGCCCGGCGCCTTCTCGGTGACGGTGACCGCCACCGACGGCACCGGGGCGTCCGGATCGGCGACGTTCAACTGGACGGTGACCGCGGTCATCACGGGCGGCGGCTGTCACGTGACATACAGCACGCAGAGTCAGTGGGCCGGCGGGATGGTCGCTCAGGTCACGATCGCCAACAACGGCACGTCGGCGATCAACGGCTGGACGCTCGGGTTCACTTTCCCCGGTGACCAGAAGATCACCAACGCGTGGAACGACGGCTCGTTCACCCAGTCGGGCGAGAACGTGACGATCACCAACGCCAGCTACAACGCCACGATCGCGGCTGGCGGCAACACGTCGCTCGGATTCCAGGGCACCTGGACCACCAGCGACGCCGCCCCCACCTCCTTTACGGTCAACGGCACCCCCTGTACCTGACGGCGACATCGGCCGCCGCGGCGAGCGCAAGCGAGCGCCGCGGCGGGAATTGCCGTCCCTCCGGGGCGGCAATTCCCGCCGTGGCCCCAAGCCGGCCGAGCGCAGCGAGGCCTTGGCGCGGCAGGGAAACACGTGGCCCCAAGCCGGCCGAGCGCAGCGAGGCCTTGGCGCGGAGGGTAACACTGTCACCGGTAGCCATACTCGGAATCTAGTGTCGCCGGGGACGGACTCGACGGTCAGGTCGCCGTGGTGCTTCTTCACCACGATGCGCCAGGATATGTCGAGCCCGAGCCCGGTTCCCTCGCCAACCGGCTTGGTGGTGAAGAACGGCTCGAAGATCCGTTCGCGAATCTCCGGCGGCACGCCCGATCCGGTGTCCGCGAACTCCACGAACACCTGGTCCCGGTCCAATCCGGTGCGGATGGTCAGCGTCCCCTGTCCGTTCATCGCCGACACGGCATTGTCGATCAGGTTCGTCCATACCTGGTTCAGCTCGGCGGCGTACGCCGGGATACGCGGCAGGCTGCGGTCGAATTCCTTCACGACCCTGATGCCCGCCGGGATCTTGGCGGCCAGCATCAGCAGCGTGCTCTCCAGTAGCACGTGCACGTCAATGACCTGGAACGGGGCGCGGTCGAGCTGCGAGTACTGACGCGCCGCGCCGACCAGGGTTGAGACCCGCGTGGTGGCGTCCTCGATCTCGTTCATGAGCTGCTCGGTCTCGACCGTGTAGTTCAGCCACCGCAGCGCCGGCTCCAGGGTCTGCTCATCGACGCTCGCCGCGACGTGCTCGAGAAAATCAAGGTCAATGTTCGACTGAACGAACGTCGGCGCGAGCTGCCAGCCATCTCGCACGCCACGGTCGTCGAGCCAGTCCGAGATGGCGTCCTCCCGGTCCGAGGTCTCCAGCGGGGTGAGCGCCACCGCCTTCGGCACCCGGTCGGCCGCCTCCTCCTGGAGCCGTACGAGGGTCTCCAGCGTGGTCCGGTCGAACGGGCCGGCCGCGATCATGCCGAGCTTGTGCCTCATCCCGGCCACCCGCTCGCGCAGCGCCGCGGTCGCGCTGACCGCCGCGGCGGCCGGATTGTTCAGCTCATGGGTGAGGCCCGCGGACAGCGTGCCGAGAGCCAGCAGCCGTTCCCGCTGCCCGATCATCTCCTGGGTGCGCCGGCCGCCGAAGAACAGCCCCTCCAGCAGGTGCACGGCCATCGGGAACCACTCGTGCATCAGTTCGCTGAACACGTCCGCGTCCATGACGAAGAACCTGGACGGCTCCGTCACCCGCATCGACGCGCCGTACAACTGCGGGACGCGGTCCCCGAGATAGGCGGTGAACGCTCCGGCATAGACCCCGCGCTGGGAGGTGCGGGTGACCTCCACGTCGTCCCCGCCGACCTTGCGGGAGAGCACGAGCGTGCCGTCGAGCAGGATGTAGATGCACGTCGCCGGGTCGCCCTCGGCGAACACCGGTCCCGGCTCGATGAGCTCCACGTGCCCACGCTCGCACAGCCACTGCAGTTGTTCGCCGGTGAGCTTCTCGAACAGGAACAGCGTGCGCAGCTCGTCCGGGTCGCAGTTCTGCGGTTGCGTTGATTCTGCGGTCATGTCTTCTCCAGGTACCGGTGCACCAGCATTACGGCCATGGCGCCTTCGCCGACGGCGGAAGCCACCCGCTTGGCGGATTCGGATCGCACGTCGCCGGCCACGAACACGCCGGGGACGCTGGTCTCCAGATGGTAGGGCTGCCGGTCCAGCTCCCAGCCGGGCGGTCGCATGCCGTTGGCCGACAGGTCGGGTCCGGCGACGACGAACCCGCGCTCGTCGCGGTGGACCACGCCGTCCAGCCATTCCGTGCATGGTTCCGCGCCTATGAACAGGAACAGCATCTGCGTGCCGACGATTTCCGTATCGCCGTTCTCGGTATTCCGCAGGGTTAGGCTTTCCAGGTGGTCGCTGCCCTCGGCCCCGATCACCTGGGTGCAGGTACGGATGGTGATCGTCGGGATGTTCCCGAGCTGTTTGATCAGGTAGTACGACATCGATCGTTCCAGCGACGACCCGCGGACCAGCAGCGTCACCGATTTGGCGTGCCGTGACAGGTAGACCGCCGCCTGGCCGGCCGAGTTCGCGCCGCCGACGATGTAGATGTCCTGTCCGGCGCAGGCGGCCGCCTCGGTCAGCGCGGACCCGTAGTAGACGCCCCGGCCGGTGAACTCTCGCAATCCGGGGGCGTTGAGCTCCCGGTAGGCCACGCCGGTGGCGAGGATCACCGCCTGCGCGTCGATGGAGCCGCCGTCCGCGAAGCTCACGCTGCGCGCCGAACCCTTGACCTCGAGCCTGGTCACGTCGCGGGTGGTCAGTACCTCGGCGCCGAACTTCGCTGCCTGGCGGCGCGCCCGGTCGGTGAGCTGCGCGCCGGACACCCCGTCCGGGAAGCCGAGGTAGTTCTCGATCCGCGAGCTCTGCCCAGCCTGTCCGCCGGTTGCCGTCCGCTCGACCAGCACGGTGCGCAGTCCTTCAGAGGCGCCGTAAACAGCGGCGCCAAGGCCCGCCGGCCCGCCGCCGATGACGACCAGGTCGTAGAAGTCCTTCGCCGGCGTGGTGGCCAGGCCCACCTTGGCGGCCAGTTCGGCGTCCGCCGGCTCGATCAGCGGATCCCCGTCCGGGCAGATGACGAGCGGCAGGTTGAACCCATCCGCCTGGGCCGCCTCGAGCAGCCGCTGGCCTTCCGGCTCATCCGCCGCGTACCACCGGTACGGAACCTGGTTGCGCGCGAGGAACTCGCGGACCTCGGCGGACCGGGCCGACCAACGGTGTCCGACCACCTTGGTCTCCGGGACCGGCCGGTGGTCGGAAGCCAGCCAGGTCTCGAGCAGCGCGTCGACCACCGGGTAGAGCTTCTCTTCCGGCGGATCCCACGGCTTGAGCAAGTAGTGATCAAGGTCGACAACATTGATCGCGTCGATCGCGGCGCCGGTGTCGGCGTAGGCGGTGAGCAGGATCCGCCGTGCCCCCGGGTAGATGTCCATCGCCTGCTCGAGGAATTCGATGCCGTTCATCTCCGGCATCCGGTAGTCAGCGAGGATCAGCGCGACCACGTCGCCGCGCAGCTTCATCTGCCGCAGCGCGTCCAGTGCCGTGCCGCCAGACTCGGCGCGGACGATCCGGTGCCGGTCACCGTAGCGACGCCGCAGGTCGCGGGCCACGGCCCGGGACACGCCCGGATCGTCGTCAACGGTGATGATCGCCGTGCGGGGCGCATCCTCAGGCACGGCTACCTGCCCCCATGATTTCCCAACTGCATGCTGTCCATCCTAAATTGTGCTTTCACCGTCGGCCCATGCTGATCCCGCCGGGCGTGGAGGGCGGGGGCTAGGGGTGAGTGTCTTGCCGGCCCTTCGGCCGCCTCACAGCCCGAGACGGCCGAAGGCCGGCCGCGACACCACCCCAGCCCCCGCCTCCCGGACCCGCGCAACCCGCACCCTCGCTCCGCTCGGCCTCACGCCCGCGGACAGCCCCCGCACCCCTCGCTCCGCTCGGCCTCACGCCCGCGGACAGCCCCCACGCCCCTCGCTCCGCTCGGCGCCATCTCACATGAGTGCACGCTCCCTCCCCGTGGCACAAATCGGATATATCCGTATTTGTCCCGCGCGGACTTCGGGTCTGGGAGGCTTTGGGAGATCGGATGTATTGCGGACCGGTTATCTCCGCGGGTTGCGGGCGGTCCGGGAACGGTGCAATTACGGGATGTCGGATATAGCGGTTTCGGGGGAAGGTGCTGGCCGGGCCGGTGAATTACGCTTATCGCCGCATAGCGGGCGCGGAGCCGGTCGTCTTGTGGAGGATAGGAGCCTTCTGGAAAGAAAGGCGCCGGAAACCGGTGCCCTTCTTTCCGTGGGGCTCTTTTCTTCCGCGTCATCAGGCCGGGTGCGGTCCGCATAACTGGCCATATCCGGCAAAACGGCCGCTGCTCGCCGCTGCTGGCCGCGGCGACGCGGCGCGATGCGGCGACGCGGACCGGTTTGACCGCGCCCTAGGCGAGCTTCGCGGTGAGGGTGATGGTGGTGCCGGCCAGCGCCTTGCTGACCGGGCAGTTGGCCTTGGCGTCCGCGGCGGCGTTCTCGAACCCCTCGGCGTCGAGTCCGGGGACGTCCCCGGTCACGGTGAGGTGGATGCCGGTGATCCCGGTGCCCGGCTGGAACGTGACGTCCGCCTGGGTGTCCAGGGTGCGCGGCGGGGTTCCGGCCTGGGTCAGGCCGTGGGCCAGCGCCATCGAGAAGCACGCCGAGTGCGCGCCGGCGATCAGCTCTTCCGGGCTGGTGAGGCCGTTGGGCTCCTCGGAGCGAGCGGGCCAGGAAACGGGAAACTGCCCGATGCCTGACGAAGCGAACGTGACGAGGCCCTTGCCCTGGGCCAGGTTGCCTTCCCAGGCAGTGTGCGCGGTGCGGGTGGTAGCCATGGCCCTTAACCTACCGCCGTCACGAAACCGCCGGCGCGACGGACCCGTCCTTCCCGGACCAGGTCGTCGACCAGCGAGTCATGCCAGTACCACTGCCAGGAGAACCAGCGGCGCAGCTCGCGCTCGGGCGCGACGACCGCCGCGCGGACGCCCGCGGCGACGAGGTCTCGCAGAGCCGCACGCGGGTCGCCGTCCGCACCATCGGGATACACCTGATCCCAGCGGGCCAGCTCGCTGGCGTGCGGCTCGTCGGCGCCGCCGGTCATCTGGAGCGACCGCGACACGATCACGCCGCACCGCTCAAGCGGCGAGCGCAGCGCCTTCACCTCCTGCCGTTTGAGCCCCAGCGCGGCGGGCAGGTCCTCGACGCTGGCCGGCCCGGCCGTCGCGAGATGGTCCAGCAGCCGTCGCCAGCCGGCGTCGCCGGTCCGCAGCCGGGCGATCTCCGCCCGGCAGATCGGGTCCAGCAGCCGGGCCAGCTGACCGGACACGATCATGTTCTTGCCCCGGTGCACCGCGGTGACCAGGTAACCGCGCCCGGCGAGCTGGCCGAACCACGGCCACTTCGTCACCGGCCAGGTGCCGAACCCCGGGGTGCCCGGCCGGTACGGATCCTCATGGCACGCCTCGTACAGGCTCGGCAGCGCGCTGTCGGTGGTGCGGGTGAGCAGGCCCCTGTCCCGCAGGAACGCCTCCGCCTCGTCCAGCGAGCCCAGCGCCCGATCCGGCGTCAGCCGGCACTCAAACGCCCGTCGCTCCCGCAGCTCAGCCAGCTCGGCTGGCTCGGTGACCGTCTCCATGACAGATGCGTAACACACCGTACGTTCGTTGAAAATTGGTTTTCAGGGTTGATAGGAGCCGGGTTCCCAGGCGCGGGTGCTGACCCCGACCGCGTTCCAGGCATTGATCATCACGATCAGGCCGACCAGGGCGGCCACTTCCTGCTCGGAGTACTCCTTGGCCACGGCCGCGTAGGCCTCATCCGGAACGTGCGTGCCGGTCATCAGCGTCACGTCCTCGGTGAACGCCAGCGCGGCGCGCTCCCGGGCGGTGAAGAACGGCGTCTCGCGCCACACCGGCAGCGCGTAGATCCGCTGCTCGGTCTCGCCGATCGCCCGGGCGTCCTTGGTGTGCATGTCCACGCAGTAGGCGCAGCCGTTGAGCTGAGAGGCGCGGATCCGGATCAGCTCACGGAGTTTCGGGTCGATGCCGGCGCTGTCGAGTTCCTTGGTGGCCGCCCTGTCCAGGTGCGCCAGAGCCTTCGAGAATCCGGCGGCGAGCGTGTCGAAGTCGAGCCTTACCGGGATCTGAGTGGTTGTCATAGCCATAACGCTAGGTGACATAAGCGGCCCAGGGTAAGGTCCACTTCTATGGCAGAAACTTGGGCCAATGGGCTGGATCTGCATCTGGATCTGACCGCTACCCGGGTGCGGGCCCAGCTCGAGACCGCGCTGCGTGACGCCATCCGGTCGGGTCGGCTGACCGCGGGCACCCGCCTTCCGGCGACCCGCACGCTGGCCGCCGACCTCGGCGTCGCCCGCAACACGGTCGCCGAGGTGTACGGCCAGCTGGTCGCCGAAGGATGGCTGTCAGCCCGCACCGGGTCAGGAACCTTGGTCGCCTCCCGGGTCGCCCCGGCGCCCGAGCCGGACCCGGCCGCGCCCGGCTCGGCCAGACGGCACCGCCACGACCTGCGTCCCGGCGAGCCTGACCTCTCGGCGTTCCCGCGTGGCCCATGGCTGGCCGCGGCTCGCAAGGCGCTGGACGCGGCACCGGACGCGGTCCTCGGCTACGGTGACCCGTGCGGGCTTCCCGTGCTGCGCGGCGTGCTCGCGGAGTACCTCGCCCGGGCCCGCGGCGTCGTCGCCAGACCAGGAAATATCGTGATCTGCTCGGGTTTCGCGCACGGCCTGGAGGTGCTGTCCCGGGCCCTGCTCGAGACCGGCGCCCGCACGCTCGCGGTCGAGCGGTACGGCCACCAGGCGCACCGCGACGTCGTCGTGCGCCAGGGCCTGCGGCTTCACCCGCTCCCGGTGGATGCGAGCGGTGCCGTGGCCAGCGCGGCGGGGGATGCCGACGCGGTCCTGCTCACGCCCGCGCATCAGTTCCCGCTGGGTGTGACGCTGGCGCCGCACCGCCGCCGCGCGTTCGTGGATCGCGGGGGCATCGTGATTGAGGATGATTACGACGGGGAGTTCCGCTACGACCGGCAGCCGGTCGGCGCCATGCAGGCCCTGGCCCCGGATCGCGTGATCTACTGCGGGACGGCGAGCAAGAGCCTGGCCCCGGGCGTGCGGCTGGCCTGGCTGGTCATCCCGCCCCGGCTGCATGACGCGGCCGCCGCCGCGCTCGGCGGCGGCCCGTCCGCGCTTGACCAGCTCACCCTGGCCGAACTCATCTCCTCCGGCGGCTACGACCGGCAGATCCGCCGCGCTCGGCTGGCCTACCGCCGCCGCCGCGACCGGCTGGTGGCGGCCCTGGCCCCGCTCGGGCTACAGGTCAGTGGTATAGCCGCCGGCCTGCACGCATTTCTGGATTTCCCGCGAACGGCGTCGGAGCTTCGCGCCGAGACCCTGGCTTCGCGGCACGGGCTGGCCGTCGAGGGCCTGCACCGGTACACGTTCGGTGCTTGTGACCGGGCGGGCCTGGTCATCGGCTATGCCCGTCCGCCGGAGCACGCCTACACCACGGCGCTGGCCAGGTTGTGCGCGGTGCTGGCGTCCTCTACCGGCAGCGTGATCGCGACGCGCAGCCCATGCGGGTAGTTCGACGTCGCGATGGCGGTGCCGCCGTGCACCGCCGCGATCTCGGCGACGATCGCCAGGCCGAGACCGGAACCCGGACGGCGGGACGGCGCTCCCGCCCGGTGGAACCGGTCGAACACACGGGGGAGCTGGTCGTCCGGGACACCCGGGCCATCGTCGGCCACCTCGATCATGATCTCGGTCGGGTTGACGTCGGCGGTGACCGTGGCCGTGGTTGCCGTCGGAGTATGCGTCCGCACGTTGGCCAGCAGGTTGTCGATCGCGCGCCGCAGCAGTTCCTCGTCGCCGGTGGTGGTGAGGTCGCCGACGACGTCGACGCGCCAGGTCCGTGTGGGGTCGGCGATCCGGGCGTGCTCGACGCTGGTCTCGATGACCTCGGCGAGGTCGACGGGCTCGTGCTGGCGGGCCGGATGCTGGTCGAGCCGGGCCAGCCCGAGCATGTCGTCGACCAGGCGGCTCATCCGCTGGGCCTCAAGGGCGATCCGGCGCATGGCCTCGTCAACCTGGGCTCGCTCGGGCAGGGCGCCCTGCTGGTAGAGCTCGGCGTTGGCCCGCAGCGAAGCCAGCGGAGTGCGCAGCTCGTGGCTGGCGTCGGCGAAGAACCGCCGCATGAGCTCCTGGCTGGCCTCGCGTTCGGCGACATCTGCCTCGATCCGGGTCAGCATCTCGTTCAGTGCCGTGCCCAGGCGCCCGACCTCGCTGCGGGCGTCGGCGTGCTGCACCCGGCGGGCCAGACTGCCGGCGCTGACGGGTGCCGCGGTGATCCGGCCGGCCTGTGCGGCCATTACCTCGATCGGCCGCAGGCCGCGCCGCATGACCAGCACGACGCCGCCGAAGATCGCCACGCCGGCGGCCGCGGATCCGATGATTATGATGAGGCGGAACCGGGCCACGGTCGCGTTGACGTCGCTGAGGCTGGCTCCCGCCACCAGCGTGCCGGCCGGAAGCGTCACCGTCTGTGCCTGGTACATCGTCTCCCAGACCACCGGTGCGAACTTGATCCTCGGCGGGGACAGGAGGTGTTTCCTGGCCGTGTTCAATTGGCCTGAGCCGTCGGCCGCGGCGGCCCGCGCGCGGACGGCGGGTTGTGCCAGGACCGCGGTGGGTACCGCCGCGTTGCCGAAGGAGCGTTCAAGGACCACCGGGTGGGTCTGGCCAGCAGGGAGGAAGGCGATGTCGTAACCGCCCGGGAGGGCGGTCTGGCGGTTCCCGCTCGCCAGCGCGTCGGCAACCATGAGATCCAGCTGTGGCTGGATCATGGTGAGCGTGGTCCGCAGGTTCGAGTTGGTCCGGCCGACCAGGTACCGGTGCAGCTCGCTGACCGCCGCGATGTCGAAGGCCACGAGCGCGAGCAGCGTGATCGACAGCACGCCGGCCAGCACCTGGGTCCTGAGCCGGATCCGGCGCATCATCGCTCCTCCCGCACGCGCAGGCTGTAGCCGACCGCCCGCTGGGTGTGGATCACCTCTGGCGTGCCCAGCTTCCGGCGCAGGTAGGCGATGTAGGTGGACACCACGTTGCCGGATCCGCCGAAGTCGTAGTTCCACACGTGGTCGAGCAGCTGAGACCTGGTCAGCACCCGTCCCGGGTTGAGCATCAGGTAGCGCAGCAGCCGGTACTCCGTCGGTGACAGGTCGATGAGCTGGCCGGACCGGCGGACTTCGTAGGTCTCCTGATCAAGTTCGACGTCCGCGAACTTGAGTACCGGACCGGACGCGGGCGGCCGGGTACGGCGCAGCACGGTGCCGATACGAGCCGCGAGCTCTTCCAGACCGAACGGTTTGGTCATGTAGTCATCTCCGCCCAGCGTCAGCCCGGCCACCTTGTCGGCCTGGGTGTCCCGTGCGGTCAGGAAGATCACCGGAACGCGCAGGCCGTCCCGGCGGAGCCGGCCGATGACTTCGAACCCGTCGATGTCAGGCAGCATCACGTCGAGCACCACCAGATCGAACGGACGCTCCCGGGCCAGGTGCAGCGCCTCGGTGCCGTTCTCCGCGGTGGTCACGTCGTAACCGAGGAATCGCAGCGAGGTCGCGACTGCGTCGCGCAGGAACGGCTCGTCGTCCACCACCAGCAGGCCCCCGTGCCCGCTGGTGCCCGATTCGCTCATTTGCCATCGCTCCCTTGCCTTCGGTCCTGATCCGACCACTTCACCCGCAGTAACGAGTGTGGGTTTTGTGTGGGTTCCGTGCGAACCGCGGCTCACACGGAACTCACGCGGTTTTCCGGCGCCGATCTGACGGCGGCTCCCTAGCTTTCCTAGCGATTCACCGCCAGCTCGCGGTCCACATCGACTCGCGATTCCCCATCAACTAGCGGTTCCCATCAACTAGCGATTCCCCACCAAGGAGGAAGACTTCGATGAAGCTGAAGCGCGTCACGGCGCTCGGCGCCGTGGTGCTCGGTTTGCTGGCCGTCCCCACCACGGCGCTGGCCAGCCCGGCCAGTTCAACCCCCGGTCCGGTCACGGTCGTGGCCTCATGTCCGCCGTTCCGGCCGCTGCCGCTCGCCGCACCGGTGCCGGCCGTTACCGTCGTGCCGGGCAAGACGGCCTCCGTTAACGCGACACCGATCGCCGGGTGCTGCGGCCCGGTTGTGTACGCCAGGCCCAAGCAGTCCGAGCCGCCGGTGTACCGCGTCACCTGCGCGGCGCGGGTACTGGTCTTCGACATGCGGGCCGGCGGCCGGCTCATTACCGAGGTCCGCGGACCGCGGCTGCATGTGCACGACGTGGTCTTCTACCGTGGCCGCCTCTACACTGTCGCGGTGGTCGCGGGCAGCAGGTTCGCCCTCGACTACCGCGGCAAGCCGTTCGTGAACGGCGGATCCGCCATCTACGACGGCAGGGCGACGGTCCTCGGCGTCGTGAGCGCCGTCATCTGCCGCCCCGCGCTACCGAAGCAGAGCGCTCAGTAGCGCGGTTCGCGCGGACATGCCGGGCTGGGTTTTCCTAGCCCGGCATGCCCATCGGCGGGGGGACCAGAGTCTCGGTGTCGAGAAACGAGACAACGGCGGCGGCCAGCCCGGGAGCCTCCAGCAGGTCGGTGTGGACACGGCCGGGCATGATGGCCAGCCTCGAGGCCGGCCGGGTGGACCCGTCCCAGTTCCCGTCGCGCAGGCCGCCGCCGAGCAGCCGGTAGAACTCGGTGATGTGCTCGGTGCTTATCGAGTCGGCGTCGCCATACACGAGCATGACAGGCGCGGTGATCGCCGGGACGTTCCCGGTCCAGTCGTAGTCCTGCCGGGTCAGGTCGCCCACCTTGTCCAGCAGCACCGGCCAGTCCGCCACCCGCGGCGCGACCTTCTCATAGACCGCGTACATCGGGGACTGCTTGAACGGCTCGGCCAGATGACGGCCCATCTGGTCGAAATTGGCCCGGACCTCGGGATACCAGCCGTCGCGCTTGGCGGGGTTGGACGCTATGACCAGGCGCCGGACGAGATCCGGATGCTGGATCGCCAGCCGCAGGGCGGTGCCGCCGCCGAGCGAGTAGCCCAGCACGTCCGCCCGCGGCAGCCCGAGGTGGGTGATGAGGCCGGCGATGTCGGTGGCCATCGTCTCGAACCGCAGCGGCCGGCCGATATCCGCCGTCCGCCCGTGGCCTTGTAGATCCGCCGTGATGACCCGGCGGTTCTCCGCCAGTCCGGCCAGCACCGGGCCGAACATGTCGCCCGTGCCGAAGCCGCCATGGAGCAGGATCAGCGGCGTGGCGGTGCTGGCGCCTGTGCTTTCGCCGTGCTCTTCGTAGTAAAGCGAGAGTCCGTTCACGTCCACATAGCTCATGTCACATAGAACGTAGTCCACACTCGTTCCTAATCGTTTCCAATCGGCCCCGAGCCCCGGCGCCCACTGCGGCCCTCACCCCGGCGCTCACTGCGGCCCTCAGCCCGGCGCTCGCTGCGGCGCTGACCCCGGCGCTCACCGCGGCGCTGACCCGGCGCTCACTCCGGCGTCATCTCGGCGCTCGCTGCGGCGCTGACCCCGGCGCTCACCGCGGCGCTGACCCGGCGCTCACTCCGGCGTCATCTCGGCGCTCGCTGCGGCGCTCACTCCGCCGCTCGCTCCGGCCCTCGGCCGGGCGTCGGACCGGTGCTGCCGATACCGACCGGATGATCGCTGATAACAGCAAGAAGCGTTGCGGGCAATCCACCACTGCGGTTCCTTTGCCCTTCACCGCACTTGTCACGCGCCCTGGCCCACATGTCATGCAATTCGGTCGAACGAAGTTCGCAAATAGGTACAGGAAATGGCCGTAGCGCGTGACAGGTCGGTCGGAGCGCATAATGCCGGTAACTTAACGGCTCAACGGAGCCAGATCGGGCCGTGCTAGCCACCGCCGGCAGCTCTCCGTTCCGGCTCATATCCGGATTTGCCGGAGATGGATCGCAGGTTCGTGCGGTTGTTTTACGCCTTGCGGTGGATTCGTAGGACTCCGTGCGCGTTCCAAAACAAATCGAGTCT